>Ga0185299_10000251_pt1 | contig 160719 bp, 169 predicted proteins | sample PaiPotPPA55metaG_FD_128002 | JGI IMG/M metagenome (GOLD analysis project Ga0185299, IMG submission 128002) | Iron sulfur acid spring bacterial and archeal communities from Banff, Canada, to study Microbial Dark Matter (Phase II) - Paint Pots PPA... ...
TACGAGATCAACTGGACGTACAAATAAAATTGCCGCTAGCGATCCTCCGGGCGCGCTTCATCTCCGCGGCGACAGATGAATATCCCCCAGGTATTGCTGCCATTGTTTTGACAACTAGCGCGACGGCTGCGGCCCGCTCGCAGCGGCGACCCCGCGCCGCCCTCCGCAGTTAACGGCAGGCTACCGCGCTGGATAACCGCCGTAGCCCGGCTGCGCCGGCACGCCATAGGTGGGCTGCTGGTAGCCGCCATACGCCGGCGCGGGTGCACCGTAAGGGGCTGCCGGCGTGGTCGTTGTGCCGCCGGTTCCGGTCACCGCGCCGAGGGCGCCGGTCGCGACAGTACCAGCGCTACCGCCGACCGCCTTTCCGGCAGCTGCGCCGAGCGCTTGGCCGGCGGCGCCGTAGGGCGAGGCCGGGGCTGCGGGGGCCGCAGGCGGAGCGCCATAGCCCTGCTGCGCCGGGTACCCGCCATAGCCCTGCTGGACCGGCGCCCCATAAGTAACCTGAGGCTGAGCATAGCCCGGCTGGGCATAGGGCTGCTGGTTGTAGGTCGGTTGTCCGTAGGGCTGCTGGCCGTATCCCGGCTGCTGATATTGCGCGTGCGCCAGGTTCGATGTCGCAGCAAAAAGGGCAGCGACGGCCAGCGTAGTCCAGAGCGCCTGCTTCATGGCACATCGCCTCCACGGAAAACTGCAGCACGCGATGTACAAATTGTCCGTTCTACTCACACTGATCCAAATCAATTCAGTGGCGTTCCGCGATAGACCGGAAACGATGCGAGCGTGTCTTACTATTTGGACCGTTCACACGCTGCCGTAATCCGGCAAGCCTGGCACCGATCAGGCAAGCTTCGTCTTCAGATAGTGGCGGCGGGATTTGGCGCGGTTGCCGCAGGAGGTCATGTCGCACCAGCGGCGGGTGCCGGCCTTGCTCTCGTCGACGAACAGCCACAGGCACGCATCGTTGGCGCAACGCCGCACCCGGCGGCGGTCGGCATGCGTCAATAGATCAGCCGCTGACCACAACACCGGCGCCAGCAGCGCCGCGGCCGACACCTCGATCTTTTTTGCCTCCCAGGCATAACCGCCATCGAGCCGCGCGAGCGTCTCGCGTCGCGGCGCTTCCGCGAGTGCGTGGTTCAACAACACGAGATCTTTGTCGGCGGCCGGTTTGCCGGCCGCGAGTGTGTCGAAAATGCGGTAGATCGCCTCGCGCAGCCCGATCGCCTCCGCGAACAGCGCTTCCGCTGCCTTCACATGACGGCGCGAGCGTCCGGCCGCCTCGACGATCTCGACCGGCAACCTCGCGCCTTTAACGATCCAGCCCAGCAAATCATCGATGCTGCTGAGGGTCTCGGTCGGCGCGTCGCGGCCGCGCCAGAAGAGGGTGTTGGCAAACGCCAGGCACAGATCGTCCTTTGGCGCGGGGATCAGCATCGATTGGGCGGAATTCCGGCGTGTCGTCATAGCTGTGAAATTATAACCGGGTTAGTGGTTGACAATATCGTAGCTCTCGCTTTAACTTGCTAACCGGTTATATGGTTAAACAAACGGGGACATTCGTGATCGCGCATGTGTCGATCGGGGTTCGCGATATAGTGCGGACCAAGCGGTTCTATGACGCGGCACTGGCGCCGCTCGGCTACCGGTGCATTCGCGAGGCGCGCACGATGCTCGGCTACGGCTACGGCAAGGACGCGATCGCGCTGTGGGTCGCCGCCGCCGAATCGCCGGTGCCCGCGGATCCGAATTCCGGTCTGCATTTCTGCTTCACCGCGCCGAGCCATGACGCGGTCGACGCGTTTCACGCCGCCGCGTTAGGCGCGGGCGGGCATAACAATGGGGCGCCCGGTCTGCGGCCCGAATACAGCCCCGATTACTATGCGGCCTTTGTGGTCGATCCAGACGGTTACCGCATCGAGGCTTATAGCGGCCCCGCCGAGAGCTGAGGAAGGAGACGCGAATGTCAGACGACACTCGCAAACTGCTCTGGACGGCCGAGGAGCTGACGGCACAGGAGCGCGCCACGACGCAGCGCCTCAACCCGAATTCCCATCTGTTGCGCACCGGGCTGTCGCGCCTCGCCGGGCTCAAGCGCGCGCATGTGTCATTGGGGCGGATCCCGCCGGGCAAGGACTCGTTCGCGTACCATTCCCACATGGTCGAGGAGGAATGGGTCTACATCCTGTCCGGGCGCGGCATCGCCGATATCGACGGCAAGCCATACGAGGTCGGACCGGGCGATTTCATGGGCTTTCCCGCGCCGGGCATCGCGCATTTGCTGCGCAACCCGTTCGACGCCGATCTCATGTATCTGATGGGCGGCGAGGCGGTGCCGCTCGACGTGCTCGACTACCCGACCCTCGGCAGGCGGTTCCTGCTGCACTATGCCGGCGGCCCGCCCGACTTCTATGAGCTCGGCGAGCCGTCCAAACCCTTCGGCTTTCTCGACCCGCCGTCGGCTCGTTAGGCGGCTTTCGCGGGCGCCAGCCCCGCCACCGCCCGGCCCACTGATGCCAGCGCGGCACGCATTGCGTTGTCGCGCTGTTCGGGTCCGTAGGCGACGCCCTCGGCGCGGACGATCTCGACACCGTCGATGCCGATAAAGCCGAAGACCGCGCGCAAATACGTCTCCTGAAAGTCGAAGGTCTGCTGCGGCATACCCGGCGCGTAAAGGCCGCCGCGCGACGAGGCTATGATCACCTTCTTGCCGCCGGCCAGTCCTTTGGCCCCGGTGGCGCCGTAGCTGAAGGTCTTGCCAGCGACGATGATCCGGTCGAGCCACGCCTTGAGCTGGCTGGGGATCGTGAAATTGTACATCGGCGCGCCGATCACGACGATATCGGCGCCGAGAAACTCGTCCAGAGCGGCCGTGCCCTTGTCGTCTGTCGCCCGGGTCGCCGGGCCGGCCGCGATGTCCGGCCGAACGGCCGGAAGCAGCCGACTGTCGAGATGCGGTATCGGATCGGTGTCGAGGTCGCGCCGCACGATTTCGAGGCCCGGCGCCGCGGCGGCCAGCGCTTGCACGATCGCGGCCGACAGTTGGCGCGAGACGGAGGTCTCGCGCGAGATGCTTGAGTCGATGTGGAGCAGTTTCATTGGCGTTGTTCCTGGTCAAGAATTGTGACCTGGACAAGATATGAGACCAATCCCATGTCTCAAGAACGCAGATGGCTGAGACCAGGGCACATCGAGATGACCGCACCGGCGCACCACCCGCTGCACGAGGACTGCCGCAAGGTGAGCAAGATCCTCGCGCGCGTCGGCGAGAAGTGGAGCATGCTCGTGGTAATGCTGCTGCGCGACGGCCCCCGGCGCTTCAATGACATCAAGCGCAACACCGGCGGCATCTCGCAACAGATGTTGACGCGAACGCTGCGCGGTCTCGAACGAGACGGCCTGGTGACCCGCACGATCTTCCCGACCAGCCCGCCGCAAGTCGAATACCGGTTGACCGAGCTGGGCCGCTCGATGTCGAAACCGGCCCTAGCCTTCGGACAATGGGTCCAGGAACATCTGGTGGAAATCGATGCCGCGAGACACCGGTTCGATCACCGCGCGGAGACAGCAGAACACGGTGCGTAACCGGCCGGCGCTGCACCCGCTGTCGGAGCCATGGCGCCCTCGGCGGTCGTGTTCTAGCATCGTCCGATCGACTCCCCGAGGGAGGACCGCCATGGCCGCCGACCCGAACCGCGTGATCCTGACCGGCGAAAACCCGTTCATCCGCCTCTCCGCGACAAAGGACGGAACGGTCACGACGAATGCCAGCTATTGGCGCATCATCGCCTGCCCAGCCGGGCCCGGGCATGTGCTCTATCTGAAGAGCGAACTGACCGACAACCGCTGGCTGATCTATTCCGACAACATTGCGATGGCGCGCTGGTTGCAGGGCACCGTGCAGGGCATGCTGAACCCCGAGACCGCCGACACCACGATCCCGGTCGTCGACGCCGCGTTCGGCAAGGAGGGCGACCCGCGCTATTTCTGGACCGAGCGCATCGACACGCCGCGGGAGGACATCACGCTGACCTGGTACGAGATCGGCGACCCGCTGTTGATTCACACCAACCCCGGCGAGGGCGGTCGCAAATACGGCGTCTGCACCTTGCTGATCCCGGCGCTCGGCGCGCGCCTTTCGGTCAACGGGCGCGAGGCCGCCGGCAAGCCCTGGCCGATGGAGCGCGAAGGCCGCCCGTTCAGCACCTGCGCCCTCGCCTTTTCCGAAAGCTGGACCGAACCGCGCTAGGTCAGCCCTCCGGCGCAATAGCCCCCTCTCCCGCAGCGGGCTTTGCACAAAAAGCCACAGCCCAGTACGTCATTCCGGGGCGCCGCGCAGCGGCGAGTCCGGAATCCATATTCCAGAGGCTCATGTTCATGGATTCCGGGCTGCCTCGCTGGGCTCGGCTCGGCCCCGGAATGACAATTTTGTGCAAAGCCCCCGCAGCGGGAGAGAGTGCCTGAGCGCGAAGTGCGAAAGCGGGTGACGGCGTCCGGAGCCTCAGTGGTGCCGGCGTGGAGAAGCAATTATTGTTACAATTTTCAACTTGACAAATCCAGATAGATTTGCTATGAAGCGCGCACGCTGAGGAAATCGGGATTCCTCCGCACCTCGGACGCTCCCACCCGAGAGCCCACATCTTTACCGCGCGGCGAACCGCAATTTCCCTGATAAAAATGCGAGAATTCCCTGTTCTGAGGGAATTTTAGGCCGGCTTGTCGCCCCACAGGATGTAGCGGCGGCGCACCCGCAGTTCGAGGCCCTCCTCGGCCATGCGCTGCGCCTGCGCTTCGACGAGGTCCTGCACCGGGTCGCCCGTGACATCGGCGAGGCCATGCGCTCGCAACAGCGCCTCGATCTCACTTTGCGGGCGCCCGCCGAGAAACGGCAGCCGGTCGCCGATCGTCGCGTATTCGGCGCTGGAGCGGGCATTCTGCGGCGAGCGTTCGAGAACGCTCGGATCGAACTGGCTGTCCATGACCGCGAGCCGACCGCCCGGCCGCAACACCCGGATCCATTCGTCAAGCGCGTGTTCGGGATGCGGCAGCGTCCACAGCACATGGCGCGTCATGACCAGATCGAAGCTCGCGGCCGGAAACGCCAGCTGCTCGGCGTCGCCCGCCTCGAACCGCACAGCGAACCCCTGCGCCGCCGCTTTCGCCCGCGCTTCGGCCAGCATCTGCGGCGCAAAATCGACACCGGTCACGCGATGCCCGCGGCCGGCCAGTTCGAGGCTCAAAAACCCGGTGCCGCAGCCGACGTCGAGCGCCTCAAGCGTGCCGCGTCCGCGCGATACCTGCTCGGTCACCAAATCGAGGATGCGATCCCAGGCGGCGCGCTCGGCCGGCGTGCGGATGCTGTGCCCGAAATCGCTGTCGAACCCCGCCGCGCGCCGGTTCCAATGCGCCGCGACCTGCTGTTTGACCTCGTCCTGTTCTGTCGGTGACATGCCACGACTCCAACAGCAAATTATCCGCGCAAGAACTGGACCAGGGCCATGCGTCCTTCGAGACGCCCGCTGCGCGGGCTCCTCAGGATGAGGTTCTTTCTTAATGCCATAAACAATCTACCTCATCCTGAGGAGCGGCCGCAGGCCGCGTCTCGAAGGACGCTGAGCGTAGGTGCAGCGGTCACAAGTGCTCACTTCAGGCCGGTCAGCTCGGCCAAGGCCTCGACCTGCTCTTCGTAGCGGCAGGTCGGGTTCAGCAGCAGATGATTGGCGCCGCGCGAGGCGAGGGCCTCGAGCTGCTCGGCCACCTGCTCCGGCGTGCCGTGGATGCCGCAAGCGTCGACGCCGGGCGGGTTCTTGTACACGACCGTGAACCAGCGCAGCAGTTCCTGACGCGCCACATCGGCCCGCTCGTTCACGCAAAGAAAGACGCGCTTCGAGATCGGAAAGGTATCGGGGTCGCGCCTTTGCGCCGCCAGCGCCTCCTTCAGGATCGGGACCGACTCGGCGAACGCCGCCTTGCTCGACCCGCCCGAGCCCATCCAGCCATCGGCGAGCCGCGCCGTGCGGCGCAGCGCGTCGGGATGCCCGACCCCCATCCAGATCGGCAAGCGCGGCTTCTGTACCGGCTTCGGCGCCATCGTCTCGTTCTCGATGTGATAGTAGGCGCCGCGATAGGTGATCTTGTCCTCGGTCCACAATGCCTTGATCACATCCATCTCTTCGCGGAAGCGGCGCACCCTGCCCTCTTCCGGCACCTCGAACTGCCGGTAATGGTGCTCGCGGCCAAGCCCGACCCCGAGGATCGCGCGGCCGCCGCTGACGTAATCGAGGCAGGCCCATTGATGAGCCACCATAACCGGACTGTGGATCGGCAAGACGACAACCGAAGCGCCGAGCCGGATCTTTGTTGTGACCGCCGCGGCGTAGGTCAGCACGACGACTGGATCAAAGCAGAACACGTGATCGAGCGTATTTTCGGTGACCCACAGATCGCGGAAGCCGAGCGCTTCCGCGCGCTGCGCCACCCGCTTCACCGCGTTCATGTCGATCGGCTCGGGCGAGCGGTGCGGCAACGACATGCCCAACGCGATCTTGTCTTTCAACGCCATTGTCCAGCTTCTCCTGGCTCGGCTTACATTCCGCTCTATTCGTCATTCCGGGGCGCCGCGCAGTGGCGAGCCCGGAATCCATATTCCAGCGGCCGGTGTTCATGGATTCCGGGCCTCGCCCGTCGGGCGATCCCGGAATGACTTATTTAAGCCTGGTCGCTACACCTTCTCGATCACTTCCATCTGCGCGCCGTCGGGGCACTCGACCCAGCACACGTTGCGGCCGTTGTTTTGCAATTCCTCGAGGATGCGCGCGCCGTTCTTCTTCAGCTTGGCGAGCGTGCCGGGATAATCGTCGGTCTGCAGCGCGATGTGCTCGATGCCGTGACGCTGTTCGTGGTTCTGCGTCGGGATGATCGTCGTGACGTTGAGCTGCAGGCCGTGCAGATCGAGCTGGAAGCCGCGCCCCGGCACCTCGCGCTTGAGCGTCGCGCCGAAATTGTCGACATAAAACTGCGCGGTCGCCTTGGGATCCCCGGTCTTGATATGGACGTGCCCGATTTCCATGGCCATGCTCGTCTCCTCCTTGGGGGTCTGCTCGGATGGTTGCCGGCGGCAGCTTGGCAGCACCGCCCAGTGAACTCAACCGCAGACACGGGATGGGGAGTCATCGGATGAGCGTCGCGCGCGATCTCGCGGAGTTTATCGTCGGCCAGAGCGCCGCCGGCCTGCCCGGGCAGGCGATGGATCATGCCGCGATGCTGATTGCCAGCACGATCGCCAGCGCCGCGATGGGCTCTACCCTGGAGTCGGCGAAGATTATTCGCGACATGGCGCACGATCGCGGCGGCAATCCGATGGCCTCGGTCTGGTTCGATCGCGGCGCCAAATTGCCGGTCGTCGATGCGGCGCAGGTCAACGCCGTCATGAGCGATGCCGCAGCATCCGACGACAGCGATCTGCGCAATATCGTGCACTGCGGCACGCCGTTGACCGCGACCGCGCTCGCGGACGCCGAATACCACGGCATCGGCGGCTCCGACGTGCTGGCTGCGATCGTGCTCGGCTACGAATTGGCCGGGCGGATCATCGACGCGGTCCCGCAGGTGCGCGCCCGCGGTTTTCACGGCTCGACGGTGGCGATCTTCGCGGCCACTGGGGCGGCCGGACGCCTGCTCCGGCTCGATCCGGATCAGATGACCCATGCCATCGCGCTGGCGGCGACCTCGACCGGCGGCTTGGCGAAGGCAGCCGACACCAGCACCGCCCGCGAATACCATGCCGGGCTCGCGACCGCGAACGGCATTGAGGCCGTACGGGCTGCCCGCCGCGGCTATCGCGCCGAGGAGCGCATCCTCGAAATGCCGCTCGGGTTTTTCGAGGCGTTCGGCGGCGAGGACGGCGCGGCGGCCGGCGCCGTCGCCTTGCGCGATCTTGGGCAGAGCTGGGACATCGTTACCGACATGGCAGTGAAGCTGGTGCCCGGCGGTCATCCGTATCATGCGCTCGCCGAGGCCGCGGCCAATGCCGCACGCGAGGGGAACATCGATTCCGAAAGGGTCGAGAGCATCACAGTGTCGCGGCCCGGCATGACTGCGCTGACCGGCCCGCCGCACCCGGCCGATCTGATCGACATGGCCCACAGCCCAGCCTATTTCCTGGCCGCCGGGGTCGCCGATCGGAATTTCTCCTGGATGCATGCAACGCCGCAGAAGATTGCCGACCCCCGCATTCACCGGCTGATCGACAAGGTGCAGGTCGGTCCGCCGCCGAGCGAGAATGCGGCACGCTACCGCCAGGGCGCGACGGTGACGATCCGCACGATCGACGGGCGCGAGGTCACCAACACGGTGCATGTGCCGAAAGGCGCGGGCATGCTTGGCATCGATTGGGCCGACATCGACGCCAAATACCGCACGCTGGTGCCGCTCTCCGGCCTCCCCGGCAGCCGGATTGAAGCGTCGCTCGCGCTGATCCACCGCTTCCGCGATGTCACCGATGCCGGGGAACTCACGCGGCTGTTGCAGATTGCGTAAAGTCCCTCTTCCTGCAATGCGGGAGCTTTGCAAACGTTATCGATCGGCTGGGTCGATGATGTGCGTCCTTCGACTGCTCGCTTCGCTCCCGCTCAGGATGAGGTCGTTTTTTAGTGCGACCCAAAGACCCGCCTCATCCTGAGGAGCGCCCGTAGGGCGCGTCTCGAAGGACGCACAACGCGCATGCAATCCAGATGCCCGGTCCGCAAAACTCCCGCGGTGCGGGAGAGGGGTTTTGGATCGTGGTCAGCTCCGGGGGAAGTTCAGCTCGACCATGACGTTGTTGTTGTCCGGAAAGAACAGCTGGTCGATCGGCGGCTTGGCGATATGGTTCTCGCGAAACTTGATGCCGTGCGTTTCGAGCTTCGCCTTGATGCCGTCGAAGTCGCTCGCGAGGAATGCGGAATGATCGAATGGGCCGGTATCGCGCGACGGTCCGCCGCCGATCGCGTTCTCGCGCGGCACCAGATGCACGACAGGCACGTCACCGCAATAGAGCCAATACCCCGGAAATTCGAGATCCGGCCGGAAGCCGACCTCGAGCCCCAACACGTCGCGGTAAAAATCGCGCGTCGCTTCGAGATCGTCGGTCTTCACCGTGACATGGTGCAGTACATTGATACCCATGGCGGCCTCCTCGCCGGATCACGCTGAGCGACATCACAGCCGATCGGCTGCACCAACGCAACCGCTCCGCTCCGATAGCTGCCGCGCACGGGCATCGCGATGACGTCCGATTCGCTGGCGCCGGCATTGCACCGCCCCGCCTTGCTCGCGACGCCGGGCTATCTGCGGCTGTGGTTCGCCGGCGGAGTCGGCAATGCGATGCGCTGGCTCGAGCTGCTGGTTGCCGGGATCTTCACCTACGACGTGACGCATTCGACCTTTCTCGTCGCGCTGGTGACGGTCGCGCGGAGCCTGCCGATGCTGCTGACCGGCGCCTTGGCCGGCGTCATCGGCGAGGCGCTCAACCGCAAGCACATCCTCGTCGCGCAATTGCTGACGATGACGGCGACCTCGGCCGTGCTGTTGACCGTGGCGCTTCTCGGCCAGATCCGGGTCTGGCACATCATCCTCGCCGGCACGGTCAATGGCCTCGTCTGGACCAGCGAGATGGCGGTGCGCCGGCGCATGATCGGCGAGGTCGTCGCACCGGACCGGGTGACGGCCGCAGTCGCGTTCGATTCGATGACGAACAGCATCGCCCGCGTCTTGGGACCGCTCGCCGGCGGCGCGGTCTATCAGGCGCTCGGTCTGCCCGGCGCCTATTTCGTCGCGGTGCTGCTCTATCTCGCCGCCGCGATCACGGTCATCGGACTCGAGTTCCGCCAGGAGAAGCGCCGGCTGTATCTGCGCCGCATCGCCGCCGACATCGCCGAAGGCATGACGGTGGCCCGCCATAACCCGGCGATCCTCGCGGTCGTCCTCGTGTCGATCATCATGAATGTCTTTGCGTTCTCCTATTCGGCTTTGATTGCGCCGCTTGGCCTCGGCCATTTCGGCGTATCGCCGATCCTGGTCGGCGCGCTGGCTGGGGCGGAACCTTTGGGCGCGATCGCGAGCGGCATCGCCTTGTCGGCCGGATGGATCCGGCTCAACGGAAGGCGCGCGCTATTGCGCGGCTCGTTCCTGTTTCTCGCCGGCGTCATCGCGATGGCGTTGTCGCCGTGGTACGGGCTCGCCTTCATGCTGCTGGTGATCGGCGGCCTCGGCACGGCGGCCTTCGCGACAATGCAGACGAGCCTCGTTTTGACCGAGGCGCCGCCGGCCGCGACCTCGCGCGTTCTCGGCATCGTGACGATGTGCATCGGCACCGGCCCCATCGGCGTGTTGGCGATCGGCCTCCTCGCAGACGAGATCGGCGCCGCGCCGGCGATCCTGGTGATGGCCGGCATCGGCATCGCCGGCCTCACCTGGACAGGGCTCCGCCTCGCCCGCGCACCGGTCTAGCGCGATGCCGCCGGCGGCCTAAACCCCGATTGACCGAGATCGCAAGTCCGGGATCGTAAGTAACGAATCAGACTGTTTCCTTCAGCGTCTTTGCCGGCCGGAACGCGACCCGTTTTGACGCCTTGCTGGCTTTGATCATGATTTCCTCGCCGGTCGCGGGGTTGCGGCCCCGGCGCGCCGGACGGGCGGGACGAACGCGGACTTGCAAGATTCCGAGATCGGGAATGCGGATCTTGCTGCCCTTCTTCAAGGCACGGCCGATGTCGGAGACAAAGCCGCTCAGCATGGCGGTTGCTTGCTGTTTGGGTAGCCCATGATTGTAGCCGGCCCACTCCGCCAGGTGCTTCAACGTGACGATTGGCGGCAACTGGCCGGTCATCGATGTCGGCTTGGCTGCCGCTTTCGCGGCCTTCGGCTTGGCGGCCGCCTTTCGGGCTGGCGCCTTGCGCGAGGCGGGTGCTGCCCTCTTCGCTGGTTTCTTGGTCGTGCGTGCCATTAGGCTCTCCTGGTTGGCGTTTCCAGCAACACAGAATCACGCTCGCCCATTCGTTGCAAGAACGCGATAAAAACCTCGGCGATGCGCCAATTCATTGGGGAAGTCGAATGGCCGCCATCGCAGCGAAGAGCGCATCGGATTCGCGATGAGGGTGTTTTGCCGTCTTTCCGCGGCGAAACTGCACCGAGCACCGCGCCTGGCGCGGCGCGTCTTGCCGCCGTCCCACCGCGCGTTCATGCTGCGCCGTCATAACGAGCGGAGAGCGCGATGGTGAGCCTGCCGCAGGATGGATTGGTGGCGGTCGTCAAGCGCGATTGCCCAACCTGCGAGTTGACCGCGCCGGTGCTCGGCGAGTTGGCGCGCCGCGCCGGGCTGACGGTCTACACGCAGGACGATCCGTCTTTCCCCGACACCGTGCCCGGACCGGTGCACGACCTCGCGCTCGACGTGTCGCACCGGCTGAAGATCGAGATCGTACCGACCTTGATCCGCCTCGAAGGTGGCCGCGAGATCGGCCGGACCTATGGCTGGGACCGCGGCGAATGGGAGCGCCTGACGGGCGTGCGCGGTCTTGGCGACGGCCTGCCGGAGCAGCGCCCGGGCTGCGGCGCCAAGAATGTCGAGCCGGGCGTCATCGAGCGCCTCAAGGTGCGCTTCAACGAGACCGGGCTCAAATCGCGCCGCGTCGAGATCGGCCACGATGAAGACGAGCAGGAGGCGATGTTCGGGCGCGGCTGGTCGGACGGGCTGCCGCTCGTGCCGCCGACCGAAGAGCGCGTGTTGCGCATGCTCGACGGCACGTCGCGTGACCCGCAGGAGGTCATCGGGCTCGTGCCTCCGGCGCTCAACGCGGCAACGGTCGAGAAGATCGCGATCAACGCCGTGATGGCCGGCTGCAAGCCGGAATATCTGCCGGTCGTGCTCGCCGCGGTCGAGGCGGTGCTCGACGAAGGCTTCGCGATGCATGGCGTGCTCGCGACGACGATGTTTGTCGGGCCGGTCGTCATCGTGAACGGACCGATCCGCCGCCGGATCGGCATGAACGCCAAGGGCAACGCGCTCGGCCAGGGCAATCGCGCCAACTCGGCGATCGGCCGGGCGTTGCAACTCGTCATCCGCAACATCGGCGAAGGCCGGCCGCAGGAAGTCGATCGCGCCACCCTCGGCAACCCCGGCAAGCTCGGCTACTGCTTCGCCGAGGACGAGGAAGGTTCGTGCTGGGAACCGTTGTCGGTCGAGCGCGGGGTCAAGCCTGGCGTCTCGGCGGTGACGGTGTTTGCCGGCTTCGGGTTGCAGGGCGTCGTCGACCAGAAATCGCGCACCCCGGAGAGCCTGGCGCGCAGCATGGCCGAGTCGCTGAAGGCGATCCACAGCGTCAAGCTGGCGCCGTCCTGCGACGCGCTGCTCGTCGTCTGCCCCGAGCATGAGCGCACCTTCCGCGAGGCCGGCTGGTCGAAGGCGCGGCTCTACGAGGAGCTATACAAGCTGTGCGAGATTCCCGGCGAGGAATTGATCGCCGGCGCCAAGGGCATCGCCGAGGGCGGCCCGCCCTCGCTCGCCGGCAAGATTGTCAACAAGTTCCGGCCCGGCGGCTTGATGATCGTCCGCGCCGGCGGCAATGCCGGGATGTTCTCCGGCATCATTGGCGGCTGGTCCGCGGGCGGCCCGCGCGGCAGCATCCCCGTCACCCGGGAGGTCAGGGCCTAGCCGGAGCAATGTCCGGCCGAAACCGCCGTTCGAAGCCGCTGCGCCAGATAAGCGGGCTGTTTCTTGCCCCGGTGCTGTCATGCCTGATGTTGGATCCGGACCCCGCGACGGCCGGCCCGCCCTTCCGCACCGACGACCCCATACCGGTCGAACCGGGACATTGGGAGATTTTCACGTTCTCGGCCGCGACCCATGTCAGGAGCGGCACGAACGGCACTCTGGCCGGCGTCGACGCCAATTACGGGGCAGCGCCGGATTTACAGCTTCATGCGACGCTGCCGATCGCGTTCAATGCGCCGAGCGGCGGGGCGGCGCGGTTCGGCTACAGCGATACCGAAATCGGTTTCAAATACCGCTTCGTGACCGGCGATTCGAGCGGCTGGCGCCCGGACGCGGCGATCTATCCGGCGGTGGATTTTCCGACCGGCAATGCTGCGAGAAACCTGGGCAGCGGCCACGTCCGGCTATTCCTGCCGCTATGGCTGCAGAAGAGCTTTGGAAAATGGACGGCATTCGCTGGACCCGGCTACTGGATCAATCCCGGGATCGGTAACCGGAACTTCTGGTATTACGGCTGGGCCTTGCAGTACCAGGTCGCCGAAAATCTGAGTCTCGGCGGCGAGATCTTTCATCAGACTGCCGACACCGCGGATGGCAAGGCGCAAACCGGGTTCGATCTCGGGATGACGTACGACTTGACCGAGCACGCCCACCTGATGTTTGCGGCGGGCCGCGGTTTTCAGCATGCGCCGGAGACCAACGAGTTCTCCTACTACGCGTCCGTGCAGTGGACCTTTTGAGACCACGCCTACCGGACCCGAAGATGCGCCCAGCGATGCACCGGGCGAGACTTCGCGTCGAATGCCCGCAGCGCCAGGCTAATCCGCGTTCGGCCCTTCGACTTTGTTCTCCAAAACGGTGCCGGTCTGCGCATCGACGCCGACCTCGTACGCCTTCGCACCGCGTTTGATGACGAAGGAATAGCGCAGCCCGCTGCCGCCGCCTTCTTTTTCCAATTCCTCTTTGGTGATCTTGCCGGGCGCTGCCTTCACCGCGATGGCGCGAGCCTGATCGATCGTCACCTTGGCGCCGGTCGCCAACTCCTGCCCGCTATACGCAAACGCAGCAATTGGCGCGCCGACCAACAGCACGCACATGGCAGCAGTGCCGATCGCCCGTGATGTCAGTGTCATTGGGTACTCTCTCTGAAAACCGATTGACTGCCATACGAGATACGCGCGCGCCGATTACAGCCGCCTGTCCGCGGCATGAAATCTCCGTAATATTAAGGTCCTACTCGCGCCATTATTGTTGAGAACTCTTCTTTGCTGCACCAACTGCGCGGGACACGCGTCGATCGTTATTGCCGTCTGCGGCGATATTTCGCTGTGCCGCAACGCCGATGTGTTGTTCTCCATGGGAGACGAGGCGTCTTTCACTCAGATTATGCGAGGAAATGAATGAACGACATGCGTGATCGCGTCTTGAGCAAGGTCCCGGAAGTCACCCTCGGCTTCTGGATCATCAAGATATTGGCGACGACGCTCGGCGAGACCGGCGGCGATACGGTGACAATGACGCTCTTGCACGCCGATAAAGATGCTCATAACGGCGGCTATCTCATCGGGACCGCACTGTTCTTTTCCGTTTTGGTGGCCCTCGTCATCTGGCAGATCGCGGCCAAGCGGTTCCATCCCTTTCTCTACTGGGCGACGATCGTCGCGTCGACGACGGCCGGGACAGCGATGGCGGATTTTGCCGACCGCTCCTTGGGCATCGGCTACACCGGCGGCTCGTCGCTTCTGCTGGCCTGCGTTCTCGCAATCCTCGGTCTCTGGTACTGGTCCGAAGGCACAATCTCGGTGGAGACCGTCAACACGCCGAAAGTCGAGGCGTTCTACTGGGCGGCGATTACCTTTTCGCAGACCCTCGGCACCGCGCTCGGCGACTGGATGGCGGACACGACAGGGCTCGGCTACGAAGGCGGTGCGCTCGTTTTCGCGGCTGCGCTGGCGGTCCTCGCCGGACTCTACTTCTGGAGCAATGTGTCGCGTGTCCTGTTGTTCTGGGCCGCGTTCATCCTAACCCGGCCACTCGGCGCGACGCTCGGCGATTTTCTCGACAAGCCGCGCGATCACGGCGGGCTTGCGCTGAGCCGGCCGCTGGCCTCGGCGGTCCTCGCGGCAATCATCTTGGCTTGCATCCTGCTGCTCCCACAGCGCCCCGGCTCGCACCCGGCGAGCGCGCAGCGAGCCTAGCAGGCGGCACTTGCCTGCTACGCGCTTCTCGGTCACGCTGCAACAAAGCTGGAGGAGGTGCGAATGACGGTGCTTCTCGACCCGACATCGGAACGAAGTCCGACGATACGGGCGCGCCTGCCGCGGCCCGACAAACTCGACGGGCTGACGATCGGACTCCTCGATATCGCCAAGCCGCGCGGCGACGTGTTCTTGGACCGCCTGGACGAGCGGCTCCGGGATCGCGGCATCGCCGTTAAGCGCTACAAAAAGCCGACCAATACCAGGCCCGCGCCGCTGCCGCTGCAGCAGCAGATCGCCGGTGAAGTCAATCTGGTCATTGAAGCTCTCAGCGACTGAGGCTCGTGCATATCGTGCTGTACGCATGACATGGCGAACCTCGAGGAGCGTGGCATTCCGACGGTCGGCGTCGCGACGACCGAGTTCATTCAAGGGGCGGAGGCACAAGCGAAATCGCTTGGCACCGATCCCGCTCTCGTCTTCATCCCGCATCCGGTGCAGGACCGCACCGACGACGAGCTGCGCAAGCTCGCCGACGAGCATTTCGATGCGATCGTGAAGTTGTTGGTGAAGTGACCTTCGGTCACTGGTCAAGTGACCGAAGGTCATCCCGGGACGGCCCGCAAGGGCTGGGCCCGGGATCCATGAACACGGGCTCGACCAGCGATACCCTCACCCGTCCTCCGCTGCACGTCGGACTCCCTCTCCCCGCTTGCGGGGAGAGGGTTGGGGTGAGGGGCAGTTTGGCTTACGTCCGCAGGTAGCCCTCGATCTCGGACTCGGCGTAGCTCATCGCCTCGTCGACCGAGCGTCCCTGATGCGTGTGCATCGCGATCATCTTCACCAACAGTGCCTGCGCATACATCTGCGTGCCGATCTTCAGCGGCGCCGGGTAACCGGAGAGAAACGCCGTCGCATCGCCGCGCGGCGGGTAATTGTAGAAGGTGCCCTTGGGCGGCCCCTCCTCCTCCCACACCTTGAAGTCCATCAGCTTCGGAAACGGCGGAATGTCGAACCCGATGCTGGCGGTCACCAGCTTTTCCTGGATCTCGCGTTGTGAAATGTGCGTCAGAAGCGCCTTCGCCGCCGGGATGTTCTTTGAGAAATTCCAGATGCCCCAGAAATAGTAGTTCGCCGGATCGAAGCGGCCTTTCGGCCCCTTCGGTGAATGGAACGTCCACAGTTGCTCGGCGATCTTCGGCGCGTCGCGCTTGGCGACGGCGTGCGCGCTCGGCGGATTCATGATCAGCGCGGAAAAACCGGAGACCAGCGCCTTGTTGTTCGACGCGTTATCGTATGCGTAAACCTCCTCCGGCAGGAACTTCGACAGTTTCTTGAACCAGTCGAGCGCCTGCCGCGTCGCATCGGTTTTGACCGTCACCTCACCCTTTTCGTCGACGAGGAACGAGCCGAACGCGGCGAACACCGCGCCCGCCATGTTCAGCGCATCGGTGCAGGTGCTGAGCCCGAGCCCGAACGGATGGCCGTTCTTGCTGCAGGCCTCTGCCGCCTTCAAAAAATTTTCGTATGTCCAGGAATCCTGCAATTCCTTGTCGCCATTCGGACCCACCGGATACATCTTCTGCACATCGATGCCGGCATATTGCTTGAGCATGTCGATGCGCGCGCAAGGCGGCAGCGCGCTGCTCGCGTAGCTCGACGGCACGGCCATCCAGTGACCGTCGATGAACGAGCAGTATTTCGACGCGGTCACGACATCTCCGTGCTGCTTCTGCAGCGGCTCGACGATGTCGTCGACCGGCACAAAGCGTTGCTTCTGCGCCTCGACGTACCAGGTGCGCAGCCCCATGATGTCATGACCGGCGCCGGCCTGCCCTTCCGCCATCAGGGTCAACAGATCCTTGTCACCGTTCGAGGTGATCAAGTCGAAGGTCAGCTCGACCTTCTCCTTTGCCGCCCATTCCTGACAGATCCGCTCCAGTTCCTTCCCGGCGCCGGGCACCCAATGGTCCCACGCGCCCATCTTCAGCGTCCCAGCCGCATAGGCGCCGTGCACAAAGGGCTTGGCGAGCGAGCCGGCGGCGAACACCGGCGGAGTCAGCGCGGCGGCCTTCAGGATGCTGCGCCGCGTCAATGAACTCTTCGACATGCTTTCGGTCTCCAATCCGGACAATGCTCTGCGGCCGCGGCCGCGGCCGCAGGCAAGCGATCTCAATGATGTAGCACGAGCGGAGCAGAAAACCATTAGCGAGACGGCGGGGAATACCGCTCTTTAGTGTAGAGATCGTGCCTCTTGGCAGGAGGCATGCAATCATGCAATGGCGCACTATCTGGCAATGCTGCGCTGCACCCGGCGTGCCGCGCCGCTCCCTCGCCGCCGCTGTGGTCGTCGGCACGATCCTCAACCTGATCAATCAGGGCGACGCGCTGTTCGGCGGCAGGCGGGTCGATTGGCTGAAGATCGTGCTGACCTACATCGTGCCGTATTGCGTCGCGACTTACGGCGCGGTCGCGTTCCGGCTCGAGGCGATGCGACAGAACGCGCCGCGCTCCGATTGACCGGTCCGGCCGCGAGGTGCTTACCTCGACTGGAGGAATCACGGAGGCAGCAATGGCGGAGACCCTGGCGCTCGCGGGCAAGGTCGCGATCATCACCGGCTCGGGCAAGAACATCGGCAAGGCGATCGCGCAGCGGCTGGCGGCAGACGGCGCCGCGATCGTCGTCAACGGCCGCGGCGACCGCGCGATCGTCGAGGAAACCGCGGGCGAGATCCGCGCCGCGGGCGGGCGCGCCCTGCCCTTCCTCGCCGACATCTCGAAGCCGGACCAGGTCGCCGCGATGGTCGACGCGGCGGTAAAGGAATTCGGCGGCGTCGATATCGCAATCGGCAATGCCGGGCTCCGCCGCCAGACGCCGTTCCTGCAGATGAATTTGGAGGAATGGCACGAGATCCTGGCGGTGGCGCTCGACGGCGCCTTCATTCTCGCGAAAGCAACCGTGCCTGAGATGATCAAGCGCGGCGGCGGCACCTTTATCGGCCTCTCCGGCATATCGCACCATGCCGGATCGAGCGGCCGCATCCATGTCAACGCATCGAAGGCGGGGCTCGAAGGCATGGTGCGCGGGCTCGCGATCGAGCTGGCGCCGCACAACATCACCGCTAATTGCATCGCGCCGGGCTCGATCGACACGGTGCGCGGGGCGTCGGCTGGCGGGCCGCACGGGCGCGGTATGTCGCGCGAGATCCCGCTCGGGCGCCAGGGCCGTCCCGAGGAGATCGCTGCGATGGTGCGCTTCCTGGTGGGCCCCGAAGGCCGCTACGTCACCGGTCAGACGATCCACGTCAACGGCGGCCTGTTCCTCGCGAAATGACCGAATGAAATTCAGTTCAGTCGCAGCTCGGTGATGTGGCGCGGGTCCTGCTGCAGCTCGCCGCGTTCGACCTTCTTGACGATGTCGACGAGCCGCTCGTTGGCGCGCGCCTGCAGTCCGACCTTTTCGCCCTCGCGCACGACAAAACCGTTGAGGAACTCGATCTCGGTGCGGCGCCCTTTTGCCATGTCCTGACCCATTGAGGGGCGCTGCTCGGCCGAGCCGCGGCGTTGCGATGACACATGATCTTCGTAGCGGGCCAGCGCGTCGCGGTCGCCCTCGCCGGCGCGCGCGATGAGTTCGGGCGGCAGGTGGTTGATCTCCTCGAGCTTGTAGCCGAGCGCCAGGCCGATGCGGATTGCCTCGCTGCCGAGCCGCGCCTGGAAGCGCCGCACCGCCTCGTTCTGCGCCATCTGTGCGCCCGGCAACCCGGTGCAGGCCGAGACGCCGTTCGCCATCGAATTGGTGACGAGCTTCGACCAGCGCTCGCCCCATAGATTGTCGGTGGCCTTGGCGCTGTCGGCGTGCGAGACGAGGCGATAGACCTCCTGCGCACGCTCGGTGAGGCGGCCATGCACCTCGCCGGTGCGGTAGACCGTGTGACCGCGATCGACTCCCCGGATGCCGTCGCGATGGATATGGCCGGGCTCGATAAGGCCGACGCTGATGTTGCTGGCGATGCAGCCCAGCACCTTGCCCCAGCCGACCACCTCGGCGATCGTCGCCTCGTTCATGCAATTCTGCAGCGACACGACATAGCCGCCCGGCGCGAGGTACTGCCGGATCATCAGCGCCGCCCAGTGCGTGTCGTAGGATTTGGTGCAGATGAAAGCGATGTCGACCGGCGCCTCCTTCGCGAGGTGTTGCGCCTCGGTCAGGTGCAGGGCGCGCGGGCGCGCCGTGAACGGCTCCGGCCCCTGGTGGTGCGTGATGCGCAGCCCGTTTCGGTTGATCTCCTCGACATGCTCGGGCCACGGATCAATGAAGGTCACATCCTCGCCGGCCCGCGCCATATGCGCGCCGGTGTAGCCGCCGACCGCGCCAGCGCCGACGATGACGATCTTCTTGCCCATGGCTCTCCTCCCGACCGCTATGTTGCTTCCATCCTAGCCGCCCGCACCGACGCACGCGACTACCTACTCCGGCGTCTCGGCGAAGGCCCAGATCCACTTGTCCCCGTCCGTGCTGCCGAAGGACGGGTTCCGGCCTACGCCGATTAAAGCAATCTGCTGCATAAGCGACGTGCGTCCTTCGACAGGCGCCGCGGCGTCGCCGCTCGCGCTGCTCAGGATGAGGTGTGTTCTCGCTGGCACTCAAGGAATTGCCTCATCCTGAGCGCGAGCGCAGCGAGCAGTCGAAGGACGCACGCCGACGATCCGGCCCTCCGCATGCACCATCGATGGCAGGGCTGCAATGTCTGATGGACGGCTTGCCGCTGCGGTAGTTCGCGCGCTATCAGGAGAAACTGCTGTGCCCAAAAACCGGGCAATTTGAAGCGCGAGGGATGCGGTCCGATGGCCGATTTCGTCGAGACGACATCGGCCGGGATCGCCGCGTCGCGTCCTCGTTCGCCGAGCATCGAATCCCGCGGTTCGTGGATCGCCGCCGGCGTCACGCTGGTCTTGCTGTCGGTATCCTACGGCTCGCCGCTCTTGATCGTCGTCGGCCTGAAACCGATCACTGCCGATCTCGGCACGCCGCGCCAGATGGTCGCGCTCGCGGGGGCTCTGACCTGGCTCGGCACCGGCGCGGGCGGCATTCTGATGGGCTGGCTGGCGGAGCGGACCAGCATCCGTTTCACGGTGATCCTCGGCACTGTGATGATCGCGCTCGGGCTCGTTGTTTCGGCCAGCGGCAACATCTGGGCGATCCTTCTCGGGCACACGCTGCTGGTCGGGCTGCTCGGCAACGGCGCGCTCTACCCACCGCTCCTCGTTTACGTCAGCCGCTGGTTCGACCGGCGGCGGGGCACCGCATTGGCGCTGATCTCGTCGGGCCAGTACATCGCCGGCATGGCCTGGCCGATGCTGTTCGAGCGCGCCATGACCGATTACGGCTGGCGCGCGACGATGGTCGGCTGGGCGGTCGTCATGCTGGTCGCGATCCCGCCGATCGCGTTTCTGTTTCTACGCCGGCCGCCTGAACTCCCGACGTCGTTCTTCCGCGAGGGCGCCGCGGGCGAACGGCGAGCGGTGCTCGGCCTGCGGCCCAACGTTGTGCTAGCGATCATCAGCATCGCGGGCTTTTGCTGCTGCGTGCCGATGTCGATCCCGCAGGGCCATCTGGTTGCGTTCTGCAGCGACATCGGGATCCCGGCGGCGCAGGGCGCGGCGATGCTGTCGGTGTTGCAGGCGTCCGCCTTTATGAGCCGCATGTTCTGGGGCTGGCTCAGCGACCGGATCGGCGGGCTGAAGACGGTGCTGCTCGGCTCGGCCTGCCAGGCGCTGGCGATCGCCGCCTTCATGTCGACGCAGGACGAGGCCGGGCTGTTCGCGGTCTCGGCCGCCTATGGGCTCGGCTTCAGCGGCATCATCCCCGCCTACGTCGTGGCCATCCGCGATCTGTTCCCCGCCCGTGAGGCATCGTGGCGGGTGCCGATGGTGCTGTTCGTCAGCATGGGGGGAATGGCGTTCGGCGGCTGGTTCGCCGGCGCTCTCTACGACCATTTCGGATTTTATGCGCCGGCCTTCGTGATTGGCGTCATCTTCAATATTGCCAATTTGGCGCTGGTGGGCTTTTTGGTGATGCGGCAGCGCTGGGCCGGCGGGTTGCGGCCCTATCCGGCCTAGGCTTGCTTAGGGCAAAAAAAAGACGACGCTCGGAGGCGCTCCTGGGCGCCGCCGAGCGTCGTCGGAAACTGACCGACGACGAGCAGGCTTACAGCTTGGTCGCGACGGTGTTGAACGTCGTGCTGAGGTTGGTACCGACGGTGCCCAACACCGTCACGGCCGCGACCGCGATCAATGCGGCAATAAGGCCGTACTCAATCGCCGTGGCGCCATCCTCGTTCTTCAAGAGCTTGGTCAAAGTCGCAAACATACCGGGTCCTCCATAGGCCGCTGACGGAGGTGAACATGCCCGGAATTTCTTGCCAAAGCCTTAAGTGAGGGCCGTTAAGGGGGTCCGGAAACTATGAGAGTCCGGGACCGAAGGGGGCCGGAAGTCCTGGGCGGGCACAATTATCTGTGTGGATTTTATCAGTAGGCCGTCATTTCCATCCCGGCAAAACGAGAATGGCGCGCCCGCTGGGGCACGCCATTCACAATTCCTACCCGCGCCCGAAGGTTATCCGCCGCCTACCGCATCCACTTCTTCATCGGTCGGAAACCGGCCGGTCTGCTTTTTCGAGAAAGCCAGCCGGCCATCGACAGTAATCTCGAACACGCCACCGACCCCAGGCACCAGCTCGACATCAGCGCCGTATTTCTGCACGAGCCTGTCCCTCGCACGGAGGGCACGCGGTTCATAGTTTCAAGGCTTGCACCATTCGATTCGGACTTTCATCGCTCGTCCTCTCGTCCGCAACGATGGCGCAATCCTATCACGCGGTCCGCACCGGTTCCAGGCGGGCCGAACCACCCGCTTGGTTCTACCCCGTAATGTTCGAGGACAGGGAGAGACAACCCTTGCTCGTGAAGCTGCCGGCTGTCGACGGAACGCGCTCGGCGCGACAGCGCACGGCGATAACGGCGAGGAAAGCTCCCAGCACGAGGGGAGCGATCGTAACGCTCGTATACTGAGCGATCGGCCGCCCGACGAGCGGCAGCACCGCGGCAAGAGCGAGACAGGCGCCTTCCCACGCCAATGCGCCGCCTGTGGCGATCTTCCGCCAGACCAGGGCAATCGCCGGCGCAAGCAGCACAAGATCATAGTCCAGTACGAACGGGGTGACCAAAGGCGTCGCGACAAGCACCGCGGCGGCTTTTATCTCGATATCGGCGCCGCTTCGCCAAATCCACGCGATCAGAACCGCCGTGCCGGCCGTCACCAGCGCCTGGGCCGGATAAGCGAGCGCCAGACTCCCGCCGGCCAACCGAACCGCCGAGAAGACCGATTGCATCTTGAAAAACGGCACCCACCCCAAATCGAGCATTCGATGCGCGAAAGCCGTGCTCGCCAGAAACTCCCGCCAAACATCCGCGCCAAAGCAAAGGATCGACAGCAGCGATAAGCCAAGCACCGTCAGGCCGGCTACGGCGATCGTCAGCCAATGGCGGCCGACGACCAGCGCAACCGGCAACAACAGGGCCAGTTGCGGCTTGAAGCTCAGGGTGCCGATCAGAATGCCCGCGATGACCGGTCTATCCCGCGACAGCAGCAGACCCCAGGTCAGCAGCGCGGCTGTGAAGAACCCGTTTTGGCCATGCGTGATCGTCAACAGAACCGCGGGAAATGCTAGACCGAGCCAGAACGTCGACGCTCGTGGACTGATCCGCCACAACGCGCTCAGATAACCGATCGCTCCCACGACGAGCCACGCGCCGAGCGCCCACAGATACGGCAAGAGCGCCAGTGGGTACACGAGCAACAGAGCAATCGGAGGATATTGCCAGGCATAGAAAGCCGGAACGGTGCGCGGCACCGCGACCTCTTCCAGTGCTGCCAGCGCCGCCGGATCATAAACCGCGTGCGAATGCCCGTTCAGGAGGGCCCACGAGACGCTCCAGAAACTAACAAAATCTGTGCCGATCGCATGCCCTCGCGGGTCCGCAGCCCCCCCGGTGAAGAGCCAGCCAATGCTGATGACCGACGCGACGATCATCAGGAGCGCAGAAGCGCGGATCCGCTCGATCGTCAGCCATCGGCCATCCCGCAAGCCTGCGATGAGCCGCTGCTCATTCGACCGCCATCGCCAACCGACATTGATGCTGAACATGAGCTGTGATCGAGACTTATGACGTGGCGCTTGGGCGGCTGACCGATAGCCGGTGTTTCAATGCCGGGAGACCATTCCGATCGGAAGTACAGGATGCTTCAAACGCGGCTGGACCGAACCGATCCCTACAGTCCCCCATAGGGTCAACCCGCAAAGCGCGACCAGGCTGCCGACCAAAACCCATTCGGTGACTGCGGTCCGGCCGTTAAAGTTGACGGGCCTCCGGTGACTGCCGGCCTCGGCCGACAAGCCTCGCAGCCTAAAATCATCGCTATCGCTTTCTCGCGGGCGCATCGACCGTCTAGCAAAGCGGGAATGCCCTTAAATTCCTCTTAATCGGCATTTATAGAGCTTCAGTTCGTCGGCATCCTCGAAAACGCCGAGCGCGGCGAGCTAGGACCAATCCCCGAAGTCGGGCTGAACTAAACGGCACTGCACCACTGGCTTGATAGCGCGAGAGCGCCGCTGCCGTTCGTTGATCCGGAATTAACTATCCTGCACTCATATTTCGGCATGCATGTGCGGAGCTCCGTTCTCCCCTCAAGCCTGAGCTGGAAACGGCTGCTCCCATCGTGGCCGCTGATCCTTGGGTTATTCGCCTTCGCGAAGGCCATCGCCACACCGGCGCTCCTGAACGACCCGGACACTTATCTTCACATCGCCGCAGGGCATTGGATCCTGGTCCATCTGGCCCTGCCGTTCGCCGACTCGTTCTCGCATTCGATGCCCGGCGCCCCGTGGGTGCCGCACGAGTGGTTGGCGGAAACAATTCTGGCGGCCGGCTTCAACCTTGGCGGCTGGGGAGCCGTCGAGCTTCTCACCGCTGCTTGCTTCGCGATATCGATTGGCATCTTCACGCGGTTGCTGCTGCAGCGCTTCGACCCGCTCCCGGCATTGGTCGTCTCTATAACGACGACGTGGCTGTTGTTGCCGCATTTGCTCGCCCGTCCGCACGTTCTGGCTCTGCCGTTGATGGTATTTTGGTGCGGCATATTGATCGAGTCGCGCGATACTGAACGCGGGCCGCCGCTATGGGTGGTGCCGGTCATGACCCTGTGGGCCAACCTGCACGGCGGCTTCATGTTCGGCCTGGCGTTCGCCGCCTTTCTCGGTGGCGAAGCGGTGCTGTTGCCGGCCGCAGGACGGACCCGCGCCGCCGAAGCGCGCCGCTGGGCCGGATTTATAGCTCTTTCAATGTTGGCCGCACTGGCCACCCCGAACGGGTTTGCCGGACTGCTGCAGCCATTTCGGCTCATCAGTATGCCGACGCTGCCGGCCGCGATCAGTGAATGGCGAAGCGCGAGCTTCGAGGATTTTCCGGCGATCGAGGCTTGGCTGCTCGGTACCCTGTTTTTGGAATTCGCCTATGGCTTCAGGTTACCGCTTACGCGTTTGCTCTTGGCCCTCGGCATATTTCATCTGGCGCTTCAGCACGTCCGGCACGCCGATCTGCTGGCGCTTGTCGTGCCGCTGGCTGTTGCGGCGCCGCTCGGCGCGCAGATCCGCGATCGGCTGCGCGCGATGCCGACCTCGAACTTGAGCCGGCATATCGAGCGGCTCGCCGAGCCTGCGGCCTTGCCGGCCATCGCAATGGCTCTGGCGCTGATGGTCGCGCTCGGCGCCCTCATCGTGGCGCGGCCAATCGACCGCTCCGGCGATCTCGCGACGCCCTCTGCCGCGCTCACCGCAGCGCGCTCCCTGGGCGCGTCCGGGCCAGTCTTCAACACGCACCGCTATGGCGGCTACTTGATCTTCGAGGGGATGCCGGTGCTGATCGACGGCCGCCTCGAAATGTATGGCGACGCGTTTCTCGCGCGCTATCTCCAGGCGAGCGGCGGTGACGAGACCGCGCTCAGCGAGATGCTCGACCAGTATCATATCGGCTGGACGATCCTGTTGCCGCATGACGGTGCCGTCGCAGTTCTGGACCGGCTGTTGGGCTGGCGCCGCGCCTACGCCGACGCTCAGGCGGTGGTTCACGTCCGAACCGGGCCGCCGCACCGTTGAGGCCGCCGTCGCGGCCCGGCAGGGCTCACCGGCTGCGCAGCGGGATTTCCTTCAGACCGAACGAGGCGATGAACGTGAAAGCTGAGATCGCGGCTGCATAGAGAAACACATGCGCAAAGGCGGCGCGCGAGGCTTGAGCCAGGATGCCGAGCGATGCCGGCGTCGCCGTGCCGCCGAGCTCCATCTGCAGCAATGCCAGACCGGGATCCGGGCCAAGCGCCTGATGCCCTGGCACCGCGGCAATGGCGACGTTCAGCTCGGCCATCAACAGCGCCGTCAGCAGCGCCACCCCGAAAGCGCCGCCGATCAGCCGAAAGAACATGACGGTCCCGAGCCCGATCCCGGTGTCCTCGAGCGGCAATGCGTTTTGCACCGGCACGATGACCGGCGCGAGCTGAAATCCGAAGGAGAGGCCGAGCCCGGCCGTCAGCACTGTATCGACCACCGCCGAGCGCCCCAGCCCGATCATCGAGATCGCGACGCAGAACACCGTCATCGCTGCGGCTCCACCGATCGGAAAGATGCGGTACCGGCCGGTCTGCGTCATGAGCTGGCCGGCGATGTAGGAACCGAGCACCGTCCCGCCGGTCATCGGGATCAGCCTGATCCCTGCCTGATTGGCGGACAGCCCGGCACTGAGCTCGAAGGCGAGCGGCACCAGAATGATCAGCGCGATCATGACCATCGACATCGTGAAGCTGATCAGGCTGGCGACCGTGAAAATGCGGTTGCTGAACAGGCGCAGCGGGATCAGCGGCGAGCGCGCCTCGCGTTCCCAGGCGACCAGCGCGATCAGCAGCAGTATGCCGAGACCCAGCTCCAACACCACCCCGGGATCGCGCCAGCTGTGGCCGCTCTCGACGCGTGACAATCCCAGCAGGATTGGCGTCGTCGCGGCCATCAGCAGCACCGCGCCGAGCCAGTCGATGATCGCACGCCCGCGCGGTGGAGGCAGCCGCCGCAAATTGCGGTCGCACAGCACCAGCGCGACGAGTCCGAACGGGATGTTGATCCAGAAAATCCAGTGCCAGGACAGGTAATCGACAAAGAAGCCGCCGAGCACCGGCCCGAGCACCATCGCGATCGCCATCGTGCTCGCCAGGTAGCCCTGATAGCGCCCGCGCTCGCGCGGCGGGATGACGTCGGCGATCGCCGCCTGCGATACCGACCGCAAACCGCCGCCGCCCAGCCCCTGCAGGATGCGCGCCCCGATCAGCTGCGGCATCGTCTGCGACACCGCGCACAACACCGAGGCGGCGACAAACAGCCCGATCGAGGCCAGCAGCATCGGCCGCCGCCCGTAGATGTCGCTGAGCCGGCCGTAGATCGGCGTCGTGATCGTCGAGGCCACCAGATAGGCCGTTACGACCCACGACATCAGCGTCCAGCCGTTCAGCTCCTGCGCCATCGTCGATAGCGAGGTCGCGACGATCGTCTGGTCCAAGCTGGCGAGAAACATCGCCAGCATCAGCCCGGACAGGATCGAGACGATCTCGCTGCGGCTGAAGCGAAACGTGCCTGTATCGATCGCGGTTGGCGCCTGGTTAACCATGCAGCTTTCTGGAATTGCCGGCCTGCCGTTGCAAACGGCATGCCCGCAGCACCGCTCCGCAACGGCGCTCATTGCAGGGTTGCGTTCCGCCGCCCGCGGCGCCCTCCTCGGTAGAGGATGACGCCCGCGCCGGACGGCGGTAACCTGATGCCCGACCTGCCCCTCCCGCGAAAGGAGACCGACATGCCCAGCTTTGAACATCACGGCGCCCGCATCCATTACGAGGAATTCGGCTCGGGCTTCCCGATCCTGACCTTCGCGCCGGCCGGGCTGCGCTCTGTCATCGATGTGTGGGGCCAGCCCTCCGCGCCGATCAACCCGACAACGGAATTTGCGTCAAACTACCGCGTCATCGCGATGGATCAGCGCAACGCGGGCGGCCAGTCGCGCGCCCCGATCACGGCGCGGGACAGTTGGGACAGCTACACCGATGACCACATCGCGGTCCTCGATCACCTGCGCATCGACCGCTGCCATCTCTATGGCCAGTGCATCGGCGGATCGTTCATCATCAACATGCTAAAGCGGCATCCCGAGCGCGTCGCCGGTGCAGTGCTGGCGCAACCGATCGGCCGGGTGGGGCCGCTGAAGCCGGAATGGAACGCCAACTTCAAAGGTTGGACGGAAACCCTCAAGGACCATCCCGAAGCGACCCAGCCGGTGCTCGATGCGTTCTACCGGAACCTCTACGCGCCCGGTTTCGTGTACTGCGCCGACCGCGATTTCGTCAAAACGATCAAGGCGCCCTGCCTGGTGCTGGCCGGCAATGACGAGGCACACCCCTACCCGATCTCGGAGGAATTGTCGCAGCTGATCCCGGGTTGCGAATTCGTCAAGGAATGGAAGACCGAGCCCGCGTTGACCGCCGCCAAAGCCAAGGTCAAGGAATTCCTCGCAAAGCATACTCCCCGCTAAGCTTCGACGCGTCTTACAGGGCCGTATCCGGCGTCCCGGCGAAAGCCGGGACCCACCCGTCAGCATCCGAAGCCGTCGGGGCTAGCTCGTACGGCGCGCTTCGGCGGTCGTGATCCGCTTCTTCAACCGGCGGATCTCGGGCGACAATTTGCCGTCGGGCGTGGCTTTGACAAAGGCATCGATGCCGCCCTTGAACTCGAGCGTTCGGATCCCCGCTGCCGAAAGGCGCAGCCGCACCGGCCCAAGCACGTCCGACAAGACCGAAATCGTCTGCAAATTCGGCAGGAAGCGCCGCTTCGTCTTGACGTTGGAATGGCTCACATTGTGGCCGACCTGGACGCCCTTGCCGGTCACCGGGCATTTGCGGGCCATCTCGCACCTCGTTCAGCAACGCCGCTCGGAAAATAGCCGCGCGGCCCCCAAAGTCCACGTCGACGTCTAAGTCGACCGCAGGTCCGGGCCGCGCGCCGGCGGTTTCTATGCCGCGCCGCCGCAAGCGTCAAGGCTGGAGGGCTCGCGATAGACCCGGTATCTTGTCCTCTCAGACCAGGGATGACCCGATGATCGATTACCGCAGCGACAATACCGGCCGCGCCGCGCCGGAGATAATCGATGCGATGGTGCGCGCCAATGCCGGCACGGCGCTCGGCTACGGCGCCGACGAGTGGACGGCAAGGCTGCAGGGCCGCTTCAGCGACCTCTTCGAGACCCGGGTCCGCGTGTTCCCGGTCGCCACCGGCACTGCCGCCAATGCGCTAGCGCTGGCCGCTTCGAGCCCGTCCTGGGGTCTCGTCTATTGCAGCGAGGCGGCACACATCAACACCTCTGAAGCCAACGCCGCCGGGTTTTTCGGCGGCGGCCTCAAGCTCGCCCCGGTCGCCGGCCTGCACGGCCGCGTCGACCCCGACGCCTTCGCCCGCGCCCTCTCGGCGGTCCAGCCCGGCCAATTGCATCGCGGCCAGCCCGCTGCGGTCAACATCACCCAGGCGAGCGATCTCGGTACGGTCTATCCGCTCGCCGATATCCGCGCGATCGCCGAAATCGCGAAGGGCCGCGGCCTCAAGGTTCATATGGACGGCGCGCGGTTCGCCAACGCGCTGGCGCGGCTCCAATGCAGCCCGGCGGAGATGAGCTGGCGCTCCGGTGTCGATATCCTGTCCTTCGGCGCGACGAAAAACGGCGGTGCGCTGTGCGACGCGATCGTCGTGTTCAATCCGGAGCTGGCGGACGGGCTTGCCGTGCAATTGCGCCGCGCGGGCCAGGTCTGGTCGAAGATGCGCTTCGCCTCGGCGCAATTGATGGCGTACATCGAAAACGGGCTGTGGCTCAACCTTGCGGCCGCCTCGAACGCCGCCGCCGCGCGCATCGCCGCCGGCATCGAGAATTTACCGGGGTTGCGCCTCATCGCGCCGATTGAGGTCAACGAGATCTTTCTCGAATTGCCGGGCGCGGCGATGGATGCGCTGGAACGCGACGGATTTCTGTTCTACCGGCGCAGCGCCACCCTCGCCCGGTTCGTGTGCCGTTTCGACACGACCGAAGCCGAGGCCGACGCGCTGGTCGCCGCAATTCGCCGGCACTGCGGCGCGCAGCCAGCCCGTGCCGCGGAATAACGGCTACCGGTTGCAGGCGCCGAGATAATGCCCGGTGATGTGCTGGGTCGTTTTGATCGATTGGCCGTTGGCGCCCGGCACCTGCGTCGTCAGATTGGCTTGCATCGTGTCGCCGGAATAGTGCGCGACACCCTCGGAATGAACATTGCCTTGCTTGGTCGTGCAGGTCCCGGCCCAGGTGACCGTAGCGCCATTCCGCTGCACATGCTCGATCCTGCACTGGCCGCGCGGATCGTTCGGCACCGCCTTTTCCGAATCGACACAGGTCCGGTATGTCGACTGCATGCCGCCCTGCTGCTGCTGAACATTCGGCGGCAACTGCACACCGGGGGGCAATTTCGGCATACCCGGCATCTGCATCTGCGACGTGAACTCCCACTGCCCCGGTTTGACCGTATCGGCGAGCGCGCGCGCCTGCACCCGCTGCAGCAGCTCCGCCGTATTGCCAGCGCCGGTCATCCCGATACCCGCAAGCGCGAGCGCTGCCGCCGCAATCCAAAATCTGCTCATCGTCCGCCTCTGCCTTTGCGGCCGAGACACCGCTCGGCCTGCCGTTCAACGGCTGCGGCTGAAACTCCGTTCCCGCTCGCGCGCTCGTTGCGTTCTTTATAGGAGCCGTCATGCACAGCAGCAGTCGCCCGCTGGCGCTCGTAACCGGCGCGTCCAGCGGCATCGGCGCCGCGCTGGCCCGCGAGCTCGCACAGCATGGCCACGATCTCGTATTGACAGCGCGTCGCGTCGCGCCAATGGAAGCGCTCGCCGCCGAACTGCGCAGCGTCGGCGCGACCGCGACCATCATCGCGGCCGATCTCGCCAAACCGGGTGCGGCCGCGACGTTGGCACAAGACCTCGCGAGCCGCGGTCTGGAGATCGAAGTCTTGGTCAACAATGCCGGGCTCGGCGCGCTCGGCCGCTTCGACCGCATGGATTTCGGCCGGATCAGCGAGATGCTGCAGGTCAACATCGTGGCGCTGACCGAGCTGACCCGCCTGCTGCTGCCGGGGATGGTCGCGCGGCGTCGCGGCCGCATCATGCTGGTCTCGTCCGTCGCGGGGTTTCAGCCGGGACCGCGGATGGCGGTCTACTTCGCGAGCAAGGCCTATGTGTCGAGCTTCGGCGAGGCTCTCGCCTACGAATTGCGCCGCACCGGCGTCACCGTCACCGTGCTGTGCCCCGGCGCGACCGACACCGAATTCTTTACGGTGGCCGGCGCCAACGATTCGATTATGGCGCGCCGCCTGCGGCGCATGATGCCCGCGGCCGATGTCGCGCGGATCGGTTATCAGGGCCTTGCCGCCGGACGGCACCTCGTCATCGCCGGGCTGATGAACACAGTGCTCGCATTTGCCGGCCGCTTTGGGCCGCACCGGATCAGCCTGCCGGTCACCGACATGCTGAATGTGTCACCCGGCGATCAGGCCGCGAACTCGTAACGCGCGGCCTGCGCCTATTCTTCGAGCATGCCGGCCAGCCGCAAACCCTCACGGAAGCGCTCGTGCTGCCGCTGATAGTCCGCGCTGGTGGCCTGCAGCGGCACCGGCCAATCGGCGAAGAACCGCTTGATCGTCAGCTCCGGGCGCAAGCGGAGGCAATTCGCCAAGGCCCAGTTTGCGTCGTCTTTTCGGCCCGACAACGCATAAATCGCGGCAAGCAGGGCATACGCCTGAGCATCGTTCGGGTTGGCATCAGCTGAGAGCCGCAGCAAGCGGATCGCTTCGTCGGCACGGCCGAGAACAAACTGCACGCGTCCCATCGCGCTAAGCCAGATCCATCGGCTGGGATCGCGCGGACCGATCTGGTTGGCCTTCTCGAACGATTCCTTGGCCTCCTTGAAGCGGCCGAGATAGAGCTCGTTCAAGCCGACTTCCTTGTAGGCCCAGGGTTCGCCCGGATTTTGCGCGATGACCATCCGGGCCGCGGCAATCGCCTCGTCGAACTCGCCCTCGGCCCGATACAGCGCGGCGCGAATCTTCAATGCAACGATGTGGCGCGGATCGAGTGCCAGCGCCCTCCGAACCAGCGCCATTCCGTCTTGTAGCCGCTGCTCGCGCCCGCTTTCGTAATAGCTGTTGAGCACCTCGAAAACATACGTGGTTGCAAGCCCGGCGAGAGCGTCGGCATTGCCGGGATCGTATTCAAGCGCGCGCTGGAATTGCGAGCGCGCCTCAATCATCCTTTGCGGCGATGCGGGGCGGTTGACAATGGCTTGGCCGCGCATGACGAAATCCACCGCCGTCGGATTGCTCGTGCGCTCGCTACGCTTCGCTTCGATGTTCACCAGCTCCAACCCGACCGCGCGGGATAGGCGGCCGACAATTTGGTCCTGGATCTCGAGCACATTTTGCCGCTGCTTGTCGAAGCGTTCGGCCCACAATTCGGTGCCCGTCGCTGCTTCGATCAACCGCGCGTTGACCCGCACCTGATCGCCGTCGGCCAACGCGCTCCCTTGCAGCAAATAGCGCACATTGAGATCGCGGCCGATCTCGCGGGAATCGACCGGCTTTCCCTTGTAGGTCAAGGCGGTGCCGCGGGCGACCACAAAACTGCCGGGAAGCGCGCGGGACAGATCGGTCGTCAGGCTTTCGGTGATCCCGTCGACGAAATAATCCTGCTGCGGATCGTCCCCGAGATTGGTGAAAGGCAGCACGACGATCGACAGCTGCGGCGCTCGTGCGCCGGGCAGGGTCTGCGACAGCGAAGTGCTTTGCGGCGCCGGAATCGTCAAGCTCGACAACAAAGCGAAATCGTCGAACCACCACGATCCACCGATGATCAAGCCGCCGAATGCGACTGCAGCCGCGACAACGCCGTTGCGCAATCTGCGGCGGGCGAGTTTTCCGCTCTTTTGCGACGGGTTGGTCTCGCCGACGACTCGGTACGCGCGGGCCGGCCGCGCGATGTTCTTCAGCCGGCGTTCGCCCAGATCCTCGAACCGCAGATCGAGCTTGTCCTGGACGTGATCGCGCACCGAATGGGAAACGACGATGCCTCCAGGCTCGGCCAAGCTCTCCAGGCGGGCCGCTATATTGACCCCATCGCCATAGATGTCGTCCCGATCGTGGATCACGTCGCCCAAATTGATCCCGATACGGAACGCGATGTGTTGGTCGGGCGCAGCGCCCGCGTCGCGCTCGGCAACGCCTTTTTGGACTTCGGCGGCGCAGCGAACGGCCTCTACGACGCTCGCGAACTCCGCCAATAACCCGTCGCCCGTCCCCTTAATGACGGTTCCGCCATGTGAGCCGATCGCGGGCCCGATCAAGTCGCGGAACAGCGCAGCGACGCGCGCATGCGTCCCTTCCTCGTCGCGGCTCATGAGGCGGCTGTAGCCCACGACGTCAGCACAGAAGATCGTGGTCAGCTTGCGCTTCAATGCCGCAGCTCCATCGCTCCCGGCGGGCTGCTGCCGGCGCGCAGGTCGGGCTGGAATGCGAGCGCTGTCCAATCGGGCCGAGGTTCGGCGCCCGAGGCGTAGCGGACGCGACACCAGTAGGCAGTCGGGACCTCATGGGCCCTTAAAAGCGGCGTGGGTAATGCTCCATTCGCTTTGCGTCAAGTTAGATCGGGCCAAACCTGCGGGTTTGGCGTACTCAAGAGCTGCGGGTTATCGCTCAGCCTCGTTCGTGAGAGGAGGCCTGGGGCTGCGCCTCCAATATCATGTTGAATGGGGTGTGCATCGCCTGTCCGACCGAGGCGAACCTGCCCGCGATCATTTTTCGAGGCTCGCGTGCGGCACGAACTGCCGCATTTACATGACGCTTCCCGGGCCGGCAAATCTCTGATTTGCCCAGCTGACATCCGTTGGCGCGGCAGCCTATAAGCGCCCCTAGCGACCTCAGGAGAGCGCGATGAGTGCCGATACTTATGAGATCTATGCCGTGCGCTGCGCCCATCGTCACCGGCTGATACGCATCGCGGTGATGCTGATTGTCGACCCGCGACTGTGACTGCCGCTCTGGCCAAGACCATACACCTGCTGCCGCCGCCGGCCGCGATCAAACGTCTCTGTTTCGACGAGGAAACTCAGACATTACGACCGAATATCGTGCTGGTCGATCGCCAGGGAGCGGTCGTCTTCGAAATCAATGAGCTCGGGCTGAAGGGCGCGGCCCGAGATCCGTCGCGAAAACTGGCGGTCGTGTGGGGCGACTCGGTAGTCTTCGGGATCGGGGCGAGCTGGCCGTGCCTCATCGACGCCCACGCGCCGCACTACCAATTCCTGAACGGCGGCATCGAAGGTGATCCCTACGATAACATTCTCCGGCGCGCGGAGACGTTCAACCGAGCCCATGCCGTCGCGCTGAACATCCTGATGCTCGGCTGGCATCCGTGGCGCCTCCCCGCCGCCTTGGCAAGGCGAGCCGCCGGCCTTGCGGCTCCTCTGCAACACCTGAAGCAGAGATTTCGAGCCTACACCGGACCGGCCGCTCCGACGCCGCCGCCAATTCACCAGAGTATGCGCGCCGATCTCCTTGGCTTCCTGCAACGTATCCCTGACCTTGTGCTGGTGACGATGCCGACCGCTCTCAGCCGAACGATCGTCGATCGGAATTTGTCACGATATTTCAGCCGCGGCGACCGCGATACGGTCTTCACCTTCGCTGGCGATCTTGCCTATTCGGTGGAAGCGCAACGCTGCATGCTGGCGCATATCACGGAGCGCAACGCAATCGCGCGCGAAGCAGCGCAGTTAAGCGGGGTACCCGTCATCGATCTCGCTGCCGCGTTCGACACGGAGTCACTCAACGACTTTCGCGAAGATTTCCATGACATGCTGCATCTGCGCCCGCGCGCCTACCCGAAGGCGGCGGCCATTGTCTTCGAAGGCATCAAGGATCTGCTGTAACTCGCGGCGGCGGAAAATCACGCGGCGCGCTCATCCGTAGTGCTCAATATAGCTGCGGACATAGGCTTCCCAGGTGACTTCTCGACCATGCACGATATAGCGCGTCTTCTCGCTCGCCCATCGCACGCCGAATTCACGCGCCACCTTCGGGTGGACCGGGACCTGCGGTTCACACAACATCCGGTCGACATTCTCGCCCAATGAGACGGGCTCGGTTACAGACAGCGCTTTCGCGACGTATTGCAGCAGCAAGTTGAACACCTGCCAGTTTGGCCGGACCGTCGTGTGGAACAGGCGCAGCTTCCGGAAGTTCGTCAGAATGTAATCGCCGATCGCGATGTCGAACTGATTGTCAGTCGCGGCAAGGCGGCGTTCCTCAAACTGATGCAGCCGGCGGTAATTGACGATGCCGGGCCACTCGAGCGTGCGATAGGCGTCGAACCGCGCCTCTCTATCCGGGATCTCCTTGCGCAATCGGCCGAGCAGACCGTCGTGATAGGAAAATGTCAGGTTCGGCGCTTCCTGGTCGTGCGCCACGCGATCGCCCGGTCCGTTCCAGGCATCGAATGGCCATGGCGATGCAAAGCGCACGAGCGGGAATTTGACGATTTCCGCGCTTGACGGGACGCATTCCCGCAAAGGAAAGCTGTCCCAGTCGCGCACGTCCTGCACCAGCAGGACGTCGCAGCGCTCGAGATCCCTCGCGACGAAGTCGCGCTGGTTTTGTTGCAACTGGATAAAATGGTATTTGGCCTCGAAGCGCCCGCTCAGAGCTTCGAGATGCGCAAAGCCCTGGCGCAGCGTCTCTGATTGGCAGTTGCCGATAATGACGACACGGCGCCGCCCCGGCGGGCGCACGCTGGGCATGGCCAGCGTTGGCGCAGACTGCTCGTCGTCCCCAAGCCTGACGAGGTCGACAGCGGCAATTCGCAGCGCAGTTTTGCCGCGGTGATGAATCCGCAGTTCGAATGGTGCGTCGGCGCCGGTTTCCAGCGCGAGATCGGACGGCACCGTGAAATCGGCCGACACCTCTCCGGATGCGACCTCGGCCGCGGTAAAATCCTGCTTCAGCTGCAATGTGCCATGAGCGTCGGGAAAGCGTGACAGCCGTTGCAAAAACCCTGAGCGACGCCATCGGCTATGACCGAAAATCTCGATGCCAAGCACCGCCTGTTGCGGGTTGCGCAGTGTGCTGCCGGCGGCGCGTACCGTGAGCCGGTATCGGCCGCCCGGCAGCCGCAGATAGGGCCAGCCGCCATGCAACAGGCAGCCCGGGGGGTCGTAGCGCGAGGCGAGAATGGCGCCACCGTGATCGCGGCGGCCGATCCAAGTTTTGTGCAACCGGCCAAGCATTCGCCAGCGCCACGGCGTCGCCACGCTTTTCGTATCATTCGACAGCCGTTCGAGATCGACCGTGCGGATCGCCAGCGCAGCATTGGCAAAATGAAAGAAGCGGAATTCGAACCGGCCGGCATCGACGCTGTCAATGCTGTGCTCGGGCGGCACCTCGAATGTCAGCGAGCTGTCGCCGGCCTGCAGCTCGGGCGCGGTGAAATCGCGCCAGGCCCGCTGAAAGCGGCTCAGCACGATCACTTCGACCCCGAGCACCGGCTGCCCCGCCATGCGCGGCTTGCCGGCATCGCAGCGGAAACTCAGCCGATAGGTACCGGCCGGGAGATGCAGATACGGACCATAGAGGAAACAGGCGGCAGGCTCGCTGCAGCGCACGCGCAGTGATCCGTCGGCCTGCCACGACCCGATCGCCGTGCTCTCGAGCCGCGCCAGCAGCGACCAATGCGCCTGCGCCGCCTGCCCCGTCTCGGGCAGGTCGGCGGGCTCTGCGATCGCGGCAGTCACCTCCGCCATAATCGAACGATCCCCGAACTCTGCAGCACGCTCCGGCCGAGGGTGCTTCGCCAGCACCGTCCGCAACTTGACCCAATTGGGGACCGACTGTAGCGTCCGGCCCGACGGCCCCGCAATATCAGCGGTATTGCGCCGTGTTGGCATAACAACGGCCGTTTTGCAGCTATCGGCAGCAAGTCTGCCGCGCAGCTATTATTCGCGAGGAGCATCGTTTGGCGCCGGCCCAGGTCACCGAATCCGATATTCGCGACTGGTGCATCGCCTATTTGCAGCGAACGGTCGACAACCCGTCGATCGTGATCGGGGCCGATGCCAGCTTCGCCGAGCTCGGCCTCGATTCGGCGACCGCAGCCTATTTCATTGTCGAGCTCGAGGAATGGCTCGGCGCCGAGTTGCGGCCGGAGCTAGTGTTCGAATACCCGACCGTTTCGGCGCTGGCGCATTTCATCGCCCACGGCCGCGGAGGGGTGGCGGATGCCGCCGGCGGCTGACGACGAGCTCGCCGTGCTTGCGTCCCTGCCCTCGCTGACTGCCCTGCTCCGGCATCGCGCCGCATCGCAGCCGGACGGCCGCGCCTATGTGGCGCTGTCGGATCGCGGCCGCGAGGGGGCCACGATCACCTTCGCTGAACTCGACCGCCGCGCCGCCGCGCTTGCGGGCCAGCTCGCTGACCGCGCCGGGCCGGGAGCGCGTGCGCTGCTGCTGTTCCCGATGGGAATCGAATGCCTCGTCGCATTCTTCGGCTGTCTTTACGCGGGGATCATCGCCGTGCCGATGATGGTGCCGCGCCGGCAAAGCACACGCGATTCGAGCGCCAGCATTCTCGCGGATTGTGAACCGCACTTGGCGCTGACCAGCGCCGAGCTCCTGTCCGGCGTGCGCGGCGATCTTGTCGAACGCTTTCGCCACACCGGTCTGGAGTGGCTTGCCCTCGATATGGCCGACGAATGCCCGGCCGCCGCGCGTGTCACCCTGCACGAGGCGCAACCCGACGAGCTGGCCTTTCTGCAATACACCTCCGGTTCAACCTCGGCGCCCAAAGGCGTCATGGTCAGCCACCGCAATCTGCTCGCCAATCTCGAGATGATCCGCGTCGCGTGCGGCAATACGCGGACCTCGACCTATGTCAGCTGGGTCCCGCTCTACCATGACATGGGACTGATCCTGAACGCATTGCAGGCGCTTTATGTCGGCGCGCTCTGCGTGCTGATCCCGCCTCTCGCGTTTCTGCAGCGCCCGTATCTGTGGCTGCGCGCGATCAGCGACTACCGCGCCGAGGTCGCGGGCGGTCCCAATTTCGCGTTCGACCTCTGTGTCGACCGGAACCGGCCGGAGCAGCTCGAGGGGCTTGACCTCTCGTGCTGGAAGTTGGCGTTCGTCGGCGCTGAGCCGGTGCATGCGCGGACGATCGAACGCTTCGCCGCAACCTTCCGCCCTTGTGGTTTCGACCCGCAAGCGATGTGGCCGGGCTACGGCATGGCGGAAGCCACGCTGCTGGTCTCCGGTGGCGATCGGGGCGAGGGAGCCGTATTGCGCTCCGTGAGCCGCGCCGAACTGCTGCGCCATCGGGCCGTGCCGCCGCGCGAAGAGGCCGATACCCAAACAGCCGTCGGATGCGGCCGCCCGCTGTCTGGGGAAGAAATCGCGATTGTCGATCCCGAGCGCCGCGCCCGGCTCGGCCTGGACCGGATCGGCGAGATTTGGGTCACGGGGCCCAATGTCGCACAAGGCTATTGGCGTAATCCGGAAGCGACGGAAGCGACGTTCCGGGCGCAAATCGTCGGCGAAGCGGACCGCTCCTGGCTTCGGACCGGCGATCTCGGCTTCATCGACGAAGCCGGCGAGCTCTTCGTTACTGGCCGCATCAAGGACATCATCATCATTCGGGGCGCCAACCATTACCCGCAGGACATCGAGGCCACGGTGCAGGACAGCGATCCTGCGCTGCGGCGGCACGGCGGCGTGGCGTTTACGATCGAGGATGAGGCAAAGGGCGAGCAGCTGGTCATCGCGCAGGAGGTCGAGCGGACCGAGCGCAACCGGATCGTGGCAGCGCAGCTGATCGGTCAGATACGGGAGGCGGTCGTCACGGAGCACGATATCGTGCCGCACGAGATCGCCTTGCTGCGGCCGGGCGCGCTGCCAAAGACGACGAGCGGCAAGATCCAGCGCGCCCTCGCCCGCCAGCTTTGGCTGAACGGAGCGCTAGACCGCCTGTGAACCGCAGGGTGAATCTGCCTACATCGTTTGCCCACAGCCGCGTGATCGTGTTACGTCGCGGGTGATTCGCTGCCGTCGAGAACGAACGTGAGAACCTTCCGCTTGCCCCGATGTGCGTTGGCCGTCGCCGCGATGCTGCCGGCCGCGTGCGTCGGTCCGACGCCCCCCGAGGACCCGTTCGCCGGCGCCTGGAGCAATGCCGAGCGTCACCAGGTCGTATTCCGCGACAATACCGTCGTGCAGCAACCCGCCGGTGGAGCGCCGACGCCGCTCGGCCCGGCGACCTGCGAAGGCAAGTTCCAGTTTGGCTACACGCGCCGCAGTCGCGAGGCGCTGATCGCGCTGGCGCCGCGTCAGCCCGATCTGCGCGGCCGCCTCGCCCAAATGCTGGTCCGGTCGGATTACCCGGTCGCCGAGCTCGGCTGCGGCGATGGCGGTACGACATACGTGCTGCTCGACGACCGCGATCTCGTCGCGATCCATCGCGATGTCGACATCGTCGGAGTCGAGCAGCTGTCGCGTTCTTAGGCTGGCATCTGCGGATCGCATGGAGGCGCGGCTCAAAAGCGGCATCTGGGTCAAGGCGTTGATCCGCCGCTGCGATCTTGCGGCGGTCGGGGTTGCCGTCGTGGCGCGCGGCGATGCTGACGCCGGCGCCGTTCTGATAAAGCTGAACGGCCGCGAAACCGGGTGCACGGTATTGTCCCAGACCCGCCGGCCGGACGGCACGTTGGTCTGGATGCGGGCGACCGGCGCCGAGCCGGTGCCGGAAGCCGAGGCCGACGCCTATATCGCTCGTCAGCGCGGCCGCGACCCCGATTTATGGGTCATCGAGATCGACACCGCCGCGCCTGATGCCGTTCTCGACGGCCCGATCCTCGCCTGATTTCGAGAACCCAATGAAGCCGCCACGCGAATCAGCCGCGCCGCCCGCGCATCCCGACGCCCAGATCGTCAGCATCGACACGCCGTTCTCGCGGTTTTTGCGCGTCGACGTCGTGCGTTTTCGCCACAAGCTGTTTTCGGGCGAGTGGAGCGGTGACCGGGTCTACGATGTGTTGCGCCGCGGCGATGCGGTCGCGGTCATACTGTACGACCCGGAGCGGGAAAGCGTCGTGCTGGTCGAACAGTTTCGCTTGCCCGCTCTCTATGCCGGGCTGTCGCCGTGGCAGATCGAGCCGGTCGCCGGGCTGGTCGACCAGGACGAAAGCTACGAAGAGGTCGCGCGCCGCGAGTGCCAGGAGGAAGCCGCGATTGAGCCGATCGGCGAGTTGGTCCCGATCCAGCGCTACATGCCGTCGCCCGGCGACTCGGATGAAGCCGTCATGCTGTTCTGCGGCCGCGTCGATTCGCGTGGCGCCGCCGGGATCCACGGACTGCCCGAGGAACACGAGGACATCAAGGTTGTCGTGAAAACGATCGCCGAGATGCAAGCAATGCTCGATGCCGGCGAGATCGAGACCGGCCACACGCTGATCTGCTGCTATTGGCTGTTGCGCCACCGCGGCCGCCTGCGCCGCGAATGGCTCGGCGCCTAGAGTCGCGTTAACCTCTTTGCCGGCCTCCAGCTCAGCCCTTATTTCGGAACGCGGGCTATTCTTTTGCGATGTCGCCGCGGATCTTTTGAAGGATCTCTTCGAACGAGAGGTCACGCCTGAAGCCGCCCTCGGAGATCGACCGAAGCTGCATCGGCGCGCGCGTTGGGGGCGTCGCACTAAGGGGTGTTGCCGGATCGCGCTGGTGCTCGGCCATAATTCGCCGCAGCAGGCCGTAAATTTCGTCGTCCGAGCATGCCGGATCGGCGCCTGATTGAGTCATAGGGTGGCCCTCCAGTGAGGTCGCGCCCAGCATTCACATAATCTGTAAAAATTTTGCTGAGATTTATGCCTAAATACCGGTTGCCAGCGAAGCCGACGCTAGGCCCGGAAGTGGCTGCGGTCCTCGCAGCCGGATCTACCAGTTAACAATGGCCTGGCCGCTCCAGCGACAGCTTTTTTAATGTCGCCCAGACCTTCGCCTTAGACAGATCGCTGCGGCGGCAGCATCTCAATGCTGGTGGCCAGGATCTCATACTGCCGCGCGATATTCAGCAGCTGCTCGCGGACGACGGGGTCCTGGACGATCGCGGCCTGGGCGTTGAGGCGCGCGGCTTCCCGGCGATATCGCTCAACGCGAGCTAGTCGAGAGTCCATGCCGGCGCCCCAGAAAGCCTAGCGCCGAAACCAGTATGCCACAGCCCCCACCAGAATGAGCGTGCAGAGATCGAGCGTTATGGCATCGACCCACCCCATGGCGTCGGCCGATAATTCAAACACGTCAGTCACTGAAGGCTTGGAGAAAGCGGTCTGCGTCAACCGCTTCCGCGAACGTCGCGGAGAAGGTGGCACGGCCTCTCAACAGGCGCACCACGCGGAGATCCACTGCCTGAATACCCTCACGATCGAGCCACCGTTGTAGTTCAGCGATGCGATCGGAAAGGGGCACACCGCCGTCGAGCGTGATCTCGACACTCCGCATTGGGCAACTCCGGTCAGCTATCGCGCCGGAATCATAATCAAAACCTATCCCAAAGGGTAGGTCTGACTGACCTTAGAGGCCGTTGCGAGGACAACATTTCTGGTCACCGACGCAACCGGCCCTGGAGCTAATGCGCAGAGCCCCAGGGCCGGCGGCTCCTGTGCCCCCAGGAGAAAACGGGCCCAGGAGGAGATCCCCGGCAGCGTGGCCATCCTCGTTCAGGCTGAGCGCTCGGGCACATCGCTCAGTCGGCTGCTGCTTTGGGGCATCACAAAGCTATGCGCTTTGCGAGCTGCCTTCCCTGACATCGGTCAAGTTTGCCACCCGCGATACCGCCCAGGGGTGGCCGAGTTCAAGCTAGCTTCGCTTGAAATGCTTCGATAGCGCCAAGCCCTGGCCCTGATACGACGAGCGGATGTCGCGCCCATAGAGCCGGTCGGGCCGCGCGATCAGCGGCTCATAAATCAGTCGGCCGACGATCTGGCCGTGCTCGATCAAAAACGGCACCTCGTGCGAGCGCACTTCGAGGACGGCGCGGCTGCCGGTGCCGCCGGCCTCGGCCGAGCCGAAACCCGGATCGAAAAAGCCGGCGAAGTGCACCCGGAATTCGCCGACCAGCGCGTCATACGGGACCATCTCAGCGGCGTGGTCAGCCGGCACGACGACGGCCTCCCGCGTCGCGAGGATGTAGAAATCGTTGGGATCGAGCACGATGCCCTGCAACCCCTTGTCGGTGTGCGGCGCTTGCACCGGCTCGAAGAAATCGTGCGGATCGTAGTAGCCGATGCGGTCGACATCGATGACATCGGTGTGACGGCGCGCCTTCCAACCGACGATCCCGTCCGCCATCTCGCCGGATACATCGACCGTGAACGCCAGCCCGTTGCGGATCGTCTCCGGCCCCGGCATGCCGCCGGCGGGAGCATCGACGAGCCCGACCTCGGCGTGCAGCCGGCGCAGCGCGGTGTCCCGGAACAAGGGCGACCCCCTCCGGATGCGCAGTTGCACGAGCCGCGAGCCGGTGCGCGCCAAAACGCCGAACGAGCGCGGGCTGATCTCGGCGTAGAGCGGCCCCCGATAACCCTCGCGGATGCGGTCGAACTCGCTGCCCTGGTCGGTGATGACCCGCGCGAAAACGTCGAGCCGGCCAATCGAGCTTTTCGGGTTGGCGAGCGCGGACACCCGCTTCTTCAGTGCGAGATGCTCAAGCAGCGGCACGATGTAGACGCAGTCCTTTTCGAGGACAGCGCCCCGGGTCAGATCGATGCGGTGCATCGACAGCCGTTCGAGTTTGTCCGCGACGCTCGCCGCCGGCCCCGGCAGAAAGCTCGCCCGCACGCGGTAGGCGACCTCGCCCAGCCGCAGGTCGAGGCTCGCCGGCTGGATCTGGTCGTCTTCGATCGGCGCCGCCGACTGGATCTCATGACCTTGACTGACGGCGGATCTGAGCAGCTGAGATGGCCACAACCCGGTCGAACGCTCTGCTTCTGTCATCGGGAACAGCTCGCTCGCCCGTGCCTGGGTCATCGGATCAAAGACCCTTCGGTAACATTCGCAGCCGACTTCTAAGCCAACCGCTGCGCCGAAGAAAGACGCCCGGGTACTGTCCGGAGCAGCGGCTTGCCCTTTATCGGCGCACCCCGATAGTGTGGCGGCCAAGCAAGCCGCAGCGCAGCGCCCTGACGGAGGCGAGGCATGGACATCCGCGACGGGTTTATCGAAACGGTCGGCAACACCCCGCTGATCAAATTGCGGCGCGCCTCCGAGATGACCGGGTGCACGATCCTCGGCAAGGCCGAGTTCCTGAACCCCGGCGGCTCGGTCAAGGACCGCGCCGCGCTCTACATCGTCAAGGATGCCGAGGAACGCGGCCTGTTGCGGCCGGGCGGCGTCATCGTCGAGGGCACCGCCGGCAATACCGGCATCGGCCTCGCGCTGGTCGGCAATGCGCGCGGCTATCGGACGGTCATCGTCATGCCGGAGACGCAGAGTCAGGAAAAAAAGGACATGCTGCGGCTGTGCGGCGCGGACCTTCGGCTGGTTCCCGCGGTGCCCCTCGCCAACCCGATGCATTACACGAAATATTCCGGCCGGCTCGCGGAGGAGATTGCCGCCGCCGCGCCCAATGGCGCGATCTGGGCCAACCAGTTCGACAATCTCGCCAACCGGCGCGGCCATTACGAGACGACCGGTCCCGAGATCTGGCGGCAAACCGAGGGCAAGGTCGACGGCTTTGTTTGCTCGGTCGGCACCGGCGGCACCTTGTCCGGGGTGGGCATCGCGCTGAAGCAGCGCAACCCGAACATCAAGATCTACCTGTCCGACCCGATGGGTTCAGGCATTTACAGCTGGTATGCGCGCCGCGAGTTCAAGCCGGAAGGCAATTCGATCACCGAGGGCATCGGCAACAACCGTGAGACCGAAAACCTCAAGGGTTTCGCGCCGGACGGGCAGTACCAGATCACCGATGAGGAAGCATTGCCGCTGCTGTTCCAGCTCGCCGTTGAGGAGGGACTGGTGCTCGGCGGCTCGACGGCGATCAACGTCGCTGGCGCGATCCGGCTCGCGAAGGAATTGGGGCCGGGCAAGACGATCGTCACGATCCTCGCGGATTCCGGCAGCCGCTATCAGTCGAAATTGTTCAACCCCGCCTTCTTGAAGGAGAAGAATCTGCCGACCCCGCCCTGGCTCGAGACGTGAATGCAGCTTCGGCTGTCATTCCGGGGCGCCGCGCAGCGGCGAGCCCGGAATCCAGGAACGGAATATGGATTCCGGGCTCGCCTAAGGGGCGTCCCGGAATGACTTGTAATCGGGATCTGGCATGACGGAACTGCTATTTCGGGATGATGCTTATCTCCGAAGCTGCGCTGCGCGGATCGTCGCGACCGACGAGCGCGGCATCCGGCTCGACCGCACGGTGTTCTACCCGACGGGCGGCGGGCAGCCTGGCGACACGGGACAACTGCGCCTGGCTTCAGGCAAGACGTTCACAATCATCGACACGGTGAAGGGCGACGGCCCGGACGACGTGATCCATGTCCCGGCCCCAGGATCACCCTTGCCATCGCCGGGCAGCGAGGTAACCGCTGAAATCGATTGGGAGCGGCGTTACCGGTTGATGCGCATGCACAGCTGCCTGCACCTGCTGTGCGCGGTCGTGCCCGGCGCCGTCACCGGCGGCCAAGTGTCCGATGGGCGCGGCCGGCTCGATTTCGATGTGCCCGGTTCGAGCCTCGACAAGGAGGCGATCGCCGCGCAGCTCAATGCGCTGATCGCGGCCGGCCATGAGGTCACGCCGCACTGGATCACGGATGAAGAGCTGCAAGCTCGCCCGGAGTTGGTCCGCACGATGTCGGTGAAACCGCCGGTCGGCGCCGGCCGCGTGCGGGTCATGGAGGTCACCGGGCTCGATGCGCCGATCGATCTGCAGCCCTGCGGCGGCACCCACATCCTCAACACCGCGGAGATCGGCCCGGTCGGGATCGGCAAGATCGAGAACAAGGGCCGTCAAAACCGCCGCATCAACATAGCCTTTGCCGAGTGACATCGATGCCCTATGCCCATCCGGAAGCCCTGGTAAGCACCGAATGGCTCGCCGCCCATCTCGACGACCCGCATGTGCGGGTGCTCGACTCGAGCTACACGCAGCCGGGCGTCACTCCGACCGCGCGCGAGAATTACGGGCGCGGCCACATCCCCGGAGCGGTGTTCTTCGACATCGACGACGTAGCGCAGCCGGGCACGAGCCTGCCGCACATGATCCCCTCGCCCGAGCGCTTTGCCGAGAAAATGCGGGAGCGCGGCATCGGCAACGACGACCGCGTCGTCGTCTACGATACGGTTGGTCTGTCATCGGCCGGGCGCGCCTGGTGGATGTTGCGGCTTTTCGGCCATGACAACGTTGCGCTGCTCGATGGCGGGCTGCCGAAATGGAAAGCCGAGGGGCGGCCGCTCGAAACGACCGCACCGGCGATTCCGCCGCGCGCCTTCATGGCGCGGTTCCGGCCAGAGTTGGTGCGAGACAAGGAGGCAGTCCGCGCCAATCTCGACGCCCGCCGCGAGCAGGTCGTCGATGCGCGCGCGGCCGGCCGTTTCGACGGCACCGTCGAGGAAACCTGGCCGGGACGGCGCCGCGGCCATATCCCCGGCAGCCGCAATCTCTCGTTCGACCGCGTCACCGATCCGCAGAGCAAGCAGCTGAAGAACGCCGAGGAGCTGCAGCGGCTGTTTGCCGAGGCCGGCGTCGCGCTCGATCGGCCGGTCGTGACGAGCTGCGGTTCCGGCGTAACAGCCTGCGCCGTCGCCTTCGCGCTGCATTTGATCGGGCATCGCGACGCCGCAGTCTATGACGGGTCGTGGTCGGAATGGGGCCTGCCCGGCGACACGCCGATCGAGACGGGCCCAGCGAAGCCATAAGACGCTCCAATGGCCCAGATCGACTCCCAGATCGACGACGTCATCACCTATCTCGAGATGCGCGCGAAACCGGTTCTGCCGCGCATCCCGGTGCCGCTTGCCAAGCTGGCGCTGATCCGGGCCGAGAACTGCACGGTCTCGTTCTACCGTTATCTCTACGAGACCGTCGGGACGCCGTGGCTGTGGTATGAGCGGCGGCTGCTCGACGACGAGACGCTTGCCGCGCAAATCGGCAAGGACACGACCGAGATCTTCGTTCTCTCTGTCGGCGGGGTGCCGGCCGGCTATTTCGAGCTGGATGCCGCCGACCCGCGCGAGACCGAGCTGGCCTATTTTGGCCTGGTTCCGGAATTTATCGGCCGGAAGCTCGGTCCGTTTTTGTTGCAGGCCGCGATCGAGCGCGCTTGGACACGGGCGATCGATCGCCTCTGGGTCCATACCCGCACCTTCGACCATCCGCGGGCGCTCGGTTATTACCAGCAGGCCGGATTCGTGGTTTACGCGCGGCGGCCGGTGCGCTTCGAAGACCCGCGGGTTCGAGGGATTCTGCCGCGTTCTCTGCGGCATCCGCGCCTCCCGCCGCTCGACTGAGCCGGCGCCGCATTGGCGTCTCGTTTAGCAAGCATTTACCTCTACTTGCGAGAATTGCGGCCGCATCCCACATCGCGAGCGTTCATGACCCATCCCGATCGGCGGTTTCCCCGGGTTGCTCCGGCGCCTGCAGCTCTCTTCGCAGCAGCGGAAAGCAAAGCGGCAACGACGGGAGGCGGTCCCGGCCGGCGTCGCCTTGGTCGCGGGTCCTGACGATGCTTGAGACCCAACCACGCGAAAAGGCATCGATCCTGATCGTCGACGATGATCCCATCGTGCGCGCGCTGATGCAGGAAGCGTTGGCGGCCGATGGCTACTCGGTCATCGAGGCCGCCGATGGCGTCGAGGGTTACCTCCTATACCATGAGTATCGCCCCGACTTGACACTTCTCGATCTCGTCATGCCGCGCATGGACGGGTACGAGCTTTGCCGGATCCTGCGCGCCCGCGCCGAGTCAGCACATGCGCCGATCGTCGTCACGACGGGCCTCGACGACGTGCCCTCGATCGCCCGCGCCTACGATGTCGGCGCCACGGACTTCATTCCGAAGCCGGTGAATTGGCTCGTCCTCAAGCACCGCATCCGGAATATCCTGCGCGCCAACCGCGCCCTCGCCGAGATGCGCCGAGACACCGAAATTCTGACCAGCGCCCGGGACGCCGCGGAGTTTGCCAGTCAGGCGAGAGCCGAGTTTCTCGCGAGCGTGAGCCACGAGTTGCGAACCCGCCTCAATGCAATCGTCGGCTTTTCGGACATGATGAGCGATCGCATGTTCGGGCCGCTCGACGACAAGTATGCCGAATACGCCAACATCATCCGCGAGAGCGGGCGTCACCTGTTGGCGATCGTCAACGATACGCTGGACGTTGCACTGAGCGATGAAGACCGATTGGCGCTGGCGGAAAAACGTACCGATATCGGCGACATCGCGGAGCTCGGTTTGAAGATCGTCGAGGACATGGCGCGCCGGTCCAAAGTCGAGTTGGTCGGCGAGGTCGAAGAGGAGCTTCCACCGGTCATCGGCGATCCCGCCAAGCTGACCCAGATCCTGGTCAACCTGCTGTCCAACGCGATCAAGTTCTCCGAGCGCGGCGGCACGGTTCGGCTGAAGGTCACCCAACAGGCCGGGCACGGCATCACACTCCGTGTCGAGGATAACGGGATCGGCATGTCGTCCGATCAGATCCCGATCGCGCTGGCCCCGTTCGGGCGAGTCAAGAACAGCGCCGGCCGCAAGCACGATGGGGTTGGCATCGGCTTGCCGCTGACAAAGCGGCTCGTCGAATTGCACGGCGGAACGATCGAGCTCGAGAGCGATCTCGGCCGCGGCACCGTGGCTAGCGTTCACCTGCCGGAAACGCGTGTTTGCCGCGAGAGTCCGGCGCTGCCGGTCTGATTTCTGGCGATCGCTGGCTCAGTCAGTCTTGTAGGGGTTTTCACCCTTGCGCAGCATCATGCGGATCGGCGTGCCCGGCAAATCGAAATCGTCGCGCAGCGCATTGACCAGATAGCGGCGGTAGGATTCGGGAAGTTCGCCCGGTTTTGAGGCGAACAGCGCAAAGCTCGGCGGCCGCGTATTGACCTGCGTCATGTAACGGAGCCGCAGCCGGCGCGCGCCAACCAGCGGCGGCGGATGGCGCTCCTGAATCATCGCCAGCCATCGATTGAGGGCGGCGGTCGGCACTCGCCGGTTCCATACCTCATCGGCAGCGAATACCGCCTGCATCAGCTTGTCCAGGCCGGAGCCCTTCAAGCCCGATACCGGCACGAGCGCCACGCCCTGCAATTGCGGCAGTGCCGTTTCAAGCCGCTCGCGCACGCGTTTCAGGGTCTCTTCGCGGTTGCTTACGGCATCCCATTTGTTGAGCGCCAGCACCAGCGCCCGCCCCTCCTCCGCGACCATATTCGCGATCGTCAGGTCCTGGCGCTCGAGCGGCTGCAGCGCGTCGAGCACCACAATCACCGTGCCGGCGAAGCCCACCGCCCGCCGCGTATCGGCCGTCGACAAGCGCTCGAGCCGGTCTTCCACCCGCGAGCGGCGACGCAGCCCGGCGGTGTCGACCAGCCGGATGGCGCGCCCATCCCAGGCCCAGTCAATCGCGATCGCGTCGCGGGTAATGCCCGGCTCGGGGCCGGTCAGCATGCGCTCTTCGCCGAGGAGCCGGTTCACCAGCGTCGATTTTCCGACATTCGGGCGGCCGACGATCGCGAGTTGCAGCGGCTTTTCGTCGGGCAGTTCAGCCGGATCCTGCTCAGGATCCGCCTCGCCTGCGTAGGCCTGCAATCTCTCGTAAAGCTCGCCCAGACCTTCGCCGTTGAGTGCCGAGATCGCCACCGGTTCTTCGAGGCCGAGCGCATAGGCCTCGTCGAGTTGCGCCAGCGCCTGTCTTCCCTCGGCCTTGTTCGCGACCAGGATGACCGGCTTGCCGCCGCGCCGCAGCCAGCGCGCGAAGTGCCGGTCTAGTGGCGTCACCCCGCTCCTCGCGTCGATGACCAATAATGCGACATCAGCCTCGGCGAGCGCGCTCTCGGTCTGCGCCCGCATGCGGCCGCCGAGGGTTTCGGGCGCCGCCTCGTCGAGCCCCGCGGTGTCGATCAAGCGGAATTTGAGATCGGCGATCCGGCCGGCCGCCTCGCGCCGGTCGCGAGTCACGCCCGGCGTATCGTCGACCAGCGCCAAAGGCCGGCCCGCCAGCCGGTTGAACAGAGTCGACTTGCCGACATTCGGCCGCCCCATGATCGCGACCGTAAAATTCATCTCGGGACCGCTCCGCGCTGAAAATCAGCGATAGGCGGAGAGATTTGCGTCGTCGGTCAGCAAGTAAAGAGTGTTGCCGGCGATAACCGGCCCGAGAAAAGCCTCGCCCGAAATCGATTGGCTGCCGACCGGTTGTCCGGTCTCGGCGGCGAGCGACACGGCGTCGCCAAGCGAGGACAGCACGATAACCCGGTTACCGCCGAGTACCGGACCGGCCCAGCGGATCGGGTCGGATTTGGCCTTTTCGTCCTGATAGCGCGGCAGCTGATGCACCCAGCGCACCTTGCCGTCCTTGCGCGTCAGGCACACGACCGTGTTGTCGTTCGCCAGAACGAAAACATAGTCGCCCGCGACCCACGGACTGTGGCTGCTGGCGATGTCCTGCTCCCAGACGCGGTCGCCGCTGCGCAGATCGATCGCGGCCATGCGACCGCTGTGGCTGACCGCAAAGACCCTGCCATGATCGATGACGGGCCGCCCACGGATGTCGGCCAGCCCTGAGATGGCATTGACGCTGCGGGTCGAGGCGAGGCTGTCCGACCAAACCGCGCGGCCGTTCTCGACGCGCAACGCGAACAGTTCGCCCGAGGTGTAGGCAGCGATAACGACCTCGCCCTCGACCGCCGGGCTGGCGCCGCCGAGCAGCCCCGCTGGCTCCGGGATGCCGTTGTGGGACCACAGCTTTCGCCCGTCATCGATCGACAAGGCGTTGAGCTCATTCTCGATCGTGACGGCGAAGATGCGGCCGTCCGCGACGGTCGGGGCGCTGTGCAGCGGTGCCGAGATGTTTTGCCGCCAGATGACCTTGCCGTCGGCCGGATCGAGCGCGAGCACCTGAGCATATCCGGTCGAGACATAGAGGCGATCATTCCAGAAGGACGGGCCACCGCCGAACGCGTTGCCGCGCATTTCCTCGGGTTTCAGATCGACCTGCCAGATCCGGCTGCCATTGCCTGCATCGAGCGCGCTGACCTGTACCCCGCCATCCATCGCGAACACTCGGCCGCGCGCAACGACTGGCTGCGACAGCACCCGGGTTCGCCGCGAGACGCCTTCACCGACGCCGGTCTCCCAGGCGCGCGCGATCCTGTCCGGCAGGGCGAGATGCGCCATGGCGTGCGCTGGGTTGCCGCCGGGCTCCGGCCAGTCCGGGTTAGCGACGGGCGGCGGCAATGCCACCGGAATGCTGGCGAGCTGCGGGTCTGGGTCGATACCCGTGTCCAGGCCGAGCACCGAGATGCGCTCGCCCGGCAGCGGCTGCTTTTTATCGGCGAGCCAGTCGCAGGCGGCCGGAGTCAGCGACAGCAGCAGCGCAGCAAACTCGCGTCGGTTCATCGTCGAGAAGCGCCGGACCGAAAAGCCGCGGCTACGGCGCGAGAGCCGCCGCCAGCTCGGCAGCGCGTGCCCGCAGCCGCTGCGGCGCGGACGGGTCGTCGGCAAGCGCTTTGTAGATGTCGAGCGCGCCGTTGCGGTCGCTCGCCTTCAACTTTGCACCGGCTGTCAATTCAAGCGCGCTGGCCCGCCATGGGTTGCCGTTTTCGGTCAGTCGCTGCAGTCGCTCGATCGCAACCTTTGGGTCGTCATCCGGCAGCCCATGCGTGACGGACAATAAAACCGCGAGATCGCGGAATTCACGGTCGATGCCGGACGAGGCAGCGAGCCGGTCGTACGCCGCTACCGCCCCCTTGCGGTCGCCGCTCTTGGCGAGTAGCTCGGCCTCCTCGAACGAGGCGAGCAGGCCATACCCGCCGCTCTCCTGTGACAGCCCGGCGAACAGCCGGGCCGCATCGGCATTCTTGCCTTCCCGGACGAGCGCCAAGGCAGCCGAGTAGCGTCCGGATTGGGCACGGCGTTCGGATGCTTGGTGGCTCCGCCACGCGGCGACCGCACCGGCGATCGCTAGGGCGAGCACCGCGGCAACGATCACGTATTTGCCATAGCGCGACCAGAGCTTGAGCAGGTTCTCGCGACGCAGCTCCTCGTCGATTTCACGAAAGATGTCGCTCACACATGCCCCAAATGGCCCTGGTTAACGGGCGGCAACCATATCCGCTCGCCCGGAGCGACGCAAACCGTGCCGATCGCTGCTGCGGGGCGGCAACCGGTCGCAGGGCATTTTGCGGTACAGCCCGGTTTGCCCGTGTGAGACGGCTGGACGCTCGGGGCGGAAATGGTCAAAATTATGACAGCATGCACAAATGACGGCCAGCGATGATCAGCAATAAAGCGACGGTGCTGCCACTCAAGGACTATCGGAGCGGCCGCCGCGCGCTGTACTTCACGCGTTCCGAGCTGAACCAATTGCTCGGGCTGTACAGCCGCAATGTCGCGCGCGGCGTGTGGCGCGACTACGCGATCGATCATCGCCCCGGACAGGCGCTCTTTTCGGTGTTCCGGCACACGCATGAAAGCCCCGTCTATACGGTCGTCAAGGCGGCTTCCTCGCCGGCGCACCCTCCGGAATTTATCGTGCTCAGCGGGCGCCAGCGGCTGCAGGTGGCCGCCAGTCTCGCGGGCGTGCTCGAATATTTCCGCGCTAAGCTTTCGCTGGTTCGTTAATCCGGCCCTCGGCATCCCGCTTCAGCCGCTATTGGCCGGACTGCGCCGGGAACGACACCTCGACCCTGCCGAGCGGACCGTATTCGGCGCGGATCGTCGTGCCCGGCGCGGTGAACACCATGCCGGTATGCGTCCCGGTCGTGACGAATGCCCCAGCCGGGACGCCGCCGCGCTTGTTGGCAACAAAATTCACGAGATCGACGAGGAGCCCGATCGGGTCGCCGGCGCGCAGCCCGGTGCAGTCGGCGAACGGCTTGCCGTCGGCGGTGACTTCAATCGGCGGATGGACAAGGTCCATCCCTTGCCAGCCGGTTGCCGCGGCGCCATAGACAAGACCGCCATTCGAAAAATTGTCGGCAAGCACCTGCAGCCGATCGAGCGCGCGGAAATCCTGATAGCGGGAATCGACGATTTCGATCGTCGGATGCAGCGAGGCGACGGCGAGCACCTCGTCCCGGCTGTATGGCGTCGCACGCTGCGGCAGCGGCTGATTGAGGCGAAACCCAATCTCGCATTCGATGCCGATCACGTGGAAGCCGCGCGCCGGCAGCCGTGCCGGGCTGGCGTGCACCGCCGAGGCGTAAATCGGCGCGCAGAAGATCCCGCCCTCCGGAGAAAACCCGACCTTATAGCCGCCGGCCCGCTCGCTCAGCCGGCGCAGCACCGCCTCCTGAATCGCGTAGGAATCTGCTTCCGATTGCGGCCGCGCCGCTTCGGGCAAGCCGGCGATCGGCTGGCCTCGCCGCGCTTCGGCGAGCGCGCTCGCCGCCACCTCGATTTGCTCTGGGTTCATCGCATTGCTCCCGATAGAACCTGTGTCACGAGAACCTGCGTCACGCCGCGTCGAGCGCGCCGAGATATTCGAGCGCTGCTGCGACGCCGCCGCCGCGATGCGGAATGCCGGCGCGGTGCAGCCCCATCTCGACGCCGCACAGGGTTCCGCACAGCATCAGATCATTGAAGTGGCCGAGATGGCCGATGCGGAAGATCTTGCCCTTCAGCTTGCCGAGTCCGGTGCCGAGCGACATGTCGAAGCCGTCGAGGATGATGTCGCGCACCCGGTCGGCGTCATACCCGTCGGGCACCAAGACGGCGGTCAGCGAGTTCGAATATTCGCGCGGCTCGGCGCACAACACTTCGAGGCCCCAGCCGTTGACCGCACGCCGCGTCGCCTCGCCATGCCTCGCATGGCGCGCGAAGACGGCGTCGAGCCCCTCTTCCTCGATCAGCATCTTGAGTGCCTCGCGCAGCCCGAACAGCAGGTTGGTCGCCGGCGTATACGGGAAAAACCCGGTCTGCCCGGTTTCCTGCATCGCCTGCCAATCCCAGTAGGAACGGATCAGTTTGGCCTTCTTCGACGCGGCAAGAGCCTTGTCGGAAACCGCGTTGAAGCCGAGTCCCGGCGGCAGCATCAATCCCTTCTGCGAGCCGGCCACCGTGACGTCGACGCCCCATTCATCGTGACGGTAATCGATCGAGGCCAGCGACGAGATCGTATCGACCATGAACAGCGCCGGATGCTTTGTCTCGTCGATCGCAGCGCGTACTTCGGGAATGCGGGTCGTCACCCCGGTCGAGGTCTCGTTGTGTACGACGCAGACGGCCTTGATACGATGCTCGCGATCGGCGGCGAGCTTCTCGGCGACTTGCGCCGGGTCGACGCCATGCCGCCAATCGCCCGGCACGAAGTCGATGTCGAGACCGAGCCGGGTCGCCATCTGCCGCCACAATGTTGCGAAATGGCCGGTCTCGAACATCAGCACCCGGTCGCCCGGCGATAGCGTGTTGACGAGCGCCGCTTCCCACGCGCCGGTGCCGGATGACGGGTAGACGACAACCGTCCCCTCGGTCTGGAACACGCGGCGCATGCCGGCGACGATTTGCTTTCCGAGGTCGGCGAATTCCGCACCGCGGTGGTCGATCGTCGGAAAGGCGATCGCGTGCAACACCCGGTCGGGCACGTTGGTCGGCCCGGGAATCTGAAGAAAATGGCGGCCGGTGTGGCCGGGGGGCTGATTTCGCATGGATGATGTCTGTTCCGATAAAACTGGGCCAGTGTGGCCGGGAAACGGTAGCGCGACAAGGCGGCGTGGCGCTCCCCTGCGATATCGCGCAGTCGCTGAGAGCCATGGGCTTTTCGCACGATTCCGGACGGTTCGGCGAGCGCCGCAGCGTTCCGGCGTTGGCCAATTGATCCAACCGGCGCTGCGAGAGAGAGATGCTCGATGCGGATTTCGAAATTCAACACGGCTCTGCTGGCCGTCCTTCTCGCCGCAACACCGGCATTGGCCCAAACCGGGTCGAATTTCGGCTTTGGCGGCGGCGCCGTGGGTGGCGGCGGTGGAGGCGGCATCGGCAGTGGGGGCGTCAGCGCCGGCGGTTCCACAAGCGCCGGCGGCCTGGGGGCGGGCGGCTCGGGCGCGAATGGTGCCTCGCCTGGTTTCGGCTACAGCAACAGCGGCACCGCGCTTGGCACCGGCAGCGGCGGCACCGCGCTGGGGACCGGCGGCAGCGCGAATACTGGCATCAACAGCATGACGCTCGGGACCGGCGGCCGCGCCTCTGGGTACGGCAACGCCGGCACGCTGGGCGGCAACAACTACAGTGTCGGCGGCGCGACGATGGGCGCCAGCGGCACCGTGGGTCCCGCGCCCGGTACGAGCGCCGGCAGCAGCTACGGTATCGGAGGCGCGACGACAGGCGCCAACGGCACCATGGGCTCCGCGCCCGGCCCGAGCCTAGGCAGCAGCTACGGTATCGGCGGCGCGACGATTGGCGGCATGGGCTCCGCACCCGGCACGAGCGCGGCCGGGACGGCTGGCAACACGGTGGCTGGCATGCCTACCGGATATGGTTCCTCAATGCCCGGCAGCACCACCGGCGGGGGCAGCGGGGGGGCGATGCTCGGCGGCGCTCCGACCGGCTACGGCAGCCCGACAACCGGGGGCGCCGCGTATGGGATCGGCGGCAGCACGATCGGTAGCGGGGCGGCCGGTGCGGGAACCTCTGCCGGCGGCGCGGCCGGTCAATGACCGACCTCGCTGACCGGCATCGCTCAACCGGCGCACACTCGGCCCCTGCGGCGTTGACTCAGTAGCCATTCAATCCTTCGGAGGATTTGTATGATGAGCATTCGCAGCAGAATTTTGCCGATCGCGCTCGGCTTGACGGCCTTGGCAATGCCGGCCCTTGCTGACAGCGTCACCGTCAGCTCGGGACCGAACGGCACGGTTGTCGTCAACGGCAAGCCGTGCCGCGTCGTGACGACAAAGGACGGCTCAAACACCACAACCATCACCAGCGGCGCCGGCGGCCTCAGCGGCAGCACGACGGTATCCCCCGGCGGCGGCGGTTCATCCGTCTCGATCTCGCCTGGCAGCGACAACTCCTCGGCTTCGGTCGGGAGCAGTTCTTCCAGCAGTTCTTCGAGCAGCAGCAGCGGCTCGTCCGCGGCTGCCGGCTCGGATTGCGTGATCTACCGGCCGGCAAAAAAATAGGAAGGCCTCACCGGGATCGGAGAGCCTCGCCGGGCAAACGCTTGGCGAGGCTTTGAAACTGGATAACGGGCGAGCCCGCTAGGCTGCGCCCGTTATCTTTGACGTGCTACTGACCGAGATCGACGGTGCGGCCGCCCGTCGACTTGACCGGGGGTCCGCCGGGCTCGTGCGCCATCGATTTGGTGCGGCTGGTCAGCTCGCCCCGATGGTCATGCGTCACGGTGTGCGACTTGCTCCAGACGCCACCGGGCTGATGGGCTTGGTCCATCGATTGCCCGCTGAGGTTGTTGCCATCGCCGTGCACGCCGCTATGGCTCATCACGTGGCCATTGGCGGCGGCGGCGCTGCCGCCGGTCGCCAAACTGGACGAAGAGGCCGTTGGCGCGGCCGACTGGGCGCCGAGGCCTAGAGAAGAAGCCGAGGTCCCGCCGGCGGCAGCGCTGCCTCCCGAGCCGACGACGCCGCTCGATCCGCTCGCCGCGGCCGAGCCGCCGCCCGAACTGACGGTCGAGGCAGACTGAGCAAAACCAGCCGCTGCGCTTCCTATGAGCAAAACCGCTGCGGCCGTGGTCATCGCAAATCGACTGTTCATGCCGTGCTCCTGTCACACGTTATCCCTGGAAAGAGAAACGGCAGGAGCAAGCCGGCATTCTCCCTTTGTACGCTCGGAACGCGCCATGGGCGCGCTGAGGGTAATTATAACGCGTCCAACTCCAGCTCGGATCGCACAACGGGCGAGTGTGAGATACCGATACGCGCATCGCTGTTTGAATCGAGTGACGTCGCGGAACGCGCAACCGACGGCAGTCAGTGCATCGAAGCACGTTTGGGGCTTTGGCGCGGACCGCGGACTCCCTTTGACGACGGCCAAACAGGACAACGCAGGAGAAGACGGTATGTGGAATAAGATCAGAATGACCGCGATGGTGGCCAGTTTGCTTGCCGGCACCGCGGCACTCGCCTACGCGCAGTCGAGCTCGACGCTCGGCGCGGGTGGCAGCTCGGCGGGCGGCGGCTCGACCAGCACCACGCTTGGCACGGGCGGCAGCTCGGCGGGCGGTAGCAGCGGCAGCGGCTCGGCGAGCACGCTGGGCACGGGCGGCTCTAGCGCCGGTGGCGGTATGAGCAGCACCAGCCTGGGGACCGGCGGCAGCGCGGCCGGCGGCACCGGCACTGGCTCGGCCAGCACCCTCGGCACCGGCGGCTCTAGCGCGGGTGGCGGTATGAGCAGCACCAGCCTCGGGACCGGCGGCAGCGCGGCCGGCAGCGGCGGCAAGAGCGGCAGCGGTTCGGCCAGCACGCTCGGCACCGGCGGCTCCAGCGCGGGGCGCGGGACCAGCAGCTCCAGCTTGGGGACTGGCGGGAGCAGCGCCGGGACTGGGACGCACTCCGGCACCAACAGCACGTTGGGCACGGGCGGCTCGACTGCCGGCGAGCGCGAACGCTCCGGTTCTTCGACGAGCTCGACCCTCGGGACCGGCGGCAGCTCGGCTGGCATGTCCCAGGACATGGATCGCGGTGAAATGCGTGGTGGTCGCGGCCATAACCGACACCATGGGAATCGCGAGTCCCGCCGCGACTAATCTTGCAACATAGTTGTGACGCAGAGCCGGGCGCCCACGGGCGCCCGGTTTCTTTTAGGTCCGGTTTCCTTCAGATGGCGTCAGGCAGATGGCCTCAGGCAGATGGCGTCAGGACAGCCGTCGCAGCGGTACCTCGATCGGAACGCAATTATGCCTTCCCGCCATCAGGCAATCTTCGATTCGCATGGTCCGGCCGAGTTCGCGGACCAGCACGACCCCGGCGATCGCCAGAGCCAGAATGATGGCAAATCCCATCAGGGCAGCGGTACGGCGCTCGGCATCTTCATCGTTTTGATGGCTGCGGCGCGACATTCGGCCCTGCCCCGCGACGTGCGAGTGCGCCTCTCAGATTAGCGGGCTTGGTTCGCCGCGTCACGGTTGAATGTGCCAACCGCGACGCGTTCAGTCGCGTGCAACCGTGCCCGCGACGGGCGTCCAGGAAGGCGGATCGCTCGCCGGAAAACTTTCTTCCGAGGCCTCCAGGACCGGGTCTTTGCGGCGCTCTCGCCGGTTACGGCGGCGCGGCTCAGCTTGCTGCGTGCTGCCGCCGATTCCGAGCTTTTCATAGATGCCGCAATGACCGGTGATCGCCCGCTTCAGCAGCGCCGCACCGCCGATCGCTGCGGCGATGCGCCCGATTGTCGGTCGCGACAGCGCGCGGCCGATCAGCACGGCTCCGGCCAGCAGCGAACCCAGGCGTTCGCCGCGACCGACATTTATGTCGGCCTGTCCGCTTGTTGCACTGGCCGTCATCGCTCCCTCCGCGCTCAATCTGCCGAGAGGTGCAACATTTCCGGTTGATGCCGGTTCCGGCGCGTGACCGCCCCGCTTCTGAAAAGCTGCCGAACCGTTGCCACAGTTTTCGGCATAATACCGGCCGCTGCGGCGGGGGGTGCCGCGTCAGAGGGGGAACGACAATGCGACCGGTGAACCGCTGCGGCGGCCGGCAGCCGGGCGGCCGATGAGCGATCGGCCGCTGCGCGTCGAGCAGGCCGATCGGGTCGGCGCGGCGGTTGCACGCGCGAAACGCCGGTCGGGAGCGCCGCGGCAGGGCCGCCGCCCGCGTATCGGGAAAGGGCGATTCTTCGGCGGCTTCCTACGCTTTGCCGTTCTTCTCGTGTTGTGGGCCGCGATCCTGGGCGGCGGGACCATCGGATATTTTGCGCTGACCTTGCCCGACACCAGCCAGCTGGGTGCCGCGCAGCGGCGGCCGACCATCACAATCCTCGCCGAGGACGGCAGCACCCTAGCCAATCTCGGCGATCTGTTCGGCGAGCCGCTGACCTTGAAGGAGATGTCGCCGTACCTGCCCCAGGCGGTGATCGCGACCGAGGACCGCCGCTTCTATACCCATTTCGGCATCGATCCGATCGGCATGGTTCGCGCGGCACTGACCGACCTGCGCGCCCGTCATGTCGTTCAGGGCGGCAGCACGATCACGCAGCAGCTCGCGAAGGTTCTATTTCTATCCCCGGAGCGCAGCCTTGCCCGCAAGATACGGGAGACGCTGCTGGCCTTGTGGCTGGAGCACCGCTTCACCAAGAACCAGATCCTCGAGATCTATCTCAATCGCGTCTATCTCGGCGCCGGTACCTACGGGGTCGATGCCGCGTCGCATCGCTACTTCGGCAAATCGGCAGCCAAGCTCAGCCTGTTTGAAAGCGCCGTCATCGCCGGGCTGCTGAAAGCGCCGACCCGCTTCAGCCCGGCGAACGACCGCGAGCGGGCAGTGGCGCGCGCCGACCAGGTGCTCGGGAAGATGGTGGAAGCCGGCTTGATCGGCGCGGCCGATGCGAGCGCGGCCGAAAAACAGGGGGCCACCTTGGCGGTGATCGGCCGGCCGGGGTCACGCTATTTCGCCGATTGGATTGCCGACCAGCTCCGTGAATACGCCGGCGCCGGCGAGCGAGACTTGACGATCCGTACGACGCTTGACCCGCGGCTGCAAGCTGCTGCCGAAGCGGCAATCGCCGATGTCCTGGCGCGTCAAGGCCCGAAATATGCGGTGAGCCAGGGCGGGCTCGTTGCGTTGTCGCCCGACGGCGCGGTGCGCGCCATGGTCGGCGGCCGTGATTACGGCCAGAGCCAGTTCAACCGCGCCACCCAGGCGCAGCGCCAGCCCGGGTCGGCGTTCAAGCCGTTCGTGTACCTGGCCGGGCTCGAAGCGGGCCTGCGGCCGGGCGACCATTTTGTCGATGCGCCGATCCGGGTCGGCGACTGGCAGCCGCACAACTACACGAATCGTTATCAGGGCGACATGACGATGGCCGAGGGGCTGGCCCAATCGATCAATACAATCGCCGTCCAGGTCGCCGAGCGGGCCGGCATCTCTCGCGTAATCGCGGTTGCGAACCGCCTCGGCATTACCTCGGATCTGGCGAAGGACGCCAGTATCGCCCTTGGTACAAACGAGGTGAATTTGCTGGAGCTCGTATCGGCCTATGCCCCATTCGCCAATGGCGGGACGGGTGTGCTCCCTTACGGTATCAGCGAGATCCGCGACAGCGACCGTCGCGCCGTGTACCGCCGCGCCGGCTCGGGACCCGGCCCTGTTGTCGCGCCCGATTTGGTCGGCATGATGGACGACATGCTGGCCGGCGTCATCGGCCACGGCACGGGAAAATCCGCGGCTCTGCCCCGACCGGCCGCCGGTAAAACAGGCACGACCCAGGAATACCGCGATGCCTGGTTCATCGGCTTTACCGCCGACATCGTCGCCGGCGTGTGGCTCGGCAATGACGACAACACGCCGATGGACCGGGTGACCGGCGGCTCGTTGCCCGCCCTCGCCTGGCGCAATTTCATGCTCGCCGCGACGAGCGGCATGCCGCTCAAGCCATTGCTGAGCGCGCCGCGATCGGCGGAATCTCCGATCGATAGATTGCTGGGATGGCTGGCCCCCGCCACTCCGCCGACGCCGCTGGTGCCGGATAGCTGGCGCAACCCGGCGCTTCAGCAACGCGACGGCGGCGAATAGCCCCGCCCGGCCGCGTGTTGCGCCGCGGACGAGCGGGGCCCGCGACAGCTAGCGCAGCGGCGAGAACTCCGCCGGGATGACCAGCATGTTCTCCTGCTTGACGAACTGGCCGCGCGTTGCGGGCGGCCAGGCACCGCTGGCGCGCGCCTCGTCGCGGATCCGGAAGCGCTCCGCGGCATCCTTGTAGGCCCAGACGTGAATCCACTGGTTGAGCCCGCCGAGTTCGGTATGCCCGCAGAAAGCGAGCGGCGAGTATTTCAGCCGTCCGTCGATCCGCTCGGCCCATTTCTCGATCACGGTCGGAGCGGCTCCGGGCAGCATTGTATAGGTGCGGATTTCGTAGAGATTGCCGAGCCGGCGCTCTTCGAGCTTTGGCGAGAACGGCGCTGGGATGATGATCTTGCTCTCCATCTCCTCAATGAATTCCTGGATCTTCGGCGGCCAGTTAGGCAGTTTCATCGCCTCGCCGCGCAGCCGGGTGCGCTCGCCGAGATTCTCGTACGGCCAGCAATGGATGATCCGGTTTAGCGGGCCGACTTCGGTGTGAAAGAAGGCGCCGAGCGGCGATACCTTGACGCGGTCGCGCAACGCCTCGCCAAACCGTTTCTCGACCTCGGGGGTCGAGCCCGGCTTCAGCCGATAGGTGCGCATTTCGATAATCATCGCGTTCCTCCAAGCGTTGGTGGCGGGTCCATACTAGCGAGAGATGCCCTGCCCCGCATCCCCGCGCGGGCGCGATCAGCGCAGACCGGCCAGCCGCTGCGTCAGGAGCGCGTAGAATCCGTCAGCGTCGATGTTCGTCATGATTCGGGCATTGGTCCGGCGGCCGGTGATGCCGCGCCAATCGACGACGGTCATGCCCAAGGTCAGCGGGCTTTGCGTCTCGATCGCGACGTTGGCCTCGGCGCCCTCGAACAGTTCGGGCGCGAGGAGATAGGCGATGACGCAGGGATCGTGCAGCGCGTAGGCCGGCGGCTTACTGCGGCCGCCGCTTCGTCTTCGCGGCGGGCTCATCAGCAGCGCGGCGGCGCGCCCGCAGGGGCTGCCGAGCGCCCGCACCCGCTCGATGCGCTCCGGCGTACTCATCACCTGGTGGGTCAGGTCGAGCGGGATCATGGTGATCGGCGCGCCGCTGCCGAACACAACCGCCGCGGCAATCGGGTCGGCGTGGATGTTGAACTCGGCGCAGGGTGTCGTGTTGCCGAGCGCATAGGAGGCGCCGCCCATCACGACCAGCTCGCCGATTCGCTCGGCGATTTCGGGCACTTTGACGAGGGCGGCGGCGATATTCGTCAAGGGTCCGAGGGCGCACACCGCTACGCTGCGAGGCGCCGCGCCGAGAAGTGCCTCAATCAGGAAATCGACGCCGTGCTGCCGCTGCAGCGCGATTTGCGGCTGTGGCAATTCCAGGTCCCCCAGGCCGCCGTCGCCATGCGCGTGCCTGGCGCCCATAAGCGCACCGGCGATCGGCCGTGAGCAACCGGCATAGACCGGGATCTCGGGGCGGCCGGCCAGTTCAAGAACCGCGCGCGCATTGCGCTCGGTCAACCGCAATGGCGAGTTGCCGGCGACCGCGACAAGACCACGGACATCGAGTTCCGGCGAGGCCAATGCCAAGAGGATCGCCACCGCGTCGTCGGTCCCCGGATCCGTATCGATGATGATCGGGCGCGGCATCGCTGCACAGCAATTGCGGGGTAGCGGTTATTCCTGACGCTAGCAAAACCTGGCCGCTGCGCCCAGCCGGTGCCCCGAAAACCGAGAATTCCCTCGCCAGGTGAGTGATTAATCCCGATCGGATCGCGATATCTGCGTATATCCGTGAAATCAGGCAAGCGAACGATACGCAAAGCTGCGTCCGCTTTGGCTTGACGGCATCGAGGAACTAAACTAGAACAGCTTAGCTGTTTTGGGTTTGTTCCCGGGCTTGCCGTCCGGGCGGGGAGAGTTGGATGTTGACCAAAAAGCAGCATGAGCTGCTGATGTTTATCAATCAGAGGCTGGCCGCGACGGGCGTCGCTCCGTCCTTCGACGAGATGAAGGACGCCCTTCGGCTGCGCTCAAAATCCGGGATCCATCGGCTGATCAGCGGGCTTGAGGAGCGTGGTTTCATCCGCCGGCTGCCGCATCGCGCCCGCGCGCTGGAGGTCGTGAAGCTGCCGGGTGAGAGCGCCGCGCCGATGACCGCCGAGCGTGGCCGGTTTTCGCCGACGGTCATTCGCGGCGATTTCGCCGCCGCCATGCCCGGCGCGCCGGTTGCCGCCGACACGGCTGCAGCCGATCTGCCGCTCTACGGCCGCATCGCGGCGGGCACCCCCATCGAAGCTTTACGCGATACGACGACCGTCGCGGTGCCGGGCAGCATGCTCGCGCGGGGCCGTGAGCACTACGCGCTCGAGGTCGCCGGCGACAGCATGGTCGATGCCGGAATCTTCGACGGCGATACGGTAATTCTCGAGCGCTGCGACTCTGCCGATAACGGAGCGATCGTCGTCGCGCTCGTCGACAACGAAGAGGCGACACTGAAGCGGCTGCGTCGGCGCGGCGCGTCAATTGCGCTCGAACCCGCCAATCAGGCGTATGAGACACGCATCTTCGGGCCTGACCGCGTCAAGGTGCAGGGGCGGCTCGTCGGTCTCTTGCGGCGCTACTGACGAGATCAGCCGATTCGGCTTTTCAGTAACCACTGAATGACGGTCTAGCTCGCACGAGATTGTCGGCTCTCGGCTGCCTCGCTCGCGTCTGATTTGCGGTAATCGGGCCATATTGTGCCGGACCGAAAACGGCTGGCATGCTGTCTAAAACCTTGGCGCGTGTTTACCGATTGTTTGTGGAATCGCCGGCTTAATCAACCATCGGACTAATTTGACGCATTCGGGACCGCGCGATTGTTTGTCGCGTGCGGTCCCAGTTTTCGCTTCTCCCTTCCGTGGAGCGGCGGATGTTCTCGGGAACCGCGATCTGCATGGGGGCCGCGTGATAGTGTCGCTACATACCACCGATACGCTTGAACCGGCATAGACGGTCATCAACTAACCGCTATCGCGTCGCCCATATCGATTGAGCCGAACAGGGGTTTGGAATGAAAATTCGTAAAATTCCGGCAAATCGGACGCTGACATTGCTCAGCGCGGCGCTCTGTCTCGCATTCATCGCGACGGCCCCGTATGCCAACGCGGCGGGGGCAGGTGAAGACACGGTGCGCAGCTTCTACGACACCTTGCTCAACAATATGCGCAGTGGCTCGTCGCTCGGCGCCGCTGGGCGCTATGCGCGGGTCGCGCCGGTCGTGCGCCGGATATTCGACATTCCGTTCATGACACGTCTCGCGGTCGGGCCGGAATGGGCAAACCTGACCGAGGCGCAACGTCAGCAGGTCTCGCAGGCTTTCGAGCGCTACGTCGCGGCGGTCTATGCCGAGCGCTTCGACAATTATTCCGGCGAGAAACTCCAGGTTATCGGTGAACAGCCCTCGGCTGGCGGCACTATCATCACCAGCCAGATCGTCAAATCGAACGGCGAGCCGGTCCATATCAACTATCTGATGCGCCAGAACGGCGGCACTTGGCAGATCGCGGACGTGTATCTGAACGGCACGATCAGCGAGTTGGCGACGCGTCGCTCGGAATTCGCGGCGATCCTGCGCACGCGCGGCATCAACGGACTGATCGCGATGCTGAATACGAAGGCAGACGCGCTCTCCGCGCGCGCATCGTAGTAGCTGACGATATCGCCTTCGGGAGCGTCGCCTGTTACGGCGGCGCTCCCGTTTGCTTTTACGCGCGCGCTAATGGCGCGGGGCGGCGTTCCTCTATTTTCGACCCGGCTATCCTCGAGTCCGCTGCCGCTCTATCCTGTGCCCATCCTCGACGAACGCATGGGAGCAGACAGCCATGATCCACGTTATCGCGATCATCACCGCCAAGCCCGGCAAGCGCGAGGAGGTGCTGGCGGCGTTCCGCGCCAACATGCCGGCTGTGCACGCCGAACAGGGCTGCATCGAATACGGGCCGGTTGTCGATGCCGAAGGCGGTCCTGGTGCCAAATACGGCGCAGACACCTTTGTCGTGGTCGAGAAATGGGAGAGCCTCGATCATTTGAAGGCGCATGCCGCCTCGCCGCACATGGCCACCTACGGCGCGAAGACGCGCGACCTGCTGGCCAATCGCGAGATCCACGTTCTCTCGCCCGCCGCATAGTTCTTATCGGATATGCAGCACGGCCTTGCCGGTGAATTCGCGATCGATGAGTCGGCGGGCGATCGTACCGGCCTCGCTCCATGGCGCCTCGACCGCGATCTGCGGCCGTAATTTCTTCGCCTCAACCAACTCGGCCAGGAGGCGTAAGCCGATGCCGGCGCGCTCGACGCTCATCAGCTCGTGGAACAAGGTGAGCCCGTAGAGCCTGGCCCCACCGGCGCGGAACAGTTCGGGGCTCTCGAAGGTCACCGTGCTTGCCGCGGACGCGCCGAACGTCACGCAAATGCCATTCGGCTGCAGCATGCCGAGCGCCGCCGAAAGCGCCGATCCGCCGAGCGAATCGAGGATCAGCCAGAACGGGCCGTGAGCCTTGGCAGCGCTGACGTCGCGCCCGAGAACGACGCGGTCGCCGCACCATTCGGCGAGCGCAGCGTGGTGCTCCTCGCGCCGGATATGGCCCCACACCTGCGCGCCCGCGGCCGCGGCCAGCTGGCAAGCAAGATGCCCGACGCCTCCTGATGCGCCGTCAACCAGCACCTTGCGGCCAAGCAACAACCCGCCCTGGCGCAGCGCATGCAGCGCCGTCAGTCCGGCCACCGGCAATGTCGCGGCGTCGGCGTCGCCGACCGCATCGGGCAAGGCCGCGACGGCGTGGGTACGGCAATTGACCCGCTCGGCCCAGGCGCCCGACGGCAGGATGCCGACGACCCGTGTGCCGGCGTTTGGCCCGCTGCCATCGGCTGCTTCGGTTTCGACGACGCCGGCAAAATCCCAGCCCGGCCGCCAACCCGCGTCGGCGACCTGCAATGCGCGCCGCGTCTCGCCGCGGTTGAACGAAATCGCGGTGACACGCACGCCGATCTCGTCGCGATCCGGGTCTCGCAACTCGACCGGCTTCACAGCAAGCTTTCCCGGCGCGGCGGGATCGACGACGATTGCGCGGATCTGTTGCGACATCGATTGCTCCTTCACGGTCGCCCGCTCGGGTGACCGGTGACAACAGTACCAACTCGCGCTGGTTGCCCGAAGCAGAGCATGCGCGCAGCAGGGGAATGTGTGAAGTGAAACGCGCCCCGATCTGGCTTTACCGGGCGGTCGGCGCCGGTCTTGCGATCGCGCTGATGGAAGCGCTGGCGAACCTGGCCGGCGATCCGTTGGCGCGCGTGCCGTTCGTGACCTCGATCGTGTTGACGATGAGTGTGCCGGAAATCGAGGCGGCCCAGCCCTATCCGGTTATCGCCGGACATCTCCTGTCAACCCTCGCGGGGTTTATCGCGCTGTGGTGCGTCGGTTCAGGAACGACCGGCGCGGCAGTCGGGGTCGGACTCGCCGCGCTGCTGATGCTGGTGGCGCGAGCCATGCACCCTCCGGCCGGCATTGACGGCTTTCTGGTGCCGCTTCTCGGACTGCCGCTTGGCTGGATATTGCAGCCCGTGCTGATCGGCGCAGTGCTGCTGGCGGCCTTTGCCGGATTGTGGTCGCGCGGCGAAAGCCTGCTGTTGCGCGGCACGACTACTTCTTTGCGAGCGCCTCGCGGCTGACGACGACCTCGCCCGACGTAGTCAGACGGACGAGATTGACCGTCTGCACATGTTCGGGCGAGCCCGAGTAATAAGCCGGCACCGCGCCGCATCCGACCTTCGCGGCGCGATCCCAATGACCGAGCGCAACATAATCCGACGCAGTTGCCGCGATCATCGCGTCGCTGATCAGCCAGGACGGGCGCAGAGGGGTGTGCCAGGTCTCGGGCGGCTCGTAATGGCCATGCCCCATCGCGATGTGCCAGCGCATGGCACGCGGCGGCGGATTGCGCAACGGGATCATGTCGTGATAGTCGCGATGCGCGTTTCCCCAGATTTCGAGATCAAGGCTCGCAAAAGCGACGCGGCGTTCGTTGGTAATGCCGAGTATAGCGAGGTTGCTGATCTCGTCGAACCGGCCGCGCATCCAGATCGAATCCGGCGTGGCCGGATCGTGATTACCGGGCAGGATCACGATCGGCAGCGGGGCATCCGCCAGCACCTCGCCAGCACGATCGATCGTGTTCGCCGTCACCTGATGGTTATCGAACGTGTCGCCGGCGAGCAGCACGATGTCGGCGCCGAGCTCGCGCGCGGTCGCGAGAACGGCGCGCAACCCGCCAGTGCCGTCGCCATCGTGACGCGCGGCGATGCGGTCATCATCGACATGCAGATCCGAGCTGTGGACGAGGACTATGTCGTGAGCGCGTGTCTGGACGTCCTTGGGCACTGTTTTTCGGCTTCCCTTATTGTCATTCCGGCGAAGGCCGGGATCCATTTGTCAGAGGCACGAGCGACTGAAGCATTGATCCCGGCCTTCGCCGGGATGACGGTTAATTTCAGTTCCTCTCGAAATCGATGCGTTCGGTGACCGGCAGATCGTAGAGATAACGGCGCAGGCAATCGAGGCCGAGTTCGACCGCCCCGAGCCTGACCCATTCGCGGCCCCCGAGAATGCGCGAGCGGCGCGAGGCGGCATCATCCTCGGTCGCGATCGCGATGCAGATCGAGCCGCCGAAATCGATCCGGTCCGGCCCGTCGTCGAGATCGATCAGCACGGCCAGCGCGTGGCTCGCGCCGCTTTGCCGTCGCGCCGCGCTCGCGACCGCCTCGGCGGCTTCGCGGGTGATCTCGCACGGCACCGTCAGCGCCAGCGCATCCCACAATTCGGTAATGTCGCGCGCCACGAGGCCTCGGCGGAACATTTTTTCGGCGCCCGGCAGCGGCGCGATGCGCGCCGCAATCTGGCCGCTGGTGAAGGTTTCGACAATCGTCAGCGAACCCTCTTGTCGCGTCAGTGCTTTCAGGATCACGCCTTCGAGCGTGTCGTCATCTTCGGCCAGGATGAAATTCCCGAGCCGCTTCCGCACCTCGGCGACGACCGGCATGAGCTTCTTGTCGATATCCGCCTCGTCGGCGCCGCGCACCGTCACCTTGGTTTCGATCTGCGGATAATGCGCGCGGAAGCCGAGCTTGGCGCTGCCGTCCGCCGCCAGTTCCTCGACACCCTGCAGCAGGGCATCGACATGCGACTCGCCCAGCCCATAGGAATGAAACCGCTTCAGCCGGATCGCCGTCTGGGTGCCGCTGCGTGCCAGAAGGCGCGGGATGATCTGTTCCTCAAGCATGCGCCGGAGTTCGCGCGGCACGCCGGGCGTGAAGAAAAAACGCGCCTTGCCGATATCCATCGCAAAGCCGCACGCGGTGCCGATCGGGTTGTCGAGAATCTCGGCGGTCTCGGGCAGCATCGCCTGCTTCTTGTTGTTGGGCGACATGACGCGGCTGCGGCGCTGGAAGAACGCCTCCATCGTCGTCAGCCACTCTTGGTTCAGGACGAGCTCGACGCCGGCGGCCCGCGCCGCGATTTCCTGCGACAGATCGTCGACCGTCGGTCCGAGCCCGCCATTGACGATGACCGCGTCGGCGCGCTCGCCGGCATGCAAAAACGCCGCGAGCAAGGTATCGCGCTCGTCGCCGACCGTCGTTCCCCAGCGCACCGACAGCCCGAAATCTTCGAGCTTCTGCGCGATGTAGCTGAAATTGGTATTGACGATCTTGCCGGTCAGCACCTCGTCGCCGGTGCAGATGATCTCGATCAGCATGCAGGTGCCTGTATTTGTGGTCGCTCCAGTGCCGGCCGCCTCACGCCATGAAATTGAGGCGCAGGCCGGGTTCCGGCCATTCCATCGCCGCCAGCTGGCCCGAGGCGGACAGCGTAATGTAGGCGGTGCGCAGATCGGGGCCACCGAAGCAGATGTTGGTCGGATAGACGTCGGGCATTTTGACCTGGCGGACCACCTGTCCTCTCGGCGAGATCACGGTGATATAGCCGGTAACCAGTGTCGCGACGCAGATGTTGCCGGAAGCCTCGACCGCCAGGCTGTCGAAGCGCTGAAAACCGGGCAGCCCGCAGACGCAACGCCCGCCATAAGGCGCCGGAAACGGCTCGTGCTTGACCTTGCCCGGTTCGACGATGTCGAAGGCAAACAGGCGCGAGCTTTCGGTATCGGCGACATAGACCGTCCGCTCATCGGGCGACAACCCGACCCCGTTCGGGCTCAGCATCGGATAGGCCAGCTCGACGACTTTCGAACCGTCGGGAAGCGCGTAGTACAGACCACCATGGTCGCGATGGTTCGCGTATCTCTTGCCGAGATCGGTGAAATAGAACCCGCCCTCGCTGTCGAACACGATGTCGTTCGGCGCCGACAATTTGTGCCCGTTGCACTCGCTGTACAGCACGCGAGTGTCGCCGGTTTTCGGATCGATGCGCTGGATCGCGCCGCCTTTGTAATCGGGCGCCGGGCCGGTCGACAGAAAGCTCGGGGTCGTCTGATAGACCGCGCCGCCATTGTTGCAGACATAGAGAGCGCCGTCCGGGCCGGTCGCGACGCCGTTCGGACCGCCGCCCGCCTTGCCGACCTCGCTTTTGCTGCCGTCGGACGCGACACGGGTGACCTTCCGGCCGGAAATCTCGCCCAGAATGACCGACCCGTCCGCCATCCATATCGGCCCTTCCGGAAAGCCAAGGTCGCGAGCGATAATCTTGATGTCGGGCATCCGCGTCCCTCCTTTCGGCTCAGGAATTGACCTGGCGCATGATTGCGGCCCAGCGGTCGAGCCGCGGAAGCGTCGCCTCGGCGCCCTCGGCCGGCAGCATCGCAACCCAACGCACGACACCCATGTCGCGATAGCGCTTCAACAGATCGACATCCTCGCCACCGCCCATCAGGGTGATCGGCACGTCCTCGAATTTGCGCCCGGCCTCGCTTAGCATCGCCTTGTATTTCGGCAGCTGCTCGTTGATGTCGCCGTATGGCGCGCGCCCGGCGATCGGCGCCCAGCCATTGCCGTAGCGCACCGCGCGCCTTGCCGCGTGCGGGAAGGCGCCGCCGACGATAACCGGCAGCGGGTTCTGCACCGGTTTCGGCCAGGTCATCATCGGCGGGAAATCGACGATCTCGCCGTGATATTCCGGCTTCGGTTTGGTCCAGATCTCGCGCATCGCCTCGACCTGCTCGCGCATCTTCTTGAAGCGGGTGGCATAGACGGTGCCGTGGTCCTCCATCTCGTCCTGGTTCCAGCCGCCGCCGATGCCGAACAGGAAGCGGCCGCCCGACACCTGGTCCAAGGTAGCGACAGTCTTCGCCAGCTGGATCGTGTCGCGCTGGATCACCAGGCACACGCCGGTGGCGACTTTGAGCTTCTTCGTCACCGCGGCCGCGATGCTCAGGCTGACGAACGGGTCCATCGCATCGTAATAGGGCTTCGGCAACTCGCCGCCGCCCGGGAACGGCGTCTTGCGGCTGAGCGGGATGTGCGAATGCTCTGGCGCCCACAGCGACTCGAAGCCGCGCGCCTCCATCGCCTGGGCCAGCGCGGCCACCGGCATCGCGTAATCCGTCATGAACATCAAGACGCCGAAATCCATCGCTCACTCCCGGTGCTAAAGTGAAGGCATCGGCGAAGCTTAGCCGCGGTCGAGCCGGCCATGCCAGTTTTGATTATGGGACCGAGAGCTCGCCCCAGCTGGTGGCACGCTCGATGCGCAATGCGATGACCGGCAACTCTGCCAGGGTCATCGCGCGATATTGCGGGTACCGCGCCCGGAGCAGCTCTTGCGCCCGGTCGTGCTCGGCGCCGGTTTCGAGGATCTCCGCCTCGCCGCGCAGCATCACCCAGCCGAGGCGGCGCCAGTCCTCGTCGTAATGGTCGGCGACAAACGCCGCCTGCGGGTTTTCCAGGATATTGCGCAACCGCTTCAGCGGGATGTCGCGCCGTTTCGGCTTCTCGTCGATCGTGATGTAGAGCGTGTCTTCGCTGACGGCATAGCACACCGGGATCACATGTGGCGCCCCGCTGCGGTCGGCCGTCGCGAGATGGCCGACCCGGCACTGATCGAGAAAGCGGCGCTGCGCTTCGGAAAGCATCGCGCAATTGTGCCGGATGGCGGGCCGGTTGCCTACGCCTTCGGCCGGATCGTACGCCCCACTCTAGTTATCGTGTTTTGTCGTGCTTCAGTCTTTGCTGGCCGAACGATCCTTACGTTTGACATCGCCGGTGTAGCTTCTGCCACAGTATATTTGGTTTTATTCCAAGAATATACAAACAAAACACCAGCAGCATCTGGAAGGAACAAAAGATATTTGCTCAGTTGCTCGATTCCCCTCTGTACAGCTAGCTGTAGGGACCCACGTAAGGTAGTGACTTCAATGATGACAGTCTGCGCGTCGAGGACAAGCCTAATATCCGGTCGCAATCGCCCCTCTGCAATAGCCGGATCGATCTCAATTGAAGCAGATGGAAATGCGTTTGACAGATATAGCGATAACGCCGATGTTACTTTAGAATACCAGCGGGTTACGTTTTCCTCTGAGTCCCCCATAGAGAAATCACCCGAAAATTCCTTTATCACTTGTGCCACGTTATCAAGCAGATCCTTCCGGTTTGCCTGAACAGCTTTAGGCCTTGGAAGCTCCCTCTGAGCGGCGCAATCGCAAACACCGAAACCGAGGTCATAGCGAAGAGTGCTTCGTCATCATCAAAATCAAGTTTGTAATTGTGTGTCGAAGGATTCCGCCAATCGGTTCTATAGTTTCTAAACTGCGATAAGACCCTCTCCCGCAACACACTGTTTCCTGCCAAATAATCTTCAATTTTATAGGGCGTCTCGTTCTCGGGATCCTGTCCAGCGAGGACGCGGTAGGCTTCCTTTATGCTGCCCTCAAATGCCTGGTTGCACCTGTACACAGAGTCGGTGAACGCGGTCGCATCCTGCTCCGCTTGGCCGCGAGTGTAATGGCGTATCGCGGTCTCGATATGCAACTGGACGGCTTTAAGGCCGACTAGATGGTCGCCTTCTGGTACTGCCGCGATTTTCTGTCGTAGGATTTCGAACAAGTCGAGCATTAGTCAGCGCTGAAAATTATCGAGCAATTCTCTCAGAGCAGCGACACGCAGTAAACCACAGGGGAGGTATTCATGCCCGAAGCAGGCACCGTCGCCCTTAGCCCCGAAACCGTGCTGGCGCAGATGAAAGCGAACGGCGTCACCGACATCGTCTGGCTGCCCGACAGCGAGACCAACTGGCTCTATCTGTTGATGCAGGCCGAGCCCTCGTTGCGCCTCGTGGGGGTCAGCCGCGAAGGCCACGCCTGCTCGATCGCAGCCGGGCTCTACGCCGGCGGCCGAAAGCCGATGATCCTCATCCAGAACACCGGCATGATGGAGTCGGGCGACTCGATCCGGGGGTGGTTGCTAAGCCTCAACATCCCGGTCGTCATGATGGTCGGCTATCGCGGCTGGACCCGCCACGGCGTCACCACCGATACCGCCGCAACATATACCGAGCGCTTCTTGATGGCGTTCGGCCTCAACTACTACCTCGTCGAGAGCGATGCCGATGCCGGCCGCATCACGACCGCCTTCGCCGAGGCCGAGCGCACCCGCCGGCCGGTCGTCGTCTTGGTTGGCGACGAGTATCACGGCTTCAACCGCTAACCGGAGGGCACCAAAAATGATGCGCATTGCCGAAGCGCTCGACACCTTCCGCCCGTTTCGCGGCGACGCGCTTGTGGTTCCCGGGCGCGGCGGCCGCTACTGGGTCGAGCAGACCACCCGCCCTGATCTCGACGCGCCGCTCGGCGATCCGGCGATGGGCGGCCATGCCGGGTTCGGCCTCGGCCTTGCCCTCGCCCGCCCCGAGCGCAAACTCGTGCTGTTCGATTCCGAGGGCGACATCCTGATGAGCCTCGGCATGCTGGCGACGATCGCCGAGCAGGCCCCGGCCAATTTCTACCATTTCCTGCTCGACAACGAGTGCTACGCGACGACCGGCGGCCAGCCCGTGCCGAACGCGAAGAAAATCGCCTATGACAAGCTGGCGCTCGCTTCCGGCTATCCGCGTGCGTACGCCTTCGAGGAGATCGCCGACTTCGCGCGCGAATTGCCGGCGATCCTCGGCCGCCCCGGCCCGGTTTTCGTGTGGCTTAAGGTTTATCCCGAAGTCGAGAACGAACCGATCGGCCGCCGAAGCCGCTGGCAAACCCGTTCGCGCGAGCAGGTCATGAAAGACCTCCGCACCGGTTTGGGACTGAGCTAGCGTCAGGAGCGGGACGGGGCTTTCCAAAAAATTCGGGGTACTGCCTCTTGACTATGTCTCAGAGAGAACAAAATAGCAACCCTGAATTGGCTGCGGGGCCGGACGGAGGTGGATTTTGCTGCAAACTCCATAAGCGCGACAGTGGGTGCTCGCGTCAGCCTGCTTCATCCGGCCACCTGCAAATCGCCTGTAATTGCAGGTGAGCGGGTGAGGAAATCTAAGCCGGTCGCGTTGCTCGCTTCTTTCCCGAGCTTTCTCGGATGCACGGGAAGCGGCCCGCCTGCAAAGCCCGGAGATGCAGGCTGCAGCTTCTCCACGCTCAGCCACCCCTATGCGCGGATTCCTTTGCGAGCTTCTCGTATGTGCGGGCGAGCTTCGCGAGCCTTCGACGAAGAGCAGCATCGCTCTCGCTTTCTGCCAAAGAACGGATCTGCGCAGCGTAATCGCGGTAATGCGCCGCTCGGTCTTGCGGCGGCTTCAAGGTCCCCCGGCTACCCCCGGCTGCGGTTTCCCCTGACCCGCCATGATCCCGGGCCAGCGAACGAGCCATACGATACCGTCCAAGGTTCAAACAAGTTTTCGGAGAGGTTTGTTCCTGCTCGGCGCCGGCGCGCCGTCCAAAAGCAGCCGGTCATTTCTGCGATAGCACGTGCCATGTTGCGCCGCTGTATACTCTCCCTGCTGCAGACGGAGGCCTGACATGCTCCAAGGCCGGCGCATTCTGTTGATCATTTCCGGCGGCATCGCCGCCTATAAGAGCCTCGAGCTTATCCGGCGCCTGCGCGATCAAGGAGCGGCGGTGCGCTGCGTAATGACCGAGGCGGCGCGCCAATTCGTCACGCCGCTCTCGGTCGCCTCGCTGAGCGAAGACAAGGTTTATGGCGATCTGTGGTCACTGACCGACGAAAGTGAGATGGGCCATATCCGCCTGTCGCGCGAGGCCGATCTGCTCGTCGTTGCGCCGGCCACCGCCGATCTGATCGCGCGCATGGCGGCCGGCATCGCCAACGACCTCGCCTCGACGACCCTGCTCGCTTCCGACAAGCCGGTAGTGATCGCCCCGGCGATGAACGCGATGATGTGGGCGCATCCGGCGACCCAGACCAATCTGGCCACTCTCGCGGCGCGCGGGGTCGGCCGGATCGGGCCCGCTGCCGGCGATCTCGCCTGCGGCGAGGTCGGGTTTGGGCGCATGTCCGAGCCGGCCGAGATCGTCGCCGAGATCACCCGCTTCCTCGCGAAGGATCAGCGGCTCAGCGGCCGCCGCGCGCTGGTCACCAGCGGCCCGACGCGCGAGCCGATCGACCCGGTGCGCTATCTATCCAACCACTCTTCAGGCAAGCAAGGGCATGCGATCGCGGCCGCGCTCGCGGCGCTCGGCGCCGAGACGATCCTGATCTCTGGCCCGACCGTCGAACCGACCCCACCGGGCGTCAAGCTGATCCCGGTCGAGACCGCAGCCGAGATGCTGAAGGCGAGCGAGGCCGCGTTGCCGGTCGATGTCGCGGTCATGGCGGCAGCCGTATCCGATTGGCGAATCGCGAGCGCGAGCGAGCAAAAGCTGAAAAAGAACGGCAAGGGCCCGCCGCAGCTGCGGCTCGTCGAGAACCCGGACATCCTCGCGACGATCGCGGGGCGCGGTAACGACCGGCCGCAGCTGGTCATCGGTTTTGCGGCCGAGACCGAGAATGTCGTCGCCAATGCCCGCGCCAAGCGCCAGCGCAAGGGCTGCGATTGGATCGTCGCAAACGACGTCGCGCCGGGCACCGGCACCTTCGGCGGCGACCGCAACACGGTCCATGTCGTAGATTCCGGCACGGTCGAGGATTGGCCGGCGATGACCAAGCGCGAAGTCGCCGCGCGGCTAGCCGACCGCATCGCCGCCGTGTTGTCCCCCGCGCCGGATGGCACCCCGGCCTCCCCTCGCGTTCCCGGCGCCGGGCACGATTGAGCGCACAAATGGGATGGATCGGGCGTTATGCGCGGGCTCCTCAGGATGAGGCCGGGTTTTCTATGCCGTCGAAAATCTTCCTCATGCTGAGGAGCGCTTGCAGAGCGCGTCTCGAAGCACGCTTTGCATCGATGCAGCTCGGCAAATTATGACGCTCCAGGTCGCACTGAAGATCCTCGACCCGCGGCTGCCGGGCTGGGGGTTTCCACATTACGGGTCGGAACTCGCCGCCGGTCTGGACTTGCACGCCTGCATCGACGCCGCGCTGTTGTTGCGGCCGCAGGCGCCGGCCGTGCTGATCTCCGCCGGTTTTGCGTTCCGCATCGGCAATCCGGAATGGTGCGCGCTGCTCTTGCCGCGCTCCGGGCTCGGCCACCGCGAGGGGCTGGTATTGGGCAATGCGGTCGGGCTGATCGACGCCGATTACGAAGGCACGTGTTTCGTCTCCGCCTGGAACCGTAACCCTGCGCGATCGGGAAACAGCGACGAAGGTATCGTGATCAATCCCGGCGAGCGTATCGCGCAACTCGTGTTCAGCCGGGTTACGCGGCCGCATTTCAGGGTGGTCGACGAATTTTCTCGTTCCGGCCGGCGCCAGGCCGCCGGTTTCGGCTCGACCGGTGTCTAAACCAGCCGCATTGCTGAAAAGCGGGTTGGGGGCCACATCTGGCAGCGCGGCTTTTCGGAACGGCAGTCATGGAACTCAGCGAAGAGCAATTTCAGCGATACGCCCGCCATCTAATCCTCGACGAGGTTGGCGAGGAAGGGCAGGAAAAGCTGCTGCAATCACGGGTGCTCGTGGTCGGGGCCGGTGGGCTCGGCTCGCCGATGCTGCTGTACCTCGCCGCCGCGGGCATCGGCACGATCGGCATCATCGATAATGACCGGGTTGACCTTACCAACCTGCAGCGCCAGATCGTGCACGCGACTGAGCGGGTCGGTGATCTCAAGGTTGAGAGCGCGCGGGCGACGCTCACCCGGGTCAATGACGGCATCCGATACGAAACGCACCCGATGCGCCTCGGTCCGGAGAATGCCGAGGCGCTGATCGCCGGCTACGATCTCGTCGCGGACGGCAGCGACAATTTCGCGACCCGTTACCTGCTGACGGATATCTGCTTTCGCCTGAAGAAGCCGCTGATCGCCGCCGCGCTGTCTCCGTTCGAAGGTCAGCTATCGACGTTCCGCCCTTATCTCGGCGACGGGCATCCCTGCTATCGCTGCCTGTTCCGCGAGCCCCCGCCGCCCGATCTCGTGCCGCGCTGCGAGGAAGCCGGGATTCTCGGCGCGGTCGCCGGGGTCATGGGCACGTTGCAGGCCGTCGAGGTGCTGAAGGAATTGCTCGCGCTCGGCGACAGCCTCGACGGCACGCTGCTGATCTACGACGCGCTTCGTGCACAGTTTCACCGGATCCGAATCGCCAAAGACCCGGACTGCCCGACCTGCGGTGCCGGCACCGCTCGGCTCTCCGCCTGAGTCAACGACACGACCGGATGAGCCGCCGCGCTTGACCCTTGGCCAGTAACGGTTTTATGGCTTTTTCCTCGCGTCGGGGCCGGGGGGAAAATGGCCCGTGCAACATACGCCCGGATTGTCGTCGGGATCTTCGCTCTGCTCCTGGTGCTCGGCACCGGCGAGCGCACGCCTCTTGCTGCGTCCAGTGACAGCGAGGCGAGCCTGCCGGTGCCGCGCTTCGTCAGCCTGCATTCCGATAAAGTCAATCTGCGTGCAGGCCCGGGCGACCGCTACCCGATCGAGTGGGTGCTGACCCATAAGGAGATGCCGGTCGAGATCACAGGCCAGCTCGAGCATTGGCGCCGCATCCGCGATTGGGAGGGTACGACGGGCTGGGTGCATGAGCGCATGCTGACCGGCAAGCGCGCCATCATCGTCAAAGGCGGTGTTCGGCCGGTATTTCAGCAGCCCGATTCGGCCGCTGCGGTCATCGCCCGCGCCGAGCCCGGCGTTATCGGCCGCCTGATCGAATGCCGCGGCATCTGGTGCAAAGTCGAGACGAGCGAGGTCACCGGCTGGATGCGGCGCAGCGACGTCTGGGGCGTCTATCCCGATGAGAACGTGCCGTAGGCGATCGTCAGCCGGGCCGCTTCCAGCCGAGCCAATCGCACACGGCGCGCCCCATCACGAGTTCAAGGTCGCGGCCCTTCAGCCACGGCATCTCCTCGGTGAACATCGTGACGCACTGCTTCCACGAGCACGGCATTCGGGTGATGTCGGTGCCCCAGAAGCTGCGTTCCGGCCCGAAGGTCTCGACGATCTGCTGCGTGTATTTGTGAATGTTTCGGTACGGATAGGACTCGCTGGAATTGCCCGGCGCCCCGGTGCACTTGACCGCGACATTTGGGTATTTGGCGAGCGCCAGCAATTGTGGCTGGTTGGCGTGAGCGGCATCGTCCGCCCCGCCGCGCACGCGGGCGTAATGGTCGAGGATCAGTTTGAGTCCGGGATGGCGCTCGGCGATCTGCCCGACAACCGGCAGGTGGTTCGATGCCATCAGCGCGATCGGGATGCCGGCTTTTTCCGCCGCCGGCCACAGCCAGTCCATCGTCCCGTCGGTCATCCAATTCGCCTGGTGCGGCTGCGTAAAGGCATAGCGCAATCCGAGCATCCCGGGCCGCCGCTTCCAGGTGTCGATCAGCAACTGGTTCTCCGGCTTGTCGAGCGGGAAATTGCCGAGGATGCCGAACCGGCTCGGGTATTTGGCCGCTGCTTCCTCGGAGACTTTGCCCGAGTTCGGATCCCAGCCCGGCGGATGCAGGATACAGGCATCGACCCCGGCCGCATCCATATCGCGGATGCATTCCTCGGCTGTGTACGAATTGACTTGGCGGTGCGACGGGTTGGTCGGCGGTCCCGCCGACCAGATGTGGACCTGTGCGTCGACGATCAGCATGGCGTCTCCTCCGTTGCTCTCTCGTTGTCAGCGCTGCATGCCTTCGGCGCCTGCTGGCACGTCATAGAAGGCGAGCGTCATCGATACGCTCGTGTAAAAGCCCATCAAACAGATCACATCTGTGATGCCTTGATGGCCCAGAGCCTCGACGGCACGCTCGTACAGCCCTTTGGAGACCCAGCGCGAATTGGCGAGGCACGTCGCCATCTCGTAGACGACCTGCTCGCGCTTGTCGTCGAACGAGGTTGGCATCCCGGACAGCAACGCCTCGACCTTGTCGGCCGGGAGGCCGGCCGCCTTGCCTGCCCGTTCATGCGCGTTGGTCGGGTAGATCGAATGCCACTTGCTGTTGATGATTACGACCGCAATCTCGCGCTCGCGCTCGCTCAGCGAATAGCCGGTGCGGAAATAGGCGCCGACCGGCCCCATGACCTTCGCCAGTTTCGGGTTATCGACCCAGATCTTGTTCGGCCCGGGCAGCCGGCCGCGTGTCTCGATCAACGAGCGATAGGCGTCCTGCTGCTCCGGCGTCATCCCGTCATACGGCGTCTCGGCATATCGGCCAAAGGTCGGGGTTTCGGGCATCGGCGTCTCCTCTCGTTGCATGTTGTGGATTCGGGCCAGCATAGACCGCGCTGCCGCAGCGCGCGAAGACGGGATTCCCGGATCCCTTCTCATACTGCGACCGTCTGACGCGGCGGATGCTATTGCGAACCATTCGCAACACATATATGTTACAGATCGTTACCGAGCGTCGAGGCCCTCGCGATGTATGTGTGCCTGTGCAATGCGCTGACCGACCGCGATCTCCATCCCCATACAGCGGCCGGCGACTGCTCGGTCTCGATGGTGTACCAAGCCTGCGGCTGCCAGCCGCAGTGCGGCAAATGCGTACCGTTCGTCCGCGAGATGCTGCGTCAAGGAGCCGAGGCAGCTGCAACGAGCGGCGGCGCGGATTGATCGCTTTTTGTCCGCCGGCGTTAGCTTCCCAGTTTAGGCATACGCCGAATACTTGCGGAGACCGACGATGCGGGGCGATCAAACCGTCATCCAGCATCTCAATGCGGTGCTCAAGAACGAGCTGACCGCGATCAATCAATATTTCCTGCATGCGCGGATGCTGCGGCATTGGGGCGTCACCAAGCTCGGCGACCGCGAGTACCATGCCTCTCTCGACGAGATGAAGGATGCCGACAAACTGATCGAGCGCATTCTATTTCTCGGCGGGCTGCCCAATCTGCAAGACCTCGACAAGCTCCTGATCGGCGAGAATGTGCGGGAGATTCTCGAATGCGATCTCAGGCTCGAACAGGCTGGGCTAACGCGGCTGCGCGAGGCGATCTCCCATTGCGAGGCGGTACGCGATTTCGTGTCGCGCGACCTGTTCAGCGACATTCTCGAAGGCGAGGAAGATCAGGTCGATTTCCTCGAGACGCAGTTCGAGCTGATCGACCGCATCGGGCTGGAACGCTACGTTCTGCTGCAATCCGGCTCGGCCGAATAGCGACCCTATTCACTTCTTTCGCGCCGTCGCAATCATCTCCTTGAGGTTCGCCAGCTCGACGGCACCGGGAACGATCTCGTCGCCTATCACGAAGCCCGGCGTGCCCCGAATATCCAGCGCCTCGGCCAATTCGGTGTTGGCCTTTATGGCGCGCGCGATTTCCGGCGCCGTCATGTCGCGCTTCAGCCGATCGACATCGAGGCCGACCGACTCCGCGGTCCTGTACACCGCCGTCTCGTTGATCTGCCCCTTAAGCGCCATCAGCGCGCGGTGGAAGACGTCATATTTGCCCTGCTTCCGTGAAGCCAGCGCGGCCCGCGAGGCGGTCACCGATTCGGCGCCGAGGACCGGCAATTCCTTGTAGACGAAGCGCAGCTGCCGATCCTCGGCGAGCAAGGCTTCGAGCGCGGGTTCCACCTGCTTGCAATAGGGGCACCGGTAATCGAAGAACTCGACGAGCGACACGTCGCCGTTTGGGTTGCCGGCGACCGGTGTTTCCGGATCGTCCAAGATTTCGCGCCGGCGGCCCGACAATGTCTGCGCCGCCTTGTCGTGCGCCTCGCCTTTGATCTTGTCCTCGGCGGCCTGCAGCGCATCGAGCAGCACATCCGGGTTCTTAGCAAGGTAATCGTGGATAATCGCCTCGATCTCCTTGCGCTGGTCCGGGGTGAAATCGGCGGCTAGGGCGGCGGACGGCGACATCAGCGCGATCAGCAGGCCAAACCGCGACGCGGCGCGCTTCCAGGAGCGCATCCGAGACAGGGCCGACGAAGCCGATCTCGGGGATCGACCGGAACTATGGGGCATACAAACTCCTGTGCTGCGGGCGACGCTCTCAGTTGTCGAGATGCTCCGCCTCGCGGTGAATGTCGTCGGCACGCAAATAGGAAGCCGAGTTCTTGGTCAGCATCTGCTTGGCACGGCTGGCCTGCAGCATCGCGTCCTTCTTTTTGCCGTTGGCGAGCGCCTCCTCGGCCAATGACAAGGCTGCCATGCCGATCTGGCTGTCGCGGCCATAGGCGATCGCAAGAAAACGCCAGACCTGACTGTCGCGGCCTTCGGCGCGGCTGGCATCATTCAGGTAGGCGATCGCGCGCTTGTTGAGCGAGGGATCGCCGCTTTCGATGTAAACTTGCGACAAAGAGATGCGCAGCAACGCGGCTGAGGGCGCCAGCTTGACCGCCTCTTCATAGGGCCGCATCGCGTCTCGCACGCGGCCGTTCTCGAACAGCATCTGGCCTTTGAGCTCGCGGTAGTACGGGTCGTTCGGGAAATCCCGGATGAGGCTGTCGATCTCCGGCAGCGCCGCCCCGAGCTGCGGGATCCGGTAATAGGCTATCGCCCGAGCGTAACGGGCGATCGGCGAGCCGTCGCTGCGCGGATAGTCAGCCAGCGTTTTCGACGGATCATCGAGGAAGGCGTGCAATTTCGCCTTGATGCGGCGCAGCAACTCGACCGAGCCTGGTGGGTCGGGAGCATTCGAGCAGCGAGCCTGCTCGACATGATCGCGGACATATTGGACGCGCTGCTGGGTCAGCGGGTGAGTACGCGCCCAGTTATCCTGGTGCTCGCCGGACAACAGCTCGCTGCTTTGCAGGATCTCGAAGAACTTCAACAGGCCGCGAGCCGACTGGCAGCTGCGATCGAGAAAGTTGAGCGCGGCATGATCCGCGGTCGCTTCCTGGGCGATCGAGAACTGAAGAAACGACCGCTCGCCAACCCCCTGCGCGCCGAGCAGCGGCGCGCCGCTGCGCCCGAGGACGGATGCCCCGGCGGCAGCGACCATCGCGATGATGCTTTCGATGCTGGCGTTACGCATTGCTTCCTTGGCGCGCAGAATGTGCCCGCCGGCGATATGGCCGGTCTCGTGCGCGATGACGCCGAGCAGCTCGTTCGGGTTCTCCGCCCGCAAGACAAGGCCGCTATTGATAAAGATCGCTTGGCCGCCGGCGACGAAGGAATTGATCTGGTTGTCCTGAACCAGGTAGATGCCGACATCGCTGGGTTCGAGGCCGGCGGCCCGCCAGATCGGGGCCGCCATCGCCTTGATGTCGTTTTCGATCTCGGCATCGCGGAGCATCAACTCTGCCGAGCTGGCAATGCGCGGCATCAGGCACAGCGCGGCAATAAGCGTTGCGACCAAAACCAGACGATACGGCGTTAGACGCGACCGCCCTGCCGTCACCTTTCCCCCAATACTCCGCTGGCCGCGCTATTGCTGGATCAGCCGCTGCCACCAGCCGCGGCGCGGGTTGGCCGGCTTCTCGGTCACGGTCAGCACATCCTCGTTTGGACTAGCAGGGGCCATCGGTGACAGCGCTTTGTCGGGATCAGAGGCCTCCGGCGTGGCCGACGCTCCTTCCAGAACCCGTTCAGGCTCGCTGACGAACGGAACACCTTCCTCCGACTCCGCGGTCGGCGCGGGCTGCGTCGGCTCTTCCGTTTGGTGGTGAGTTCGGGCGGCGGCAGAATTCCTCGCCTCGTCGCCCGCGAACGGAGCAAGGCTGGCGGCTTCGAGGCCGGCATCGCCGGGCCAAGGCTGCAAGTCCGGCTCCGCAGCCGCTTCGTCGGCAGCGCGTTTGTCCTCGGCTCGAGGGACAATTTCGATCGTTTCGGCCGCGGCGGTCAGGCTCGGCATCTGACCGCCCTCCTCCCGGCGGCCGCGCATCCGGCCCCCGCGCCGACCGCGCCGGCGGCGGCGTCGCTCAGCCTCGCCCTCACGTTCGTCCTCGCCCGCCTCACGCGGCTCCGGGGCCGGGGCTTCGGCTGCTTCCGCGGGCTCACTCGCTTCGGCGGCCGTCTTCGCCGGCGCAGCACGGCCCTCTCGCCCTTCGTCGGAGCGCCGGCGGCGACGGCGGCGACGGCGACGGCCACGCTCCTCCTCGCTATCCTGATCAGCCGCGCTTTCCTTCGTTGGGGCTCGCGGCGGCGCTGCCTCAGTGTCGTCCTCCTCCACCTCTTCTTCGTCTTCCTCGTCTTCGATCGCCGGAGCCTGGATCGATCGCGGGACGGGCGGCGACTCGCCGGCACCGTAGGGGCGCAGCCGCTCAAGGCGGAAATTCGGCGGGATCAGCGAGTCATCGCGCGCCACCATCACCTTGACGCCGTAGCGCGACTCGATCTGGGTCAGCGACTCGCGCTTCTGATTAAGAATATAAAGCGCCACGGTTGTCGGCACGTAGATGCACACTTCGGCCGAACGCCGGCGGATCCCCTCCTCTTCAATCGAGCGGAGCACATAAAGCGCCGTCGACTCCACCGAGCGAATAAAGCCGGTGCCGCCACAATGCGGGCAGGGCTGGGTCGACGCCTCGGTCAGCGACGGCCGCAGCCGTTGCCGCGACATCTCCAGCAATCCAAACGGGCTGATGCGGCCGACCTGTATGCGCGCCCTATCGTTCTTCAACGCCTCTTTGAGCCGGCGTTCGACGGCGATCTGGTTGCGATGCTCCTCCATATCGATAAAATCGATGACGATGAGCCCGGCGAGGTCGCGCAATCGCAACTGGCGCGCGATCTCTTCGGCGGCTTCGAGATTGGTGCGGAGCGCGGTTTCCTCGATGTTGCGCTCGCGTGTCGAGCGCCCGGAATTGACGTCAATCGCGACCAGCGCCTCGGTCTGGTTGATCACGACGTAGCCGCCCGAGCGGAGCTGCGCGACCGGCGAGTGGATCGCATCGATCTGGCTCTCGACTTGAAAGCGGTGCAACAGCCCGATCTGCGGGTCGCGGTAGGGCTGCACCCGCTTGGCATGGCTCGGCATCAGCGTGCGCATGAAGGCCTTAGCCGTGCGGTAGCCCTCCTCTCCCTCTACCAGCACCTCGTCGAGATCGCGGGTATAGAGATCGCGGATCGAGCGCTTGATCAGATTGCCTTCTTCATAGATCAGCGCCGGCGCGGTCGATTTGAGCGTCAGATCACGGATCTCGTTCCACAAGCGCAGCAGATATTCGTAATCACGCTTGATCTCGGCTTTCGAGCGCTCCGCGCCGGCGGTGCGAACGATAACGCCCATGCCCTCCGGGATTTCCAGCTCTTCGAGGATTTCTTTGAGCCGGCGGCGATCGCTGAGGCTGGTGATCTTGCGCGAGACGCCGCCGCCGCGCCCGGTATTCGGCATCAATACGCAATAACGGCCCGCGAGCGAGAGGTACGTCGTCAGCGCGGCGCCCTTGTTGCCGCGCTCCTCTTTGGCAACCTGCACCAGCATGATCTGGCGACGCTTGATGACCTCTTGGATCTTGTAATGGCGGCCCGGATAGCGGCGGCGCCGCTCTGCATCGGCCTCTTCGACCTCCTCGACCTCGTCGCCGCCAAACGTCTCGACGCTCCCCCGCTCGGCCCCGTTACCGGCCATGGAATGGTCCGCGATCTCAGCCGCGACGACCGATTCCTCCGCCACTCGCAGGGCGATCGCTTCCGGCCCAGACGCTGGGCCGCCGGTTTGACCGGCCTCGCTGTGAGGCCATGCGGCCGTCATATCGCCGCCTGGCTGATCACCCGCATAAGGGGCGGGCCATTCCTCATGCCACGCTGCCGACTGCACCTCGCGAGGGGGCACCAGCTCCGCCTCGAGATGCGGGACCGGCTCCGCTTCGTGGTAAGATGCGGCCGGGTCTTCGCGCCAAGACGAGGGTTCCGGCTCACGGTGCGGCGTTGACTGCTCGGAAACAGGTTCGACCGGAGGGAGCGGCGCCTCCCAATCGGTTACCGGCGCACTGTCAACGTGCGGATAAAGCTCATGTGCAGGCTCGGCTACGCGAGTAGCCTGGCCGCCGTCAAATTCAGAGCCCCCATTTTCGGCCGCGGTTTCCGAGGCAAGCTCCCCATCGGCGGCGGCTTCGTCCGCCGCCCCGCCCTCGGGCACCGGGACCGGCTCCGGCAGGGCTGCGACGATCGGCACGCCGGCCTCATCGCTGCCGGCTTCGGTGGCGCCTTCCGGCATCTCGTGCGGCTCGCCGTCGCTGGCCGACCGGTCGCTTACCGGGATGCGGTAATAATCCGGGTGGATCTCGCTGAAAGCCAGGAAGCCGTGGCGGTTGCCGCCATAATCGACAAAGGCCGCCTGCAGTGACGGCTCGACCCGCGTCACCTTCGCAAGATAGATGTTTCCCTTTACCTGTTTTTTGGTCGACGACTCGAAATCGAACTCTTCGAGGCGGTTGCCGTTGAGCACGACCACCCGAGTCTCCTCGGGGTGGGCGGCGTCGATGAGCATGCGCTTTGGCATTCGAACGGAACTCCGGGACGCGCGCGCGCGACCGCTTCATAGGCGGCCGGCGGCGCGGCGCTATAGGGTGAGGAGCCGGTGGCGTCTGCCATCGTAGCGTCGCGGAATTCGGTCATCGGCATCGCGGCGGCAAACAGCCCAGCTCGAGGTTTCATACGATCAGTCGCCCGGCGCTGCGACCCGGCGCGGCGGCAAGAACCTTGCCGGCAGGGCGGGGTGATATCGCAACGCCCCCGGGCAAGCCCGGTTAGCGGATTTCGCACCAGCAATTTACCGGCCAACGCCCGTCGCCACAATGATTTCATCCCGAAATCCGCGGAATGGCTGGAAAGTGAGCCTTCATGGCCGATTTGGGGGCTGCCGCCGCCGCCGAATTCGTGCGACCTGCGCAGACATTGGTTGGGCTTCAACCAAATCGGCCTTGGAATAGGCAAAGTGTTGGCGCATAAGAAGCGCCGCCGGCAGGGGGCCGACCGCGCCAGCGGTAGGGAGTGTGCGCTGTTGCGCATTATCATTAAACTCGTTCGCTTTTTTTTCGTCTGTCTTGTCCTGCTGGCCATCGCCGGTGGCGGGACGGTCGGCCTGACTATCTGGTATTTCGGGCGTGACCTGCCGAATTACCAGCAGCTGGCGCATTACGAGCCGCCGATCACGACGCGTGTCCATGCCGGGGACGGCCGTCTTTTGGCTGAATACTCGACCGAGCGCCGGGTCTTTGTGCCGATTGGCGCGATTCCGAAACGGGTCATCAAGGCCTTTCTTTCGGCCGAGGACAAGAATTTCTACAGCCATCACGGGGTCGACCCGATTTCGATGCTGCGAGCCGCGCTGACCGATGTCGGCCGCTGGCACAGCAAGCGGCGGCCGGTCGGCGCCTCGACGATCACGCAGCAGGTCGCCAAAAACATGCTGCTGACCAATGAGTTGACGATGTCGCGCAAGGTCAAGGAGATCCTGCTGGCGACGCGGATCGACGAGGCCTTGTCGAAGGACCGCATTCTCGAACTCTATCTGAACGAGATCTATCTCGGGTCCGGGGCCTACGGGGTCGAGGCGGCGGCCTTGATCTATTTCAATAAATCCCTCGACGAGCTGACCCTCGCCGAGGCCGCGTTCCTCGCGGGCCTACCGAAGGCGCCCAACAACTACAACCCGACCCGTTATCCGGAGCAGGCCAAGGCGCGGCGCGACTGGGTGCTCGACCGCATCGCCGAGGACGGCGCCGCGCCCGATAAGGAGATCCGCGCGGCGCGGGCCGAACCGATCGCCATCCGGCGGCGCGAGGAAGCCGAGATCGTCAATGCGCCGTATTTTGCCGAGGAAGTTCGCCGCGAATTGCAGGCCTGGTACGGCGACAAGGCGCTCTACGAATCCGGATTGTCGGTACGCACTAGCGTCGACTCGAAATTGCAGCCAGCCGCCGACAAGGCGTTGCGCGACGGGCTGATCGCCTACGATCGCGGCCATGGCGGTTGGCGCGGCGCGGTCGGTCACATCGATCCCGGCCCGAACTGGCCAACCCGGCTCGCGGCCGAGCCCCTGACCCCGGGAGCGGCGACGGCAGGCTGGCAGCTCGCCGTCGTGCTTCGGGCCGATAATGACGGCGCCGAGATCGGACTCAAAGACGGCCAGACCGGCCGCATCCCGTTCGCGCAGATGCGCTGGGCCCGCCCCTTGAGCGACGACGGCACGCTCGGAGCCTTTCCGCGCAATGCTGCCGACGTCGCCAAGCTCGGCGATCTGGTCCTCGTCGAGCCGCTCACCGAGAACGCCAAGGAGACCGTCAGGGCCGCCACCCTGCCAGCGCCAACGGCAATGCCGCAAACCGTGGCGCGGCCGCACGGCCTTTACAATCTGTGCCAGATCCCGGAGGTGTCGGGCGCACTCGTCGCGATGGATCCCCATACCGGGCGCATTTTGGCGATGTCCGGCGGGTTCAGCTTCGAAATCAGCCAGTTCAACCGGGCGACGCAGGCAAAGCGGCAGCCAGGCTCGTCGATCAAGCCGTTCGTCTACCTGACCGCGCTCGAGCACGGCTTCACCCCGTCGACATTGGTCGATGACGGGCCGGTCGCGATCAGCCAGGGCGAAGGCATGCCGCTCTGGACGCCGGGCAATTACAACGCCAACAGATTCCGCGGCCCGACGCCGCTGCGGGTCGCGCTCGAGCAGTCGCTGAACACGGTAACCGCACGGCTTGCCGAGATGGTCGGGATGGAGGCGATCGGCGAGACCGTTGAAAAATTTGGCATCATGGATCACATGCCGCGGCTCTATGCGATGTCGCTCGGGGCCGGCGAAACGACGCCGCTCAGGCACACCGCAGCCTATGCGATGCTCGACAATGGCGGGAAGCGCATAACGCCGACCCTGATCGACCGGGTCCAGGGCCGCGACGGCAAAACAATTTTCAAGGCCGACCAGCGGCCCTGCGAAGGCTGCGCGAACGTCGAATGGAGCCAGCAGGGCGTGCCGGTCATTGCCGACACGCGCGAGCAGATTTCCGACCCGGTCTCGACGTTCCAGATCGTCGAGATGCTGGAAGGCGTCGTGCAGCGCGGCACCGGCACGGCGGTCAAGGCGGTCGGCAAGCCGATCGCCGGCAAAACCGGCACGACCAACGATTGGCAAGATGCCTGGTTCATGGGCTTCACGCCGGATCTCGTGGCCGGCGTATTCATCGGCTATGACGATCCCGCCTTTCTCGGCTCCGATGAGACCGGCGGGCATCTTGCCGCGCCGATCTTTCGCGATTTCATGATGGTCGCGCTGAAGGACGCGCCGCCGACCGAATTCCGCACCCCGCCCGGCGTGCAGATGGTTCGCATCAACCCCGACACCGGCGAGCCGGCCGGCGCCGGACAGCCGGGGATCCTGGAGGGGTTCAAGGCGGGCACCGAGCCCGGCAAGGACCGCGGCCGCCTGCCCCCCGGCGACGAGGTCGTGCAAGGCGTCACCGCGCGCGTTCCGGTTCGCGCCACCCCGGCCAGCGGAACCGGCGGGCTCTACTAAAGTTCGCTCTTCGAGGATTGAGACGATGCGCGCTGAAATCCAGGCGGTCGCCGACGACATCAGAAAGTCGCTGGCGCTGCTGAGGAGGCATCTTTGACTGGGAGGTGGCCAACCGCCGTCTCGCCGAGCTGAACGCCAAGGCGGAAGATCCCAAGCTGTGGGACGACCCAACCGCGGCGCAATCATTGCTGCGCGAGCGCACGCGGCTTGAACGCGCGATCGAGAGCTATCGTCGCATCGAACGCGAGGTGGACGACGCGATCGAACTGATCGAGCTCGGCGATGCCGAGGGCGATCAGTCGATTGTCGCGGAGGCCGAAGCCAACCTCGAAAAGCTGCGCGAAGAGGCGAAGAAGCGCGAGGTCGAGAGCCTGCTGTCGGGCGAGGCCGACGCCAACGACGCTTATCTCGAAGTCCACGCCGGGGCCGGCGGCACCGAAGCGCAGGATTGGGCCGAGATGCTGCTGCGCATGTATGTGCGCTGGGCCGAGGACCACGACTACAAGGTCGAATGGCTCGAAGAGAGCGCCGGCGAAGGCGCCGGCATCAAATCGGCGACGGTCAAAGTCAGCGGTGTCGACGCCTATGGCTGGCTGAAGACCGAGAGCGGCGTACACCGCCTGGTACGCATCTCGCCGTTCGATTCCAACGCGAGGCGCCATACCAGCTTCGCCTCGGTCTGGGTCTACCCGGTCATCGACGAGAAGATCGACATCGAGATCCTCGACAAGGATCTGCGCATCGATACCTACCGAGCCTCGGGGGCCGGCGGGCAGCACGTCAACAAGACCGACAGCGCGATCCGCATCACCCATCTGCCGACCAACATCGTCGTGCAATGTCAGAGCGAGCGCTCCCAGCACCAGAACCGGGCGCATGCTTTTGCGATGCTGCGCGCCCGGCTGTATGAACGCGAATTGGAGAAGCGCGAGGCCGCGACCGACGCGATGAATGCCTCCAAGACCGATATCGGCTGGGGGCACCAGATCCGTTCTTACGTGCTGCAGCCCTACCAGATGGTGAAGGATTTGCGCACCGGGGTCGAAACCGGCAATACCGGCGCGGTGCTCGACGGCGATATCGACCGCTTTCTCGCCGCCGCCCTGGCACAGCGCATCGAGGGCGCTGATGCGCTCGCGAGCGGCGCATAGACAAAAAACACGGATTCGCAGCCTGGTCCGGTCGGTAGCAGTAAATTTTTCCGATAGATTTTGCGCATTACACTCGGCCGAACGGCGTCTATTTCTCGCAAACCGGATGCCGCCCCCGTACACTGGCCGCACGCCCATTTGCCGCAAGCCGATCGACCCCAACCCATTGCCGTAGCGAAGCCGCGCATGCCTGACGAGTTTTATCGCATCAAACGACTGCCGCCTTATGTGTTCGCCGAGGTCAATGCGCTGAAGGCGCAGGCGCGCGGCCAGGGGCGCGACGTCATCGATCTCGGCATGGGCAACCCCGACGGGCCGACGCCGCCGCATATCGTCGCCAAGCTGGTCGAGGCGGTGCAGAACCCGAAGACGCACGGCTATTCGACCTCGCGCGGCATCCCCGGGCTGCGGCGCGCCTACGCCGCCTATTACGCCCGCCGCTTCAATGTCGAGCTCGACCCCGAGCGCGAGATCATCGTGACCTTGGGTTCGAAGGAGGGTTTCGCGAACCTCGCGCAGGCGATCACCGCGCCCGGCGACACGATCCTGGTGCCGAACCCGTGCTATCCGATCCATTCCTTCGGCTTCATCATGGCGGGCGCATCGGTCCGGCATGTGCCGGTCGGCCCGGATATCGATTTCTTGGCCGAGCTGAAAAAGGCGGTGCAGCACTCGATTCCGGCGCCGCTTGCGGTCGTGCTGAATTTTCCGGCCAATCCGACAGCGCAAACCGTCGACCTCGATTTTTACGGCGAGGTCGTCGAGTTCTGCCGGCATCAGGGCATCTTCGTGCTGTCCGATCTCGCCTATGCCGAAATCTATTTCGACGGCGAACCGCCGCCCTCGATCCTCGAAGTGCCGGGCGCGCGCGACATCGCGGTCGAGTTCACCTCGCTGAGCAAGACCTACTCGATGGCCGGCTGGCGGATCGGCTTCGCGGTCGGCAATCAGCGGCTCATCGGTGCATTGGGGCGGGTCAAATCCTATCTCGATTACGGCGCCTTCACGCCGATCCAGGTGGCGGCGACCGCCGCGCTCAACGGGCCGCAGGAATGCATCGCCGAGATCCGCGACCGCTATCAGGCGCGGCGCGACGTATTGCTCGACGGGCTGCATCAGGCGGGCTGGGACATCCCGGCGCCGGCCGGGACGATGTTCGCCTGGGCGCCGATCCCGGAGGAGTTCCGCGGGCTCGGCAGTCTAGGCTTCTCGAAGCTGCTGCTGGAGCGCGCCAACGTCGCGGTGTCGCCCGGCTCCGGGTTTGGCGAATACGGCGAGGGCTTCGTCCGCATCGCGCTCGTCGAAAACCGGCAGCGGCTCAGGCAGGCATGCCGCAACATCAAGGCGTTCCTGTCGGGCCGCAACGACACCCCCGAATTGCGCCGGGCCGCGGCCCGCGCCGCGGCCGCCGCGCAGTAGACCGGCTCCGGCGAGCCTCGCCGCCGCTGTTTCCAGCGAAATTCTCGCATCCGCTTCGACTTAAACTGCTGATTCGGCACACTTTTCCGCCGAAAACAACGGCAGAAAACAGCGGAATAGCAGCGAGAAAGCAGCGAGGAACAGCGAGAAAACAGCAACGAACTGCACATTTATTAGCGACGTTTTTGCAACACTACCGAGCCCCGATTCCAAACCATATTCCCATATCCGCCGCTCTCGTGATGCACGGAGAGCCATATGGGCGGTGTTGCTAGTATGTCAAGAACAAATAGTGAACTTTATTTCGGTGGAACCGATGCAGCTGGCAGGGCGATCCCGCAGGCCGGCCAGAAGTGCCATGACGGCGGACGCACGAGCGACGGAAGGATGGGTCCCGGCCTGCGCCGGGACCTGGCCACGGGCGGCTTACCAGGCGAGAGCCCAGCCGTCGCGGCGCGGGTCGGAACCGGCGAGCAGCGTGCCGTCGGGAAGCCGGCGGATGATCTCGACGCTGCACGGCCCTTCGAGATCGCCGACCGTGTTCACCGGATGCTCGCGGCGCGCGAGATCACGGCGCACCCCTTCCGGGAAGCGGCGCTCCATGACCAACTCGTCCGCGCCGCTATGCGGATAATTCGCGTATTGCCCGTCGACATGCGAGGTCCAGCGCGGCAGCTCGGCGGCCTGCTGCGGGTCGAGCCCGAAATCGGCCATCGCCATCAAGACCTGCAAATTGATCTGCACCTGGTTGTCGGCGCCGGGAGTGCCGAACACCGCCCATAACTGGCCGTCCTTCAGCACCAAGGGCGGGTTCATCGTGTGGCGCACACGACGGCCGGGGCGCAGATGGTTCGGATGCGCCGGGTCGAGGTGCCAATAGGCCATGCGGTTGTTCAACAGGATGCCGGTGTCGCCGGCCGTCACCCCGGAGCCCCAGCCGCTGTTAATGCTCTGGATGCCGGAGACGGCATTGCCCTCGCCATCGGCGGTGCAGAAATAGGTCGTGTCGCCGGCGGCGTCGGCCATCGTCATAGTCGTCGCGGCACGCCGCATGTCGATTTGGGACGCGAGCCTGGCGGCGTAATCGGCCGACAGCAGCTCGGCGAGCGGTGCGTTTACGGTACGCGGGTCGGCGCCCCAGCGTTCGCGGTCGGCAAAGGCGAGCTTTTTGGCCTCGACGAGCACATGCACGAGATCGGCCGAGCCGATGCCCATCGCTTTGAGATCGAAGTTCTCGACGATCTTCAGCTCCTGAAGCAGCACGAAGCCGGTCGAGTTGGGCGGCGCTTCAAGGACGGTCAGGCCGCGGTAATCGATCGCGATCGGCTGCTGGATCTCGGCGTGGAATTCGGCGAGATCGGCTTCGGTCACCAAAGCGCCGGCTGCCGTGCCACCAGCGGCGAGGCGGCGCGCAAGGCCGCCGCGATAGAGACACTCGGCCCCCTCGACGGCGATTTCGTCCAAGCTGCGCGCGAGATCGGGCTGGCCGATCCGCATGCCAACGGGGGGTGCCGAGCCGTCGGCGAGAAAAACGGCGGCGCTGCGCGGGTCGGCGCGCAAGGTCGCGAGGTGCTCACCGGCGAAATGGCGGTAGTGCGGCGTCGCGCCAAATCCGTCGCGGGCATGGCGGATCGCCTCGGCGCAGAGCTCGGCCCAAGGCAGTCTTCCGTATTCGCGGTGCATCGCACCAAGGCCGGCGAGCATGCCCGGCACCGACACCGACAGCGGCCCGGTGCGCGGAATACCGACGGCGTAGCGGTCGGGGGTGGCGGCTTGCGGCGCCGGGCCGGTGCCGTTGAACACGATGGCGCGGCCGGCTTTGGCGTCGAACACATGATAGAAGCCGTCGCCGCCGAGGCCCGACATCATCGGCTCGACAACGGCGAGGGCCAATGCGGTCGCGACCGCGGCATCCGCGGCGTTGCCGCCGGCCCGGAGCGCGAGCAGCCCCGCCTGCGCCGCCAGCGGGTGGTTTGCCGCGACGGCGCCGCGCCGTCCGATGATCAGCGGCCGATAGCAGCGCAACTCGTCCATAGGGTTCTCCCAGCTGACAACCAAAACCTAACGCTTTACCGCAGAGGACGCGGAGGGTGCGCGGAGGACGCGGAAAAGGCTAGCCCCTCCGCGTCCTCTGCGCGTCCTTGGCGTCCTCTGCGATAAAGCGTTATTTTTCGTGCCGAACGAATTGGACCGTAGGCATGGGCAAGAGGCTGAGCGATGAGCAGATCGCGCGGTACGAGCGCGACAGGTTTGTGTTTCCGGTCGAGGCTTACGGTGGGTCCCGGCTTTCGCCGGGACGACGGTTTGGGTTGCTTCTAGTCGGGTTAAGCGCCGCACTCGTTTTAGCTGGCTGCGCGAGCGGGGATAGCTCCTCGGAGCAGGAGCGGCGGGGCGGGTTTTACGGCGGCGTTTCGGGCGGGCTGACGCGCTAATGGCCGCGAAATCGACGAGTTGCGGCGTCATCGTCACTGACGGCAAGCGTCTCTTGCTCGGGCATGCGACGGGCTCGCCGCGCTGGGACATCCCGAAAGGCGTCGCCGAGCCCGGCGAGAGCTTCGCCGCGGCGGCGGTGCGGGAATTGCTCGAAGAGACCGGGCTGCGCGCCCTCGAAACCGAATTGCGCCCGCTCGGCGTGCATACCTATCGCCGCGGCAAGGACCTCGCGCTGTTCTGCTGGCCCTCACCCGAACTGCCCGATCTGAAACAACTCGTCTGCACCTCGCATTTCCCGCTGGGCGGCAGGATGGTGCCGGAATTCGACCGCTTCGGACTGTTCTCGCACGGCGAGGCGGTAGAGCGGGTCGGCAAGGACATGGCGCGGCTGCTCGGCGCGATTTCGCTCGAAACGCTATGCGGCGCTTCGAATTGAACCGCCGGTCATGCTAGATTGAGATAAACCGCAACGCGAGGAGGCCCCGATGCCCAAGCTGCGTCACATCGCGATCGCCGCCGAGGACCCGGAGGCGATGGCCGAGTTCTACAAGAAAGCGTTCGATTTCAAGGAGGTCGGCCGACCGAACGGCTACCTCGCCGACGGCGTGTTCCTCAGCGACGGCACGCTCAACATGGCGATCCTCAAATTCAAGACCGACCAGCTCGGCAAGGGCATGGATTTCCGCGGCATTCACCACTTCGGCGTGCTCGTCGAGGATGTTGACGAGTTCACGAAGAAGCTCGAGAGCCTCGGCGCCAGCCACTACATCGACCAGGGCCAGGACGGGCACCAGGCCGGCTATTTCGAGAAGAAATTCTTCGGGCCGGAAGGCGTGCTGTTCGACATCGCCGAGCATGGTTGGGCCGGCGCCGAGCCCCTCCCCGCCCCGGTCAAAGAAGCAGCGGAATAGACCACAAGGGAGACAGACTCATGGCCAAGCTGCGCCACATCGCGATCGCCTGCAAGGACCCGGACGCGATGGCCGAGTTCTACATGAAAGCGTTCGATTTCAAGAATGTGCGCACCAGCGACGGGCCGCTCGCCTATGGGCATCACCTGAGCGACGGCACGATCGACCTCGCGATCCTGCGCTTCAAGACCGACCAGATCGGCAAGGGCATGGATTACACCGGGCTGCACCATTTCGGCATCCTCGTCGAGGATCTCGACAACGCGGCTACGAAGGTCGCGGCGCAGGGCGGCAAGCACTACATGGATCAGAGTGAGCCCGAGCGGGTCGGCGGGTTCGAAGTCAAGATGTACGGTCCCGAGGGCGTGCTGTTCGACATCGCCGAACACCCGTGGACCGGCAGCGAAGCGCTTCCGGCGACGGTGAAAGAGGCGGCGGAGTAGCTTAGCCCCCGCCTGCCCTCGGCTTCGCCTCGGACTCCCTCCCCCGCGCTGCGGGGAAGAATCCAGTTCAGAGTCACCACACGACGTCGCGGCCGCGGTAATCGACAAAGCCGTGCCGGCCAGTACCGGCGCGGCTCTCCAGCACATCGACAATGCCGCGGACGCTCTCTTCGACCGAGAGCGTCGCGCCGCGGCCGCCCATATCGGTGCGCACCCAGCCCGGCGCGACCGCCAACACCGTGATGCGCCGACGGCCGAGCGAGGCGGCGAGGCTGCGCGACAATGAATTGAGCGCCGCCTTGCTGGCGCTGTAGAGCTCGCTGTAGCTGTCGGTCTTGTTGGCGACGCTGGCGAGTCCCGAGCTCATAAAGGCGACCATGCCGGGGCCGTCGCGCACCCGGTCGAGAAAGGCGCGCGCGACCCGCATCGGCGCGACCGCGTTGGTCATGAAGACGGCGGAGGCTTCGTCGCGGGTGGCGCTTGCGGCATCGCTGCGGCCCCTGGGCGAAATGCCGGCATTGACGAAGACGAGATCGAATTCAATGGCCTCGAGGCGGTGGCGCAACGCGGCGATCTGCGCGTCGTCATTGATGTCGAGATATTCGGCGCGGATCTCGCCGCCGGGGTTGTCCGCGATTTTCCGTAAGCGACTCTCACCGGCCGCGTCGCGCACCGTACCTACGATGTTCCAGCCGCGGTGCTGCAATTCCGCCGCGAGCCCGAGCCCCAGCCCGCGCGACGCCCCGACCACCAACGCCCACCCATCCGCCATGGTCACGTTCTCCAGGCCTATTCATTTCAGTTCAAACGGGTTAATGAGCGCTTCGGTGCATTATTCGACAGATGGCCGCCTACTTGCGGGGCTGGGAATGAACCTGAAGACGTATCTTCTCTCCGCTGGGTACGCCAGTGATGAACCGGATGTCTTCGATGACGCCATCAAGAGCGTGAGGAACCGGTTGCCGCCGCTTGCCCCTCGCGCTTTTGATTGCTCGGCCGACCAAATTTGCTCGCAGGTGAATGTCTCGTCTAACCGGCCTAGGCAAAGTAGGAGCTCACGCCGAACCAAGTGATGAGTTCGCGCCCCGCTCAACCCATCCTATCCCGCCGAAATTCTTACCGGGTGAGATGACAGGAAAATCCCGCCACGCTGCTCCTACTATTGAGCAAGAGGACGGATCTTTTGAGCCTTTGGAGCGCCTTCCTTTAGCTCAAGGGCCGGAGGAAGGTCGCGTGCGAGAGGAGCTGATCGAGGCTCTCGTCCATGCGCATCCTGAAATTATTCCGATAGCGGACATTGAGCCGGCGTTCGCTCCATTGATTTCTGTCTGCCGACAACTGCCGACGCCGGCAGGTCAGGTGGACAATCTTTGGCTTACACCCGATGGCGGGATCGTCCTCGGCGAGTGCAAGCTTGCGCGCAATCCGCAAGCGCGCCGCGAAGTGGTGGCGCAGGTCCTAGATTACGCCGGCGCCCTCAGGTCTATGCACTATGAGGATCTGGAGGGAGCAGCACGGCAGGCGCTGCGTGATCCGGAAGCCAGCTTATGGTCTTTCGTCTCTGAAAAATCCGATCTGGAGCAGGCGCAATTTGCCGATGCAATCGAGCGGCGCCTGCGTCTCGGTCAGTTTCTCCTTCTGATCATCAGAGACGGAATCCAGGAGGGCGCCGAAGCGCTCGTCTCAAGTCTACAACTGCATGCCGGAATTCATGCGGCGCTCGCCTTGGTGGAGCTCTCAATTTGGAAGATCGGCGACCGCAAGATCATCGTGCCACGAATCCCGTTACGGACAACTCTCGTCGAACGTGGGATCGTTGTGATCGATAGCAAATCCGAAGCACGAATTGACCCGCCGACCGTAAGCGGACCTACTTCGTTGCCACGAACCCTTTCAGAGGAAGAATTTTACGCCAAGCTGGAAATGAATCGTCCTGGAATATCGGGCAGGCTTCGTCCTTTCATTGATTCTCTTGCGGAAATCGGCATAGCGCCAGAATTCAAGAAAACGTTGGTTTTACGCTGGCGGCCCTCCGAGGATTTGGAGGCCTCGGCCGGATACATTGAGAGCAACGGAACGGTTCGCTTTGCGGACGGGTTTTATAGCGCCAAAAAGCTGGGCTTTCCGGATATCGGCGATCGGTATGTGGAGACCTTGGCCCAAGCACTTGGGGGTAGCGTCAATCGGGCTGGAAAAGATCACATAACAGTCCTTGGCTCGGATGGCCGCGCGGTGGACGTACGAGCACTGCTTGCAATAGGCGATGCTTGGAAAGACGCTCTCTCGCGACTAGTCGCGGATACCGCCTCTCCAAAGTAGCGGTGCCCAACCAGTCCGCTCTGCCGATCTGACGCAGCCGACCCACAGCGCCAAGTTTGACTATACGTCGAGGTTGGCGACGGAGAGGGCGTTGGATTGGATGAATTCGCGGCGCGGCTCGACGAGGTCGCCCATCAGCGTCGAGAAGGTTTCCTCGGCGTCGTCCTCGTGCGCGACCTTCACCTGCAGCAGCGAGCGCGCGTCGGGGTCGAGCGTCGTCTCCCAGAGTTGGTCCGGGTTCATCTCGCCGAGACCTTTATAGCGGTTCACCTCGATGCCGCGCCGGCCGATTTCCATGACCGCTTCGACAAGCCCTGAGGGTCCCTTGATGCGGTATTCCTTGTCGCGCGCGACGAGCTTGCCCGGTTTCTCGTAGACCTCGCGCAGCACGGGGCCGTCCCCGTCGAGGCGGCGCGCCTCGCTCGACCGCAGCAAGGCCGCGTCGATCAGCCGGCGTTCCTCGACACCCTGGCGATTGCGGGTGAAGACGAGCCCTTCACCAGCGATAACATCGCCGCGCCAGCGGCCGTCCGGGCTGCCGGGTTCGTCGAGCGCGTTGAGCCGGTCGGCGGTGCGATGCGCCATCTCGATCGCGCGGTTCGGGTCGGCGAGGATGCCCGCGGCCAGCGCGCCGGCGATCGCCGCCTGCTCGACGACATCGACATTGCCGACCTTGAGCGCGAGCGGCTGGACCCAGCGCCGCTGCACGCGCGCCTGTTCGAGCAGAGCGCGCAGATCGTTGCCGCCGCGCTGCCCGCCATCGTGCTGAGTGAAGACGGCATCGCGCAATGCCGCGTCGCTGCAATAGGCTTCGAGCGCCGCGTCATCCTTCAGATAGACAGGCTTCGCATTGCCGCGCTGCAGGCGATAGAGCGGCGGCTGCGCGATATAAAGGAAGCCCCTCTCGATCAGCTCGCGCATCTGCCGGAAGAAGAACGTCAGCAACAAGGTGCGGATGTGGCTGCCGTCGACATCGGCGTCGGTCATGATGATGATGCGGTGATAGCGCGCTTTCTGCGCCTCGAAATCCTCGCTGCCGATGCCGGTGCCGAGCGCCTGGATCAGGGTGCCGATCTCCGCGGATGACAACATTTTGTCGAAGCGGGCGCGCTCGACATTGAGGATCTTGCCCTTGAGCGGCAGGATCGCCTGGAAAACACGGTTGCGGCCCTGCTTCGCCGAGCCGCCGGCGCTATCGCCCTCGACGATGAAGAGCTCGCTCTTCGCCGGGTCGCGCTCCTGGCAATCGGCAAGCTTGCCCGGCAGGTTGGAGATGTCGAGCGCGCCCTTGCGCCGGGTCAGATCACGCGCCTTGCGCGCCGCCTCGCGCGCAGCGGCGGCCTCGACGACCTTCGCGACGATTTTGCGGGCGTCCGCCGGGTGCTCCTCGAACCATTGCTGGAGCTTATCGGCGACGAGCCCCTCGACGACCGGGCGCACCTCGGAGGAGACGAGCTTGTCCTTGGTCTGAGAGGAGAATTTCGGATCGGGCATTTTGGCCGACAGGATGCAGGTCAAACCCTCGCGCATGTCCTCGCCGGTCAGCGCGACCTTCTCCTTTTTCGCGAGACCGCTGTCGTTGGCGTAGGCGTTGACGGTGCGGGTCAGCGCGGCGCGGAAACCGGCCAGATGCGTGCCGCCATCGCGTTGCGGGATGTTGTTGGTAAAGCACAACATCGTCTCGTGATACGAGTCGGTCCACTCCATCGCGATTTCGAGCAGGATGCCCTCCCGCTCGCCGCGGATCGCGATCGGCGGCGCGTGCAAAGCCTGCTTCGAGCGGTCGAGATAGTGCACGAACGCTTCGAGGCCGCCCTCAAAATGAAAGCTGACGGTCTTGGGCTCGACCCCGCGTAGGTCCGTCAGGACCAATGTCACGCCGCTGTTCAGAAATGCCAGCTCGCGCAGGCGATGCTCCAGCGTCGTGAAATCGAACTCGGTCTTCGTGAACGTCGCGGTGCTCGGCAGAAAGGTGATCTCGGTGCCGGTCGCGAGGCCTTCGCGGGTCGATCCGGCAGGCCAGGCCGGCGCCGGACCGAGCTCGGCAAGCGGCGCTTCCGGCACGCCGTCATGAAAGCGCAGGAACCATTCCGAGCCGTTGCGGAAGATGCGCATATCGAGGCGAGCCGACAGCGCGTTGACGACCGAGACGCCGACGCCGTGCAACCCGCCCGACACCTTGTAGGAATTCTGGTCGAATTTACCGCCGGCATGCAGCTGGGTCATGATGACCTCGGCGGCCGACACACCCTCTTCCTCGTGGATGCCGACCGGGATGCCGCGGCCGTTGTCGGTTACGGTGCACGAGCCGTCGGCGTTGAGGGTGACCGTGACGGTGTCGCAATAGCCCTCGAGCGCCTCGTCGATCGCGTTATCGACGACCTCGTAGATCATATGATGCAGGCCGGAGCCGTCATCGGTGTCGCCGATATACATGCCCGGGCGCTTGCGCACGGGGTCGAGGCCGTGCAGCACCTTGATCGAGCGCTCGTCATAGGCCACGGCGGCGCGGTTTATCGCTGCGCCATTTGCCGGGACGCCGTTTTGCGGACGGGGTTCGGTATCGGGAAAATCAGCCATCGGTTAAGGTTCGATCCCTCGGGTCAAAAAATCGTTTCGGACAGGGCGCCGTCGGCGACCGACAGGAACCGCGCATGGCCGCGCAGCGGCGCGAACAATGCGGCATCGGTGCCGGTGATCCAGGTCTGGCTTTCGAGTCCAGAGAGCGCTTCGAACAGGGCGGCGCGGCGGCGTTCGTCAAGATGCGCCGCGACTTCGTCGAGCAATAGGATCGGCGGCTCGCCTCGGGTCGCGCGCTGCAACGCCGCCTGCGCCAGCACGATCGCAATCAACAGCGCCTTCTGCTCGCCGGTCGAGGCGCTTTCCGCGGCGATGCCCTTATCGGCGTAGGTGACCGCGAGATCGGAGCGGTGGGGACCAAGGATTGCCCCGCCGGCCGCCGCGTCCGCGGCGCGGTTCTGCGCCAGCGCCGCCTTGAATTGCTCCTCGGCTTCGAGGGCCGGGATCGCGCCAAGCCATTCCTCGACGGTTCCGATGAGCGCGAGGCGGGCGCGCGGAAAGGCGCCCTCGGCCGCGGCGCAGACCCCGTCGAGGCGCTCGACCGCGTCGCGCCGGCCGGCCGCAACCGCGACACCCTGCTCCGCCAAGACTTCTTCGAGCGCCGTGAGCCAGGCCGGGTCGGCAGGTCCATCACGCAACAGGCGGGCGCGCTCGCGCATCGCCTGCTCGTAGGCGGCGACGCGCGTTGCATGCGCCGGATCGAGCCCCAGCACGAGCCGATCGAGAAACCGGCGCCTACCGCCCGGACCTTCGACAAACAGGCGATCCATTTGCGGCGTCAGCCACAACACGCCGAGACATTCGGCAAGCGATGCCTGACTGCGCGCCGGCTCGCCGTCGATGCGGACGATGCGGCGCTCGCCGCCTTCCGGCTCGCGGCCGGTGCCAACGCGGATTGGGCCGCGACACGTCGTGACTGTCGCAGCAACAGCCCAGCCCGAGGTGCCGGGTTCCCCGGCCTCATCGCGCCGATCGATCTCGGCGAGCCGGGCGCGTCGCAATCCGCGGCCTGGCGACAAGAACGAGACTGCCTCCAGCAGATTGGTCTTGCCGGCGCCGTTGGGTCCGGTCAACACCACTGGCAGCACGACGGGGCCGGCATCGAAATCGAGCCGGGCCGAGCGATAATTGCGAAAATCGGTCAAAACCAGCCGGGTCACGCCGACCCGCCGGCCCGAGGCAGAGAGGCTTTCGGACACCGGAACCGCGGCACTGTTTCCGGGGGGAAGCCCGGGGGCATGGAACTGCGCTGCGGCGCCCTGGTGACCATCCTGCGCCGCTAGAATCATGTCCGTTATATGGGGCCGAAGAGCCTGAATTTCCACCGGTAATATCGGCTTTTCCGGCGAAGCAATACGGGGTTTTCCGGCTAAAACCGGGTCAGACCCGCATCGGCATCAGGACGTAGAGGGCGTTCGCGCCGTTGGCCTCGGGGGCGGCGTCCCGCACGATGGTCGGCGAGCCGGCATCGGCCATCTGGAACTGGACGTACTCGCCGTCGATCTGCTCGGTGATGTCGAGCAGATAGCGGGAGTTGAAGCCGATTTCGATCGGGCTGTTCTGATAGCGGACTTCAAGCTCTTCGACGGCGGTGCCGTTCTCCGGGCTCGTCGCCGAGACGACGAGGTTGCCGCGGTCGAGCGCCAGTTTTACGGCGCGGCTGCGCTCGGTCGAGATCGTCGATACGCGGTCGACCGCGTCGGCGAATTCCTTGCACTCGACATCGAGGATCTTGTCGTTGTTGACCGGAATGACGCGATCGTAATCGGGGAAGGTGCCGTCGATCAGCTTCGAAGTCAGCGCCGCCTCGCCGATCGCACAGCGGATCTTGGTTTCGCCGAGCGCGACCTGAACCTCGTCCTCACCCTCCTCGACGAGCTTGCGCAGTTCGATGACCGTTTTGCGCGGCACGATGATCCCCGGCATACCGGCGGCCCCTTCAGGGGCGGTCATCTCGACGCGCGCGAGCCGGTGCCCGTCGGTGGCGACGGCGCGGATCACGGGGACTTCGTTGCTCTTTGTCGCGTGCAGGTAGATGCCGTTCAGGTAGTAGCGCGTCTCCTCGGTCGAGATCGCAAACCGCGTGCGATCGATCAGCATGCGCAACTCGGCCGCGGACAGCGAGAAATGGTGCGCCAATTCGCCCGCCGACATGACCGGGTAATCTTCCGGCGGGAGACAGGCGAGCGTGAACGTCGAGCGGCCCGAGCGCAGCACCATCTCATTGCGTTCGCCGCTGGTCTCCAATTCAACCTGCGCGCCCTCGCGCAATTTGCGGACGATGTCGTAGAGCGTGTGCGCCGGCACGGTCGTGCGCCCCTCCCGCTCGACCCGTGCTGGAACCCGCTCGACAATTTCGAGGTCCATGTCGGTCGCGCTTAGCGCCAGCTTGCCGCCCGCCTCCGCACGCAGCAGCACGTTGGAGAGAATGGGGATCGTTGTCCGCCGTTCGACGACGCTTTGGACATGGCTCAGCGCCTTAAGAAGGGCGGCCCTTTCGATGGTGAGCTTCATGATGGGTGCACTGAAGTTCGCGGATTGGACGGAGTTGCCGCCTCACTCCCCTTTAAGCCGAGCGCGCCAGGGGCCGCAGACGGGATCGCAGTATAACACGGAAGCCGGGCCGAACAGCCTCATTCGGCAGCTCCGGGGACGCCGCCCGGAGTCCGCCTCGGCCTAGCTCTGCAGCATGCGGCGGAGCAATTCGACATCCTCGGCGAGCGCCGAATCGCTCTCCATCAGCTCCTCGATCTTCTTGACAGCGTGAATCACCGTCGTGTGATCGCGGCCGCCGAATTTACGCCCGATCTCGGGCAGCGAGCGCGAGGTCAGCTGCTTCGCGAGATACATCGCGACCTGGCGTGGCCGCGCGACCACCCGGGCGCGCCGGCTGGAGGTCATCTCGGCCATCTTGATGTTGAAATGCTCGGCGACCCGCCGCTGAATCTCGTCGATCGTGACCCGCCGTTCGTTGGCGCGCAGCAGATCGTGCAGCAGGTCCTGGGCCCCTTCGAGCGTGATCTCGCGCCCGACGAGCTGCATCTGCGCGATAATGCGGTTCAGCGCGCCCTCCAACTCGCGGACGTTAGAAACGATCTTGTGCGCGAGGAATTCCAGGATCTTCTGCGCCAGCCGGAGCCCGCTGTGCTCGGCCTTCGATTGCAGGATGCCGAGCCGCAATTCGTAGGTGGTGGGGTGAATGTCGGCGACGAGGCCCCAGCCGAGGCGCGAGCGCATGCGTTCTTCGAGGCCGGCGAGGTCAGAGGGCGATTTGTCGGCGGAAATGACGATTTGCCGGTTCTGATCGACCAGCGCGTTGAAGGTGTGGAAAAATTCTTCTTGGGTCGAGTCCTTGCCGCTGATGAACTGCACGTCGTCGATCATCAACAGATCGACCGAACGGAACTGGTCCTTGAAGTCCATCGTCGAGCGGAAGCGCAGCGCCCGGATGAACTGGTACATGAATTTTTCAGCGGAGAGGTAGAGCACCTTGCGGCCCGGCGTCTGCATGCGGACGTGCCAAGCGATCGCGTGCATCAGATGCGTCTTGCCGAGACCGACGCCGCCATAAAGGAACAGCGGGTTGAACGGCACGGTGTGGACCGGCGAGACGCAAGCCTCGGCGACCCGCCGAGCGGCGGCATGGGCCAGTTCGTTCGGCTTGCCGACGATGAAATTCTCGAAGGTGAAACGCGGATCGAGCGGCGCGGACAAATTCGCCGCGGCATCAGCGATGTCCGGTACCCCGGCCGGTTCGGCCAAGACCATCGGCGCAGCCTCCGCCAGCTCCGGCTCTTTCGATTGCGTCAAGGCCGCGACGCGTGGCTCGACGATGATCGCCAGCCGCCTCACCTGCTCGTTTTCGGCACGCCACAGTGCGAGCAGGCGGTCGGCATAATGAGTCGCCACCCAATTGCGCAGAAACCGAGTCGGCACGGCGATGACGCCTTCGCCATTCTCGATGCGCTCCACTCGCATTGACTTCAACCAGGAGCGGTATGCGGTCTCGCCTACTTCTTCCTTGAGCCGGCCGACGACCCGCGCCCACTCGCCAGTCCCGGTCAAATTCACCCCCGCGACCCGGTCACTCTGCAAGGTTTCTGGCACCCCCCGATTCCCCCCAAATAAAACGTGCGGTCTGTTGCCGACCTGCAAGAAATCGGCCATCAATTAAGGTTCTGCGCAATAGAGGGCGTGGAAAACTCCTCTCTGTTCAGCCAAATATCTCCCGTTCCGGCTATTTCACAAAACAGCCAGTCGCAGAATTACCTGCGATTTTTTGACAGAGGACGATTCTGGGCGAAGTTCACAGACTTCGTAGCTCCGCTACCAGGAACTTTAACCGCTTGTCGGAGCGGTTGACAACGAGATCGAAACATGAACATTGTCAATTTTCCGACACCATTACGTAACCCCGCGGAAACATTGAGAGCTGCCGAATGGACGTTTTGTCGCAGGGTGCGGCAGGGGCCTTAAAGCGCGTTGATGCGCGCGGCAAGCCGCGACAGTTTGCGCGCGACCGTGTTCCGGTGCAGCACGCCTTTCGTTGTCGCGCGATGCATTTCCGGTTGCGCGACACCGAATGCGGATTGCGCCGCGGTCTTATCGCCGGTCGCGATCGCGCTCTCGACATTCTTGACGAAGGTGCGCACCCGGCTGAGCCGCGAACGGTTGACTGCGGTCCGTTTCTCGGTCTGCCGAAGGCGTTTCTCGGCGGATTTATGATGCGGCATCGGATCCCATCGGCAATAGGGAGTGCGCTTATATCGGCGCAGGCGGCGGCGCGTCAACCGGCCCGGGTTGGGGCAGCGGAATCCGGCTCAAGCTCAGCGGTTTTTGAACACCGGTTTGCGCTTGGCAATGAACGCCGCCATCCCCTCCTTCTGGTCCTCGGTCGCAAAGGTCGAATGGAACAGCCGCCGCTCAAAGCGGACGCCCTCGGCGAGGGTAGTCTCGAAGGCGCGGTTGACTGCCTCCTTGACCATCATGGCGATCGGCCGCGACATTTGGCTGACCCGTTCCGCCACTCCGATCGCCTCTTCGAGCAATTTGCCGGCTGGGACGATGCGGCTAACGAGCCCCGCCCGCTCGGCTTCGGCGGCATCCATCATGCGGCCGGTCAGGCAGAGGTCCATCGCCTTGGCCTTGCCGATAAAGCGCGGCAAGCGCTGCGTGCCGCCGGCGCCTGGCATCGTGCCGAGATTGATCTCAGGCTGACCGAACCGCGCGTTGTCGGCGGCGATGACGATGTCGCACATCATCGCGACCTCGCAGCCGCCGCCGAGCGCGACGCCGGCGACTGCCGCGATGACCGGTTTGCGGCACTGCGCAACGCGCTCCCAGCCGCGCGTGATGAAGTCCTCGGCATAGGCCTGCATGTAGGTCTTCTCGGCCATCTCCTTGATGTCGGCGCCGGCGGCGAAGGCCTTCTCATTGCCGGTCAGAACGATCGCGCCAATCGCCGGATCGGCTTCGAGATCGTCGAAGGCTGTCCCGACCTCTGCGATGAGCGCGGCGTTCAGCGCATTGAGCGCCTGCGGCCGGTTCAATGTGATGATACCGACCGCGCCGCGCCGCTCGACCAGGATGTTGCTGTATTCGCCGCCTTTCATGCACCGCTCCCGCGTGATGGATCGCGGGCGATAGTACGCCCGGTGAGGCAGCAGCTTACGGTCGAGAGGCGGTGGTTGATAGAGGCGGAACGTGGGGCGACGATGCCATCCTGTTGCGGATCCGGATGCGTGGTGCAGTTTTTCACAAATAACGAGTTTGGAATGTTCTTTGTCTTGAAACTATAGATTTAACCCCGATATTCGATAGACAGGGAGTTCGTTTGCCGCGCATAATTCTGAGCTGCGGAAAGCGTGCGGCTTGTCCAGCGGCGTCCTAGGTCACCCGCTGGATAGCAAGCTAACTTCGTGACAGACCGCGACAAGACGGTTGCCGATCAGAAAAAATTCATCTGCTGACACGGAAGGAATGCTTTAGCGAAACAAGGACAGCGGTAATCGAACATGGCAAAAAACACCTCGACAAAATTCGTCAGACCCGACGCTGACATTCGCCAGGCGGAAGCCGCCAAGACGACGCGGCTGCGCTCGCTACGCCTGGCCAAAGAAGCGGAGAACGCCAGGGAGGCTGCGGCGGCGAAGCTGGAGGCTGCGGCAAAGCTCGACGCCGCGGTAAAGCCCCGCTCGCGGAGCCGGGTATCCCAGCGCCCGACTGCGTCAAATCCGACATAAGCCTACAGACAGCATCGGCGGCAAACGAGGGCTGGACGCGCCGCGCCCCAGGCCGGCTAGCGCTGCCGTTTTGCGCAGAAAAAGGTCGACCGCCCAGCCTGGGTGAAGCGGCGCACGCCTTCGGCGCAGGTGCAGCCGGGGCACGGCTCGCCTTCCTTGCCGTAAACCGCCCAGCGATGCTGGAAGTAGCCGAGTTCGCCGTTCGCCTGCACATAATCCCTGAGCGAAGAGCCGCCGGCCTCGATCGCCTCGGTCAGCACGTTGCGGATCGCCTGTGCGAGCCGCGCAGCGCGCACGCCGGTTATAGTGGCGGCGAGGCGGCGCGGCGACACGCCGGCGCGGTATAGCGCTTCGCAGACGTAAATGTTGCCCAGCCCGGCGACGATCCGCTGATCGAGCAAGGCCGATTTGATCGGCGTCATCTTGCCGGCAAGCGCGCGCGACAGATAGGCGCGGTCGAAATCAGGCCCGAGCGGCTCCGGGCCCATCCCCGCGAGAAGCGGATGCGTCGCCTCCTCGCCGCGCCTGAGATAATCGAGCAGACCAAAGCGGCGGGCGTCGTTGAGGCGGACGACGGTGCCGTCGTCGAGCGTCAAGACGACATGATCATGCTTGGCGTGTGTGCCATCTGCATCGCCCGCGATGATCCGGCCGGACATGCCGAGATGCAGCAGCAATAAGCCCGTGTCGTCGAGTTCGATCAGAATATATTTGCCGCGCCGCGCGAGATCGCCGATGCGCGCGCCATCCAGCCGCTCGGCCAGCATCGGCGGAAACGGACGGCGCAGATCGGGGCGGCGCAATTCGGCCCGCACGATACGGCGGCCGCTTATGCGGGCCGCCAGGCCACGCCGGACGGTTTCGACTTCGGGCAATTCCGGCATCGGATCGTCGCTGGGTCGCTCTCGCCTTAACATGGCGCCCCTGGCACGCCTCATAGCGCGCGCACGGGGCAGGGATTATTGTCCTGCCCGATGAGCGAGCGAGAGACAAGGACTAACTCCCCGGCGGTCGAAACGCCCAACCAGGAGACCGATTTCGGGTTCCGCCGTGTGCCGGAAGCGGAGAAAGCCCCGCTCGTGCGCGCGGTCTTCGATAGTGTCGCCGGGCGCTACGATCTAATGAACGATCTGATGAGCGCCGGCATCCACCGCTGGTGGAAGGCTGAGATGGTGGCGTGGCTCAACCCGCGGCCCGGTCAGCGCCTCGTTGACGTAGCCGGCGGCACCGGGGACATCGCGCGGCTGGCTTTGCCAAAGCTGAAGCCGGAGGCCGGCGGACAGGCCGTCGTCTGCGATGCGACATTCGAGATGCTCGAAACCGGCCGCGCCCGCGCGATCGACAACGGCATCCTCTCCGGCATCGAATGGCTGTGCGGCGACGCGGAGCGGATGCCGCTCGCCGACCGCTCGGCCGACCTCTATACGATCGCGTTCGGGCTGCGCAACGTGACGCGGATCGAACGCGCATTGGCCGAGGCGCGGCGTGTGCTGAAGCCCGGCGGGCGTTTTCTGTGCCTCGAATTCACGCCGGCGGTGACGCCCCTGCTGCAGCCGCTGTACGACGTTTACAGCTTTCAATTTCTGCCGCTGCTGGGCCAGATCGTCACCGGCGACCGTAACGCCTACACCTATCTCGTCGAGAGCATCCGCCGGTTCCCGCCGCAGAGCGAATTGTCGGAGCTGATCGCGGCGGCGGGATTCGATCAGGTTAAGTTCCGCAATCTGACCGGCGGCATCGCCGCCCTGCATTCGGCCTGGCGACTCTGACCGCGGCTATCGGAATTTGACGCGGTGTTCGGGCTTTTTCGCAGCAGCCGCCACCTCGCCCGCCTCATTCACATCGGGCTGACGCTGGCGCGGCATGATGCGCTGTTCCCGCTCGACAATGTCGCCGGCGCCGCGCCGCTATTGCGCGTCTTGCGGCTGATGCGGGCGGACGACCCTGCGCGCAGGAGACCCGGCGAGAGGCTTGCCGCCGCGCTGACCGAGTTGGGTCCGAGCTTCATCAAGCTCGGGCAGATGCTGTCGACCCGCGCCGATCTCCTGGGCGACGAGATTACCGAGGATCTGGCGCTGTTGCAGGACCGGCTGCCGCCGTTTCCGGGAGCGCGAGCGCGCGCCCTGATCGAGGCGGAATTCGAGCGGCCGCTCGCGAGCCTCTTTGCCTCATTCGATGACGCGCCGGTCGCCGCCGCCTCGATCGCCCAGGTGCATTTCGCGGTGACCACCGAGGGCGAGGAGGTCGCGGTCAAGGTGCTGCGGCCGGGCATCGCGCGCGCCCTCGCCCGCGACCTCGATCTCTTTCTATGGCTGGCGAACCTGACGGAGCGCACCCAGCCGGCCTTGCGGCGGCTAAAACCCGTCGAGGTTGTCGAGACTTTCGCGCAATCGGTGCAGCTCGAGATGGATCTGCGCTTCGAGGCCGCCGCCGGGTCGGAACTCGCCGAGAATTTCGCGGGCGATCCGAGTTTCCGCGTGCCGCGCATCGACTGGCGGCGCACCGGCCGCACGGTGCTGACCAGTGAGCGCATTGCGGGCATCCGCGTCGACGATCGCGCCGCGCTCCTCGCCGCGGGGCACGACGTCGACCAAATCTTGCGGAATGCGGCAGGCGCCTTTTTCAAACAGGTGTTCCGAGACGGTTTTTTCCACGCCGATCTGCATCCCGGCAACATGTTCGTCGACAGCGACGGCGCGCTTGCAGCCGTTGATTTCGGCATCATGGGCCGGCTCGATCGCGAGACGCGGTACTACCTCGCGGACATGCTGATCGGGTTTCTCACCGGCGATTACCGGCGCGTCGCGGAGGTGCATTTCGACGCCGGCTACGTGCCGCGGCGGCGCTCGATCGACGCGTTCACGCAAGCCTGCCGCTCGATCGGCGAGCCGATCCTCGAAAGGCCGTTGAACGAGATCTCGATCGCGCGATTGCTGGCGCAGCTGTTTCACGTCACCGAGCAGTTCGACATGGAGACGCAGCCGCAACTGCTGCTGCTGCAGAAGACGATGGTGCTCGTCGAGGGCGTCGGACGGCGGCTCGATCCGGCGGTCAACATCTGGGGATTGTCGCGCCCGCTCGTCGAGGAATGGATGCGCGACAATCGCGGGCCGGAGGCGCGATTGCGCCAGCGCATCGATGGTTTTGTCGAGGCGCTCGATGAGGTGCCGCGGCTCCTGCGCAACCTCGACAAGCTGATCGGCGATTGGGCGCAGGAGGGCGTCGTGCTGCATGCCGAGAGCCTGGCGACGCAGGCGGCCCACCGCGCCCGCCTATTGCCGTTGCTGGTGATCCCGCTGTGGATCGCCGCCGCTGCCCTCGTCGCGATCGCCGCCGTGCTCTTGGCCCGCTAGAGGTCCGCTTGCCCTAGGCGACGTCGCGCTGGTCTTTCGGGTCGTAGTTCGCGTCGTACCACCAGGTCTGCCAATCGGCGTAAGTGATCGCCTCCCAGCGCGGCGGGTTGCCGGGGCCAGTGCAGCTCGGCAGGCATTCGATCAGCTGGTCGAAGCGCGGCCCGAAGAAGAACGGGATCGCATAGCGGTCGCGGCCGACAGGCGGCACCGCACGGTGTGGGGTCGACAGGAAGCGGCCGTTGGTCCAGCGATGAACCATGTCGCCGGAATTGACCGCGAACGAGCCCGGCACGTACGGCACGTCGAGCCAATTGCCTGATGGCATGCGTACCTGCAGCCCCGGCACGTCGGTCTGCGCGAGGAAGGTCATGAAATTGCTGTCGGTATGCGGCGCGATGCCGAACTGGTTCGGCTCGGCCGCGACCGGCGGGTAATGCGACAGGCGCAACGTGTGCATGCTGTCGGTGAAGGCCTCGTCGAAGAAATCGGACGGCAGGTCGAGCGCGACGGCGACGACCCGCACGAAATGCCGGGCGAAGGCGTCCATCGCCGCCGAATATTCGAGCATGTTGGCCCGAAAGCCGGGTATGTCGCTCTCCGCCGGCCAGCGGTTGGGACCGACAAAGCGGCGACCGGACAAGAGGAGCGGATCGTCGAGCGGGCGTTCGCGCTTGATGAAGAAGGCTTCGTTGAGGTCGCCCTTGTCGTTGTGGTTGAGCTCGGAGGTGCGCACCGCGTAGCGGCCCATGACCATGTAGCCGTTATTGTGCTCGTTGAGCTTGAGGGCGAGCTTCTTGTTCATGGGCAGCCCGTGAAAGCGGCGCGCCTCGGCGAAGGTGCGTTCGATCAAGGGCAGCGGGACGTCATGGCCGGTCAAGACGAAGAACCCGACCGTCGTCAGCGCGTCGTGCACCGCGCGCGCCGCGGCGGCGAGCGCATCCGGGCGGCCGGCGAGGTAACCGGCGATATCGATGACCGGAATGGTTTCGCTCATGCCGCCTCCGGCGCAAAAGGCAGCCGGCATTATGGCGCAAATCCCAAGGCGCCCAGAGCGAAATAAGCGCGCTAGTCTGAAAGCCGGGCTTCGTGCTCCAGGCGGCCCGCGAACTTCTCAAAGCCGTCGGCCAGCGCCAGAAGCTGTTCCCGGCGACGCGGCTCGAAGCGAAGGTTGTCGGCTATCTCCCTGAGCGTTTCGGCGACATTGCGGAGATACGCGACCCTCTCTGCTGGGGAGTCCTCGTCCGGCAAATCGTCCACTGCTGATCCGCTTTCCACGACCGACTATTTTGTTAACGTCCGCGAAACGCCGGCGTCAGCCTGACACAACAGAGACTTGCGCCGTGCTCATGCCGACGCGGCAGGTCAGCACCATCTGCGGCTTTGTTGGGTGTGACAAAACTGTGTGATTTGGCTGAGCGACGCACGCGCCGGCGGCAAGCGCCCAGCGCGTTGCGTTCCTGGAAATTGCGAGCCGGTGCGGCGCCCCGGCTCGCTTGTCCTTGCCGCTATTGCTTAACCGGGGCTGGCGGGTGCGGGACGGTGCCGGAATAACTGACCGCGAGCCCAAGCGCCTTGATGACCTCGTCGGGGCCCGCGGCGTTTTTAAGCGCCGCACCCGAAAGATTGCCCTCCGGCTTCAATGTCACGGTCAGCGGCCCCTTCGGTTTCTTGTAGTCGTCGAGAAACGAGGCGAGCGCGTCGAATGCGGCCTGCGTCGCCTGGCCCTGCCCGGCCCGTGCACCTTCCAGTAGAGACTTGGCCATCGCGACCGTCGCGGCCGGGTCGCTGCCCTGCATCTTGGCGATCGCAGGGACGATCTTGCCGAGCATCGAACGGTCCTCGAAGGTCAGGCTGGCGGTGCGCAACACCGCGTTGTCCATGTCCTTGTCCCGTTTCGCGGGATCGCCCTCGACGCCGTCGAGGGTCAGCGAGCCCTCGATGTGGCCGAGCCCGTTCAGATCGAGGGCGAGCGTCTTCAGCGTCAGCACCTTTTGCGCGGGGTCGAGCTTGAGATCGAGCTGGAAATCGGCGGTGACCTGGTCGACCCCGACCATTTCCTTCAGATCGACCCCTTCGGCGGGCGTCGCGCTGACCGCGATGCCCTCGACCTTGGTCTTGATGAAATTGGGCGCGTGATCCTTCTCGAAACCGGCGAAATCGAATTCCTCGACCGTGACCTTCTTGATCGCGATCGGCTGCTTCTTGTCGCCGCCGTCGGAGGTGTCGGTGACGGTCACGCCTTCGAGCACGAAACCATTATCGCCGAGCGCGCTGGCGCTCTTGTAGGTCAGCGCACCGGGCGGGATCTGCGGCTTCAGCAGCTTTTCGAACTGCGCCAAGCCATCCGCCATCGCCGGCGCCGCAAGCCCAAATGCAAGCGCCGCCCCGACCGCCAGGCCGCGCACAGTTCCGCTGAGCGTCATCACGCGCTGTCCCTTTATGTTCGTAACAAATAGCGGCGACCAAACCCGTCGCCGCGCGGTCTTTTTAAAGCATGATACGCTCCGATAGAAGCGCCTAAGCCGCGGGCCGAACGTAAACCGTCACGATTACGCCCCCGTTAACCCGGCTTCCGGCCGTAAGAGCGGCTCGGCACATCGCGGAACAGCGACATATGCGTGTGATCGGCGACCCAATCCTCGCCGATCCGACGGCGCGACAGGGCGACCGTGGTGCGGCCGGGGCGCTCGTAAGGGGCGCCGCCCTCGTCGTAGCCGGTCGAATCGAAGACGCCCATGCCAATCGCCGTCAGCCGGTCGGGCGAGACGATCGCGCGGATGTCGTCCATCCGGAAATGAAAACCGGAGGTGACCGGCCACACACTGCGCCATTGCGCCTGTTCGACCCGCTCGCGGCCGGTGATGAAATTCTCAAAAGTACCGAATGAGATCATGTCGTCGGCGAACAGCGGGCGGGCGCCGGCGAAATCCACCGCCTGCACGTGCTCGGAGAGGCGCCGGAACCAGGTCTTGACGCGCTCGAGATCATCCGGATCGGGTGGCGCGATCACATTATTTACTCCAGATTGGCCGGCGGGACCGGGATCTTAACACGAGAGAAGCACATGGCGGGACCGCTGGCGGGGATCCGCGTCATCGATCTGACGGCCGCCGTGCTGGGGCCGGTGGCGACTCAGATCCTCGGCGATCTCGGGGCCGAAATCATCAAGATCGAGCCGCCCGAGGGCGAGATGATGCGCGGCATCGGGCCGGCGCGGCATCGCGGCATGGCCGCCTATTACCTCAACGTCAACCGCAACAAGAAGAGCCTCGTCCTCGATTTGAAGCGGCCGCAAGCGCGTGAGGCGCTGTTGCGCCTCGCCGCGACCGCCGATGTGCTCGTGCACAACATGCGGCCGGGCGCAGCCGAGCGGCTCGGCATCGATTACGCCGCGGTCGCCGCGCGCAACCCGCGCATCGTCTATGCGGCGGCGAGCGGGTACCGCAAGGACGGCCCGGACCGCGACCGCGCCGCGTTCGACGACGTCATCCAGGGCGAGAGCGGGCTCGCCGCGATCAACGGTGGCCCTGATGGTCCGCCGAGTTATGTGCCGATGGTCGTGTGCGACAAGCTGTGCGGCTATGTGCTGGCGTCCTCGGTCGGCATGGCGCTGTTTCATCGCGAGCGCACCGGCGCGGGCCAGGAAATCCATGTCCCGATGCTGGAGACGATGGTCGCGTTCAACATGGTCGACCATCTGTGGCACGGCGTGTTCGGCGAACCCGAAAAAGGCCTCGGCTATCCGCGGATGCTGACGCCGTGGCGGCGGCCATACGCGACCGCCGACGGCTACATCTGCCTGCTCGCGACGACCGACCGCCAATGGCGGAACCTGTTCACCGCGCTCGACTGCCCCGACCTGATCGAGGATCCGCGCTTCGCGTCGATCCCGGCGCGGACCGCCAACATCGACGCGCTCTATACGATCCTCGGCGAGACGATGCAGGCGCGATCGACGGCGGAATGGCGCGAGCGGCTCGACGCGCACGACGTGCCGAATGGCGTCGTCAACGACATGCAGGCCGTGGTCGCCGACCCCCGCCTTCGCGAGGGCGGCTTTTTTCGCCGCTACGAGCATCCCTCGGAGGGCGCCTGCGTGGCGATGCCGTACCCGGTCAACTTCTCGGCAAGCCCGGTCGCCCAGCGCCTGCCGCCGCCGCGGCTTGGCGAGCACAACGCCGAAATCCTCGGCGGACTCGGCTACAGCGCGGCGGAGATTGCCGAAATCGCCGGTTAGGGTCGCGCGATCCGGGATTGACCCGCGCCGGAAGGCTCCCGCATCCTAGCCGTCCCGCGCCATGTGGCGCGAAAGCTGCGCGCCTTGGGGAGGATCCGCCCGCGATGAGCATCAAAGGCAAGGCCTATATCGCCGGGATTTACGAGCACCCGACCCGCCTCGCGACCGACAAGACGGTGCCCCAGCTGCATGCCGAGTCGGCCAGGGGAGCGCTGGAGGACGCCGGGCTCACGAAGAATGACATCGACGGCTATTTCTGCGCGGCCGGCGACATGACCGGGCTGGGCCAGCTGTCGATGGCCGATTACCTGGGCCTTAAGACCCGGCACATCGATTCGACCGACGTCGGCGGCTCCTCTTACCTGCTGCAGGTCGGCCACGCCGCCGAGGCCATCGCCTTGGGCAAATGCTCGATCGCGCTGATCACGCTGGCCGGCCGGCCGCGCGCCGAGGGCATGGCGACCGGGACGCAGCCGCGCGCCCCCGAGCGGCCGATGCCGGAATCGGGGTTCGAGCTGCCCTACGCGCCCGCGACGGCCAACATGTACGCGATGGCGGCGATGCGGCACATGCACCAATATGGCACCACCAGCGAGCAGCTCGCCTGGATCAAGGTCGCCGCATCGCATCACGCGCAGCACAACCCGCACGCGATGCTGCGCGACGTCGTCACCGTCGAGGACGTCGTCAACTCGCCGATGATCGCCGACCCGCTGCACCGACTCGATTGCTGCGTCATCAGCGACGGCGGCGGCGCGATCATCATGACGACGCCGGAGATCGCGAAGAGCCTGAAGCGGCCGCTCGTCAAGGTGATCGGCTCGGGCGAAGCGCCGAAACATCAAATGGGCGGCAAGGTCGACCTGACCTATTCCGGCGCGGTGTGGTCGGGCCCGCTCGCCTTTGCCGAGGCTGGGGTCAAGCCCAGCGACATCAAATACGCCTCGATCTACGACAGCTTCACGATCACGGTCTTGATGCAGCTCGAGGATCTCGGGTTTTGCGAGAAGGGCCAGGGCGGCCGCTTTGTCAGCGACGGCAACCTGATCGCGGGAGTCGGCAAATTGCCGTTCAACACCGATGGCGGCGGCCTCTGCAACAATCACCCGTCGAACCGCGGCGGATTGACGAAGGTGCTGGAGGCGGTGCGACAATTGCGCGGCGAAGCGCATCCGGCGGTGCAGGTCAAGAACTGCAGCATCGCGTTGGCGCACGGCACCGGCGGCTCGCTCGGTACCCGGCATGCGGCGGCGACGGTCATCATGGAACGGGAGTGAGCGCGATGGCTCAAACGCAGCAGCCAGCGCAACAGCAGCAGCGCAAAATCGCCGCGCCGCCGATCAATCCGGAGACGCAGCCTTTTTGGGACGCGTCGGGGCAAGGCAAGCTGCTCTACAAAAAATGTGCCGCCTGCGGCGAGCCGCATTTTTTTCCGCGGCCGCATTGTCCGTTCTGCTTCAGCGACAAGGTCGAATGGCAGGAGGCTTCGGGCCGCGGCACGATCTACACCTACAGCGTCATGCGACGCGCGCCGGTGCCTTACGCGATCGCCTATGTCACGTTGGCGGAAGGCCCGACGATGATGACGAACATCGTCGATTGCGACCTCGACAGCATCAAGATCGGCCAGCCGGTCCGCCTCCTCTTCAAGCCGAGCGACGGCGGTCCGCCGGTGCCGATGTTCACACCCGCCTGATCTTCACGGAGACCCATCATGGATACGCTCGAAACCAGGCTTTCGGCGCGGCCGCGCCATATCAGCCCCGAGGAATGGCAAGTGCGGGTCGATCTCGCCGCCTGCTATCGGCTGATCGCGCATTTCGGCTGGGACGACCTGATCCTGACGCACAATTCGGCGCGCGTGCCGGGCACGACCGATCAGATCCTGATCAATCCGATGGGGCTACTGTTCGACGAGATTACGGCCTCGAATTTGTTGAAGGTCGATCTCGACGGCAATCTCATCGAGCCGTCGGAATACGAGCCGATCTACGCCGGCATCGTCATTCACGGCGCGATCTATCTCGCCCGGCCGGATGTCGAATGCGTGATCCACACCCACACCGAGGCGGACATCGCGGTCGGCGCGCTCGAAGACGGGCTGCTGCCGCTGAGCCAATGGGCGATGCGGTTTTACAACCGGCTCGGCTATCACGATTATGAGGGCGTCTCGCTCGACATGGACGAGCGCGAGCGGCTGCAGCGGAGCATCGGCAACCATCCGGTGCTCGTGTTGCGCAATCACGGCCTGTTGGCGACCGGGCGCAATGTCGCCGAGGCGTTTTCGCTGACCTATCATTTCGAGCGCTCGGCCGAGGCGCAGCTGAAGATCCAGGCGGCCGCCGCTTCCGGCCAAAAGATCGTCGTGCCCGATGCGGACACCGCCGAGCGACAGGCGGCGCAATTCGCCAATTCGGGCAACACGCCGCGACTCGGCGGGCAACGCGAATGGCCGGCCCTGCTGCGCCTTTGCGACCGGCTCGATCCGAGCTATCGCACCTGATTGCGACAGGCCGGCGCGCTCTCTCTCGCGCCGGCCTTCCCGATTTGCGGGCTGTCAGCGCCCGGCGAGCGCACGCGCCAGCTGGCTGACCGCCTCCTGGTGCTTCTCGTTCTGGATCTCGGCGAAGTTGCGTGCGATTTCGAGCAGCATGCGCTGGTGCGGCGTAGCCGGCCGCGGCTGTTCTTGGCCGAGTCCCTCGTAAAAATATGTAATTGGTGCATTCAGCACGCGCGCGATCTCGTAGAGCCGGCCAGCCGAGACGCGGTTGATGCCGCGTTCGTATTTATGCGCCTGCTGATACGTAACGCCGATCATCTCGGCGAGCTGTTGTTGGGTCAGCCCCAGCATGATCCGACGCTCGCGGATGCGCGCTCCGACATGGTCGTCGATCGCTGCCGTGGACCGGCCTCTCTTCGGCTTTGCCATGCTCGTCACCTATTAGTTGTGTGGCCCGCGCACACCCACTCGCGCAACGGGCTCATCCCGCCATTTCCGTCAACGCGAATAACCTGCGGAAATTCCCAACCCAGATGTGCCAGACGGAAGTTCTCGATCAATTGAACACTCCAATCGGCGGGCGATACTCAAGGTGCTGTCCGCAGAACGCAATAATCATGCAAACGCTGGCCGGAAGAGCACATGACAAGCCCATGAAATTGAACGCTCTCTCGGCCGGCACTGATCAACAGGGCGGGTTGATTTTCGGCCAGGGGCCGGGCGCAGGCCGGAACGATCGCCGCGCGGCGGGCATTTCCTTTAGCCACGCCTGAGCCTCGATTGCGAGGGCGGCGTAACTCGCGAGCCCCTATGCCGCCACCCTGTCCAGCGAAGAGGCAAGCCTGCGCCGAACAACGCTGGGACGAGCGTGGCTGGGGCATCGCGTTGCCGGTTGCTCTGATTACCGCTTTGCTGGCAGCACTGCCGAGCCCGGTGCTCGCGCAGGCCGGAGAAGCCGCGCGCCATGGTCCTTCGGAGGCGGTGTTCGTCGCGCAGATCGTCCTCCTGCTGCTGTGCGGCCGGCTGCTCGGTGAAGCGATGCAGCGGATCGGGCAGCCGGCGATCATGGGCCAGCTTTTGTCCGGCGTCCTGTTAGGGCCGAGCGTTCTCGGCGCGATCTGGCCGGGCGCCGAACACGCGCTGTTCCCAACCGCCCCCGAGCAGAAGGCAATGATCGATGCGGTGTCGCAGCTCGGCATCCTGATGCTGCTGCTGCTGACCGGCATGGAAACCGATCTGGCGCTGGTGCGGCGCACGGGCAAGGCGGCGTTCAGCGTGTCGATCGCCGGCATCGCCGTACCGTTCCTGTGCGGCATCCTGCTCGGCGAAATGCTGCCCGACAGCATGCTGCCGCACCCCGAGCAACGTCTCGTGACGACATTGTTCATCGGCACGGCGCTCGCGATCGCCTCGGTCAAGATCGTCGCGGTGACGATCCGCGACCTGGATTTCCTGCGGCGCACGATCGGCCAGCTAATCCTCACCGCGGCGATCATCGACGACACAATCGGCTGGATCCTCCTCTCGATCATCCTGGGGCTCGCCAGCCATGGGAGCATCGATCTTGCCTCGATCGGGCAGAGCATCTTCGGGACATTAGTGTTCCTTGCCGCAAGCTTCACGATCGGGCGGCGCGCCGTGGCTTTGCTGATCCGTTGGGCGAACGACAATCTGATCAGCGATCTGCCGGTCATCACGACGATCCTGATCGTCACGGGTGGCATGGCGCTGATTACCAACGCGATCGGGGTCCACACCGTGCTCGGCGCGTTTGTCGCGGGCATCCTGGTCGGCCAGTCGCCGATCCTGACCCGCCATATCGACGAGCAGCTCCGTGGACTGATCGTCGGCCTGTTCATGCCGGTGTTCTTCGGCGTTGCGGGGCTACAGGCAAATCTCGCCGTGCTCGCTGACCCGATGATCCTGACGCTGTCAGTGTTGCTGATCCTGATCGCCAGCCTCGGCAAATTCAGCGGCGCGTTTCTCGGCGGCACGATCGGAGGGTTGAATTGGCGCGAATGCCTGGCGCTCGCCTGCGGCATGAACGCACGCGGCTCGACCGAGGTCGTCGTCGCGACGATCGGGCTATCGATGGGCGCGCTCAGCCAGACATTATTCACGATGATCCTGGTCATGGCGGTGGCTACGACGATGGCGATGCCGCCGATGCTGCGCTGGGCATTGGCGCGAGTGCCGTTGCGACCGGACGAGGAGGCGCGGCTCGAGCGCGAAGCCTTCGAGGCCGACGGCTTCGTGACGAACATCGAGCGGCTCTTGGTGGCGGTCGACGACAGCCCGTCCGGCCATTTTGCATCGCGGCTGGTCGGATTGTTGGCGGGTTCGCGGCGCATCCCGACAACAATCCTGGAAACCGCACCGAAATCCGGCGCGCGCCGGCGGCGGAAGGCGGAAGCCGTCGCCAAAGCGACTGCGGAGGGCGCCGAGACCGATGCTGCGGAGATCGATGTGCCGCCTGCTCCGGTCGACATCACGACGCGGCCGCCACGCAGCGAAGTCGTCGAGGAGGCGGTCGCCCACGAAGCCCGCAAGGGCTATGACTTCCTGTTTATCGGCGTCGAGCCGGTAGCGCAGAACGGCGCGTTCGACGACAAGGTCGCGCGCATCGCCGGCGAATTCAAAGGTCCCTTCGCGATTACCGTGGCGCGCGGCTCGCACCGCCGGCCCGGGATCGGCCGCGCCCTGCGCATCCTGGTGCCGGTCACCGGCACGCTCTACTCGCGCCGCGGCGCCGAGGTCGCGTTGGCATTGGCGCGGGCGGATAACGGCTCGGTGACCGCGCTCTACGTCGCGCCGCAGCGCCGCTCCTGGCACCGCCGGGTGCCGACGCCTTGGACGATCGGCGCCGACGAGGAGGCGATCCTGCGCGAGATCGTCGAACTCGGCGACCGCAGCGGCGTCCCGGTGCGCACCGCCGTGCGCCGGGCGATCGCGCCCGAGGAGGCGATCCTGCGGCGGCTGCACAGTGGGGCGTACAATTTGCTGGTCATGGGCGTCAGCCCGCGGCCGGGCGAGGGCCTCTCCTTCGGCAATGTCGCGGCCGCGGTTCTCGCACGATCGGAGCGCTCGGTCCTGTTCGTGTCGAGCTGACATAAGCCTGACACCCGCGGATCGGGTCGAGGGCAGGTTCTGTCCCTCCTCGCCGTGCACTGGGGCTTGGCACCGGAAAGTGTCCTCAGCCCGCCGGCTGAAGAATCACAAGCTCTGGACCAGGACGCCGACGTATTCGGGCCACAAATAGGACTAATGCGGCTGATTGGAAGTCCTGGAGCAGAGCACCCGATCATGGGAGTCCAGCCTTGTTTACCGACTATCAAGAGAATGCCTCCAAATACTTCCAGGCCGCCTGGATCGATCAAGAGATCGGAGCGTCCGGTTGGCGGCCGGTAGGGGCTTATGGATCAAAGCGGTCTGACTGCGCGACCCTCAATCCTTGTTGTCGATGATGATCCCATTGTGTGCGAGGTAATCCGCGCTACCCTCGAAAACGCCGGTTTCGCGGTCATCGAAGCCTCGGATGGAATCGAGGGTTGCGAGCTGTACGAGGAGCATCGTCCCGATGTGCTTCTCGTCGATATCATGATGCCGCGCATGGATGGCTACGAGCTCTGCCGCGAACTACGCGGTCGTGCCGGAGCAGCGGGGTGCGTGCCCATCCTGGTGGTGACGAGCCTCGACGATCTGCCATCGATCGCCCGCGCTTATGATGCCGGCGCGACGGATTTCATGTCCAAACCGGCGAATTGGGCCATCCTCAACTACCGGGTCCGCTACATTCTGCGGGCCGAGGAATTGCGCCGAAATCAGGACCGGCTGATCGCCGCCAAGGAAGTGGCCGAATCCGCCAATCGCTCCAAATCAGACTTCCTGGCCAATATGAGCCACGAATTGCGCACGCCGCTCAACGCCATCATCGGCTTTTCCACGATGATGAGCGAGCACATGTTCGGGCCGCTTAGCGACAAGTATGTTGAGTATGCCGACCTTATCAGCACCAGTGGTCGCCACCTTTTGGCGATCATCAGCGACATTCTCGATTTGGCACGAGCCGATGCCGATAAACTCCTGTTGACCGAGGAGATCGTCAATATCGGTGACATCGCGAAGCTAGGCTCGCAAATGATCGAGGACATGGCGAACCGAGCGCAGGTCGATTTCGCGAGCGAGATCGAAGAGCATTTGCCGCTCATTTCCGCTGATGCGGCGAAACTCACCCAGATCCTTCTCAATCTTCTGACCAATGCGATCAAGTTCACCAAACCGGGCGGCAGGGTTCGCCTCAATGTGACGCGGCATGGCTGTCAGGGAATTGCGTTCCGGATCGAAGACACCGGGATCGGCATGTCGGCTGAGCAGATACCGATCGCATTGGAACCGTTCGGGCAAGTCGATGCCGGTATCGCTCGAAGACATGGTGGCGTCGGTCTTGGTCTGCCGTTGACCAAGCGCCTGGTGGAACTGCATGGCGGGACGCTTGAGATCGACAGCCAGCCGAACATAGGCACCGTGGTGACCGTTACGCTGCCGGAAAGCCGGCTGTGCCAGACGACCGCACCGTCGCTTTGATCGACGACGGCTGAACTCGGTGGCGACGCGGCGCTTGCCGCGGGACGGCGCCGAACGGCAAGGTAGCCGCGCATTCTGTTTCGCGAGGGGGCATTCCCATGACCGAACCGGTCGGTATCAGCCGCGGCCTGACCAATTACGGCGATCCCGATTTCGCGCTGTATCTGCGGCGGTCCTTCGCCCGGTCGATGGGCTATTCGGCCGAAATGCTGGCAAAGCCGGTCATCGGCATCGCCGATACCCGTTCCGGCTTCAACAATTGCCACCGACATTTCCCGGAGCTGATCGAGGCGGTAAAGCGCGGCGTGCTGACGGCAGGCGGGCTGCCGATGGTTTTCCCGACGATCTCGCTCGGCGAGGTCTTTCTCAGCCCGACCAGCCTGATGTTCCGCAATCTGATGGCGATGGACACCGAGGAGATGATCCGCGCCCAGCCGATGGACGCGGTCGTGCTAGTCGGCGGCTGCGACAAGACCGTGCCGGCGCAATTGATGGGCGCGATCTCGGCCAACCGGCCGGCGATCGGCCTCGTCGCCGGGCCGATGCTGACCTCGCGTTGGCATGGCGAGCGGCTCGGCGCCTGCACCGATTGCCGGCGCTTCTGGGCAAAGTACCGGGCCGGCGAGGTGACACCCAGCGAGATTGATGAGATTGAGGGCAACCTCGCGACGACGGCCGGAACCTGCGCGGTCATGGGGACGGCCAGCACGATGGCCTCGATCGCCGAGGCGCTCGGCATGATCCTGCCGGGCAGCGCCGCGATCCCGGCGGTGCATGCCGACCGGCTGCGCGCGGCCGAGGCGACCGGGCGCGCCGCGATGCAATTGGCCGCGAGCCGGCTGACCCCGGATAAGATCGTCACGCGGCAATCCGTCGAGAATGCGCTGCGCGTCTTGATGGCGATCGGCGGCTCGACGAACGCCGTGCTGCACCTGACCGCGATCGCCGGACGCGCCGGCGTCGATATCGATCTGCGGCATCTGAACGAGATCAGCGACACGACCCCGGTCATCGTCGATCTGAAACCGACCGGGCCGCATTACATGGAGGATCTGTTCGCGGCCGGCGGCATCGGCGCGGTGTTGCGCGAGCTGAAGCCCCTCCTCCACTTGGATTGCATGACCGTCGTCGGCGAGACCCTGGGCGAGCGCCTTGCCGCGCCTCAGGGACCAGTCGACCGCGAGGTCGTGCGGCCGCTCGCCGAGCCGTTGCAGCCGCAGGGCGGCCTCGTCGCGTTGTTCGGCTCGCTGGCGCCGAAGGGCGCGATCTTCAAGCGCTCGGCGGCCGACCCGAAGCTGTTCGAGAAGGAAGGGCGCGCTGTCGTCTTCACCTCGCTCGAGGATCTGTCGGCACGCATCGACGACCCCGACCTCGACGTCACGCCCGACGATTTCCTCGTGCTGCAGCAGGCCGGGCCGCTGTCGCCCTCGGGCATGCCCGAGGCCGGCTATCTGCCGATCCCGGCGAAATTGGCACGCGCCGGGGTCAAGGACATGGTGCGCATCTCCGACGCGCGGATGAGCGGCACCGCCTATGGCTCGATCGTCCTGCATGTGACCCCCGACGCGGCATCGGGCGGACCGCTCGCGAAGGTGCGTAACGGCGACCGCATCCGTCTCTCGGTCAAGGAGCGGCGCATCGACCTGCTGGTCGCGTCCGAAGAATTGGCGAGGCGCAAAACGGCCCCGGCGCCGGTGCCGGAGCGCGGCTACGCGCGGCTCTACCGCCGCGAGATCCTGCAAGCCGACCGCGGCTGCGATTTCGATTTTCTGCGCAAGCACCCGATCGGCGAAAGCCGCGCCTGAGCCGATGCCAGCCGACAATTTGCCGGAGCGGGCGCGGGCGCTGCTCGATGTGTGGTTCGGGCCGCCTGGCGACCCCTTGCGCGAGGAGCGGCGCAAGATCTGGTTCAAGAGCACGCAGGAGCACGACGACATGCTGCGCCGCCTGTTCCTCGCCGATTACGAGCGGGCCGCCGCCGGCACGCTCGCCGATTGGGAAGCCGCCCCGGAAAGCGCTCTGGCGCTCGTGCTGCTGCTCGACCAGGTCCCGCGCAACATCTTCCGCGCGACGCCGCGCTGCTATGCGGCCGATGCGATGGCCCGCGCCGTCGCCGACCGCACGATGGCGAAAGGCTTCGACATGAAAGTGCCGCCGGCCTGGCGGATATTCTTCTACATGCCGCTGCACCACAGCGAGACCCTCGCCGACCAGCAGCGCGCGACAGCGCTCGTCGCACGCCTGCCTGACCGGCGCGACCCGGAGCGCGGCGGGAACCGGCGGTATGGCCTGCCCTATGTCGACGTCATCGAGCGCTTCGGCCGATTTCCGCACCGCAACGCGATCCTCGGCCGCGAGTCGACGCCCGAGGAACTCGCCTTTCTCACGGCGCCCAAACGCGATTGATCCGCTACTGAGGGGCGCAGGACAGATCGGTGCCGGTGAACAGCGGTTCGAGGCCGGGTGCGCCGCTCGGCGGGCATAGCACGAAAGTTCCGGCAGTGCCGGAAGAACCCGTCGCCGTCGCCGCGCCCGCCGTCGATGCGCTGCCGCCGCGGGTCCCGCCACCGGCGGAGCCGGCAGTACCCGCGCTGCCGGAACTCGCGGCGCTCGTGCCACTGGAGCCGCCGCCCCCTGCGCCGCCAGCGGAGTTCGACCTGCCCGAGGTTGTGGTCGCTCCGCCGATCGCCGTCGAGCCTGTCACTGTGGTCGAATTCGTCGGAGCGGCCGAGGAGGTTGTGGCCGTCGTCCCCGGCACTGGGGTGGGGGTCACCGACGAATTCGCGACGCTGGGCGGCGCGATCGCTCCACCTGAGGCGGGAAAGCCGTTGCGCAATGCGGCGCTGCCGACATTGCCATTGGTCGGCGTAGCCGACGGCGCGACAGTCTGCGCCGCGGCGGGTGCAGCCAGCCCGAGCGATACCAGGACGGCGAAAGCGGCGTTGCGCATCATGGCGGAATAGATAAGCCATGATCCGCTCCGGCGCGAGACGCCGGATCAAAGCGCGTGACCGCGGGGCCCGATCGCGCGAGGCTTTCGATCCGAACGGCGCAACAATTAGACAGGAGCGCCGGCGCGGCGCAGCGCCATCCTGACACTGGCGCGCGCGATCGAATCCCAGTCGCGCAGCGCGACTTGCAACGGCGCGCGAAACCCGACCGGTGCCAGGAAACGCCGGCCGATAGACAGCCGCTCCCCGAACTGCGGGTTGGCGCAGCGATCGATCAGCTCCTCGGTGCTGGTGAAATCGAACAACGCGAAATCCTGAAGCTTCGCTTGCAAGATTTGCGGGATCCGATCCGGGCGCGCGACGGCTCCGAGGGAGGTGTTCGGGAAGACGATGTAGCACACGTCTTCGTCGCTCGCCGCACCGCCGAACAGGTTGCGGATCATCTTGCGCGAGCATTCGCCGACCGAGGTCGAGTTTTCACCTCCCGCATCGGCATAGATAAAGCCGGTGGAAGCGCCGGTGCTGACGCGGATCGCCAGCCCGACATCACCGAGTTCGACCCCGCCTTTGGTCTTCAGCTCATGGCTCAGCGCGGCGTAGGGCACCTCCAGCGGGTTCACCGCCTGGCCGTCGGCGGCGTTCATCGCGGTTTGGGGAGCATAAAAATCGGCGAATGCATCGCCGGCCGGGCGAAACAGCGGAAACCGGCCAAGGCTGTCCTTTAGAAATTCGCGCTGATCAATGCGTTGAGCAGCCCCCGCCGCCGCGGCCGATTTGACGCCGGTCCAGAGGTATTTGTTGTCGGCGCTGTCCGCGTGGAAAATATGCCTGTCGGTCCCCGTCTTTCCGTTGGTGGCATTCGCGATGTGATCGACCGGTTGCAAGCCCCCCTGCGGGTCAAGGTTGGCAAGGCTGATGGGTGGGGCAAAGCTGTTGGGGGCACCGTCCAGATCCTCGTTGAGCGGCGTCTTGAAGATCAGCGCGGTGAATCCGTAGAACCCGGTCGCTCTTGTGATGGCGACGTCTTCGCCGCCCCGATGCTTCGACACGAAACTGCCCGGCAGGCGGCTGAAGTCCAATTTGAGCCGCGTTTTCATCTGCTCGGCATACAGTTGAGCCAGACCCGGGTCCCGCGGCGGTTGCGCTGGATAAGCTACCAAGACCGCTCCTCCGATCAGGCCCGCCGTTAATTACGGCGGACATATCGGTCGAGAGCATAGCACCGACGGTCTCGGCGGGAACGGCGACTTATACCTTCCGCGGAAGGACGGGTAGAGGCGGGTCGCAAGCGGCACCGCCGGCGCGGGCGTCGCAATGCGAGGCCCAAGAATTTGCCCCTGACGCAGGCGGCAAAAAACCGCCTGAATCCGAGGGTCTGGCTATCGGCCGGCTGTCACCGGTCCCAGGAGCAATGCGCCCCGATCCAATGGTGCGCGTGGTTATAATGGCCGTGAACCCAATGCCGATGCGGCCCGCAATGCCGGACATATCTTGGCGGCGGCGGCACGTAAACTGCCGGCGGCGGCGCGGCGTAGGGCGGCGGGCCTGGCGGGCCCGGCGGCGGCGGCGGTGCAACGCAAGAGGCCAGACCGAGGATCGATGCCGCGAGGGCGATCGGCCGGATGAAGGATGTCACGGGTTCGAGTCCTTTCGTGCGACGCGTTGAGCTCGACTGCGGGTCGAGCAATACGCGAGTTTGAGCCCTCACTGATTACGTTATGGTTGAGAAGCCGTCCAGTCGCAACCTGGGTTAGGGCCGCGTTCATAAAGCCGCCCCTGACCGCCGCTCAGAGCAACGAACCGGCCGGTTCGCCTGAATAGAGAATCGTGCCGTCGGGCTGCGGCAAGGCGCCCGGGGTCAGCCGCGCCGGCTGGATCTTGCCCGGCCCCATGATGTGCGCGACCGGTACGTCGGCGGCGAGCAAATAGTCGGCGACGATGCGGCGATGGCAACGCCACCACACCGCCTCGGCGCACATGATCGCGCAGACGTGCTGCTCCGAAAGCGCGCGCAATTCGGCGAGGCCGCCGCGGAACGCATCACTCATTGCATAGTCGGCGTAGTTGCGGAACGGGTCGCTGCGCCACAGCGTGTTCGGCGACGGCGGCGCGTCCTTCGGCTTGTGGCGCAAGCCGCCGAGCGTCCGGATGTGGCGATAGCCGATGCTGGCGTCGGCCAGCGGCTGCGGCAGCGCGTCGGTGTTGAATTGCGGGTTGGTGCGCGAGCGCGGCACCGAGCGCACATCGACCAGGAGATCGACGCCGGCTTGCCGCAGCAGCGCGACCAGTTCGCCAACCGACCGCGTCGAGTGGCCGATCGTGAAGATCGTCCGCACGGTGTGCCTTAGCGCTCGGGGCTCACCCCGGTTGGGCAGTGGCGGCAATATCGTCGTCGATTTGCTTGGCGCGCAGCGCCGCCGGACGCGCGAAGAGCCGGGCGACGTAATGTTCGAAGGCGGGGCGCTTTTCGATCGTACCGACTTGCAAACCAAAACCGATATGCGACCCGACATAGACATCAGCGGCCGAGAAGCGGTCGCCGAGAAGATACTCGGCCCTCGATACGGCATTTTCGAGCGTGTTCATCGTATCCTCGAAGGTGCCGTAGCCGATCATCCGCTCGCGGCCTGCCGGAACAACCAGGCCGAGCGCGCGATTGCTGGCCGCCGCTTCGACCGGGCCCGCGGCAAAAAACAGCCAGCGATAGTAGGGACCGCGCCGGCGGTCTCCAGAGGGCGGAGCCAGCCCGGCGCTCGGAAACGCATCGGCAAGATAGGCGCAGATCGCGGCGGACTCGGTGACCACGACGTCGCCGTGGCGGAGCGCCGGTACCTTTCCCATCGGATTGATCGCGAGATATTCCGGCGCCTTCATCGTGGTGTCATAGTCGAGCAGTTCGGTGCGATAAGGTTCGCCGACCTCCTCAAGCATCCAGCGGACGACCCGGCCGCGCGATTGCGGGTGAGTGTAGAAAATCAGAGCGTCTGCCATCGACTTCCCCTACGCCGTGCGACTCAATACATGTGCTGGCCGCCGTTGACGGACAGGGTCGAGCCGGTGATGAAATCGGCTTCGTCGGCGACCAGGAACAAGACCGTGCGGGCAATGTCCTCGGCCTTGCCGAGGCGGCCGACCGGGATGCGCGCGACGATCTTTTCCAGAACGTCCTTCGGCACGGCGCGCACCATCTCGGTGTCGACATAGCCGGGCGCCACGGCGTTGACCGTGATGCCGCGCGAGGCCCCTTCCTGCGCCAGGGCCTTCGTGAAGCCGTGGATGCCGGATTTCGCGGCGGCGTAATTGACCTGCCCGTATTGCCCGGCCTGACCGTTGATCGAGCCGATATTGACGATGCGGCCGAAGCGGCGGTCGCGCATCCCTTCGATGACCGCCCTCGACATGTTGAAGCATGAGGCGAGGTTGGTCTGGATCACCGCATTCCACTGCTCGAAGCTCATACGGTGGATCGTCGTGTCGCGCGTGATCCCGGCGTTGTTGACGAGCACCTCGACCGGCCCGAGCTGCGCCTCGATGGCTTTGATGCCCTCGACACAGGCGTTGAAGTCGGCGACGTCGAATTTGTAGACCGGGATACCGGTCTCCTCGCTGAACTGCCGCGCCGTCGCATCATCGTGGCCGTAATTGGCCGCGACCTTATAGCCGGAATTTTTCAGCGCGATCGAGATGTCGCGGCCGATGCCGCGCGTTCCGCCGGTGACGGCTGCCACCCTGGCCATGCTCTCCTCCCTCTATTTTTTCACAATGAGACAGCGAGGCAGTGAGATTTCAGCGGTGCGGCAATCTCGTTGCCTCACTGTCTCATTGTGAACCAATTCATGATGGCTTCGCTGCGCTCAGCCCATCCTACGATCCTGCATCAGCCGCGTGCGACGCACATCGCAATTCCCATGCCGCCGCCGATGCACAACGTCGCGAGCCCCTTCTTCGCGTCACGCTTCTGCATTTCATGGAGCAAGGTCACCAAAATGCGCGTGCCGGACGCGCCGATCGGATGCCCCAAGGCGACAGCGCCGCCATTGACGTTGACCCGGTCGGTGTCCCAGCCGAGATCCCGATTGACGGCGCAGGCCTGCGCCGCAAACGCCTCGTTGGCCTCGATGAGATCGAGGTCCTTGGCGGACCACCCGGCTTTTTTCAACGCGAGGCGGGAGGCCGGGATCGGCCCCGTCCCCATGATCGCCGGATCGACCCCCGCCGTCGCCCAGGCGACGATGCGCGCCAGCGGCTTCAGGCCGCGCTTGTCCGCTTCGGCGGCGGTCATCAGTACGACCGCGGCGGCACCGTCGTTGATGCCGGAGGCGTTGCCGGCGGTCACGGTGCCGTTCTTGTCGAAGGCCGGGCGCAGCTTCGCCAGCACGTCGATGGTCGTGCCGTGTTTCGGATGCTCGTCCGTGTCGACGATCGTGTCGCCGCGCCGCGTCGCGACCGTCACCGGCACGATCTCGTCCTTGAAGCGGCCCTCCTTCTGCGCCTTCTCTGCCTTCTCCTGCGAGCGGGCGGCGAATTCGTCCTGCTGCTCGCGGGTGATCTGCCAGCGTTGCGCGACGTTCTCGGCTGTGTTGCCCATGTGATAGCCGTTGAAAACGTCCCACAGTCCGTCCTTGATCATCGTGTCGACCATCTGCGCGTCGCCCATACGGACGCCGTTCCTCAGATGGATGCAATGCGGCGCCAGGCTCATGCTCTCCTGGCCGCCGGCGACGACGATCTCGCTGTCGCCGTTGCGGATCGCCTGAAACCCGAGCGCGACGGTGCGCAGCCCCGAGCCGCAGACCTGGTTCACCGCATACGCCGTGGTCTCGACCGGGATCCCCGCGCCGATCGAGGCCTGCCGCGCGGGGTTCATGCCCTCGCCGGCGGCGAGGATCTGGCCGAGGATGACTTCCGACACGTCCTTCGGCTCGACATTCGCGCGGCGCAACACCTCGGCGATCGCGACCTCGCCCAATTTGTGCGCCGGCAGGCTCGCCAAGCCGCCGTTGAACGCGCCGATCGGGGTGCGGGCGGCGGCGGCTATGACGATGTCGGTCATCGGGGGATCTCCTGGCGGGATTACGGCGGAGCAAAATCTATGTGGGCACCGAGCGGCCCATCTAAAAGCCGCTCCCGGCGCAAGTCCAGACGACGAAAGCGCTTATGCGAGCCGGGCGTGCAGCCAGTGCGCGATCGGCTGCCACACCGCGGCGGGCGCGGCAGCCGAGGCCATCATGCCGATATGCCCGAAGCCGGGGCGCAGGATCTCGGCGTCCGGGATCGCATCGGCCAGCGGCTCGGCCGAGAGCGGCGGCACGATGCGGTCGCGCCGCGGCAGCACGACGAGCGCCGGGGTACTGAGATCCTGCGGCCGTACAGGCTCACCGGCGAGCTGCCACAGACCAAGGGCCGGAGAATTGTGGCCGTACCAGGATTGCAGGCATTCGACAGCAACGTTGCACGCGAGCGGCACGCCGTCATTGATCCAATCCTCGAGCGCGACAAACGCGCGGGCCGCCGCGCCGTTCTGATCGAGCGCCCCGAAGCGGATAAATTTGCGCTCCGCGAGAAACGGGTCGAGCATCAGGAACAGGAACTGGATGACCGAAAGCGGCAGCGGCTCCGCGGGACCGAGAAGACGCGGCAGCCATGTTCCGAGCTCGCCGAGCAGTTGCGCCTGCGCCGGCTGTCCGGCCTGAAAATCCCACGGCGTCGCGAGCAATGCCAAAGCGGCGGCGTCGGCCGGGCGGCGCAAGGCCAAGGCCAGAGCGAGAAGCCCGCCCATACAGTAGCCGACAACCGCGACCGGGCCGCCGGCTCGGTCAAGGACCGCCGCCATCGCGCGGTCTAGCGGGCCGGCGATGTAATCGGTGAGCGTGAAATCGCGCTCGGCCGCTCCGGGCTCGCCCCAGTCGACGACGAAGGCCCGCAATCCTGAGGCTGCGAGGTGGCGCAAAAAGCTGTGCTCCGGCAGCAGGTCGAGGACGTAATAGCGGTTGATCAGCGACGGGACGACGAGCACCGCCGGCCCCTTGCGGCCCTCGCCGTAATCGAGCAGACGGACCGCGCCTTCGCTCCACGCGACCGGCGCCGGCGGCGCGGCTCGCCGGTACGGGTGGCGGCGATAGACTTCAAGGCCGGCGGCGAAGCCTTCAGCGCGGCACAACAGTTCCCGGTCGAGGGCCTGGACGACCCGATCAGCGCCGAGCCGTTCGAGTTCCGGCGCGAGCAGGTCCAGCGGGTTTTCGGCGGCGCTCGAGCGCGGCAAGACGGGTTTCGAGCTCGTCAACGCGGCGCGCGAGCTCAGCCACAATGTCATCGCGGCCAGCAGATGGGCCGGCAGGGGCCGCGGCGCGAGCCGGCGATCGGGCCCGGCCGGCCTTGGTTGCCTCACGCGCCGGCGGATCCGGCATCGCCGCCGCGAGAAGACCGAGCCAGCGGCGGATCGGCTCGGCCGTCTTCGGATCGGCGGCCAATGCCGTCAGGTAATCGCCCCACAGCGCGATAAAGCGGCGCGCCACATCCTCGGCTTCGCTCATGCCCGGAAGTATAGGAGCAAACCAGTTCGCCGCTCAGCCCCCGCCCGCCCAGGCATGTCGTCCACCTGTTCGTCACATTGCCCCCTGCCGCCAGCAGCGTGCGCTGCGAACTCCCTCCCTCGCCTGGGGGGAGGGTTGGGGTGGAGGCTTGCGGGGAAGGGTCACGAACCGGGCGGATTGATGAGGCGAATGCATCAAATAGGGGTATTGTTGCAGAGCAGCATCTTTGCTTCCGCGGGACACCGGGCGCATGAGCAGTTCCAGCAGCGGCCAACCGGGCGACAGGAAGCCGGTCGTCGTCAAGAAATACGCCAACCGGCGGCTCTACAATACCGCGACGAGCAGCTATGTAACGCTCGACGACCTCGCAACAATGATCAAGCAGGGCGGCGATTTTGTCGTGCACGATGCGAAGACCGGCGAGGATTTGACCCGCTCGGTGCTGACCCAGATCATCGTCGAGCAGGAGCAGAAGGGGCAGAATTTGTTGCCGATCAGCTTCCTGCGGCAGCTGATCAGCTTTTACGGCGACAGCATGCAGTTTCTCGTGCCGGGGTATCTCGAACAGGCGATGATCGCCTTCGCGCGCAATCAGGAGCAGATGCGCAAAAGCCTGCGCGCGACGTTCGGCATCTTTCCGTTCGGCCAGTTCGAAGAGATGGGGAAGCAGAACATGGCGCTGTTCGAGCAGGCGCTGAAGATGCTGTCGCCCTACGCCCGCGACATCAAGGGCTCCGCTCCCGAAGCATCGCCATCCGCGACCGCGGGACGCGGCGAGGCGGAAGGCGACGACCCCAGGCTGAAGCGGCTGGAATCCCAGATCGAGGCATTGCGAGAGCAGCTCGAAGCGCTCGGCCGCGACAAGAACGAGCGTTGATCCGGCCGGAACAGACTAACCGGCGGCGGCCCGTTTGAAGTCGGGAAGCTCGACCGGCGCTGCGCCATTAGCGGGCGGCTGCAGCCACGGGCGGTCAAGGGCCGGCCGGCCATAGTAATAACCCTGCATATAGCCGATGCCTTCATGCCGCAGGATGGCCGCCTCGGCCGCCGACTCGACGCCCTCGGCCACGGTATGGAAACCGAAGCCCTTGGCGAGCCCAAGCAGGTGCCGCAGGAAGACCTGGTTGTCGGGGCTGGCGCCGAGATTGCGCACGAAGGAGCCGTCGATCTTGATCGTATCGACCGCCAAGGTCTGCAGATGCCGTAGCGACGTATGGCCGGCGCCGAAATCGTCGAGCGCGACGCGGCAGCCGGTTTCGCGCAGCGCAGCTACAAAGCGCGCCGATTCCTCGAGGTCGTAGAGTGCGGCCGTCTCGGTAATCTCGATGACGACCCGGCTGGCGACCTCCGGCCGGTTGCGAAGTTGTGAGGTCAAGGCGCGCAGCCAGGGCCGGTCGGCGGCGGTCAATCCGGAGATATTGAAGCCGAGCCGAACCCCCGGATGGTCCGAGAGCTCGGCGATGGCCTTGTCGAGAACGTATCGGTCGATCAGGCGGATGAAGCCGAGCTGCTCGAGGACCGGCACGAACTCGCCGGCCGCGACGATTCGGCCATCCTTGTTGCGCATCCGCAGCAGGCATTCGTAATAATCGACCTCGCCAGTTTCCGCCGCGACAACCGGCTGGAAGGCGAACATGACCCGTTCCTCGCGCAGCGCCTTCTGCACCTCTTCACCGATCGAGAGGCTGCGCCGCTGATGCTCGCGCTGTTCGTGGGTCATGCGGTAATGCGAATAGCAGTCGCGCCCAGCACGCTTGGCTTCGGCGAGCGCCGTTTCCGCGCGTGTAATCACATCATACGAGGTCAGCCCCTGATCGGGAAACGAAACCCCGCCGATCGATACCGTTGCATAAACCGACCCCCGGCTCGTCGTGACCGGAGCCGAGTTGACCGCAGCCAGGATCTTTTCCGCGACGGCGTGAACGTCCTCCGGCGGGCAATGCGACAGGACGACGCCGAACCGGTCGCCGCAGAGCCGGCCGATCAGGTCGCTGACCCGCAGGCAAGAGTCGAGGCGGCGGCCGATTTCGATCAGGACGGTGTCGGCCGCCTGATGGCCGAACAGGTCATTGATCATCGTCATGTTGTCGATGCCAACCGACAGAAACGCTGCCGGGCTGTGGGTGCGCTGATTAGCGGCGATGATCTGATCGACGGCCTCGCGCAGCCGGCTCTTGTTGAAATGCCCGGTCAGCTCGTCATAGTTGGCGAGCTGCTCCAGCCGGCTCTGATCGGCCTTGCGTTCGCCAATCGCGCGAATGACCCCGAGCATTTTCTGGGGCCGTCCGGCGCCATCGCACTGCACCCGGCCGCGCTCGTGAACCCAAATGAAGATGCCGCCGGAGCCGCGCACCCGGTATTCGCAATCCAAGGCGCTGTCGCCATCAAAATGGCTCGCCAGCATCAGCTGGCGATGCACCAGATCATCGGGATGGATGCGGCCGGCAAACCGCCGCCCGGTTGTCAACTCGCCGGCAAACTCGCTCCACGATTCCGGGAATCGACCCGACCAATCGAGCCGATCGCCGTCGAGCTCCCAGGAATAGGCAATGTCGCCTGCAGCTTCGAGCGCAGCGATCAGGCAGCTCGACGGCTCTTGGTCGCTCTGGGACATTGTCACCAAACCTTGGGTTGGCCATGTAACGGGCTCGCCGCGAGGCCCCCACCCGCGGGCGAAGAGATTTGCCGACGGTAGTAAGGATAGGTTGAAGAACCCTTAAATGCGGTTCTGTTTCGCCAATGTTAACGCTGGCCTAGACGTGCCTCAGTGGGAGTCTCGGGCGAGGGCCTCAGGGAGGGGTGTGCGAGGCGAGGAACGGCAGAACTGCCTGGTTAAATTCTCGCGCCCGCACCTGCGTAAAGGCGTGGCCGCCGCGCGGGAAAATCTTGATCTCGGCCCCCGGGATCAGCCGCGCCAATTCCTCGGAAAAATAGGCCGGCGTGATGATGTCGTCCTCGGCGCCGACAACCAGCGTCGGCGTCTTGATCCGACCGAGCTGCTCGGTTCGGTCGAAGGCCAGGATCGCGTCGATCCGGCTGGCGGCCACCTCGGAGGGCGGAAATAGCGTCAGGTTCTGCGCCTCAAGACGGCGCAAAGTCTCGTTGTTCCGGGCGATCCACCAGCTTGGGTACAGGTAAAGCGTATTGGCCTGGACATAGGCGCTGGGACCGAGCCGCAGCAGGATATCCTTGCGCAGATTGAACAGCCGCCGGAAATAAGCATCAGGCTTCGTCCAGCTCGCCGACAACACGATGCTGGCGAGGCGCTTGGGGTGTTCGATCGCCAAGATCTGGGCGATCGCGCCGCCTGTCGAATGTCCGACCAGATGAGCGCGCTCGATCTCCAGCGCATCCATGAGCCCCACCACGTCGGCCGCCATGCGGTCGACGGTGAAACCGCTGCGCGTCACATCGCTCTGTCCGATGCCGCGGTGGTCGTGGGTGATGACATCGAATTTTCTGGCGAAGGCCGCGACCTGGTCCTGCCAGAACGAGGCGAACCCGCTCAGGCCCGAGATGAAGAGGACGGGAAACCCGACACCCTGCCGCTCATAAAAGAGCGCGCCCTCGCCGATCACGATTCGCGGCATGGACCTACCAACCCGACCCGGAAAGGGGGCTCGGTATCACCGCCCTTTAAGGCTGTCAAACACGAAGGATGCAGCGCACCCATGCGGCCGCTCCCTCATCGATCGAACGCGAGCCGGGACTGCGCGAAGCGGGTCTGGAATGGGGTCCGTATCACGCTCGTTCGAGGCTGCCAAAAATCACGATCAGCGCACCCATGCCCCTGTATCAACACCCAGCCGCGCCAGCACCTGCCTCAAATTCGACACACAGCCCCGGTTCAATCGATGGGAAACATCGGTTGATCGAGAATCCCGCAGCTATACTTTTGCGTCCGGATGCCGATATATGATCCCTATCTCTGACCCTGGCCAACCCCGTCGAGTGAGCGCATGAAACAGCAGCATGAGACCCGCACCGCCCGGACCGAGAACGGTACGGGCCTCAGCCCGCCCCAGCGCGCCGTCGGCATGCGCCGGTCTACCGGGCGGACCCAGGACGTCGACCGCCATGTCGGGGCGCGGGTGCGGGAGCGCCGCATCATGCTGGGCCTCACCCAGCAGCAGCTGGCCGATCTGATCGGGGTGACCTACCAGCAGGCGCACAAATACGAGCGCGGCATTAATCGTGTTTCGGCCGGACGTCTCTACGAAATCGCCCAGGTCTTGAGCGTGCCGGTCGGCTATTTCTTTGATGGGCTACAAGGGGAAGGCACTCGCCCGGTCAGCCCGCGCGAGCGGATGTGCCTCGAACTGGCGCGCAACTTTGCGCAGATCCCGAATGAGCGCCATCAGGAAGCGCTCAGCCAGCTGGCCCGCGTGCTGGCGACGGACTGACCTTCGGGGTGGAATGGGCGAGAGCCCGAGCGAAGCTCGGGCTCTCGATGTCATCCAGACGGGATTACCTCAGAGCGGGGTTTACCTCAAACCGGGGGTCCCGGACGCCGGGCCACCAGGCCCATTACCAGCGCCACGACGAACACGATCAGAAAGATAAAGAACAGGACCTGCGCGATACCTGCAGCCGTCGACGCCACGCCGCCAAAGCCGAGAAGCCCGGCAATCACGGCGATGACTAAAAACACCAGAGCCCAATAAAGCATAGCCCTCTCCCTCGGCGGTCGCCCGCGCAGCCGCATCCGGCTTCGACACGGGCGTCTGGATCGGGAACAGGCTGGAAAGCCGCCGGGTTCCGCCACTTTACGTCGCGCACAAACTGCTACGGCCGCTCAAGCGCGGAGCGGGCCCTCATCGCTCGAGTTGGGAACCGCCCCATTCCGGACCTTACCCTGGTCCGACCCTTAGGTCGGCGCGGGGTGGATTTCAGACGTTCAGTGCGGCGCTTCTAGGAATTCCGACGCTGGCTCGTCGAGCGGTAGGGTGAAGCGGAAGACGGCGCCATGCGGCTGGTTCGCCACGGCCGAGAGCCGCCCGCCATGTGCCTCGACGATCGACCGGCTGATTGCCAGCCCAAGCCCCATGCCCTCCGGCTTGGTCGTGTAAAAGGACTGGAACAGCCGATCGAGATCCGCCGGATCGAGCCCCGGGCCGGTGTCTTGTACCTCGACGAACACGTCGCTCGATGAGCCGGTACCGGAGGAGATGGTGAGTTCACGGGGGCTGTAGCCCTGTCCGTCCATCGCCTCCACCGCATTCATGACCAGGTTGATGATCACCTGCTGCAACTGCACCCGGTCGCCCGGTACGAGCGGCAGGTCGGCCGAAAGCCGCATCTGTAGATTGACCTCATGCCGCTGCACTTCAGTTTGGGTCAGCGCGACGGCTTCGCGAATGGCCTCATTGAGATCCGAGCGGTCTCGGCGGGCAGGCAGTTGTTTCCTTGCCAATCCCCGAATCCGATGAATGACCTCGCCGGCGTGGTTGCCGTCCCTGACGATGCGACCGAGCGCCTGGTGGACTTCCTCAAGGTTCGCCGGCCGGGCCCCCAACCAGCGCAAACCCGCATTGGCGTTGGTGATTACCGCGGCGATCGGCTGATTGATTTCATGGGCGATCGAGGCGGTCATCTCTCCCAGCAGCATGACCCTGTTGACACGCGCGAGATCGGCCTGCGCCTGCTGCAAGGCCTCCTCGGTCAGCTTGCGGCCGGTGATATCGACGACGATCGCGGCAACAAAAGCCGGTGTCGTCTCAGTCGCCGGAACGACGAAGCTGCTGACATAAGCCCAGACCACCTGACCGTCCCTGCGCCGGTAACGCTTCTCGAATTCGTTAACCGGAGCGCTCCTGGCCTCCAGCGGGTTCGCGGGCAAGAGTTGAATAAGATCCCGGTCTTCCTCGTGGGTGATATCAAGCACCGTCAGGTTTCGCAGCTCATCCTCGGTATAGCCGGTGATCCGCTGATAGCTGGCATTCGCTGTCGCAAAGCGACCGTCGAGGCCGACCGTCACGATCCCGACCATGGCTTTTTCGAACACTGCGCGCCAACGCTCTTCGCTCGCGCGCAAGGCGGCCTCGGCCCGCTCTCGTTCGGTTATGTCAATGGAGGTACCGACGAATTCGACGAGATCGCCGGACGAGTTGAAAACAGGATGGCCTAATGCGTGGATGTACTTGATTGTCCCATTCGAATGAGCGGTCCGATAATCCAGTTCGAAATCCCTCCGTTCCCGGATTCTTTGCTCGATAGCATCTACCGTCCTTTCTCTGTCCTCCGGGTGGAGGCGCCGAATCCAGTCTTCCCAAACCGGCATACCCGCTCGCGGATCGAAACCAAACAAGCGATAGTGTTCCTCGGACGAATGGATGAACTGTCGGGTCGCGACGTTGAACGCCCAGCTGCCGGTGTGGCTCAGCCTCTGCCCTTCGGCCAAATACGTCTCACTCCGCCGCAGGTCTTCTTCTGTGCGCTTGCGTCGGGAAATTTCCGCGCTGAGGTTGAGCGCCAGTTCGTTCTGCCGCCCGGCGAACGTCGCGACCAAGGTGCTGACCGCGATCAGGACGGTAAAGATCGTGATCAGTAAGGCGAGCAGCGTCGGCGAGAGAGCCGTGCTGTGGGTCGGCACGCCGGGAAGCGGAAAGAAGATCGAGGCTTGCATCGCGGCGTAATGCATGCCGGCGACGGCGCAGCCCATCACCGATGCGGCGATGATGGTTGCCGCCATTCCGGATGACTGCGGAGGACGGAACCGGAAACGGATGCTGAGCGAGACGAAGGCCAAAACCACCGCCACGACGATCGAAATGGCGACCAGTCTGGGGTTGTATCGCAGCAGCGCCTCGGGCCGCATCGCGGCCATTCCCGAATAGTGCATCGCGGCGATGCCGGCCCCCATGAGGACCGCACTAGCGGATCGCCGGCTCAGGCCAGGCTCCTCCGGCCTGCTGATCGTGGTCAAGGCGATGCCGCTGGCCAGTATTCCTGGAATCATCGACAAGACCGTCCCAACCGGATCATAGGTGATCCCACAGGGCAGCGAAAACGCCAGCATGCCGACGAAGTGCATCGACCAGATGCCGCCGCCCATGCTGATCGCGCCCGCGCTGGCCCATGCATAGCGGGCCCGTCGCGTCGTCGCGGCGACGATGCGTCCGGAAATTGAGAAAGCGACGAATGCCGCCAGGACCGCAATCACCAGCGACGTGGCCACCAGTCCGAAATTGTAGGTGCTCGGATAGGCGGTCGCTGGGTCGAGGCGGTCGAAAACAGGAAAAAAATGCCAGTCCAGATTCAGCATGGCCAGCCGCCCGCCGCTTCCGAGAGCTGCTCGCTCCGGCCCCTCAAACGCCTGACTGCAATCCTATGCGGGATAGACCCCGAACCGCCAGCCGAGTTCCCCGCCGCGGCCTGCCGGGCCCCAGCAGACGCGCAAGATGATCGGTGTGCGAATAACGGCCGCGCTGCACGCAGTCAATGTCCCGCGACCCGGCCCACGCCCCTTGCTGAAACGGAGAACGCCACGCCGGATCGCCCCGCCCCGGCCAGGCGGGCGGCCGCCGACCTTTTTTTATGAGTTCACGATTAGAGCAGGTTCTAGAACCGAAACCCGATGCGGCCGCCGACATCATTGATGCTCTGATTGTACCGGGCCAAACCGGCGTTGGAGACGTGGTCGACAAACGCCGATATCTCGATGGCCGGATTGATCCAATAGCCGACCTCCAGCTCCTCGCGGAACAGGATGTGCGAACCGAGGCTTTTGCGGTCCGGCCGGGTGCTGACGATCTGGCCGTCGTTAACGGCTCCGCCAAAAAAAATCCCGGCGCTGAAGCCGTCACCGGGCTGGAAGATGTTGTTCGCCAGCAACCAACTCCACTTTGCACCGAAATAGAACTGATCGGTGTAATGGCTGCTGTTGATTTCGCCGCCGAACGTCGGACGCGGCTGCACCATCCAGCGCAGATAGGCCGGCAGGCTTGCAGCCCAGGCATCGGCGACCGGCGACGGCATGATCAGCTCGGGATTGAAATCGACCCCGTGTTCCTTGCCGCCGAGGAAATTCACGTCATGCGCCGCAGCCCCAAACTTAAGCTCGCCAAAGGTCAAATTCGTCACGGTCTGAGCCGATAAGGTCGCAGGCGCAAGCGCAAGCACCGCAATCGCGCTTGCCAGCGCGAGGCAAAACGGCTGCCGCTTTTTCCGCTGACGACCAAGCCGCAGCCACGCCCGCATATCGCTACCTCGAGAAGAAATGGTCCAAACGAATGGACGGGGCGAGGCTACAAGCCTCGGCGTCAGATCCAAAGAGTTGACGCGGGCCCCGGCGCGGCTCCCGGCACAATGTTGCAAAAATCCAACACTGCCAACCTGGCGCCGACCGCTACGCCTGCGGCTGGATCAGGAACAGCGGCTGGTCGGCTATGCCGATCGCGACTGGAAGGTGCCCGACGATTTCGCCATCGGCCTGGACGGGCAGACCCGGTTCACCGGTGACGACCGCCTCGCGGGCGCGGAGGCTCGTGACATCACGCAGGTGCGGGATGAAGCCGAGAAACAGCGCCGCCGCGTAGCGCAGGATCGCCAGCCGGCCGGCGCGGCAAAGCAGCACCAATTCAAGCGTCGGCTCGCTCAGTTTGGCATCGGGCGCAACGATGAACGGGCCGGCGTAATGCCGTCCCTTGGCCGCGATCATCGTGACGGCGCGGTGCTCGATGCCATCGGCACACACCGTCAGCTCGCAAGTCCGGTAGCGCCACAGCCGGATGAGGATGGTCCAGGCGAAGGCGAGCCAGCCGGCGCGCCCCTTCAGCGAAGGATCGATTGCGGCGACGATTACCGAATCGAAGCCGGCGCTGGTCATCATGACGAACACCCGGCTGCCGATGCGGCCGGGCCAGATCGGCCGGGCCGGGCCGGATGCGATCAATGCGGCAAGTTGCTCGAGATCGCGCGGCAGGCCGATCTCGCGCGCCAGCACGTTGGCGGTGCCGAGCGGCAAAACCCCGATCGGGACGGACCTGCCCGCCAGCCCGTTGACGACGGCGTTGATGCTCCCGTCGCCACCGGCGACGACAATGGCATCGAAGACCGGCTCCGCGTCGCGAGCCAAGCGCTCGACCTCGCCCATCGAGGACCCGGCGCGGCGCAGGACGACGCAGCAGCCTTGGCGTTCGAGCGCGCTGACGAAATGCCCGAGGCGGCGCTCGCCCGAACGCCGCCTGCCGGCCGCCGGATTGTCGATGATCAGGATCTGACGCCGCACCACCCCACCTTTGCGCGCTGCCGTCGCGGCCCGCTATGCTGCGGCCGCGGCCCGGCGCGTTCGGCGACAAAGGGCAGAATGAGGTCGGATGGCAAGAATGTTGTGTTTGGTCACCGGCAGCGCGGGTTTCATCGGGTATCACGTCGCGCGGTATCTGCTCGACCGCGGCGAGCGAGTCATCGGCATCGACAATCTGAACCCCTATTACGACGTCGCGCTGAAGCATGCGCGGCTGGCGCAGCTGCAGGGCAGACCAGGGTTCGAGTTCCACCAGACCGATGTCGCCGATCCCTCGGCGATGACCGAATTGGTCGAGCACCATCCCGAGATCGACACAATCATCCACCTCGCGGCGCAAGCGGGCGTGCGCTACTCGCTGACCCAGCCGCTCGCCTATGTCGAGGCCAACATCAAGGGCCAGGTCGTGCTGCTCGAAGCGGCGCGCAAATTGGCTAGGCTAAAGAGCATCGTCTACGCCAGCTCATCCTCGGTTTACGGCGCCAATACAAAGCAGCCGTTCAGCATCGAAGACCGGGCCGATCATCCGGTCTCGCTCTACGCCGCGACAAAGCGCGCCGGCGAGCTGATTACCGAGAGCTATTGCCGACTTTACGGTTTGCCTTGCACCGGGCTGCGTTTTTTCACCGTGTACGGGCCGTGGGGACGGCCCGACATGGCCGCCTATCTGTTCACCGACGCGATCCTCGCCGGACGGCCGATCCAGGTGTTCAATTCCGGCAACATGGCGCGCGATTTCACATATGTCGACGACATTGTGCCGGCGATCGTGGCGGCCGCTGAAATGGCGTCGGCCTCGCCCGGGGAACATCGCCTCTACAATCTCGGCAACAACCGGCCGGAAGCGCTGCTCGATTTCATCGGCGTCATCGAACGCGCGCTCGGGCGCACCGCGATCAAACAGATGATGCCGATGCAGCCGGGCGACGTGGCGAGCACCTATGCCGATATCGGCCCGGCGCGGCGCGACCTCGGGTTTTCGCCGAAGACGCCAATCACGGTCGGCGTGCCGCGGTTTGTCGCGTGGTACCTGGAGTATCACGGCATCAACGAGAAGGCCGGCGTTACGCCTTGATGATTTTATCGCCGTCGAGGCCGAGCCGGGCGCAGACATTGCGCGTGTCGACGATCAGCCGGCAGCAATCGACAAGCAGGCGATAATCGATGCCGTCGTGGTCGGTGCAGATGATCGCGACGTGGAACGCCGCCAGCTCCGATCGGGTCAGCGGTGTCGAGCGGCGGCCCGCCAGGCTGCGATGCTCGCGGCCGGCCGGCAACTCGGTCAGCAGCGGGTCGTGGAACGCCACGACGGCGCCGCGCTGTTCGAGGCTTTCCATGATCGTCAAGGCCGGGCTCTCGCGCGGATCCTCGACATTCTTCTTGTAGCCGACGCCGATGACCAGCACACGGGCGCCTTTGATAGCGAGGCCCGCACGCTCGCTCAGGGCGGCGATTGTCTTGTCGATGACGCGCCGCGGCATCGCCGTGTTGACCTCGCCGGCCAATTCGATAAAGCGGGTCGAGACGCCGAACTCGCGCGCCTTCCAGGTCAGGTAGAACGGGTCGATCGGGATGCAGTGACCGCCCAAACCGGGACCGGGATAGAACGGCATGTAGCCGAAGGGCTTCGTCTTCGCCGCCTCGATGACCTCCCAGATGTCGATGCCCATCGCCTCGAAGACGATCTTCAGCTCGTTGACGAGCGCTATGTTGACGGCGCGGAAAATGTTCTCGGTCAGCTTGACCGCCTCGGCGGTTTCGAGCGAAGAGACCGGCACGGTTTGCGCCGCGACAGCGCCATAGAGGGCGCGGGCGAGGCGCAACGCGTTCGGGCCGTCGCCGCCGACCACCTTGGGGATGTCGCCGGTGCCGAATTCAGGGTTGCCGGGGTCCTCACGCTCCGGGGAATAGGCGAGAAAGAAATCGCGCCCCGACCGCAGCCCGGTGCGCTCGAGGATCGGCCGCATGATGTTGCGGGTCGTGCCGGGATAGGTCGTCGATTCGAGCACGATCAGCTGGCCGCGACGCAGATGCGGCGCGAGCGACTCGGTCGTATGCAGGACAAAGCTCAGGTCGGGCTCGCGCTGGCGCGTCAACGGTGTCGGGACGCACAGAAGGATCGCATCAGCCTCGCCGAGCCGCGACATCTCGCCGGTCGCCGCAAGCCGGCCGGACGCGCGCAATGCCGCAATGCTGTCGCTGCTGATGTGTCGGATGTAGGAATTGCCCGCGTTGAGTCGCGCGATCTTCGCGGCATCGAGGTCGAAGCCGAGCACCTTGAAACCGCGTTCGGCGATCGTGCGCGCCAATGGCAAACCGACATAGCCGAGCCCGATGACCCCGATGGTCGCCGACCGGTCGCGGAAGCGCGCGACCAGCGCGTCGACATCGACCGACGCGGCAGGGCCGGCGGCATCATTCATCGTCACGCCAAGACGCCGGCTCAAAGGCTCATCGGGCGGCATCCCGCGACGCCGCCGAAACCTTGACCATGTCGAACAGTTGCTGGCGGATTTGCGGATCCGCGATCGTGTAGAACAACCGAACCAGCGCGATGCTCTCCGGCTGCTCCGGCTGCTCGCTCCCGGGTTCCTGGCCATTGTCCGGGAAGAAATAGGCAATCGGCATGTTGAGGACAGCGGCGATCTCCCACAGCCGCGAGGCGCTGACCCGGTTTGCGCCGCTCTCATACTTCTGCACCTGCTGGAAGGTGACCCCGAGCGCGCGGGCGAGCTCCTGCTGGTTCATATCGAGCAGCAGGCGCCGGGTGCGGATGTGCCGGCCGACAAAAACATCGACCGGGTCCGGCACGCCGGTGCCGCGGCCGTATGCCGGGGCGTTCTGCCGCCTGGCTGATTTGGGCAAAGTGCTGTCCTGCTGCTGTTTTCCGGCGGGCCGCATCATCGGCCAGACGACCACGCTACGCAACGCCGGCCCTGGCTCAACGCGCTACCGCGCCCGCGACGGGTTCGGGCTGGCGCAGGGCAAGGAGGTCGGCCTCGTCGAGGGTTTCCTTTTGCAGGAGCAATCGGGCGCCGCGTTCGAGCACCTCGCGCTGCGTCCGCAGCAGGTTGACGGCGCGCCGGAACGCGGCATCGACGATTGTCTTGACGGCGCTGTCGATCTCGCGCGCGGTGGCCTCGCTGTAGCCGCGCTCGGTATAGGGCATCTGCGGCTGTTCCGAGCCGCCGAGAAAGCTGTGCTGGGTCTTTTCATAGACCACCTGGCCGAGCTCGGCGCTCATGCCGTAGCGCGTGACGATGCTGCGCGCGATGTCGGTCACCTTGACGAGATCGTCGGCAGCGCCGGTCGACAATTCGCCGAAGATGATGTGCTCGGCGGCGCGCCCGCCGAGCAGCACGGCCATCTTGTTCTCCAGCTCCTGGCGGGTCATCAGGAAGCGGTCCTCGGTCGGGCGCTGGATCGTGTAGCCGAGCGCGCCGATGCCGCGCGGGATGATCGATACCTTGTGCACCTTGTCGGTGCCGGGCAATGACAGCCCGACGAGCGCGTGCCCCATCTCGTGATGCGCGACGACCTCGCGCTCGTGCGGGTTCAAGAGCCGGTTCTTCTTTTCCAGACCGGCGACGATGCGTTCGACCGCGGCGGTGAAATCGGCAAGTGTCACCTCCTCGGCGCCGCGGCGCGTCGCGAGCAAGGCCGCCTCGTTGACGAGGTTCGCGAGATCGGCGCCGGTGAAGCCGGGGGTCAGCGAGGCGACGGTTTCGAGATCGACCTCGGACGACATGCGGATCTTGCGGGAGTGGACCTGCAGGATCTGAACGCGGCCTTGCTTGTCGGGGCGATCGACCAGGATCTGGCGGTCGAAGCGGCCGGCGCGCAGCAACGCGGGATCGAGGATCTCCGGCCGGTTGGTCGCCGCCAACAGGATCATGCCGGTCCGCGAGTCGAAGCCGTCGAGTTCGGAGAGAAGCTGATTCAGCGTCTGCTCCTTTTCGTCATGCCCGCCGCCCCACGGATAGGAGCCGCGGGCGCGGCCCAGCGCGTCGAGCTCGTCGATGAAGATGATGCAGGGCGCCTTCTGCCGCGCCTGCTCGAACAGGTCGCGAACGCGGGCCGCCCCAACCCCGACAAACATCTCGACGAATTCCGAGCCGTTGATCGAGAAGAACGGCACATTGGCCTCGCCGGCGACGGCGCGGGCCAGCAAGGTTTTGCCGGTGCCGGGCGGGCCGACCAGCAGCACGCCCTTCGGGACGCGGCCGCCGAGCCTTCCGTAGCGCACGGGGTCCTTCAGGAAGGCGACGATCTCCTGCAATTCGGCCTTGGCCTCGTCGACGCCGGCGACATCGGCGAAGGTCGTCTTCATATCGGTCTCGACATAGACCTTGGCCTTGCTGCGGCCGATCGACATCAGGCCGCCGCCGAACCCCTGCTGGCCGGCGAAGCGGCGGTACATGAACCACCACACCCCGAAAAAGAGCGCCACGGGGACGATCCACGACAACAGGTCGCGCAGAAGCGTGCTCTCGATCGCGCCCGCGAATTTGACGTTGTATTTCGACAACTCCTCGGCCGTGGTGGGATCGACGCGGGTGGTGATGAACTCGTTATAGCCCTTTGCATCGGGCGCTTTGAACGTGCCCTGGATGAAGTTGCCGCTGACCCGTACTTCGGCGATCTTGCCCGCCTTTAAATCGTCCTGATATTCGCTGTAGGGAATGTTCTGGACCTTTGTGTAGGACGCGAAGATCCCCTGGATCACCATCACCGCGATCAGCGCAGCGATCCAGTACCAGGCGTGATACTGCGTCTCTTTCTTGATCGGCATCGGATCATCCCCGGAGCAGCGGCGTAGAGGCGTCGTGGCGATTTCAACGCCCGACGCGGCGCACCTTCCCGCCTAAGTGGTGCGGGAGGCTGGGATCATCAACGTTTGCCGCCGCTGCCCGGCTCGTCGAAGCCGCGCCGGTTGCTGATGAAAACAAGAGCCATCAGCCCGATGCCGAGCGCCAATGTCACGACAACGCCGAGCACCAGCGCCACCCACCCGGCCGCGCTCATGCCGGCATCGCCGAGCCCGGCCCAGAAGCTGGCCATCAGCACGATAACGACGATCGCGAAGGCGATGCCCGCAGCGGCTCCGATCCAGATCCATTTGCCGGTTCGAGGCTGCGGCATTGGGTTCATTTAGCGGAACGCAGCAAAGCAGCGGCGGTTTTCAAATCCTCGATGAACAGCGCGATGTCGCGGCGACGCGTCTCCTCATCGGGGGCGCGCAGCAGCGATGAGGGATGCACCGTCGCCATCGCATGGGGGGCCCAGCGCGACGGCACCGGCTTGCCGCGCTCGCGAGTCACGCGGAACGCCTTGCCGAACAAGGCCTGCGCCGCGGTCGCGCCGAGCGCGACGACAATTTGCGGCTTGACCGCGGCGATTTCGGCTTCGAGCCACGGGAAGCAGGCGGCAATCTCCACCGAGTTCGGCTTGCTGTGAATCCGCCGCGTGCCCCGCGGCACCCATTTAAAGTGCTTGACGGCGTTCGTCACATAGGCACGGCGGCGGTCGATGCCGGCCTCCTTCATGCAGGTGTCGAGCAGTTTGCCGGCGGGTCCGACAAAAGGATGGCCGGCGAGGTCTTCGGAATCACCAGGCTGCTCGCCTACGAACATGATCGGGGCGCGGTCCGGCCCTTCGCCGAACACGGTCTGCGTCGCGTCGCGGTAGAGTGGACAGGCGGTGCACTCGGCCGCCACCTGGCGCAGTTCATCGAGCGTCGGTTCGTTTGGGATCAGCCCCATGGCGGCGCCGGCTTCATCAATGTCAGGCATCAATCAACCCACTTCTGAATAGATACGGCCCTTGCCCTGTGCCGTTCCGAAAATCGATTTCGAGGAGTTACGCCGGAGCCTCGCGCCTTACTTGCTGCGCAGGGTTCGGCGTTGGTGGACGATCGCGCTGAGCTTGGTTCGCACCTCGTCGAATAGTTCTGCTGGCAATACCCCATAAGTCCAAACGCCCGGTCTCACACGTGAGACCGGGCGCAGGTCGACACCGGGCCAGGTGAATTCATTGACTTCATCGAGCACGACCCACGAGGCATCTGCATCCAAGCCGAGATGGCGCTTGACCTTCTGCGGGATAGCGATGCTGCGAGCCGGCTCAGAAGGGCGGTGCGTGATTGGCAGCACCCGCACCCGGAACCGGTCATCGGCGATCCGTTTGACCGCCGTGACAATCACGCACGGCCGATCCTTGCGTCCTTCGATCTCGCCCGCTCGTGCCTCCGAACTCCACAAAAAGGAATAACGCACGACCATGCCAGGGAACGGCGTCGCGGGCAGCGGCACAGGAGATCAGTCCGGGATCTTCGACAGACTGTACCGGTGTGCGGGGGGAATTTCCGAGTCTGCCATTTCTTCGATGTCGGCATCCGACATCTCGTCGAGCAGCATCACTCGACGGTCCAAGTCCTTCAGCCGTTCGTACTCGGTAGCTGAGATAATCACTACCGATGGCTTGCCGTATTGGGTGACCACCACCGGCTCTTCGAGCGCCTGCTCGCGATAACGCCCGAAATTCTTCTGTGCTTCGGCGGAAGTGATCCTGGCCATCATTTCTCCGTAACTTCGGTACTATGTTACGTAAGAAGCTCTTTAAAGTCGGTCAAGAGGGCTCCGATGCATTCAGCCCTTACACGCCGGCAGCCCTCGTGGCAGAGTGTGCCCAACACATCCCCGGGGAGATCTTTAATGCCGACCGAGAGCAAGCATCCCGAAACGATCGTGCTGCATGCGGGGTATCGCAGCGACCCGACGACCAACGCCGTCGCGGTGCCGATCTACCAGACAACGAGCTATCAGTTCCGCGACACCGAGCACGCCTCGAATTTGTTCGGGCTGAAGGAGCTCGGCAACATCTACACCCGCATCATGAACCCGACCGGCGACGTGCTGGAGCAGCGCGTCGCGCAGCTCGAAGGCGGGGTCGCGGCGTTGGCGCTCGGATCGGGGCAGGCGGCGTCCTTGTTCTGCGTCAACAACATCGCGCAGGCGGGCGACAATTTCGTCAGCTCGACCGACCTCTACGGCGGCACCTGGAATTTATTCCTGCACACGATGCAGCGGACGATGGGGATCGAGGTGCGGTTTGTCGATCCGTCCGACCCGGAAAATTTCCGGCGCGCGACCGACGCCAAGACGCGCTGCTATTACGCCGAGACGCTGCCGAACCCGAAGCTCGAAGTGTTTCCGATAGGCGAGGTCGCGAAAATCGGCCGCGAAATGGGCGTGCCGCTGATCATGGACAATACGGCCGCCCCGGTGCTCTGCCGGCCGCTCGATCACGGCGCCGCGGTCGTCATGCATTCGACCACGAAGTACATCGGCGGCCACGGCACCTCGATCGGCGGCATCGTCGTCGATGGCGGCAATTTCGACTGGGAGAAGCATGCCGACCGTTTCCCGCTGCTGAACCAGCCCGACCCTGCCTATCACGGCGCGGTGTGGACCCAGGCCGTAAAGCCGATGGGGCCGGTCGCCTACATCATCAAGATGCGGGTCACGCTATTGCGCGACCTCGGCGCCGCGGCGAGCCCGTTCAACTCGTTCCTGCACATCCAGGGCCTCGAAACCCTGCCCTTGCGCATGCGCGCCCATTGCGCCAATGCCACCGCGGTGGCGCGGGTGCTCAGGAGCCACCCCAAGGTCAGTAAGGTCATCTACCCCGGCATCATGGAAGGCGAACCGCGGCGCCGGGCCGACGCCTATCTGAAGGGCGGCTATGGCGGGCTGCTCGGCTTCGAATTGAAGGGCGGCATGGCGGCCGGGCGGCGCTTTATCGACGCGCTGCAAATGTTCTATCACGTCGCCAATATCGGCGATGCGCGCAGCCTGGCGATCCATCCGGCGTCGACGACGCATTCGCAACTGACGCCGGAAGAGCAATTGCAGACCGGCGTCACCGACGGGTATGTGCGCCTATCGCTCGGCATCGAGCACGAGGACGACATCGTCGCCGACCTCAAGCAGGCGCTCGACAAGGCTTAGCCACAGGGGCATCAGTTTGGAAACGGCGTCATTCCGGGATCGCCCGCGGGGCGAGGCCCGGAATCCATGAACACGGGCCTCTGGAATATGGATTCCGGGTTCGCGGCCGTGCCGCGCCCCGGAATGACGATCGGGGCGGCGGGAAGAAATTGCCGATTGTGAAGAAGCCCCGCCCGCCGAAGCAGGTGGAAAATCGAGCGATCCTCGAATTGTCGTGGCCGGTCGATCTCGGGCTGACCGTCGCGAGCCACGGCTGGGTGCATCTCCAGCCATGGCAATGGGAGCCGGAAACCGGCACGCTGTCGCATGCCGAGCGGATCGGCGGCCGGGTCGGCACGATCGCGGTGCGGCAGCGCGGTCCGACGACGCTCGCCGTCTCCTGGAGCGGATTTCTGCGGCGCGCCGAGGCGGAGCTATTGCGTTGCGCCGGGCGCTGGGTGTCGGCCGAGTGGAGCCCGGAAGCGGCGATAGCGGCGTTGACCCCGAGTTTCCCGGAGGAAGCGGCGCTCGTCGCGCGCGGCGGCGGGCGGCTGCTGCGCTGCTCGACGTTCTACGAGGACTTCATCAAGACCCTCCTGACGGTCAATACCAGCTGGTCGGGGACGTGCCGCATGAACGCGGCGCTGGTCGCCGAGCCGGGCGGCGGTGCCTTCCCCTTGCCCGAGATGCTGATCGAGTACGGCGAAGAACGCCTGCGCACGATCGCGAAGCTCGGCTTTCGCGCGCCGACCGCAGTCGCCGCGACCCGGAAGATGCTGGAGGACGGGGTCCTCGACGCCGCCGGGCATGGCGATGAGTCCCGGCTCGATCTCGATTACCTTCTGAGCCTCAAGGGCATCGGCCCATACGCGTCGGCGCATTGCCGGATGCTGCTGCACGATTTCAGCCGCATCCCGGTCGACTCGGTCGTCGTCGCGCATCTGCGCGAGCGCCACGCGACGACGCCGGAAGCCTTCATCGCCGCCCGCGCCGAATGCGGCCTGTACCTCGGGCTCGGCTATCGCCTGATGCGCCTCAAGGAGAAATTCCAGGTCGCGCAGATCGAGCTGCACCCACCATCGCAGGGCCCGGAATCCGCTTACTGAGCGAACGGCTCAGTGGGTGGCGTGGACGAATACGTCGAGGACACCGTCGAGCACCTGCTGCACCGAGAAGGCGGCAAGCACGAGCCCCATGATCTGGGTGATCACCATGATACCGGCGGCGCCGAGATAGCGCTGGATGCGGGAGGCCAGGAGCAGCAGGACCAGGACGATCAACAGGACCGCCACTGTGAGGCCGGCGGTGACGCTCTCCTCCCCGAACGAAAACCGGTTGTTGTCGGTCAGCAATACGACCGCGAGCAGCGCGCCGGGACTGGCGATCCCGGGCATCGCGACCGGAAAGATCGCAACCTCGGCCGGCGTGCGCCGCTCTTCGGCGCTGCCGCTCGCATGATGACCGCCGAAGATCATCTGCAGCGCGAACAGGAACAAGACCGCAGCCCCGGCGATGCGGAACGCCGGGATCGAGATGTGCATCGCTTCGAGCGCATATTGCCCGCAATAGAGAAACAGCATCAGCACCAGCAGCGCCACGACGATCGAGATCAGCGCCACCTTCGAGCGGTCGCGCGGATCGAGGCGCGTGGTCGCGTTCAAGAAGATCGGGATCGAGCCGACCGGATCGAGCACGACGATCAACGTGATCAAATCCTCGATGAGCTTGCCGGGCATGTGCGGAGCCGCCTGAGATAAACGCGGGCGACGATTGCCGACGCGCGGGCGCGACGCAAGCGCGCCTAATGGTAGATTGCCCCTGGTCAATTCCGCCCTATCAGGAGCGCGATCGATGCCTGTCCCGCCCTTCGCCCCGATCCTCGACGCGGCGCGCACCCGGCACGGAGCCGAGACAGAAGTGGACAGAGCGAAGCTGAGGTTTGGGGTGTGGGTGGACTCGACGAAAAATGTGCTTATAAGGCAGACCGGCTCGATTCGGAGACGGTCATGCCGCCAGATACTGCGGCCGGATTTTTCGGTCTGTTGAGCAGCTTAAGCCCGCCGTGGATTTTGGCGATGCTGGTGGCTGTCGTTTTAGCCTGGCGCTCACCTGACATTATCCGAGAGCTTCGTCGAAGGACCCGGAGATAGTCTCGGCGTTTTAAGTGACGTTGCGCACATGCCGGTCTCGAAGAAGCGTAAGCCGAAGCCAAAACAGGAAACAACTGAGTCGAGACCGCTGCAGAAGAAACGGTGGAGCTGGCTCAATGGACTGTTCTCACTCGGTATGATTGGACTGATAATCGCCGTCCTGCCGCATATGACAATTGAACCTGCCAGTGCTCCGGAAGCGTCAAACCCATTCTCCGGGGTCTTTAAGGTGTCAAACGGGCAGTTCTATCCCTTAGAGGCGGTTCACATCCAAGGGTACCTGTGGTGCCTGAAGATGGGTCAAGGAACAGACGCAACGCCTCCCTCTAAGTGCGAGAAAGGAAACATCCCCAGCTCTAGACCCGCATGGAACAAGGACATTGCTCCTTACGGCTCTCGGCAGATTGTCGCCGGTGAAGTGCTCTACGGCACGCCGCTCTCTATCCTTTACGCCGAGATTTCGATCAAAGTCTCCTATCAGCCGTGGTTTCTCCCTATCCCCTTGGGGCGCGAGGACCACTTCTATACGCGGCGCAAAGATGACGGAAACGTTGAGTCGCTGACTAAGTAGTTTCTTCGGGACCACACACAGGGTATGCGGATTCCGATGCGGCGGACGACCCGGATGGCGATCACTCCTTTTGCCCCGATCCTCGACGCGGCGCGCACCCGGCACGGCGCGCAGGCTTTGGAGGCGCGTCTGCCGCAGCCGAAGACCGCGGCGCAGCTCGCCGCCATGCCCGATGACCGCTATCTGTCCGACATGCAAAGGCGGATCTTTCGCGCCGGTCTCAAGCACAGCCTGGTCGACGCGAAATGGCCGGCATTCGAAGAGGTGTTCCACCGCTTCGATTTGCGCCGCGTGCGGGCGATGTCGGACGAGGCGCTGGAAGGCCTGCTCGGCAACGCGAAGCTGATCCGCCATTGGGGCAAATTGAAATCGGTGCGCGACAACGCCGCCGCGATGCTCGAGACCGGCCAGGAACACAAGAGCTTCGGTGCATGGCTCGCGGCGTGGCCCGGCGAGGACATCGTCGGGCTGTGGGAGGCACTCGCCAAACGCTTCAGCCAGATGGGCGGCAATTCCGGCCCGAGCTTTCTACGCATGGTCGGCAAGGACACCTTCATCCTGTCGCCGTCGGTCGTCTCGGGCCTCAAGCATTGGGCCGGGATGGCGCCGCCGAAGAACCGCAGCGACCGCGCCGCCGCGCAAGCCGTGTTCAACGGGTGGGCAAAGGAGACCGGCCGGCCGCTGTCGCAGCTCAGCCTGATCCTGGCGATGTCGGTCGAGGATTGAGTAAGCAGGCTCGGACAGAACCAAGCTGCAGACGCGAACCAGCGTCCATCGACACGCGCCGCGGCTGCGCCTTGGCGCTGCTCAGGATGAGGTGAAAACCCTCGACGGCATCACAATCCTCACCTCATCCTGAGCGCAAGCACAGCGAGCAGTCGAACGACGCATCGCGTCGATCCCGTCGCGGATCAATTCGCCCCGGGCAATCCGGTCCGGTCAGTAGGTCGAGATCTCGATCGAATTCTGGTCGGGGTCGTCGATATAGACCGACTGGATCGTGCCGGTGGCGCCGGCGCGCGGTCCCTGCATGCGGACCGGTACGCCGCAGCGTTCGAGATGCGCCGAAACCTCAGGGATCGGCGTGCCGGTCACAAAGCAGATATGCGCCGGCATGCGCTTCTCGCCGGCCATCGCGGTCGCCCCCGCCAAGTCGAGATGGATCTTCTGCTGACCGAACAGGATCGCGGCGCGGCCCTCGCCCATGCGCTCGGTCCGCACCCCGAGCACCCGTTCGTAGAATTCGAGGCTGCGGTCGAGATCGGCGACGGTGATGTTGAGATGGTCGATGCGGTCGATCTTCATGGCGCCCTCCTCCCAGATTGCCGGCTTTCTTCCGAGCGACCCAGCTTAGCAGCAATCGGGCGCTGAGCGCAGGTCAACACCTGCGCTCGCGACGCGGATTATCAATCCGGATTGTGCAGTGTGCGCCCTTGTGCCACAATTAATCCGGATTGTCAAGTTAAAAATTGCTGATGCGGTCATTTTCGTCCGCAACGGCGGTCACGGACCCGTGAATGCGTTTACGAGCTGGCGCAGCACCGCAATCGGCAGCAAGTCGCCAACCGGGTTTGCCGTTGCGTCGGAATCGAGGCGCGCCGATGCCGGCGAGTAGTGTTGCTCAATATCCGTAAAGCTCAGCGCGATCGCGGCTATCGGCCGATCGCCGCCGCCGCTCAACGAATAACTCGAAACGAACACGTCCTTCAGCTTCAAGACCAGATGGGACTGGCCGTCGCGCTCAAAGTCGATAATCACGGTCTCGAACCCTCGGCCATCGATCGACGCCTTGTGAAACAATGGGCTGCCGTCGGACGGCATCGTGATGACGAGTTCGCGGATGGCCGACTGACCCCGTTCGCGCGCACCGCCCGAGGGCTGCGCTCCGGGGTAGACCGCGTGGCGGCTGACGGCAAACTGGACGCTCGACACTTCGAACCAATCGATATGCGGCGGGATTTTGACCGGCCCTTTCAGCCGTGTGTCTTCTCCCGGGAGACCCATCTGCATGAAGATCGGCATCGATGCCCCCTGCCCGAGCGGCCATCGTAACCAACCGGTGCGACGGCAGCTTCCGAGCGTACGGCCAGGCTGGAGCAGCCGCAAGCAATCGGCAAGTTCAGCGCAAGCCAGCTCCCGGGATTGCTCAACCGATCGCGATGCGGCGCCTGGCGAGTTCGGTTTCGTTGACGGTCAGGCCGAGGCCCGGCTTCGACGGCACATGAAAGACGCCGTCGACCGGCTGCGGCGGGTTGTCGAAGACGGCATGCGTGCGCGATGACGGATCGTTCCACTCGCACGGCTTTGTCATGTGCAATTGGCTCGCCGCGATATGCAGGCTCGCCATGTGGCCGATCGTCGGCTGCGTCTGGTGCGGCACCAACTCGACGCCATGCGCGTGCGCCAGCGCGGCGCAGCGCTGGAGGCCGGTGATGCCGCCCATCTTGACGATGTCGGGCTGCAGCATGCGCACGCCGGCGGCGATCAGGTCGGCGACGCCGGCTAGCGTGTAGGTCTGCTCGCCGGCCGAGACGGTGATGTCGAGATGGCGCGCGACCTCGCCCATCGCCTTGACGTGATAATGCTGCACCGGCTCCTCGAACCACCAATAGCCGAGTTCTTCGAGGGCGCGGCCGACGCGGATCGCGCCGCCGGTGGAGTAGCCGTTGTTGGCGTCAAAGGCGAGCGGGAAGCCGTCGCCGATGAGCTTCCGCACGGCGCGCGCCTTGGCGATGTCGCCGGGGATGTCGAGGTCGAGCCGGGTGCGGTCGTTGTCGAAGCGGATCTTCACCGCGGCCGGGTTGTCCTTAAGGCGGGCTTCGACGACCCGCAGGACCTCGTCGACGCTGCGCACGCCGTTGCCGCCGATCGAGGCGTAGAACGGCAGGCTCGTACGCCAGGCGCCGCCGAGGAGCTTGTAGATCGGCTGGCCGAGCAATTTGCCCTTCAGGTCCCACAGCGCGATGTCGAGCGCCGCGAGCGCGCCGGTCAGCGCGCCCTCAGGGCCGAGCTTCACAAAGCGGTGTAAGGCGGTGGTCGAGCGGATCCTCACCGATCAGCATCGGCGCGACATCGCGCGCGATGATGCCGAGCGAGGCGATGCCGCCGTGCATCGGCGAGGCTTCGCCGATGCCGGACAGGCCGTCATCGGTGTGGACCCGGACGAAGGCGCTGCGTTGCTGCGGCTTGTCCTCCGGCGCCCAGCTGACCTGAAAGGCTTCGATTTTTGTGATTTTCACCGTCGGTTTCCTCCCAATCGTCATACCGGCGAAGGCCGGTATCCACTCGTCCACGGCAAGAGCGACTGAAAAGTGGGTCCCGGCCTTCGCCGGGACGACGACTTTGTTCAATAGTTGGAGATTTCGATCAGGTTCTGGTCGGGGTCGCGGATATAGACGGATTGGATCGTACCGATCGCGCCGGCGCGCGGGCCCGGACCGGCGATGATCGGCACGCCGCAATGCCCGAGATGCGCAACGACCTCAGCGAGCGGCGTTTCGGTCATGAAGCAGAGATCGCCCGAGCCGGGGGTCGGCTTGTCCGCGACGAGACCCGGGATGTTGTCGGCCGGATGCAGGTTGATCTTCTGCTGCCCGAAGCGCAGCGCGGTACGCCCTTCGCCGAAGGTGACGACCTCCATGCCGAGGATTCGCGTATAGAAATCGCAGGTGCGCGCGGTATCGGCGACGGTCAGCACGAGATGGTCGAGACGCGCGATCTGCATAGCCGGCCTCGCGAGGGGGTCGAGGTGGCGAGCTTGCCACGCCGGCCGCGCAGCAGCCAAGCCGGGCGATCGCTACAACGTCCGGCGGGACGGAAACAGATGGAAGATGCGCCGCCGTGGGGCGGTTTAGCCGGGGGCGGTTTAGCCGGGGGGCTAGTTGAATATGCCGGTAAGCTGGCGCAGGCTCAGGCCGAAACCCATCAGCAGGCAAAACCCGCCGAGCAGAACAAAGAAGATTCCGCGCACATTGCTTGGGATCGGAAGCATGATGGCGGCAATCAACAGCGCGGCGGCCGCGAGAAATATTTGTGAATCGGTCATCGGGGTACTACCTGCAGCGGAACATGCAATCGTAACCCGGCAATCGTTAACCCTGTCTAAAAACCAGGGCTACGCGCGGGTTTGGCTCTGGAGCCGCTCTTGACAGGCGAGCCCTCGGACTAATGTACTACACGCCCTACATCGGAGCGTCAGCATGAAGCGCGTAACTGCGCGCGAAGCGAACCAACGCTTCGCCCAGATCTTGTCGAACGTCGAGGCGGGCGAGCAGGTGGTCGTCACAAAGCGCGGCAAACCGGTCGCGGTGATCTCGCCCTATCGCGAGCGGCTAACCGAAGAAAGAAGAGCCGCGATCGAGCGGATGATCGCATCAATGGACGATCCCGTCGAACTTGGGGCTCCTTTTCGGACCTTCACTCGCGATGAGATGCATGAGCGCTGATGGCGTGCACGTTCGACGCGAACATTCTCGTGTACACGCTACCGAGTCCAGCGAATGCGAAACGTCAACACGCCCGGGAGCTTCTCATCCGAGCCGCAAGAAACCCCGCCAACGTGCTGTTGCTGCAAGCACTTGGCGAGTTCAGCCACGTCGCAGCGCGGAAATTCGGCCTGAATGTCGCCTCGATCCGCCGGCGCGTCGAAGACTGGTGCGCCGCGATGGGTGTGCGCGCCGCCGAGGAAGAAGATCTCAGTGCAGCGCTCTCGCTCGGTGAACGCCACAGGCTCGGTTTTTGGGACGCGCTGATGTGCGCGACCGCGGAACGCGTCGGTATAAAGTACCTCCTCTCTGAAGATATGCAGGACGGCAGGCGGTTTGGCGATTTGACGATCGTCAATCCGTTCCGGCCCGAAAACGCCGGGCTCATTGACCGCATCCTGCCTCCCTGACGAGACCACCGGGGCCATGGAGGCTTATCGCTACCCGGAATATTACGACATCGCGTTCGCGGTCGAGGATGCGGCGCGGGAGGTCGATTTCTTTGAGGCGGCGATCCGGCGCTTCTCGCGGACACCGGTGGGGCGCGTCCTCGAGATCGCCTGCGGCACGGCGCCCTATCTCGCGGAATGGCACCACCGCGGCTATCGCTATTGCGGGCTCGATCTGAGCCCCGCGATGGTCGGTCACGCGCGCGGGAAGGCAGAGGGACTCGGCATCGCGGCGGATTTCATCGGCGCCGATATGCGCGATTTCGATCCGGCGAACATCGGCGGGGCGGAACTCGCCTATGTTCTGCTCGGCTCGATCTATGTCGGGTCGAACCGTGAATTTCTCGGTCATCTCGCCCGGGTAGCGGAGGTGTTGCCCGCGGGCGGGCTCTATCTGCTCGACAGCGTCGTGTGGTTCGAGGTCTTCAGCGATTACCGGCAGAGCTGGACGCGCGAGCGCGACGGCATCACGGTGCGGATGAGCTATCGCGCCGAGATCATCGATCCGATCGCGCAGACCTACTACGAATGCGTCACATTGGAGGTCGACGACCACGGCACGGCGCACCGGATCGAAGGCAAGGTGCCGACGAAGATTTTCTTTCCGCAGGAATTCCTGTGCGTCGTTGAGACCAGCCGCGTTTTCGAGTTCGTCGGCTGGTTCAACGATTTCGATCTCGACGCGCCGGTCACATCGAGCGGCCGGCACATCACAATCCTGCGGAAGCGCTGATGTGCCTCAACCGCAGGTGGGCCGGTTGATCGTCGTTTTACATCGCGTGTTTCAGACCACGTGAAATAGCCAGAGCACGACAACAACGGAGAGCGGGACACCTAACAGCCAAAGCAAGATCGGCATGGGATCAGTCCTTCTGTTTCACTTCGCTGGACTGATGAACGAGCGTGCTGCTTCTGACGTTCCGGTTGGGCAGCACAGCGACACGTGGAACTTTGGCCGGCGAGCCTTGTGTCTTCGCGAAACAAGCTTCGACCGGCCGGTAACTGCCGGGGTGAAGCGGAGCGGTCCCTCCCCTAGCCGCCCGATTTCGGCGCGAGGAGTTGCTGCATTTCCGGATGGCCGATCGCCGGGTCGATCGCGTCGAACCGCCCGGTGGTCTTGATCTCGCGCGCGACCTGGCGGGTCGCCCCGAGCGCGATCAAGGTGAGCTGCGTGGCCGTCGTGACCCGCGCGACGCCAAGCGCCTCCAGCTCCGCGACGCTCGGATAGCCGGCACGGACATTGATGTTGACCGGCGCTTTCAGCGCCTGCACGAGGCGGCCGATCGTGTCGCTGTCGCGCAAGCCGATCGGATAGAAGCAATCCGCGCCGGCGGCGAGGTAGGCACGGCCGCGCGCCACCGCCTCGTCGAACCGGCTCGCGTCGTCGCCGATGTGCTTCAGATAGAGGTCGGTGCGGGCGTTGATGACGATCGGCACGCCGGCGGCGCGGGCCGCCTCGCGCGCCGCGCGGATGCGCGCCGTCATATCGTCGATCGAGCGGATCGGCGGCGACCCGCTGCGCAGCCCGTCCTCGAGGTTCGCGCCGACCGCGCCGGCGCGGATGATATCGCCGATCGAGCGGGCGACCGCCTCCGGAGTGTCGCCGAACCCGGCCTCGATATCGGCGGTCACCGGCACCGAAACCGCTCGGGCGATGCGCGCGGTCTGCGCGACGACCTCATCCCATGGCGCGGCCTCGCCATCGGGGTGGCCAAGCGCCCACGAGACCCCACCGCTCGTCGTGGCGACCGCGGCAAACCCTTCGGCTTCGAAGAGACGCGCGGTAATGGCGTCCCAGGCATTCGCCATCAGCAGGAGCCGCGGCCCGCGATGCAACGCGCGGAACGCCTCGGCCTTGGATGCCTGCTCAGCCTGGTTCATGATGCCCTCGCCGGGTTCGATGCGCCGCACAGCCTCGGATGCGCAACTCGGCCGGTCAAGCCCGCTGCATCAGGAGGTCAGGTGAGGCGATTGGCGCTCGCGAGCGTCGCGCTGTCGATGGCGCTGTATGCCGCCCCGGACCCGTTGCGCGCTGCCGAGCCGGCAGCGGACGACGGCGAGGCGCTCGCCCGGCTGACGCGCACGCTCGCCGCGACAGAGGCGAAAGAAGGCGCCAGCAGCCCCTATCTGTTGCCGCTGATCGAGGAACTCGCGCAGCTGCGCCTGCGTCGCGGCGATCTCGGAGAGGCGGCGGGGCTGCGACAGCGCGCGCTCAAGATCGCGATCGCCCGCTTCAGCTGCGCCTCGCCGAGCGCCGCCGAGGCGATGGTCGCGCTCGCGCTCGTCGATATCGACCGGCGCCGCTATCTCGACGCCGAGCCGTTGCTGATCGCCGCGCAAGGCGTTCTCGCCGAGCGGGTCGCGCACGATCATCCAGCGATCGCGGCAGCCCTGGCTGCGCTCGCCCGCATCGCGCTGGCGCGCGGCGACATGGTGGAAGCGGAAAAGTCGGCGCGGCAGGCTGTCGAGATCGCGCGGGGCAATCCGCACGGGCGCTCGACCGAGCCGCAGCATGCGCTCGGCGCGGCGCTGGCGGCGCAGGAGCGCTTCGACGAGGCCAAGCAGGTGCTGAGCGAAGCGCTGGCGCAGGACCGAAAGCACCAGGGACCAGAGGGGATCGATACCGCGCGCAGCCTGGCGCAGCTGGCGAATGCCGAGTTGCGGGCCCATCATTTCGCCGAAGCATTGCCGCTGATCCAGCAGGCGGCGGCAATCGACCAGGCGCGGCTCGGGCCGGCGCACCCGTTTATCGCCGACGACCTCTTCGATGTCGGCCTTGCCTATGACGGGTTGAAACGGAGCGCGGACGCAAGGCGCGCGTTTGCCGCCGCTATCGAGGTGCTGCAGCGCGGCGCCGAACGGAACTCGCCGCGTGTCGCTTATGTCGCGCAGGAGCTGGCGCGGCTCGATCGGCAAAACGGCAACGAAGCCGAAGCCGAGACGGCGTCACGGGACGCGAAGCGCATCCTGCACAGGGCCGAGGAGGAGGAGCGCCGGCGGGAACGCCGGATGTGACCGGCGTCTCGCGCGGGCTCAATCTCAATAGAGACGGGTGCGCTCAATAGAGACGGGTGCGGTAGCTCTCGGCGGTCAGGCGCTCGCCCTCGACGGGATCGGTACCGATCTGCTCGGCGATGATGCGCCCGAGCGAGGGCCATTCGCCCTTCGACACGTGCTTTTCCGGGTTCCACAGATCGGAGCGGATCAGCGCCTTGCCGCAGTGGAAATAAACTTCTTCGGCGGTGATCAGAATGCCGCTGCGCGGCACCTTGCCGTTGACCGCGAGCGGTTCCAGCAAGGCCGGATCGGTCGTGATGCGGGCGCGGCCGTTGACGCGTAAGGTCTCATTGACGCCGGGAACAAAAAAGATCAGCCCGACCCCGGGGCTGGACAGAAGATTGCCGATCGTATCGACCCGGTTATTGCCAAGGCGGTCGGGAATCAAGAGCGTCTCGTCGTCGATGACCTTGACGAAGCCGGGCGCGTCGCCTTTCGGCGAGGCATCGCACAGCCCCGACTGGCCGGTCGAGGCAATCACCAGGAAGGGCGACAACGCGATGAAGGCGCGGGAATGCTTCTCGAGCCGCGGCAGCTGCTTCTTGATCGTGCGCTCCATCGGCTCGCCGTAGATTTCGCGGATCTCGGCGATGTCCTCGATGATATCCACCCTCGCCTCCTTTGGCCTCGCATCCCTTGGCGGACCGCGGCTAGTATGCACGAGCACAGCGGCAATCTCCAGGCGGAGAAACGCGCAATGGGCGTCAGTGTTGCGCGAGAGGAGCGGCCGGAAGGCGGCCACTTGGCCCGCCTGGTGATCGACAATGCGGCGAAGCTCAATTCGCTTAACCGCGGGCTCATGGTCGAGCTCGTCGATGCGGTGAAGGCGCTCGAGGCCGACCCCGAATTGCGGCTCGTCATCGTCACCGGTGCGGGCGAGCGCGCCTTTGTCGGCGGCGCGGACATCAACGAGCTCGCCGAGCTGGATGCCGACAGCGCGCGCGAGTTCATCACGCTGGTGCACCGCTGCTGCGACGGGTTTCACCGCCTGCCGGTACCGGTCATCGCGCGGATCGACGGCTACGCGCTCGGCGCCGCGCTCGAGCTCGCTGCCGCCTGCGATCTGCGAATTGCCAGCGAGCGCGCGATGTTCGGCATGCCCGAGGTCAGGGTCGGCATTCCGTCGGTTGTCGAGGCGGCATTGCTGCCGCAGCTGATCGGCTATGGCCGCACCCGCCGCCTGCTGCTGACCGGCGTGACGATCGACGCGGAGGAGGCGCTCGCCTGGGCGCTCGTCGATGCGGTCGCCTCGCCCGACCGGCTCGACGGCGTGATCGAGCGCTTTGCCGCCGCCATCCTGGCCGGCGGGCCGCAGGCGATTCGGCTGCAGAAAAAGCTGATCCTCGACTGGGAGGAACTGCCGACCGGCGCGGCGGTGGCGCGCGGCATCGAAATCTTCACCGAGGCTTACGCGACCGACGAGCCGCGGCGAATGGCCAGCCGTCAACTCGCCGCGATGCAGGCCCGCCGCCCAACGCGCAACTCGAGGCCGCGCTGATGCCGCGGAAAGGTGTCGCGTATGGCGAGCTGGCCGACGGGATCAACTTCAAGCCGCATTATCTGGACCATCGATCACGGCTTCAGGCACGGCTGTTAAACGGCGGGGCGGAAAATCTGCCCGATTACGAAATCCTCGAAATACTGCTGGCTGCGAGCAACCCGCGCGGCGATACGAAGCCCTTGGCCAAGGCTTTGATCGACCATTTCGGCGGGACGCTCGCCGCCGTGCTGAGCGCTGAGCCCGAGGCGCTGGGGTCGGTGCGCGCCGAGGGGCGCCGTGTGGGCACCGCGGGCGCCGCGATGCTGAAGGCCGTGCGCGAAGCGGCCTTGCGGCTGTCGCGCGCCGAACTCATCAACGGCGAAGTGATCGGCTCGTGGGACAAGCTGATCGACTACTGCAAAGCCAATATTGCGCACGGCACGGTCGAGGAATTCCATCTGTTGTTCCTCGACCGCAAGAACGCGCTGATCAAGCACGAACGGCAGCAGCGCGGCACGATCGATCACACGCCGGTCTATACCCGCGAAGTGGTCAAGCGCGCGCTCGAACTGGCCGCATCCGCCTTGATACTGGTGCACAATCACCCATCGGGCGATCCGACGCCTTCCAAGGCGGACATCGAGGTCACGCGCGAGATCATCAAGGCGGCCAAACCGCTCGGCGTCACGGTGCACGACCACCTGATCATCGGACGCGGACGCCACACCAGCCTGCGCGATCTCGGATTGCTGTGAGGCGCGAGGACGCAGCACGAAAACGCTCGCGATGCGATTCTCTGCGCTCGCGCTCGCGGTAACGAGCGGCCCTGTGGATAAACCGGTGGATCGTTTTCCCTGAAGCGGGGATAACTCCCCTTTTCGGTGGATAGTTCCACAGGCGGCCGCTTTTGCGATTGCGCGGCCACGCCCGTCCGGTAGCGTCGGCCGGTCCAATGAACATTTTGGGGGGGGGCCCGCGAGCCGGAGCGATGAGCGCCCCTTCCCTCGACATAAATGCTGGCAAATCCGGGGCCCCCGGAGTGCCCATTGTTTCCCGCAAGACGGCTTTCTCGTGCCTGGATCGCATCTGCGGGTCCGATGCGATGCGTTTGCAGACCAAAGCAATCGCGGCCATCGACAATGCCGAAGAGAGCGTCCTGCCAGTCGATCGCCTGATCGCAATCGCCGGCAAGAGCGGTCTCCCGCTGCAGACGGCCCATTTCGATTGGCGTTCGCTGCTGATCGCGACGGCGACCAAGCCGGTGCTGCTGCTTCTGCGCAATTCGAATGCCATCGCGGTGCTGGGGACCGGACGCGACGGAGTCGAGGAGGTCGTCGTCTCGGATCCGCTCTATCAGAACGGCGAGCAATTTTTCCTGCCGCGCCTCGCGCTGGAACACGCGTGGGGCGGCGACGCGCTCGTCGTCAAGCCGAAGCGCAGCAAAACCGAGCGCGCCCTCACCTGGTACCTTTCGATATTGTCGCTGTGTGCGGTGACCGCGGCGATCCTCCTGGTCTTCCAGAGCACGATCGGCGTGACAATCGCCGGCTCTCATGGCGCTCGGGAGAACTCCTCGGCGGTTGCGCAGAACGAGGCAATGATTCCTCAGAACGAGGCCCGTGCCGCACCGGATGAAACACCACCGGTTGCGGCGACGACGGACGCTGACAGCCAACCCGGCGCTGGCGTCACGGAGGCCGCCAATTTCACCAGAGCCGATGACGCGCCGCCGCTCGCCGCTCCACCGGAGGCGGTCAATGCGCCGATTGCTGAGCCGGTCCAACCCACCGAGCGGCCGGCGCCGGTTGAAAACAGCGCTGTCAAATCGGCGGAGACTGGGAGCAGCGCGTCAGCGGTGTCGCCGCCCAAACCGGCCGCGCCGGCGCCACCCGAAGCGGAGCAGGTCGTGGCATTGGCGGCGCCGCCGCAAACGCCCGGCCTCTCCGGCGATGAGATTGCGGCGCTGATCGCACGGGGCGACGCTTTGATCATCCAGGGCGACGTCGCATCGGCTCGGCTTTTTTACGAACGCGCGGCCGATGCAGCGGATGGCCAGGCGGCGTTGCGCCTCGGCGAAACTTACGATCCGGCGTTTCTGGCGCGGGCGCATCTGAGCGGCGCGCGCGGCGATGCCCCGACTGCCGCACGCTGGTACCGCCGCGCCCGCGAACTCGGCACCGGCGAAGCGGAAGCCTTGTTGCGGACCCTTTCCCCTAAATAGGAACAATTCCCGCCATGATCCCCCGCCTTCTGAGCGCCGTCGCGCTCTCAGCGCTTCTCACGATCGGCGCCACGAAAGCGCCCGCGATCGCGCAACAATCGGCCGGCGTCAACCGCGGCGTCGTCGAACTCGAAACCGCGGGCACGGCCGGCATCTCGGTGCGCATCGGCGAGGAGTTGGCGAACCTGATCGATGACGGATCGACACGGCGGCTCGTTCCGGTCGTCGGCAAGGGCGCGCTGCAGAACCTCATCGACCTGCGATATTTGCGCGGCATCGACTTGGCGATTCTGCCAATCGACGTGCTCGATTACGCGAAGGAGCAGAAAATCATCGCAGCGGCGGATTCATCCGTCTACTACATCACCAAGCTTTACAACGAGGAATTTCACCTGCTGGCGCGCGGTGACATTAAAAGCGTGGCGGACCTCGCGAATCGAAAGGTAAATGTCGGTCCACCGGGGGCCGGTTCGGCAATAACAGCAACCCGCCTCTTCGACCGATTGAAGCTGCCCGTCACGATGACCAACGAACCGCAGGAAGTGGCGCTCGAAAAGCTGCGGACCGGCGAGATCGCCGCGCTCGCGCTGGTTGCCGGCAAGCCGGCGCCGCTGATCCAGGACCTCAAGGACGCCGAGGATTTGCATCTGATCGAAATACCGTTCGACCCCGCGATCGCCGATGTCTATGTGCCGACCCGTCTGACGGCGCAGGATTACCCCGGCCTCGTGCAACAAAATCGGCCGGTAAAGACGGTCGCGGTCGGCAGCGTGCTCGCGGTTGCCGAACTTCGGCAGTTGCCCGAGCGCAGTCGCAACGTCGCCACTTTCATCGATGTTTTCTTCACCACGTTTCAGTCACTCTTGGAACCGGGGCACCATCCCAAATGGCACGACGTGAATTTGGCGGCCGAACTCCCGGGGTGGCGGCGCTATCCGGCGGCCGAGCAATGGATCCAGCGCAATCTTCAGATCGCCAAGGCTCCGAGCGTGGACGAGTTGCGACTGATGTTTTCCCGCTTCATCGACGAGCGGCGGCAGGCAAGCGGCGAGGTGCCGATGCCGCCACAGGAAAAGGGTGCGCTCTTTCAACAATTCCGCAACTGGCAGACCGGTCAGGCGCAATGACGCGCTGGCGGTTCTTAGCGGTCGCAGCGGTCAGGGCCGGAACTGTGTCGTGACAGCGCCGCATCGCTTAAGGGTCGGGCTCGGCAGGCGGACGATAACCGGCCTTGGCGTGGCGCTGTTGCTGGTTTCGAGCGCCGCCGCGAGTGAGCCGACCCCCAAGCGCGGCGGGGTATTGGAATTTGCCTCGACGGTGGAGCCGGGCAATTACGATTGCCACGGCAACACCTCGTTCGCGTTTCTGCATCCGGTGGCGCCGCATTATTCGACGCTGCTCAAGTTCGACG
>Ga0185299_10000253_pt1 | contig 160609 bp, 161 predicted proteins | sample PaiPotPPA55metaG_FD_128002 | JGI IMG/M metagenome (GOLD analysis project Ga0185299, IMG submission 128002) | Iron sulfur acid spring bacterial and archeal communities from Banff, Canada, to study Microbial Dark Matter (Phase II) - Paint Pots PPA... ...
GTCTTGCGTCATGCAAAACAGCGTGCGCCGCAGCGTTTTACGAAGACCTCGGTTATGATCGGCCTGGGCGAAACAGCCGAAGAACTCGAAACGGCGATGAACGACGCCCGCGCCGCCGGGGTGGACGTCTTTACGATCGGCCAATATTTGCAGCCGACGAAAAAACATTTACCGGTCGTAGAATTCGTGACGCCGCAACGATTTGACGACCTGGGGCGCCTGGCCAAGTCCAAGGGCTTCCATCAGGTCGTCTCGAGCCCGCTCTCCCGCAGCTCGTATCACGCCGAGCAGGCGTTCGAGTAGCCGCCCGGACAACCGGCGCTGGCAACCGGCCTTAACGGGGCCGCTCTCATCCGATTTTTAGAGCCAAGCGGCACAATCCGAGCCCCTCGAGTGTTTATAGGAGTGCTATGAAAAACATCACCAAACTGACCGCCGCTCTCTCGCTGACGCTATTCCTGGGAACCGTCACGGCCGTGAGCGCAGACCCCGTGAGCCGGCCGCTGGATTTTGCCACCCAAATGACGCAGTCGTTTCCGATAGCCTCGCCAGGCGTTTTTGCCGGGACCCTCCACCTCGATGTCGGCAATAATGGGACGGTCTCGGGCTGGTACAGAGATCAGGACGCCGGAACGCCGCAGCCCGTCGTCGGCGGACACGATGGGAAGTACATCTGGTTCGATATCGGGACCCTCACCGTGACGCAAGGTTCCGATGGTACGACGCAGCTGAAGCAGCCTCTCCAAGTGACCGGTACGCTTGAGGGCGACCGAATCGTCGGCACGGTTCAGGACGGTTTTTCGCGCCTCGCTTTCACGGCGCAGCCCGAAGGTTCTTCGCAGCAGTCGCAGTAGCACGCTTTCACAACGGGGTTACAAAAGGACGCTCGCCGGAGAAATCCGGGAGCGTCTTTTTACCTAGGCGTAAACCCCGCGTAACTTGAGGCAGGCCACGACGCGCTGGATCGCGATCATGTACGCGGCGGTGCGCAGTGGCACGTTGCGCGCCTCGGAGATCGCGCGAATCGTGTGAAAGTTCGTCAGCAGCGCGTCTTCCAAGCGCTCGTTGACCTCGGGTTCCTTCCAGAAGAATCCGGCCCGATCTTGAACCCACTCAAAGTACGACACCGTCACCCCCCCCGCATTCGCCAGGATGTCGGGGATCACGTATACGCCTTGGCTTTGCAACAACCGATCCGCATCCGGGGTCGTCGGTCCGTTTGCACCTTCGACGATCAAGCGCGCTTTGATGCGCCCAGCGTTGTCGGTCGTCAAGACCTTCTCGAGCGCGGCGGGCACGAGCACATCGCACTCGGACTCGAGCAACTCGCCGTTGGTAATCTTGTCGCCGCCCCGATAGCCGTCCAGATTTTGGTGCTCTTTCGCATACGCCTCAGCGTTGCCGATGTCGAGGCCGTCCTCGTTGAAATACGCGCCGGTCACATCCGAGATGCCGATGATCTTGCAACCGCGCTCCGCAAAAAGTTTGGCCGCGTACATTCCCACGTTACCAAAACCCTGCACGACGATTCGAGCCCGCGCGGGCTCGATGCCCATGTGCACCATTTGAGCCATTGCGCAGATAGTCACGCCGCGCCCTGTCGCTTCAACGCGTCCGCGCGAGCCGCCGATCTCGAGCGGCTTGCCCGTAACGACCGCCCCGACCGTCTGGCGCATGTGCATCGAATACGTGTCCATGAACCAGGCCATCGTTTGCGGCGTCGTGCCGACGTCAGGCGCCGGAACGTCTTTGTCGGGTCCGACCACTTCGACTAATTCAGCCGCGTACCGGCGCGTGATGCGTTCCAACTCGCTCATTGAAAGTGTACGCGGATCGCAGGTCACCCCACCCTTTGCACCGCCGAATGGAATATCGACAGCCGCGCACTTCCAAGTCATCCAAAATGCCAAGGCGGTCACTTCATCGAGCGTGACGCCGGGATGGTAGCGTATGCCGCCTTTGGCAGGGCCGCGAGCAAAGCTATACTGGACGCGATACGCCGTGTAGACTTCGAATTCTCCGGAATCGCGCTGAAAGGGGATCGAGAAAATGATCTGACGCGACGGATGCGTGAGAATTGCGCGCATGCTGGAATCGAGATTGAGCAACGCGGCTGCCTCGTTGAAGTAGGCGATCCCGTCGCCAAATACCGAGACTTCGCGCACTGCTGTGCTCATAGGGCGTGGGGCCTCCGGCGGAAAGTCAGACGCTTCGATGGTTTAGGTCCTTGCACGAAAACCCCTACCCACTAAACGGCGAACTTGAAGTTCACCACGTCTCCCTCTTGCATCACATAGTCTTTCCCTTCGCTGCGCACGAGGCCGGCGCTTTTTATCGCATCGAACGTTTTGTAGCGTGCGTAATCGTCATAGGCTACGATTTCTGCACGAATGAATCCGCGTTCGATATCGCTGTGAATCGTGCCGGCGGCGAGCGGCGCCTTTGTTCCTTTTGGAATCGTCCAAGCGCGCACTTCCTTTTCGCCGGCTGTCAAAAAAGTCATCAAGCCGAGCAGGTCATACGCCGAAACGATCAGCTGATCGAGACCACTGCGCGCAATGCCGAGCGCCGCTCGAAAGTCCCGCGATTCCGCCTCGGTCATCCCGGCAAGCTCGGCCTCGAGCGTTCCGCAGAATGCGATGACGCCGGCGCCATCGTTGCGAGCCGTTGCTTGCACCGCTCGGAGCAGCTCGCCGGGCCGGCTGATCTGTGCTTCATCGATGTTGGCAACATACAGTACGGGTTTCTGGGTCAGCAGAAAAAGCTCGGCCGCCAGCCCAGCTTCGGGTGTTCCGCGCCGGAACGAGCGCGCCGGCTGGTTCTCTTCCAAGGCTGCGATCAGCGAGTTGGCAGCCTCGACGCGGCTGCGAAGCTTCGAATCGGCTCGCGCTTCCCGCTCGAGCCGATCGACTTTCTTGCGCACGGAGGCGATGTCGGCGAGGGCCATCTCGATCGAGATGATCTCGATATCGCGAGCGGGATCCGGGTTGCCCTCGACATGCGAGACGTTGGCGTCCTCAAAGCAGCGCACGACCATGGCGATTGCGTCAGTTTCACGAATGTGGCTCAAGAACGCGTTGCCCAGTCCCGCTCCTGCGCTGGCTCCGCGCACGAGCCCGGCGATGTCGACGAACCGCACGCTGGCTGGGACGATTCGGCGCGATTTGACCAGGTCGGCAAGTACCGGCAGGCGCTCGTCCGGGACGGGTACTTCGCCAATGTTCGGCTCAATCGTCGCAAAAGGGTAATTGGCTGCAAGCGCTTGCGCCGAGCGCGTGAGCGCATTAAAAATCGTCGACTTGCCGACGTTGGGCAAGCCCACGATGCCGCAGGATAACGCCATGCTGGAGCGCCAGTGGTTCGGCCAGCTTGGCAACCTTCCCTGGCCTACCCCTCGTACGCGAAACCGATCGCAAAGAACCAGGATTACAAATCGTGCCGTAGGATAAAATTGTGGTATGCGCCAGATGAAGGTTGACAAGCTGGGGATCGACCTCCTCACGCACGATCCGGTTGTCATCCTCAAGGATATCGAGGGAAAGCGCTTCCTGCCGATCCTGATCGGTCCGTTCGAGGCCACCTCGATCGCTCTGGCGCTCGAAGGCGCCCCCGTGCCGCGCCCCTTATCGCATGACTTGATGCGCGCCATGCTCGAAACGCTGGACGCGCGCCTTGAGCAGATCGTCATCCACGACATTCGCGAATCAACCTTTTTCGCAAAACTCGTGATTCGAACGAACGGCGAGCTGCAAGAGATCGACGCACGCCCGTCTGATGGAATTGCGCTAGCGCTGCGCATGCAAGCGCCGATCTTTGTCTCCGACAAGATCGTTCTCGAAGAAGCCGTACCCGACAAAGGCAACGAGGAAGCCGACCTGGAGCGGTTCAAGAAATTTATCGAAGAGCTGAAACCGTCGGACTTTAACCGCTAGTATTTATATATCCCACTGCCACGCGTTCCACCAGGGCGCCGAGGCGGGCGCCGTGCTAAAGTTCTTGAGATCCGGATTGCGAACGATCACGCGGCGCACGTTGTAAAGTGGGATCACGCCCACCGTATTGTGGAACTCGACCTCGGCTTCGTGGTACAGCTTGGCGCGCGCCACCGGGTCGTCGGTTTCTAAGCCGGCTTCCTCATAACGATCGAAAGCCCGATCGCAGTAACCGTAAATATTTTCACCCTTGGGGAACCAATACGCGCAACCGTAGTAGAACAAGTTGTCCGGATCGTAGGGCAGCGTCAGCGAGTAGTCGGCCAAATCGTATTTGAACGTGTACAGCGGCCCTTCATGCGAAAAAATTACGCTATACAGATACATCTTAATTGCCAGATTGATGCCCACGGCCCGCAAAGACTGTTGGAGATAGGTCGCGATCAAACGGCCGTTGGCTGAGCCGGCCGAAATATGAATGACGAAGTCCAGCCGCTGGTCGCCTTTTTGCCGCGTGCCGTCCGGGCCGACACGCCAGCCGCTACGATCGAGCAGCGCTCGAGCCGCCGCAGGGTCGTAGGCGTACGGCGCGTTTTCCGTGTAGCCGATCGCGACATCCGGGAGGATGTCGTGCGCGAGCGTGCCCACGCCGTGCTCGATCTTGCTGATGATGCCTTGGTAGTCGATCGCCAGCGCGATCGCCTTGCGCACGGCCAAGTCGCGCAGCTGCGGGCGGCGTTGGTTGAGGATCAAGATATTCTGCGCATTCCACGGCGCCAGCGACACCGCTACATCAGATAGGCCTTTGTATTGGTCATAGAGGGTCGCGGGAGGCGAGGTGACCAGGTCGACGTCGTGCACCTTGACCTCGTTGAGGATCTCGTTGTCGTCGGGCACCACGTCGAAGATGATTTTCTCCAATCTTGGCCGGCCTTTGAAGTACAAGTCGTTGCGAATCAGGACGATGCGCCGGCCGCGCTCCCAGGATTCGAATTTGAACGGTCCGGTTCCAATCGGGTGCGCGTTGAACGGAATCTGATTGATATCGTGCAGCCCCGCTAACAGATGGGCCGGCAGTATCCCCTTAACCCCCTCCTGCAGTGGCGTGAAGAACTTGGTAACCAGCGGCGGGTAACGTTCCTTAAGATGCAGCACGACGGTGTAATCGTCGGGTGTGTCGACACGAGCGATGCGATCGTAACCTTCGCGATGCAGCGTATTGTTGTTCGGATTGATGACCGCCAGCCAACTAAACTTGACATCTCTTGAGGTGAAGGGCGCGCCGTCGTGCCAGCGGACGCCATGCCGCAAGCGGTAGATATAGGTGCGCCCGTCCTTCGAAATATCGCCGTTGCGAAGCGTCGGGACTTCCGTCGCCAGATCGCCAACCAGTTTGCCCTGCTGGTTCGCAACTATTAAGAACGAAAATACGAGCGAGTCCAAGTCATAGACGAGATCCATCGTTGAGAGCAAAGGGTTTAAATGGTCCGGCTCTGCGATGTCGGCGATGCGCAGCGTGTGCGCGAGCGTCCAGGCGTGCCTTCCTGCTCCGCCGGTCTGCACGCGAGTGCACGACGCCATCATCGTAGCGCACAGCAGGAGAGCGCCGAAGCGCGCAATCTTCACCGTCGGTCTGCTTCGAGGGGTGCCCCTGCGAACCTCGAAGAACCGAGCGTTTTCGCTTTTCACGATATGGAGCGTATGTACACTTCAGAACGCGCCGAGATCGGCGTCTTTGGCGGGTCCGGTTTTTATTCGCTGATCGAAAACGCGCGCGAGGTCACGATCGAAACACCTTACGGGCCACCCGCCGATAGAGTAGCCCTCGGTGAAATCGCCGGCAAGACGGTCGCTTTCTTGCCGCGCCATGGCAAGACACACTATCTACCGCCTCAATCCATCAATTATCGTGCCAATACGTACGCGATGAAGATGTTGGGCGTCACGCGCATCATCGGACCGGCGGCATGCGGTTCGCTCAAGGTCGATGTCATGCCGGGCGACATGGTCGTTGCGGATCAGATCGTGGATCGCACGAACGGGCGCAAAGACTCGTTCTTCGACGGCCCGATCACGACCCACGTGAGCTTTGCGGATCCCTACTGCCCGCAATTACGCCCGATTGCGATCGATGCCCTGAAATCCTTGGGCATCACGACCCATGAGCGTGGAACGATCGTCGTGATCCAGGGGCCGCGCTTCTCTACGCGCGCAGAATCGAAGTGGTATGCGAGCGCCGGCTGGGAAGTGATCAACATGACGAATTACCCGGAATGCTACTTGGCGCGCGAGCTGGAGATGTGCTACGTCAACATCTCGCTTATTACCGATTACGACGTTGGACTGGAAGGTGAACCCGGTGTTCAGCCGGTTTCTCACCACGAGGTCATCGAGGTTTTCAAGCGCAACAACGCGCGCGTGAAGAACGCGATCCACTCGATCATCGCAAATACGCCGAAGGAGCGAACGTGCGGCTGCGGCGGCGCCCTGCAAGGGGCCCGTCTCTAATGCGCGGATCGGAGGGCCTCGATCTTTCGATCTACGCGCGTGGATTTGTCGTGCTGGCGCGCAACCCGGTCATCTTCGTTTTTCCGCTCGTCGCAGTTGCGATCGAAATCGGGTTGAGCTTCCTGCGAGCCCCCCTTTTTGACCCGCTTGGCGGCTACGATTTTGGACTGATTGGGCTGCTCTTCTCGCTGATCAACGGCTTCGCGTTTGGCTTGGCGCTGATCGCGGCCGAAGCTGCCTGGCGCGGCCGCGGTGGTTCCTTAGCCGCGACGTGGGAAGAGGGAAAGAGGAAAGCCGGCGGCATCTTGGTTGCGACGGTCGGTTTCATCTTCGTGATCTATGTTGCCGAATTGTTGGGCGGTTTTCTCGGCCTGGTTGGCCTGCTCGTTCCGGCGCTCGCGGTGTTCTTTTTGATCTACACGATCCCGGCCGCTGCGATTGGCGGCCTCCCCGGTGCCGCCGCCCTTTCGGCCTCGGTCGAACGCGTTCGAGGCAATTACTTGGCCTCTGCGGTGCTCGTCATCGTTTCGCTGTTCCTTTACTACTACGTCGGCGTCTTCTTGGGACCGTACATCAGCACGGCGGTAGGCGTTTTCGCGCTTTATGCGACGGTGCTCATACAGGCGCTGGTCATTGCGTACCTGGCAGTCGTTACTGCGAGGCAGTATGACGAGGTCGCGTTCTTCCGCCGCTACTAACCGCCAGCCCCGAGAGGTGCATGCGCACCATTTCACCGACCAGCCCGGCGCTGACGTTCGTGCGCGCGATCTTTTGTGCATCGGTGATCCGCGCCAAAACGCGCATCGCGTCGGTTGGCGTGAGCAGGGGCAGCTTGCCTATCGCGGCGGCGCAGTCAGGCGCCAGCATCGGCGCCGATTCAGCCGCAAACGTTGCCGCCGACCAATCTCGCGCGAGCGTCTTTACGATCTCCAGGCCCTCATCGAGCGTTTCGCGCGTCGCCCAACTCGATTGCGGTGAAGCTCCCCCCACGACCTCAAAGAACCAATCGATCACAACCGTGCGCAAGCTCTCTTGCTCGCCGCCGACGGCCGCGCGAGCCCGCGCCGCGCCGCCCGCGCCGATGATCGCGGCGTTGCGGGCATCTTTCGGGGCGACACCCTCGTCGAGCAAGATCTTTTCGATCTCCGCTCGCGAAAGCGACGGAAAGCGCACCTCGCACAACCGTGAGCGGATCGTCGGCAGCAAGCGCCCAGGCGTCGCCGTCGTCAAAAGAAGAACGACCGACGCCGGCGGCTCTTCAAAAAACTTCAGCAGGGCGTTGGCTGCATGGTGAGTTGCAAAGTCTGCATCCCCAAAGATAAAGATCCGCAGGCCGCCGGCGTACGATTGAAGAGAGAATTGCCGCACTAGGTCTCGCGCGGTCATCTCTTCAGCGCCAAACGCGATCGCGGTTTCGCGGTCTCCGATTTTAATCGGTCCGATGCTTTCGATGAGATCCGGATGCGTTCGCGCTTGGACTTGCTTGCACGCCTGGCACGTTCCGTCGTATCCGAGCACATGAGTTTTTGGCGCCTCGCACAGCAACGATTGGGCCAAGCGCCGCGCGAAGGTTTTCTTGCCGACGCCCGCGGGCCCCGTAAAGAGATAGCCATGCGCGAGATCGGCCTTCGTGAGACGAGCAAAGTACTGCTTCGGCTCGTCTGCGCCGATGACGGCAAATTGCAGTTCGGGTCGATCGACGCTGGGGCTGCTCACTTCGAAACCACGCGCACTTCTTCCAGCGCCTGAGCCAGCAATTTATCCACGGGCGTGCCTCCATCGAGGACATGAATGCGTTTGAGATTTTCCTTTGCCAGACTTAGAAAGCCGGCCCGCACCCGCTCGTGAAAGGCATCGTCTTGGAGGTCGAGCCTATCGCGCGTCCCACCGTTCTCGCGCTGCCGGAGCGCAACCCGTGCGCGCGACAGCGCCACCGGGATGTCGACGAAGAGGGTCAGGTCAGGATTACGACCGCCTGTCGCGGCATCGCACATCTGCCGCAGCATCTCTATGTCGAGACCGCGCCCATAGCCTTGATACGCGAGAGTCGAATCGATAAAGCGGTCGCAGAGCACGACCTGCCCTGCGCTTAGGGCCGGTTCGATCACTTCAGTAATCAAATGCACTCGCGACGCATTGAGCAGCAGCGCTTCGGCTAAAGGTGCAATCTGCAGATCTGGTTCCAAAAAGATCGCGCGAATGCGATCGCCGGTCTGCGTGCCGCCCGGCTCGCGCGTTTCCACGACGTCCCGCCCGGCCGCGCGAATGGACTGCGCAATGCCGTGCATCAGCGTCGTCTTCCCGGAGCCCTCGATTCCTTCGAATGTGATGAACACGTGTTTACCTAGTCCTTGGTCAAGCGCGCTCGGAGGGACTCGAACCCCCGACCCCCGCGTTCGAAGCGCGATGCTCTATCCAACTGAGCTACGAGCGCAAGAATGATTTTAGGCCCGCCGCCACAGCAGCGTGCTTGCATTTCCCCAGATATATGGCGGCAGCGTTCGAATCGTCAGCTCGTCACCCTTGATCCTAAAGGCTCGCTCGAGCGTTGTGCCGACGAGGTTCGTGAAAACGCAGGTTTCGAGCGTGTGAAACACATGATCGCCGCGAACGCGATAAGTGCCTGCGTAGGCCAAGAAATTGCGCAGGGCTTCGCTGCGTTCTTCAACCGTGGAGGACGCAGCATCAGGAGCGATCAGCTTCGGACGATGTGCCGCCGAAAGAGTCGCGGAAACGCGGCCACTTGCGGTATAGATCAGATACCCAACGGGATGCGGTCCAAAGCGCGGCTTCATCGAGCCATCGCGCGTTTCCTCATCGAAAGATTCTAACGACCACGCGCCGACAACGCCCTCGCCGGCGGCGCTGGCGACGCCCCCGATGCCGGCGAGCACGCCGATAGAGGCGGTAGCCTGAAGGACTCGTCTGCGTGAGATCAAGGGAAAGCGATCGTTCATAAACGCCTCCTCATGTATCGCTTGTCTTCGTAGGAACGACGTACGCTCCGCAGCCGCGTGTTGCCGCGCGCGGGTGTGCCGTCGGCGAGCAGCACCTCAGCTTCGAATCCCGGATAGTGCGGTCGAAAGCGCCGCTCTTTCCACGATTCGACCGTCATGCCGTCCGGTGCGCCCTTTTCGTAGCGGCCGGCATAGCCCGTGATGCCTTTGCGGTCCCCGCGGATGTCACGCCCGAACTGAGTGAAAACGACCGCGAATCGCTCGACGTTTGCGATTTGATTCTCAACGCGCTTAATCGTGGCCACGTGACCCGCAGCCGGTTAAACGTCGGCTTGCTTGAAAATACGCACGCGGCGGTTGGGTTCGAGTCCCGTGCTGCGTGACTGCAAGCGGTAGCGCTCCGCCAGTTGGTGCTGAATGCGCCGCACGTACGAGGTTTGCGGCGATAGCTCGACCGCTTGATTGTTGAGCATCACCTGGTAAATCGCTTCCTCGGCCTCGCGCAGGGCGACCTCTTCCACGTCGATCGGCGGCAGATTAAAGACGTCTTTGAGTGCATTTTGGATCTGAGTGGTCGTGTTGGTCTTGATCGAATAGATCGGCACGTTCTCGGTGGCAATCTGGCGTAGCTTTACCGACTCTTTACGCTCCAACGTCTTGAGCGTCAGCACGACGTCGGCATCGTCCCAAACGCGCGCAATCGTGGCGTTCAGGCGCAGGTTGTGGATCGCGCGTTCGATCTTGTTGCGCGAGACCCCGTAAGGAAAAATCAGTATCGCCCGCTCGGCTTGGTCCGAACCGGCTCGGTGATCGTCTGCGTAAGAGGACGCGATACGCGGCATCGATTCCGGATTCGCTTCCTGGACGATTGCGACGCTGCCGCTGGCCGTGCGCTGGCGGACCTCAGGCTGCGGCTGGTATCCCCGCAGCAGCGCGTCGACCACATCCGCAACGTTCTGGTGAATCGCAAGCCGGTCGCGATCTTGAATTTCGATCACGACGTCGAACGTCGGCGGCGCCTTGCGCTCGAGCACGGTCTTGCGCGTCCCCCGCCGGCGGGCTTCTTCATCGGATAAGGTTACCGCAGCGATGCCGCCGACGAGATCGGCAAGGGTCGGGTTCATCAGCAGGTTTTCGAGCGTTTGGCCGTGCGCGGTCCCGAACAGCGCAACGCCTCGCTCGGCAATCGTGCGGGCGGCCATCGCCTCGGCTTCGGTTCCGATCTCATCGATGACCACAACCTGCGGCATGTGGTTTTCAACGGCTTCAATCATCACGGCATGCTGGAGAGCGGGATCCGCCACATGCATGCGGCGCGCGAGGCCGATGCCGGGGTGCGGGACATCGCCGTCTCCGGCAATCTCGCTGCTCGTGTCGACGATGACGACCCGCTTACGATCTTCGCTCAGCACGCGAGCGCATTCGCGCAACATCGTCGTCTTGCCGACGCCCGGCCGCCCGAGCAAACATATCGACTTGCCGCTGCGGATCACATCCAGAATGATATCGATCGTTCCAAAGACGGCACGGCCGACGCGGCACGTCAAGCCGATGATTTTCCCGGTTCGATTGCGGATCGCCGAGATGCGATGCAGCGTTTGTTCGATACCTGCGCGATTGTCGGCGCTAAACTCCGAGAGCCGCGAGCTAACGTGCGCGATGTCCTCGTGCGTTACGGGCGTTTCCGACAGGTAGACGTAATCGTTTTCAAACCGAGCTTCGGGCGGGCGCCCCAAGTCCAAGACGATTTCGATCACGCTGTCGAGATTGGGTAAGCGGACGAGCGATTGGCGAATCGGGAGCGGAAAGATATCGAGGAGTTGCGTGAGTTCCCAGCCGGGGGAGATGGATTGGACGTTAACGGCCAATACTGATCCTCAACTGCAGTTTAGTAGTTGTGGGCTCTTACCCACCGCAGCCGGACCTCCTGTCCGGTTACTCCTTGACGACGCGGATGCGCTTGAGCTCGGGGTCGAACGGCCCCTGCATGTGAACGCCGGCCCGCAACTCGAGATCGAGGTAGTCGATGATCTCGGGCGTGATCTCTTCGCCAGGCGCGATGACCGGGATCCCCGGCGGATAGGGCGTAATGATCTCGGCGCAGATACGCCCTTTGCTCGACTTGAACTTGATCGATTCCGTCTGCGCCAAAAACGCGTCTCTGGGCAACATGCGCATCGCGGGCGTCTTCGGCAGCTTATAGGTCCCCGTCTTGAGACGGCGCTCGAGCACCCCCGAGGGTGAAAAGATGTCAACGGCGCGGTCTTCACGCGCCAGCTCGCTGACGCCGAAGACGAGCCGATCGGCCGCCGTTTGGGTTGTGCCGATCGTAAAGAGCGCAACGACATTGAACAGGTCGGCCAGCTCGACCTGAACGTTGTAACGCCGCCGCAAGATTGCCGATGCTTCGTAGCCCGTGTAGCCCAAGTCTTTGACCGTGATCGTAATCTTCGTCGGGTCGAGATCGAACACGCCCTCACGCCCCTTGAGCTCTTCTCCAAAACAGTAGACGCGTGGTATCGCATTGAGCCGCAGGCGCGTCTCGTTGGCTAAGTCGATCGTCTTTGTAAGCAAGGCCTCCCCTTGCGTTGCCATCTGGCGGCGTGCAACATCCAAGGAGGCGACCATCGGCAAATTGGGCGAGGTTGACAAGAAGAGCTTGAGCACGGCATCTAGACGATCTAGGCGTACGCGGCTGCCTATTTGATGCAGCATCGCGGTCTGCGAAAAGCTCGAAAGCATCTTGTGCGTTGAGTTGATGCACAGGTCGGCTCCCGCAGCGGTGGCTGAAATCGGCAGCCGTGGATGAAAATGGAAGTGCGGTCCCCATGCCTCGTCGACAAGCACCATCTTGTCATGCGCATGCACGAGCTTTACGATGCTCTCGAGGTCCGCTGCAACGCCATAATAGGTCGGACTTACGATGTAGATCGCTTTGACGCCGGGATGCTCCTGGAGCGTTCGCTCGACCGTCGCCGGCGTCACCGTATGGTCCATGTGCAGCGCTTCGTCTACTTCCGGCTGCATGTAAATCGGTCGGGCCCCGCTCATCACGAGCGAGCCGAGCAAACTCTTGTGGGAATTGCGCGGCACCGCGACGGCGTCGCCGGGGTCGGCCGCCGTCATCAACATGCACTGATTGCCGCTGGTCGAGCCGTTGATCAGGAAGTAGGTGCGGTCCGCGCCATAGGCTTCAGCCGCAAGTTGTTGCGCCTCTAAGATGGACTCCGTGGGCTGCAGCAGATCGTCGATGCCCGGCATCGGGGTAAGGTCGATCGAGGCGATGTTATCGCCGACAAACTCGCGGAACGCCCGGTCCATCCCGATGCCCTGTTTGTGACCCGGCGTGTGAAACGGGATGACGCCGGCATCCACGTAATCCAATAGCGCCTGAAAATACGGCGCGCGCGACTGATCCACTGGAAGCCCTCGACTCTACAGCTAAAAAGTGTAAGTTTGGTGCGCCTTAGGCGCAGGCTACAAACGCGTATCCCTTTGCCGTATGCGAGTGATGGGAAATAATGAACGCTGCCCTACGGAGCGCCACACTTAAAACACGATGGGTTTTTGTGCGTACCGAGGCACGAGGAGCGCTGAATGCTCTTGAACGCATTTGAGCGACGAGTAACGAAGGTACGCACAAAAAGCCGCGTGTTTTCACGCCATGACCTCGAACCCCAGTCGCTGTAGCATCTCGAAGTCATCATCGTCTTTTCGGCCGCCCGTCGTCAAGTAGTCGCCCAGCACCAGCCCGCTGGCCCCGCTGCGCATGCCCAAGTCTTGCAGGCCCGCAAGCGTGATTTCGCGACCGCCGGCGAAGCGAATCAAAGCGCCTGGAAGCGCAAGGCGCGTCATCGCGACGAAGCGTAGCGCCTCAACGGGCTCGACCAGCGAACGGTCGCCAAACGGCGTGCCGGGCCGAGGGTTGAGGAAGTTGATCGGCACTTCTTGCGGCTCGAGCTCTTGTAAAGCGGCCAAGAACTCGATGCGATCCGCGACCGTCTCCCCCATGCCGATAATGCCGCCGCAGCAAAGCTCTACGCCGTAGCGCTTGATGAGACGGCAGGTATCCCAGCGCTCATCATAGGTATGCGTCGTGCAGACAAAAGGAAAGTAGCGGCGCGATGTTTCCAAGTTGTGATTGACTTTATCGACGCCGGCCCTTACCAACGCCGACATCTGATCGTCGCGAAGGATTCCGAGCGAAACGGCTACCTGCAGCGGCAACTGGTCTTTGATCGCGGCCGTGGCCTCACATACCCGATCGAGCAATTTAGCGGAGGGTCCGCGCACGGCAACGACAATGCAGAATTCGCCGGCGCCGCGCGCGTGCGCGTCACGCGCGGCGGTGATGAACCCATCGACCGACGACAGCGACTCCGCCTCTACATCGGTCGCAAAGCGCGCGCTTTGAGAGCAGAAGTTGCAATCCTCCGAGCAGCCGCCTCTTTTCGCATTGTAGAGCACTTCGATTGCAACACCGCTTCCGCAGCGTTGCGTGCGAACCGCGTCGGCAAGCGCAAGCAGATCGGGAAGGTCCTGCGCGGGCAGCACGGCAACGCCCTCGAGCAACATGGGCGTCGCCGCCAGGTCGCGGCTCAAGACGTGCTCGCGCGCAGCTTCTATCGTTGCATGCATCTCTAGTGTGGTGAAGCTCCCGAATTCTTTTCCGAGATCATCGACTCGAAAAGTTTGGCACCTTCTTCTATGCTGCGCGCCTCATCAACTTCAAACCGCAGCGTTCCCAGAACGCGCAGCTTGTCAGCGAGCGCGCGGGTGACGTCCTCCCGAAAATGTTCCTCGGTGGGATTCCACCGTTCGACGAGCAGCGCGCCGGCGATCGGAACATCGTGCTCCTGCAGGCGCGAAACGGTAAGCAGCGCGTGGCTGATGCACCCCAGGCGCAGCCCGACCGCGACGATCGCTTCCAATCGCGCCAGCCGCGCGATGTCGGCAAAACTCTGCTGGCGGTTGAGAGGCACGGCGACGCCGCCGGAGCCCTCGGCGATAACTGCGCCCTCGATTCGATCGAGCACGCGTTTCAAGTCCTCTGCGTGGACGGGAGGCATGCCTTCCGCCAAAGCCGCGGACCACGGATCCGCCGGCTTAAAGAAGCGCGCCAACTCCAGGTAGGGCAAGCCGGTCAGGACGCCCGCACGCTGTGCGTCGCCCTCCTCGCCTTCACCGGCACCGGTTTGGACGAGTTTGACGATCGTTGGACGTAAGCCGCGATTGCGCAGCGCGAGCGCAAGCGACGTGACGACGCGAGTCTTACCGACATCGGTATCGGTGCCGGTTACGAGATAGCGATGCACGAGACCGCTTCAAGAAAGCGCTGGACATTTTCGTCGGTATGGTCGGATCGCACGCTCAAGCGTAACCGCGAAGTTGCCAGAGGAACCGTCGGCGGTCGAATCGCCGGCGCACCGATCGACTGCACTCGTAAACGTTCTTGAAGGTCGAGCGCCGCTGCCTCGCTGCCGACGATGACCGGAACGATCGGCCCTTTGGTTCTCGGAACATCGAAAGGCGCTTGGCTCAACCCGTCTTGCAAGCGTGTAACGGCGCGCGCGATGCGTGCCCGCCGATCGTCCGCCTTGAGAGCGAGATACAGCGAGATGCGCGCGGCTAGCGCGACCGGGGGCGGCAAGGCCGTATCGAACATGAAGGTACGTGCCGTATTGACGAGCAGTTCAATCACGGGCTTAGGCCCGGCGACGAAACCGCCGAGCGCCCCCAGGGCCTTCGAAAGCGTTCCGATCACGACAACGCGCTCGTCGCTCAATTCGAACGCCAGGCCGCGTCCCTGGGGGCCCGCAACGCCAATCGCGTGAGCCTCGTCTACCAGCAAGATGTCATCCGCGCCCAGATCTGCGAGCATAGCTGGGAGATCCGCGCGATCGCCATCCATGCCGAACAGCGATTCTGTAACGATCAACGCAGGGGTGTCGCGCTCGCTTTTTTGCGGCAACAAACGGTGCGGGTAAATCCGGCGCTGAAGCTTGGTGGCTCGCAAACCGTCGATTAGCGAGGCGTGGTTGCGCGCATCCGAATATGCGGTGCGTACGGTTGCTGCCAGTGCAGTGATCGCGCCGATCGCCGCCAGGTAGCCGGAGGAAAATAACAGCGCGCCTTCACGCCCGACGTAAGCAGCGAGATCCTCTTCCAGCAGCCAGTGCTCGCGGTGGCGCCCACCGAGCAGCCGCGCTCCGCCGGAGCCGACCCGATTCGCTCGGCGCAAGGCTTCAACAACCTGCGGCTCCGTTGACATCGCAAGATAATCGTTCGTCGAAAAATCCACCGCGTAACGCTGCTCATCACCGCGCAGCAATCGAAGCCGAGACTGCGCTTCGATCTCCAGCAAGCGTGCGCGTGCACGGTGCAGATAGGTCATTTCGTCAAGATCTCTTCAAGCGACTCAAAAAAAGCTGCCGCTTCGGCTGCGCTAGTAGAGAGCGGCGGAACAAACTGCAGTACGTTGCCGATCGGGCGCGTGAAATGGCCGCGCTCGTAGAGCGCGTCCGCTACGTCCCAAGCAGCCGCACTGGAATCCTCGTGGCTTGAGCCTTCGGGGTTCAACTCGATGCCGTGCATGAACCCAACGCCGCGGACGTCGCTGACGGCCGGCAGGGCTCGAAGCGAATTCAGCCGCGACTCGAATTGCGGCGCGAGCGCTGCGACGTGGTGCAGCGATCGCTCGCGGTCAAAGAGCTCCAGGGACGCGAGCGCAGCCGCGCAAGCGATCGGATTCCCGGCATAGGAGTGCCCGTGGAAGAAGTGCTTGGATTCCTCACGCGCGCCAAGAAACGCGGCATAGATTTCGTCGCTGGCAAGCGTTGCAGACAGCGCGAGGCTGCCGCCGGTAATGCTTTTTCCCAGACACAGGAGATCCGGGCGCAACTTCAACTTCTCGCAGGCGAACATCGTGCCGGTTCTTCCAAAGCCGGTCGCAATCTCATCCACGATCAAGAGCGCGGTTCGTTGCGCGAGGCGTTCGTAACGGCCGGCTGGGACGATGCGCATGCCGGCAGCGGCCTGTACGATCGGTTCGACGACCAAGGCCGCCACATCTTGATCGTCCCACACGTCGTCCCACGCACGGCTCTCAAAGGTGATCGCCCCGAAGCGAGATTTGAAGAGCGGGATGTCGGAAACGCTCATCGCCCCGGCCGTATCGCCGTGGTACGAATCGCTCAGATGAACGAAGCGCGTGCGCTGGGGCTGCCCGACATTTTGCCAATATTGAAGCGCCATTTTGAGCGCGGCTTCGACGGCGCTGGCACCGTCAGATGAAAAGAAGACAAACGGCAGGCCGGTGAGATCGGCCAGCCGCTCGGCAAGTTCTTGGGCTCTCGGATGGGTCGCGCCTAGGAGCGTGCTGTGGTCGAGCGTGCGCGCCTGCGCTGCAATCGCTTCAACGATACGCGGATGGCAGTGGCCATGAGTTGTCGTCCAGATCGAGGACACCGCATCGAAAACGCGCCTGCCGAACGAGTCGAAGAGATAGTTGCCCTCGGCGGCGACAAACGCTCGCGCGGTCGCGTCGAGCTGCGCCATCTGCGTAAAGGGCAGCCACAGGTGTGAGCGCGGCGGGGGCTTGAGTTTAGGCGCCGCCGCAGCCGTGTTCGGAGTTCGACCCGTAGTAGGCGCGGTGGCGCTTGTAATCGTAGACCCGAAAGTCATAGCCGCGCGCATCCGTGTCCGGATTGCAGATCCATTGCTTGTGCTTGGCATCGTACTGCGGGGTGGGATAATCGATCAGGCAGACTTGGACGGCGTCACCGGGCTTCTCGCTCATCATCAATGCGTTCTCGGGTTCGTTCTGATAGTGGACGACCGCCGGATCGATAAGGTGGGGAATGTTGACGAATTTGTAGCGCGTCGCGAGTTTGAAGCTGACTTGAACGCCGCTGGCAAAGTCGGCTTTGGTGTACGAGTTCCCTTCGCCTCCGGTCAAACGAGGCGCGACTTCCCGAACTGTCCCCTTCGTACAAGGAATGCTCAGACCCGTCCAGGGGCCGCCCGACACGATGTAGTCGTGAAGGCCCTCGTCCACAGCTCCGGCCGAGATCGGCGCGACGCTCACCAGCGCGATGAGCATCAAAGCGCTAGCTTTCAATGCGCTCTTCGATCGAAACGTTGTACAGGAACAAGAACTTGTGCCACTCGCCGGGAAAGGTGTTACGCTTGATCTGAATCCACGGGATGTATTTTGGCTGCTTGGGCTTGCGCTTCAGGCTCATGTTCGCGTGCTCCGGCATGCGGTTGTTCTTACGGTTGTTGCAGTTCATGCAGGCGCAGACGAGGTTCTCCCAGGTCGAGGGGCCGCCGCGACAGCGAGGAATCACGTGATCGACCGTCATCATCCGTTCACCGCGTGTTCCGCAGTATTGACACACGTAGTCGTCGCGCAGCAAAATGTTCTTCTTCGTCAGTGCGACTTTTTGCATCGGACGCCGGATGTAGTACAGCATGCGAATGATCGATGGCATGCGCATCTCGTAGGTCGGCGAGCAGAGCATCCGCTCGCGACCATGCACGACCTCCGCTTTGCCGGAAAAGATCAGCTTCACCGCGCGCTGAAAGTTCGTGATGTTCAACGCTTCGTATGTGAAGTTGAGAACGAGCACTTCGGTCATCAGGTATGAAGAGCGAGACTCACAGGCCTCGCTTTCTGACAAATGTCATTCGCGACTCGGTTAGCATCTGCGTGATTGCTAACCGCTCTTCCGGTCTGAGCCGTTCTTTGACCCGTTCGAAAGTGGCGCTTGCAACGTCGATGGCAATCTCGGCAGATACGATGTCCGGCGGCCCATCCGTGTCAGCCGACAAATACGCATGCGCCGCCAGCGATAGCGTTGCGATGATTTCGGTCAACAACGGCTCGACGGCCGGGATCTGTCCCTGAAAACCGGCCGCATCGGCGTCATGTGCAGGCGCTTGCGGGCTCATACTGCGCTGGACTTACGCGGGAAGGGCTAGCTTCCCTACGGCGGCCCCGTCTTTGACGATCTCCAAGAAATAATTGTGCAAACGGCGGTCCCGGCACAATTCCGGATGAAACGATGACCCTAAGATATGATTTTCGCGCACGAGGACACCCCGTCCATGGAGCGTCGCAAGCACGCGCACGCCGGGCCCGCTTCGTTCAATCCACGGGGCACGAATAAAGACCGCTGGAAAAGGCGCGGCTCCGAGCTCTGGAATAGCGAGTTCGACTTCGGCGGAGGCGACCTGGCGACCAAACGCGTTGCGCCGGACCGATACGTCGAGCAGCTGCAGGGTCGGCTGACCGGGCAACTCGACGACCTCGCGCGCAGCGACGATCAGGCCCATGCACGTACCCCATAACGGCATGCCACACCTGACCCGCTCCCTGATGACCCCACTCAGATCGAAGCGATCCAGGAGCTTCATGACCGTCGTTGACTCACCGCCCGGGATGATCAGACCGTCAAGGTTTTCAAGATCCGCGCGCGACTTCACGCGAACCGCGCGCGCGCCTACTTCCTCGAGCGCGGTGATGTGTTCGGCGACGTCGCCCTGAACCGCGAGCACGCCGACCGTGCTCGAACGCCGCATGTTAGTTGCCCCGCGGCGCGAGCAGTTCCGATTGCGCGAGTTTGCGGACGTCGATCCCCTCCATGGCTCGCCCGGAGAGCGACTTGGATGCGGCCACGATCACCTTGGGATCGAGGTAATGCGTCGTCGCGTCGACGATCGCTTTCGCGAAGGCGCGCGGGTTGGTCGATTTAAAAATCCCGCTGCCGACGAAGATCCCTTGCGCACCCAATTGCATCATGAGCGCCGCATCTGCCGGCGTCGAAACGCCCCCCGCGCAAAACAGCACCACCGGCAAGTTCCCGACGGCGGCCACATCCTTCACGATCTCGAGCGGCGCGCCCAGGTCGCGGGCCCGCGCAACCAATTCCTCTTTTGAGACCGCACCCAACTCAGCGATGCCATCTTTGATTGCACGCATGTGCCGCACCGCTTCCACGATGTCGCCGCTGCCTGCTTCGCCCTTGCTTCGGATCATCGCCGCACCTTCTGCGATGCGCCGCAAGGCCTCACCCAAGTCACGCGCGCCGCACACAAACGGGACCTTGAAAGCGTGCTTGTCGCAGTGATACTTATCGTCGGCGGGGGTGAGCACTTCGGACTCATCGATGAAATCGACGCCCAGCTCTTGCAAGGCCTGTGCTTCAGCAAAGTGACCGATGCGCACTTTAGCCATAACGGGGATCGTGACGGCGTCCATGATGCGCTGCACGAGCTCGAGATCGCTCATGCGAGCCACGCCGCCCGCCGCCCGGATGTCGGCCGGGATGCGCTCGAGCGCCATGACCGCAACGGCGCCCGCCTCCTGCGCGATAAGCGCATGTTCCGGCGTGACGACGTCCATGATCACGCCGCCTTTGAGCATCTGCGCCAGGCCCCGCTTTACCGTGAGGGTTCCGGTCTTAGATTCCTTCACTGAGCACCCCTTAGAGTGGCGGACACACGATTGCACCGCTTGTCACTATTGTAACAACCGATTCCAATAATGACATTGGGTGCACCGTGCGCCCGGGGATCGCCCCTAGCGCGGCGGGACCGGCGGCCCCACGGCGGGAGAGCCCTGCGGGCTAGGCGTGACGGCAGGACTGGCGCCAGGGCTCGGGCTGCCGCTCGGCGAGGGACTCGGCATCGGCGCAGGCGCGACCGTGAACGTCGGGTTTGCGACGGGCGTGGGCTTGGCCGTCGCCTTGGGACGCGGGGTCGCTTTCGGCGTCGGCGCGGCGGAGGGGAGCGCGGCCGGTGGAACGCGAGGATCGGGGAAGCCGGGGTCGGTCGCGGCGGCCAGCACCTGCGTGCGTTTCCAGTTCGGCCCGTACGGACTTACATCCGAAGGGGCCGGCGCAGGGGAAAGCAGCAGTGCGCTACCAACGCCCGTTTGACCCTGCTCGGTCACGTGCGTCATCACGCGATCGCCCATCGCCTTGCCGACGAAAATCGCGACGATCAGCAGCGCGGCACCCGCCAACAAGATAACGCTCAAACGCCTCTTTTGAGGATCCATGTAGATTCCACTTATGGGGCGGCCGCGTTTGGGTTTCCTTTTTAGATTGCGTTGCATCCTGAGCTTGTCGAAGGGCGCGCAACGCTCGGCGCCTTAGGCGTGGATCAAATCGCCCTCGGCGTCGTGTTGCGTGGCCGTGGCATCATGATCCCGCGGTGTGCCGATCAGTTGAAGTTGGCTCAGCTCGCCGGCGGCTAGGCGCGCCCGCCGCGTGATGCCGCGAAACTCGACGGTCACGTTTCGCGGACGATCTTTCAGGTTGCACAAAAAAACGCGCACGCTGCCATCCCCGTCTTCGAAAGCTACCGCGCCGACATCCACCGGCGAAGTCACGGCTTCGTCGCTGACGTCGCGCCCCGCGTAGACGCAGCGAAATGGTTCTTCCGCAGAAAGCTCCGGCATGTTCCCAAAGATGACGCTGCGCTCCAGATCGATGACGTAGGTGCAGCGCCGTCCGCCCCATTGTACTCGCACGCCGGCAACCCATTTCCAAGCTTTGGGTGCAATGGGCGCAAGATGGGGTCGACCGCTCGTGCGATAGCCATCGAGACCGCCGATCGTTTCCGCAACCACCCAGAGGTATTTTGCGCTGGTCCAGGGGGAGAGATACATGCCGCGATTCGTCAAAGAGCCGCCGTCGAACCACTCCGCAAATTGGCCCGGCACGGTGTTGCGCGGCGAGCCGGCCTCCATGGCTTCGTAGATCCCTTCCAACCAGCCGATCGCATCATCCGTCATGCCGTTGCGAGCCAGTGCAAAGGCGAACCACAGCGTCAAATCCGGCCAAACGCCTCCCAAAAGCCCGAATCCGTGGGAAGGGAAGTACCACGAATCCGCCGTCGAGATCGTTCGCAAGCCAACCGCGGTTACAAAGTCCGTTTCGCCTAGGCGCCGCAGAATTGCGCGTCGCTGCTCCGCATTAGCAACGTTGAACATAACCGGAAAGACTTCATCGGCGGTAAAGTTGTCTTGGTAATTCTGATCCTGATCGTAGTTGAGGACGAACGCGCCCGTGTCGTCGTTGAACAAGTACTGCATCATTCGCTCGCGCAGTGTTTGAGCTTCGCGCGAATAGCGCTCCCAATGCTCGTTTGAACCTGCAACCGCCGCCAGCATCGCAGCGGCCTGTAATGCAAACACCGCCTCGGCGTTGATTTCGGTGACGGCGCCGTCAAGCGTGTAATAGGGAATGATGTTGCGCCACGAACTGATGCCGAACATGTCTACGCCGCCGGCTCGACAAAAGATAAGCCCATTGTCGTCGCGCTGCGACAACAAGTAATCAGCGGTCTTTGCGATGAGCGAGAAATTTGCCTTAACCCAGCCGTCGTCCAAGGTGGCGTTGTAGTGATGGAGCATAGCGATCAGGTGCAGCGGCGTGTCATCGTTGATGTTCAAATCGTAGGCGGTTTTGAACCCGCTGACACCGCGCACGTATTCGATCATCTGCCCGCTCCCGTCGGCGAAACGATTGAACAGCTCGATCGCATTCCGGCTAAAATCCGGCAGAAAATAGTCATAGCCATGGACGAACCAGGACGTGTCGCGTGACACCAAGATGTCCGACGGTGGCGCGTTTGTAGCGCCCCATCCCTGTGGATACTCCTTGATGATGCGCAGCATGTTGCACTTCGCCCAAACGACGCCCCGGCTAATCGCGGGAGACGGCGTCATGAAGCGCGCATCCGCCAAGCTCTTGCCGAAATAGCGCTGCGTTTCGTGCAACGCTTTGGGGTCGTGCAGCAGGCGTTCGAGAGCCAGCTTCACCTGATCCGAGTCGCCCTTGCGAAACACGACCGCCAAGCGTAACGATTCGCGTGCGCCGGGAGCCACCGAGATGCGGTATTCGAAGGCGCCGAAAATGCGGCGGCTCACGCATTCGGCCAGCGAGGGGCTAACTTCATCGAGATGCTCTTGCGGACGCAGCGAGCCGCGGGTCATGTTGTGCAAGAGCACCTGCTCTCGCAGTGCGACCACCGCGGCATGCGGCTCGCGGGAAGCTCCCCACCAACGGACTGCGCCCGTTTCTTCGTTTTGCGAGCAGATGAACGAACCGCTGACCACAGCCCGAACTTGATGTTCGGGTTCGCCGTAAAACCGCTGGCCAACGAGCAGGGCCCACGGGAAGACGCCGACATCGAGCGGCTCCCGCCCCGGATTGTACAGCGTGACGTCTACGACGAAACTGACCGTCCGATCGTGCTGCGCTCCCGCGGGAACGTAAAACGCCTCCGTGACGTGCAAGCGATTGGCCAGCGTAAATTCCGAGATCTGCGCGTAGGGCAAGAAGGTGAATTCACGCACGATCTGGTGCGGGAAATAGGTCTGCCCGACATCGCGCAGGCGGTAGGCGATCTGGTGGGTTCCGAAAATGATTTGGTCGGTGTCCGCGTCCCACAGCCCGCGAACGCCGCCTTTGGCGGTCGACTGGGCGAAAGCTTTGAAGTTGCCGAGGAGCAAGCCGTACGGAGTTTGCGCCTCCGGCAGAACGTACGCGCAGAATTCGTTGTGCTGCGCATCGTAACTTGGCCCCATTGTGCGGGGGACTACGCTTCGAGTCCGGCGGGCCCTCTAAGCTGATGCCAACCGCGCGCAGCACGTCGCCGGTAACGTCCTGCCCGCGACATGGTTTCCAAACCCCGATGCAGGACTAAAGATGTCGTGACGGTTTTGCGTGCGCCGGCGAAGATCAACCTCAGCTTGGAGGTGCTCGGTCGCCAAGCCGACGGTTACCACCGCCTGCGCAGCGTCATGGTGCCGATCACGCTGTGCGACGAGATCACCATCGAGCGCGGCGCGCACGGGTTACGTTTCGGCTCGAACTCAACGCAAATCGACCCCGAGAACAATCTGGTCGTCGCGGCGCTGCGAGCGCTGGAATTACGCTCCTACGATCTCGAGGTCTTCTTGCACAAGCGGGTACCGATCGCCGCCGGCTTGGGGGGTGGATCAAGCGATGCCGCCGCGATTTTAATCGGCGCAATGAACGGCCTCTTTGGCGATTTGGGACACAAAGATTACCTCGCAATCGGTCGCGCGTTGGGATCGGACGTGCCCTTTTTCCTGACCCGGACGGCGGCACTTGTCGAAGGCACGGGGGAGCGCGTAACGCCGCTGGGCGCAGTTCCCGCTTGGCACTGCACGATCGTGCGCCCGCCCGTCGCCGTGACGACGGCAGAGGCCTACGCATCACTCGATGCCCAAGGACGCACGACTCGTGCGCGCAGCGCTTCGGTGATGATCGCCTTGGGCGAGGCACTGCAGCGTGAAGACCTCGCGCGCGTTCGTTCGCTCGCGCAGAACGATTTTGAGGACACGGCGGTCCGGGCTCACCCGGAGATTCGCCTGGCACTCGAGGCGCTCGCTGCTTGGAACGGCGGATTTGCGCGGCTCAGCGGCTCCGGCTCATGCGTTTACACCCTGTACGAACGCGGGCCATCGGCTGCCCTCGCTTTGCCCGCGGCCTTTACTCGATTCGATGCAAGGTTTGCGAAGGCGGAACCTTGGAAAAGCGCAGGCTAGCCGGCTGAAAGGTATTTCTGCATGTATTTGATCTTAAAATTCGTCCACGTCCTTGCGGTGATCATCTTCGTGGGCAATATCACCGTGGGTATCTTTTGGAAGTCTATCGCCGATGCTACCCGCGATCCGCGCATCATCGCTCACACGATGAAGGGCATCATCGGCGCGGATCGCTGGTTCACGATTCCGGCGATCATCGTCCTTTTGATCGGAGGCTTTGGGGCCGCGGCCATCGGCAAATATCCGATCCTCGCTACCGGCTGGATCTTGTGGGGACTCGGCTTATTCATCATCGCCGGGCTGGCGTTCGGGCCGGTCGCGCGTGCGCAACGGCGGATGGCCGCGATCGCGCAGACAGCCGTGACGAGCGGCGTGATGAACTGGGAAGAATATGCCGGCGCCGAGCGGACTTGGAACATTGCAGGTGCGATCGCCCTGATCGCTCCCTTGGTCGCCGTCGCCGTGATGGTGCTCAAGCCGGCGCTGCCTGCATTTTGAAAATTACGGCGGTCGTGCTTGCCGGCGGCCCCAAGGACGCGGTCGCAAAATTGCAGCCCGACGCGCCGAATAAGGCGTTCGTGAAAATTGGCGGCAAGGCGCTTGTAACGCGCACGCTCGAAGCGCTTCGCGCGGCCCCTTCCGTGGGCCGCATCGTTGTCGTGGCGCCGACCGAGATGTACGCCTCGCCGGCGCTGGCGGCGGCCGACCTGCGGCGTCCGGCAGGCACTCACATTCGCGAGAGCCTGCACAACGGTTTGAAAGAACTGCCTTGTGATGAACCCGTGCTCATCTCTGCTTCGGATCTGCCCGTACTCTCGGTGGCCTGCATCGAGGAATTCGTTGCCGGCGCACGCGATGCACAAGCCGACCTTGCGTATGCGATCCTCGAGCGCACGATTCATGAGGACCGATTCCCGGACGTCCCGCACACTTGGGCGCGTTTACGAGAGGGAACCTATTGCGGCGGCGGTTTCATCACGCTGCGGCCGCGCGTGTATCCTTCGCTCGCCCGCTTCATCGAACGCTTAGGCGCGGCGCGCAAGAATCCGATGCGCCTGGCGTCCCTGTTCGGACTCGGCGTACTGGTCAAATTCGCGCTGCGACGACTGAGCGTCGCCGATGCCGAAGCGCAAGCCTCGCGCGTCTTGCACGCGTGCGTTCGGGCGGTCGTTTCAACCTTTCCGGAGATGGCGGTCAACGTCGATCGGCCGAGCGACGTCGTTCTCGCCGAGCGCTTGGTTAAGACGCAGGCCCTTCCCAGCGCTTAAAAAGCTGATGCTCGACTCCGAGCAGGTCAAGCGCTTTGCCGACCGTGTGCGCAACAATGTCGTCGATCGTTTTGGGCTGCGCATACATCGCGGGAATCGGCGGCAAAATCACGGCTCCGATTTCGGCCAGACGCGCGAGGGTGCGCAGGTGGCCTAAGTGCAGCGGCGTTTCCCGCACGCTCAGCACGAGTTTGCGTTGCTCTTTAAGGCAGACGTCCGCCGCCCGCACGAGCAGATTTGCGTTCAAAGAATACGCGATCGACGAGGCGCTCTTGATCGAGCAAGGCATGACGAGCATGCCCGCGGTCACAAACGAGCCGCTTGAAATCGGGGCGGCTAAATCGTCATCCAGATAGACGGCTTTCGCTAGAGCGTCGAAATCCGAGCGCTTGCGTTTCATTTCAAGCTCGATCGTGCGCACGGCCTGGGAACTGAGGACCAGGTGCGTTTCGATATCGGAGCATTCGCGCAACGCGCGCAAGGCCGCATATCCATAGACGCTGCCGCTAGCTCCCGTGATCCCGACGATGACGCGACGCATGCTGCGCGTATATAGCGCCGGCTGCGACGTTTCACCTGCAGGGCCGCGCGAGCGCGTTTTTTAAACAGCCTGCGGTGGCCAAATCATCGGCGGAACTGCGTGCCTTCTTGGACGCGGCTGCGGCGTACCGCACCACCGGTTCGGATGCTGCAGCGCGCCGCCTCTTCCGCTCCGCGTTTTCAGGCGTACGTAACGAGGTCGCGGCTGCAATTCTCACCGTCGGCCAAGCCCGCGAAACGCTGGCTCAAACGATCGCCCACGAGCGGGTCGCGCTCAGCGCAAGCGACCGAGATACGATCTTCGTGTTTTCGTCGCGCCTGGCGGCGCTTAGCGATACGGCTCAACCGTGCGACGTGCGCGAGATCTTCGGGCTGCCCAACGAGCAAGAGACTGCAAGTGCGCGCGCGCCTGCTCCTTTGACTCTTGCGCAACCCCTGCGTCTGCGGCCAAGCGTCGCTCCTGAAACGCCCGTCGCGATAGGGTCGGCCCCTGCACACTTTAGCGCCTCATCCCTCAACACGCTAATCGAATGCCGGCGCAAGTGGTTTTACCGTTATCTCTGCGGCGCAATCGAAGACTTAGGTTCGTCGGCGTCATTCTACGGCATCGTCTTTCACGCTGCGTTAGAAGCACTGCACAAGGAGTTCCCTCGTCCGGCTGAGGTGTCCGCGCAGACGCTGCGCACCAAACTGCAAGGGCACCTGAACACAGCGTTCGATCGGCATAGGAACGACTTCGAAACGCCGATCGAGTTTGAGTTACAGCGGCGCCGCGCGCAGCGCACCGCATTGCGCTACACGGATTGGCTTATCGAACAAGCCGCCGCGGCACCCTTTACAGTGATCGGATGCGAGCTCCAAGTGAAACTCGATCTTGAGGGCTACCCTTTCGTCGGCTATATCGACCGCTTGGATCGCGACGATCGCACGGCCGGCGTCACGGTCATCGACTACAAGACGGGCGCGATCGCGACGACGGCCGAGGAGTACCGGGACAAGGTCCGCCAGTTCAAAGAGTTTCAGCTGCCATTCTACTATTGGGCCCGCACGGACCAGGGCGATCGCGTCACCCGCTTGGCGCTCGTTCCGCTTAAGGACGCCCTTTACGAGGTTGCGCCGATCGCGTTGGAAGTCGTCCCGCTGCCCGCGGAGAAGTCGCGCTCGCGGAGCACGACCGGCACGATTTCCATTGCAGAGCTCGAAGGCGCCCGCTCGCGTATGATCGAGCTATGTCGTGAAGTGACCTCCGGCGCGGTGCAGCGCTTTGCTGAAACGCAAGACGCTGCCGCCTGCCGTTACTGCGCGTATGAAATCGCCTGTAACAACCGGCCGTTCCCAATCGAGGAACGCTTCGCACGGTGAGCTTGCAGCTTGACGCCGAGCAGCAAGCTGCCGTCGACGCCCCTCTTGAGAAGCTCGTCCTCATCTGCGGCGCCGCAGGCACCGGCAAGAGCACGGCGCTTCGCGCTCGCGCGCTTCGCGCGCCGGCGGGTTTGCGGCTTTCGGCGGCTTCCTTTTCGGATCTCCCTGGAATCGAAACGCTCGCCGTCGAGATATTGGCGGCCAACGCGGTTGGCCCGATCGCCGAGCCTGAATTGATCGATGACGTCGAAGCCTCGATCATTTTCGAGCGTGCCGCAGAACCGCTCTTCGCGCTCGAGTGGACCGAACTGATCGAATCACGGATCGATCCGGAGCTAGCGGGTCTGCGCGCACCCCAACGCTTTTTGGAAAATGCCTTTCGTTTGATCGTCAAGCTGAGGGAGGCTCAAATCGGGCCGGATCAGTTTCTCGAACGGGCGCTCCAAGGCGCGACGCAATTTTACGCGCAACCGCACAACTTTGCGCATCCGGATCTCCTCTACTACACCAAGGACAGCTACCGCGATTCGCTTCAGGTGGATCGGACCGAATTACTGCGTCAGCACCGCCGCGAAATCGATCTGACGAAAGTCCTCCATAAGCTCTATAAGACCTATCTGGATCTGCTCGTCGAGCGTGGATGCCTGACGGTTTCAGATGCGATCGCCGAAGCCACGCAGAAACTGACGACGGCGAGCGACAGTAAGGACGCCAAATCGCCTCGGCCGCTCTTTATTGACGATGCGCAAGAATTGACGTCGGGCGAAGTGCTGCTGCTGCAGGCCTTGCATGGCGACGCTTTGGCGGGCGTGACCTTGTGCGGTGACCAAAATTCGGCGCTCGGCACGTTTGAAGGCGCGCGGCCCGACCGCGTCTTTTCGCTCGGCGGCGAGCGCTTTGAATTGCGGATGCAGCATCGCTGCTCGGCGCTGATCGAACGCGCGGCGCGGCATGTCAGCGGTGCGAAAACGGCTGATGCTCTGCCGCCTGAACGCGGCAGTCTCGCGCTGCTGCGCGCCCCGCACAAACGCGCCGAGGCCGCTTCGATAGCCGACCACCTGGCGCTCCTGCTCGGGCGCGGAATCGAGCCCGCCAGGATCGGCGTCATTTTCCGCTCGGTCGCGAACGTCTTCGAATACGAAGCGGCTTGCCTGGCTCGAAATATCGATGTGCAGGTAGCGGGCGATTTGAACCTCTTCAAGATCCCCGACGTCTTGGACGCCCTCGCGCTGCTCTGGAACATCTACGATCCCTTCGCGCATGAATGGCTGCTTCGCACGCTCTGCGGACCGGCAGTGAACCTCTGCGATGCGACGCTGATCGCGTTGTGCGCCGAGCCTGGAACACCCCAAACCGTGCTCTTCACGCCGGAGGAAGTGCCGGCTGAATCGGAGCGCCGGCGCGATCGGGCGCGCAACCTTCGCCTCGGCTGGAACGTCACGCGCGGAGATCAGGATGCTGCGCTCAGCGCGACTGCCCGCGAGCGTCTTGTCCAGTTCAGAACGTCCCGCGAACGCTGGATAAGTTACGTGCAGCAGCATTCACTGCCCACCCTCGCGCATAAGGTTTTCGAGGAAGGATTGGCTGCGCGCGGCGAGGCGGGCTCGGCACGCGCGAAGAGTCAAGAGCGCAACCTTGTGCGATTGCTACGCAGAATCGAACTCTATGCCGAACGGCACCCGTCAGCGGGGCTCGCGGAATTTCTCACCTACGCGACGCTGCGAGCCCAGAGCAGCCTAGAGGCGTGCGAGGAACAGCGAGCCGACGACTCGATCCGCTTTCTAAGCCCTGCCGCGGCCATGGGACGTGAGTTTGATTACATCGTCGTAGCCAATGTGCGCGCTGGATCGTTCCCCCGCTATTACGTGCCGGATTACTTTTTGTTCAGCCCAAGTCTCGGAATGATCGCCAAAGAGAACGTCGGCGAAGCGCGCGCCGCTCGCACTGCGAAATTCACCTACTACATGTTCGCGGCCAAGACGCGCGAAAGGTACAATCGAGCGGAGCGCGATGCGTTTGCGTACGCGCTGCGCCGCGCGCGGCGCAGCGTTCTGGTGACCGCGAGCGAGAAGTCTACGCGCGGCATGACGACGCCGGAATTCCTGACCGAGCTCCAAGCCGCCGGCTTTGCGGATGCGAGCGAGCTCTCCAAACCCGCTCACGTAGCGAGGTAGTCATGCTCCGCCTTCAGCCGATCTCCGCCGATGAGTACGCTCACCAGGTGCTGCCGCTCACCTCCCGCTTGTGGGCCGGGTGGCGCGATTTTGAGACCTACGTCGGGCAGACGAACGACCTGGCGCGTTCTGCGTATGGTAAACGCTCGTACCGTACCGTCGGCCTCTATGAGAATCGGCAAATACTGGCTTCGTGCAAGCGGTACGAACGGGTGATCCGGTTCGGCGCAAAGCGCTTAGCCACGGTCGGGTTCGGTGCGGTTTTCACGCCCGCGCAGTTTCGCGCCCGCGGGTATGCGACCGCAATGCTTGCGATGCTGATGGATGAGGCGCGCACGGCTGGCGCGGATGTGGCGTATCTGTTCTCGGATATACTGCCCGCGTTCTATGCCGCACTCGGGTTTCTTCAATGCCCTTCGCGCATTTTTTCCGTTCGCGCCGATTTGTTGCAAGGCGGTCGAATCCGACGTGCGACCATGCAGGAACACGACTGGCGCGGCATAGCGCGTTGTTTTGCGGCCGGGCAAGCACGCGAATCGTGGTCCTTCGAACGCTCGCCGGGGATGTGGAATTGGATTCGGCTGCGCATGCGACATGGTTCGGAACACGCCAGCGGTCAAACGGTCAACTTGGTAGTACGCAAGAGGCAGGCCGTCCTCGCCTACGTGCTCGGCCAGCGCGAGCCGGCGCACGATGCGTTGATCGTGGACGAGTTCGGCTGGGCCGGCGACGAAGGACACGCCCTCGTCGCGCCGCTGCTGCGAAATGCAGCCGGTGACTTACGTCGCGTCATGGGATGGATGCCTCCCCCAGCCGCGTGCGAGACATTGCCGCGCGGAGTGATCCGCAAGCGCAAGGATGCGATCTTGATGATGGCGCCGCTTTCAACGCATGGCAAGCGGCTGGTCAGAACGGCAGCTGGCGAGAACGGTGTGTGGGCAACGGACCATATTTAGATAATCGGACGGCCTGCCCGCCACGGGTTGAAGCACGCCCAGCGTTTGCGCAGGATACTGCGCAACCTAGAAAAGAGCAATCTGCTCGTGGGCTTCCACGACCAGGGTTGCGCAGCGCGTCCCGAGCAGACGAACGGGCGCACCGGCTAATTCGGCTCTGCGCAAGCAATGCGAGCTCGCTGCAAAGATCCGCTCCTCGTCGCGCGAGGGGAGCTCGAGGTGCGTTTGCCGCCCGAGCACCGAAAAATCGGCGCGCTTGATCTTGATGCCGATCGTGCCGGCCACGAGGCCCTGGCGTTCCAGGCTCTGCGCGAGTTCGCGCGCCTGCTCGCGCAAGACGGTGAGCAGTTCGGATTCATCCCTCACGTCGTATTCAAACGTTTCTTCGGTCGAGATCGATTTGGTTTCACGCTCCGCCTCAACTCGACGCGAGTCCTGACCGCGAGCCAACTCACGCAATTCGATTCCCCAGGAGCCAAAGAGCGCGCGCGCTTGATCCTCGCTGAGCACGGCGAGCTGTCCAATCGTTTCGATGTTGCGAGCCTGCAGCCGCGGCATCGTTTTCGGCCCGATGCCCCAAAGCCGGCGCACCGGCAGAGGCGCAAGAAACGCAGCTTCTTCACCGATCCCGACGACGCGTAAGCCGTTCGGCTTGCACAGGTCGGACGCGATCTTCGCGACCATTTTGGCCGCCGAAACGCCGGCGCTCACCGTCAGCTGCACCGCATCCCAAATGCGCTCGCGAATCGCTTGCGCGGCGGCGCCGGCTTCTTCGGGTGCAGATTCGCCCAGGTCAACGAACGCTTCATCGAGCGAGAGCCCTTCGACGGCTCGGCCACCTTCGGCGAAAATCTCAAAGATCTGTTGTGACGCGGCTCGGTACTTTGCAAAATCCGGCCGAACGACGATCAACTCGGGACAGGCCTGCCGCGCGCGGTATAAGGGTATGGCGGACCGCACTCCAAACGGACGCGCCTCGTAGGAAGCAGTGAGAACGACCGCGCGGCGGCTGTTGCCCGCAACCGCGACCGGCTTACCTCGTAACGACGGATCGTCGCGGACGGCTACGCTTGCGTAGAAGGCATCAACGTCGAAGTGAGCGATCACGCGGCAACGGCGCCGCCAAAGATCAAACGAATCGTGCGCATGTTCCGCTCGTCGTCCGCAAGCTCGCCCGGTGTTTCAAGGATGCCGACCTTATTGCGCAGTTCGGGACGCGATGCCAGCGCGCGAAAACCCGCAAAACCAATATTCCCGTCGGCAATGTGCCAGTGCCGATCGCGATTCGCGCCCAACGGCACTTGCGTGTCGTTCAGATGAAAGAGATGAATGCGATCGAGGCCGATCTGTTCGGCTGCCTCGTATATGAACGCATCCACCCCGCTTTGCGAGTTGATTTCGTAACCTGCCGCCCAGGCATGTGCGGTGTCCAAACAAACGCCCAAGCGGGGGTGATCCACGCTCTTGATAAACCTTCCGAGCTCTTCGAGCGTTCCGCCGCACAACTGCCCCGCGCCGGCCGAGTTCTCGAGAATCAAAAAAACATCGGCCGCAATCTTTTCCAGTACGCGCTCCAGAGCGCGGCAGGCGGCAGCAAAACCTTCGGCGCGTGGTCGCGTGCCGTACGAGCCGAGGTGCGTGTTGACGTAGCGAATGTCGCCCACAGCCGCCACTTCAAGATCGTTGTGCAGCAACCGCAGCGAGCCCGCGACGATTTTCGGATCATCGCTAGCAAGGTTGATCAGATAGGATGTGTGGATGATCGCGGGTGAGATGCCGGCCCTATCGCGCATCGCTCTGAACTCGCCCAGCGCCTTAGGATCAGGCGGCACGACACGGTAGGTACGCGGGCTCGTCGTAAAGATTTGCACCGCCTCGCAGCCCGCGCGCGTCGCGTGCTCGAGCGCGGCCGCGTACCCTCCGCGCGTGTGAACGTGGATTCCAAGTCGCATGGGTGGGAATTATTCGGGCTCGGCCGGTGAATCTTCGAGCTTGGCCGTGATTCCGGCGGTCATCAGCTCCAGTTCCAACGGCGCCCCCGGCTCGAGTTCCATCGGCGGCAGATCCTCGAGTGAGCGCAATCCGAAGGATTCCAGAAACTGAGGTGTCGTCTCATAGAGCAGGGGCCGGCCGACCACGTCTTTGCGCCCCGCTTCGACGATCAGCCGCCGATCGAGGAGCGTCGAGATCACGCTCTCCGCCGAGACGCCGCGGATGGCTTCGATTTCGCTTCTGGTCACCGGCTGCGAATACGCAACGATCGCCAGCGTTTCCAAAGCCGGCGTGGAGAGCGAGGTCTTCGGCGGAAGCAGGTATGCCTCCACGACATCGCGCGCCAACGGCGTGCTCGCGAAGCGGTATCCGCCGGCGATCTCGCGCAAAACGATGCCGTGATCCGCAAAATCGGCCTCGATCTTCTGCAGCGTCGCCGCCACTTCGACTTGGGTGGCGCCGGTCAGCTTTGCAATCTGCTGGATTGAGAGCGCTTCGCTCGCCACGAACAGCAGCGCTTCGATTGGTCGCTGCAAGAGCGCCACGATCTCTTCGATCCGTCGCCGCTCGCCCGACCGCGCTTTTGATCGCTCCTCGGTCTGCATCAACTTGATGAAACCGCCCTCATCCGAAAAAGACGGATGTCATCAAATGCCGCCGGTTGGTCGAAGCCGATCCGGCGCCTGCGAATCAACTCGAGGATTGCCAAAAACGTGACGATGATCGATTCTCTGCCGAGCTCATGGCACAATTCCGAGAACAACACTTCGCCTGCCTCACGAATCCGCTGCGTGATGTAGTCCATCTGCGCCAGCAGGGAAAGACGTTCCCGCGCGATCGTGCGGCGCTCGGGCTTGGCGTTTTTGAGCGCCATGAGGAACGCATGGGTGAGCCGCTGCGAATCGATCCGGTAGCGCTGTGTCAGATCGCTGGCCGGATCCGCGGAATCACGGTAGTAGAACGCGCTCGCCTCGAGCTGGCGGGCGCGCAAGTTTTCGCCAACTTCCCGGAACTTCGAATAGACGATCAGGCGGTGGCGCAGTCGCTCCTCGACCTGCTCAGGCGTTTCGGCCTCGTCGTCGACGAATTCACTTGGAACGGGCGGCAGCAGCGACTTCGATTTCAGAAAAACGAGCGTCGCGGCGATCACCAAATACTCGGCGGCGATCTCGACGTCGAGTTCTTCCATCAGTCGGATGTACTCGAGGTATTGCCCGGCGACCGTTGCCAGAGGCACGGTGGCAATGTCTAGTTGCCGCTCCTTTACCAGGTGCAGCAGAAGATCGAGCGGCCCTTCAAAGACCGGCAATGAAACGCGATAGGCGCGCTCGCTTTGGCCGGTTTGCGACGCGAGTGCCTCAAGGCCCTCGCTCAACTGGTAAGCTGCTCGGCAGTCTTGGCGACGACGGGCAGATCGCCGAAGGCGGCGGGATTTAAGACCAAATAATCGAGCGCTAAATCGACCAGCCGTTTTTCGTTGACGTACTTCAACACACGCTTGGCGATGCGAATGTCGAACCAAGACGCTTCGTCGACCTCATGATCGTGGTTCGCCGTATCGCCCGAGAGGTAACGCATCAAATAGAACGTCACGGACTTCTTATGCTTGGTGTGGTTGAGGTAAAACCAATAGGAGATATCGGACAGCTTGGCGATCAGCTCGGCCCAGCACCCCGTCTCCTCGCGGACCTCACGCAGGGCCGCTTGCTCGTGGGACTCTCGAGGCTCGACGTGGCCCTTGGGCAGGGACCAAATGCGCGGCGTGCCGCGGCCAATCAGCAAGGCATCATAGGTGGACTCATGCCGGCGCAGCACGAGCCCGCCAGCCGAAACCTCGTATTTGATCCGCATCCTTCACGCTCTTAAGGATTAGAAAGGCGCCCTGCCTCGAGCGCCTCCAACTACTTCCATTATAACGAAGCGCACCAAGAAGCGACGAGCCGCTAGACGTACGCTCGCTTGCTGGCTACTTAGGCAACCTGGCAGGCAACCAGCGAAGGTCCGGCCGGCGGGCCGCGCGCGTCTCATCGACGCGGCCGACGACCGTGTGCTCCGGTGCATCGAGGATCCTCTGCGGCTCGCGTTTAGCAAGCTCGACGATCTCACGCAGCGCCTCGATAAAGCCATCGAGCGTTTCCTTGGATTCCGTTTCCGTCGGTTCGATCATCAGACATTCGGGAACGATCAGTGGGAAATACATCGTCGGCGCGTGGTAGCCGCGGTCGAGCAGCGCTTTGGCGATATCGAGAGCGCGCACACCAGTGTTTCTTTTGAGCTCCTGCGCCGAAGCCACGAACTCATGGCAGCATGTTTCCGGATACGGCGTTTCGAGAAATTCCGCCACCTTGACGCGAACGTAGTTTGCATTCAAGACCGCCAACCTTGAAACGTTGGTCAGTCCCTCGAGCCCATTGGCATAAATGTAGGCAAGCGCGCGAACGATGTGCGCGAAGTTCGACCAGAACGAGCGCATCGGCCCGATCGTTTTAGGAACGGCAAAGTCCAAGGCGAACGTCAAGCCGTCACTCGCGAAGGCCGAGCGCCTTCCGTCGCCGGCTTCCCTCGCCCGCACGATCGGCGTCGGGAGGTAGTCGACTAGATGCGCCGCGACCCCAAGCGGGCCGGCGCCGGCGCCGCCGCCGCCGTGCGGAATCGTGAACGTCTTGTGCAAGTTCAGGTGCATCAGGTCGAACCCCATGTCGCCCGGCCGGGCGATGCCCATCAGCGCATTGGCGTTGGCGCCGTCGTAGTACATCAGCCCGCCGGCCTCATGCACGGCTTGAGCGATCTCGGCAATGTGATCTTCGAATAGACCCAGCGTATTAGGATTCGTCATCATGCACACGGCGGTGTCAGGGCCCAGCACGCGCCGCAGCGTATCGACGCCGACGCGCCCTCTGGAGTCGCTCTGCAGCGAGACGACTTTGAAGCCGCACATCGCGGCCGAGGCGGGATTCGTGCCGTGCGCCGTGTCGGGGACGATCACCGTCGTACGCTGATGCTCGCCGCGTTCGTTGAAGAACTTCTTGGCAATCAGCAGGGCAGCGAGTTCGGCGTGCGCGCCGGCCGCTGGATTCAGCGAGAAGGCCGCCATCCCGAAGAGCGACGACAGACTGCGTTCCAGTTCGTACATCACTTGCAGCGCGCCCTGGGAGAGCTCGTCCGGCGCGAACGGATGCAGATCGCGCAGACCCGGCAGGTTCGCCATTGCATCGTTGACGCGGGGATTGTATTTCATCGTGCACGAGCCGAGCGGATAGAAGCCGAGATCGATGCCGAACGTACGCTGCGAGAGCCGCGTGTAATGGCGCACGACGTCGAGCTCGGTCGCCTCCGGCAGCGGCAGATCGTCGCGCAGGTTTTCTTTTGGAAGAAAATTGGTCAGCGGCGGACCCGGCGCAAAGTAGCGATTTGCCCGACCGTCCTGCCCCTGCTCAAAGATCAAGGGTGACGCCATTTCAGACGCGAGCTGGGACACGAACCACCTCTTTTAGCGCAGCACAGAGCGCATCGATCTCCGCCGACGTGGTCACTTCCGTCGCGGTCATCAGGACGCACGTTGAAAATTCGGGATAGAAGCGCCCCAAGTCGACGCCGCCCAAGATCCCGCGCGCCTGCAGGGCCATCAATACGTCTTTGGCCGGCGAGCCGACGTTGACGACGAGCTCGTTGAAAAACGGCGCATCGAATTGCAGCCTGCATCCCGGAACGCTCGAGATTTTGGTTGCGAGCTCGCGCGACTTTTGCAGATTCTGGGCAGCGCAATCTCGCAAGCCGGTGCGGCCCAAAAGCGCCAGGTAGATTGTAGCGATCAGCGCGCAGTGCGCCTGATTCGTGCAGATGTTCGATGTCGCTCGCTCGCGACGGATGTGCTGTTCGCGTGCCTGCAGCGTGAGCACGTACGCGTCCTTGCCGTGCTTGTCGACCGTGCGACCGACAAGGCGTCCCGGGAGGCGACGCAGATGCTCCTTGGTCGAAGCGATGAAACCGACATAGGGTCCGCCGTACGCGGGGGCGACCCCGAACGATTGCGCCTCGCCAACGCAGATCTGTGCACCCCAAGAGACGGGTGTCCGTAGTGCCGCCAGCGATAGCGCTTCGGCCACGACGGCAATCGGTACCGTACCGCTTTCCTTAAGTGCGGGTTGCAGCGCGTCCGCAAGCTCCTCGATATTTCCAAAGAAATTCGGCGTTTGCAGGGCCAGCGCCGCATAGCGCCGCGTGGCCAGCGCCTCGCGCAGCGCCGTCAGATCCGTAGTCCCGTCCACGGCGAGCGGCAACTCGTCAATGCTTACCTCGAGCCCTTGGCAATAGGTACGCAGGACGGCACGATAGTTGGGATGGACGGCGCGAGAAATCAAGACTCGCTTGCGGCCGGTCGCTCCGAGCGCCATGATCACGCCCTCCGCCAGCGCCGTCGCGCCGTCATAAACCGAAGCGTTGGCGATATCCAAACCGGTCAGCAAGCAGATGTAGGTCTGCCACTCGTAGATTGCCTGAAGGTATCCTTGCGAGACCTCGGCCTGATACGGCGTGTACGATGTCAAGAATTCGCCGCGCATCGCCAGCGCCATGATTGCCGGTGGACAATAGTGGCGGTACGCGCCGCCGCCCAAAAAAGAGCTGACGGTCGCAGCTGAGTTGCGCGCGGCCAAGCTTTCGAAACGCCTGGTGATCTCGTACTCGGGCAAAGCCTGCACGACCTCAGGCTTGGCGCGCAAAGCGACGGCTTGCGGAACCTTGACCAGCTCCTCGAGCGAGCCGGCGCCGATTGCGTCGAGCATCTGCGCGATGTCGCGCTGGGTATGGGGAAGGTAGGGCATGGAACTAGGGAGCTTCGGCTACGAGCTGATCGTAACTATCGGGCGAGAGCAGATGATCTTTTTCGCTCGGGTCGCTAACCCGAAGTTTAAATAGCCAGCCGGCGGCAAACGGCTCTCGATTGACGAGCGCGGGATCGCTTTCGAGCGACTCGTTGGTCTGCAAGACCTCGCCGCTCATCGGCGTGAAGAGATCCGAAACGGCCTTGACTGATTCTACGACACCGGTGTTGGAGAACTGAGCCACCTGCGCGCCAACCTTGGGCAGTTCGACATAGACGATGTCACCAAGGGCGTTCTGTGCGTAGTCGGTGATCCCGACTGTCGCTACGTCGCCCTCGATCTTGACCCACTCGTGCTCCCTGCTGTAGAGCAGGTCTTGCGGCTGCGCCACGTTTATTGACCTCCAGTGTCACTTAGCACGCTTATAGAAAGGAAGCTCGACGACGCGTGCGGCGTGCTTCGCACCGCGGATTTCGACCTGCAAAGAGGTCCCTACGGTTGCAGCTTGCGGCTCCAGGAGCGCGGTCGCGATGTTTTGGTTGCCCACCGACGGTGCGATCGAACCGCTGCGGATTTCGCCCACGAGGCGCTCGCCAAGAAAAACCGCATAGCCCTCGCGGGCCGGCGCCTTGCCCTCCATGATCAGCCCGGTGATGCGCCGGTAGCTGTCTTCCCGTTGCTGTTGCTGCAGCGCCGCCTTGCCCAAAAACTCCGGTTTAGAGAACTTGACCGCCCACGGCAGCCCGGCCGCGATCGGGGTGATTTCTTCGGTCAGCTCGTGGCCGTAAAGCGGCATCCCGGCTTCTAAACGCAGGACGTCGCGGGCGCCAAGCCCTGCGGGTTCCAGGCCGCCCGACTTCTTCTCCTCGAGCAAGCGCTTCCAAATTTGGACGGCATCTTGGCCACTCACGAACATCTCGAAGCCGTCCTCGCCCGTGTATCCCGTCCGTGCGATAACCGCCGGGTTCCCGTAGACCGTGCCTTCGATGCAGTAGTAGTATTTCAACTCGGAAACATCGGGCTGGGTAACCCCGCGCATCAGTTCAACCGATCTTGGCCCCTGGATTGCAATCAGCGCGTTACGCCCGTGCAGATTTTCGAGGGCGACTCCTTCGGCCGGAAGATGCTCCTGAAGATGGGCCCACATCTTGGCAACATTCGAGGCGTTGACAACCAGCAGCCAATAGCTCGGTAAGCGGTAGAAGATCACATCATCGTGCGCGCCGCCCTGCTCGTTGCAGAAAATATTGTAGCGTGCCTGATAGGGCTTCATCGTCGCGAGATTGTTGACCGCCAAGCGATCGCCCCACGGCGCGACGCCCTCACCCTTGAGAACGAACTGGCCCATGTGCGAGAGATCGAACAGGCCGGCTTGCCGGCGCACCGCATCGTGCTCCTTGAGGATGCCCGCATACTGCACCGGCATATCGAAGCCACCGAATGGCACCAGTCGCGCACCGAGCGCCAAATGCTCCGCATGGAGCGCCGTGCGTTTGACGTCGCTTTGCGACGCCGTCACTGCGGCTTTTCCGCCCGATTCGTGTTTAAGAAATTCAACGTCGCGTGCGCGACGAGCTGCTCGCCGCTGCGGACCATCACTTCACCGTACACGATGCGCCGGCCGGCTTTGAGCACCTTGGCCTCGGCGACCAGATCGTTGGGCGGCAACGCTGGTCGAAGAAAGTTGCACTGCAGTGCAGCCGTGGTCGTTTCTTGCTCGCGGCCGTAGATCGAAGCCAACGCACAGTAGAACACCGTATCGCACAGGCTCACGATCGCGCCGCCGTGAACTGCGCCGGTCCCGTTGCTAATTTCAGCGCGATACGGCATCCGCATCACCGCGTGGCCGTCGGCGGCGCTTTCCAAATGCAGGTCCAGCAGCTCGACAAAGTGCGAGCGCTCCTTGTCCCATCGGCGGCGAACCGACTCATCGCGGGTACGATCGATGCTGCGCATAGAGTCTACCGCTTCAATGCCTGGCGCTGGTCGGCCTCGTCGCGCTTAAAAGGTGTCGCCCGACTTTTGTAGCTCCCGCCGCAAGTACAAAGGTAAGGCAAAGATCCGCCGATGCGTTTGCCCATCGTAAAAATAACTCTCGCCTTGCAAGGTCGCGACGTACCGATCGACCTGCACTTCATCGATGCCGGCGACGTCGACCGCATCGCTGCATGCGATGAACGCCCAGTCATTATCGAACGCGGGAACGTGGGTGTAAAAGGAACCCACGTGGGTGTAGTAATTTCGCAGCGTGCGCGAGAGCTTGGCGTGCAGCGCCATGTTGTGGAAGCCGGCCGTACTGGCTTGCAAGACATAGATGCCCCCGTCCGCGAGGCGCGCTTTGATCGCGCGGAACGCCTTATCGCAAAACAGCGGGTTCGAGGGTGAATCTTCGAGCGGCTCGGTCAGATCGGAAATAATCACGCCGTAATGGTCACCGTCTTCCGCCAAAAACTTGAGCGCGTCGCCGATGATGATCCGGGCGCGCGAATCCTCGAATGCGCCAGCCGACCATTCCGGTAAGTATCGTTTCGCAAGCTCAACGACTTGCCCGTCGATGTCCACCATCGTGGCGGAAGCAACCTCGCGGCACCGCAACACTTCGCGCAGCGTTGCTCCCTCGCCGCCGCCGAAAATCAGCACGCGAGAGCGGTTACGCGCTGCTGCCAGGGCCGGATGAACCAGCGCCTCGTGGTAGATCTTCTCGTCGCCTTGGGAGCTTTGCGTATCGCCGTCGAGGACGAGCATCTTGCCAAAGACCGGCGTACGGATCACCGCCACGCTTTGATACGGCGTACGCCCAGCATAGTAAACCTCTTCGATGGCATGCCGGTGTTCTTCGGTCGGCGCAAACTGCTCGACGTACCACTGCCAATGCTCCGTCTTAGGCATGGCGAGCATTGTTGCGCGACGGGGACGGACCGTCCTTGCTCAAGAATTGCTTTGCGATCTCGAACGGACGCCTGACTTTTCGCTAAGGCATCGCTCCAAGGCTCGATTCTAAGAAGGAGACGACTCGCGGCCATGCGTCCGCGCTGGCAGTTGCGTTCGCGCGAGGACTACCTCCAAGCGCCATCACATAACGCGGGAGATGCGCCAGCGTCGAATCACTGTAAGTGTAGTATGGCTCACCGATTTCATGGCCTGCGCGTGCGTACCGTAACCAGATGTCTTTGGGGCGCCGAGGGAATGAACCTAAGCGCCTCATAATTGCCCTCGCCATAAATGTTGACGGCCACAGCCGATCGTCGTCTCCCGAGATCAACATCACCGGACCGTTGATGCGCTCAACCGCAATATCTGCGGAGCGAAGATTGGTGGCGTTTTCCAACTCTGCAAGATACTCCGGTGCGTACGAGACCGGCCGTCCGGCGCGAATGTCGGAGTCGATTCGCGCCTCGACGCCCTTGGGCACCTTACCATCCACATACGGTAGTGGACGCCCGCGGTAGGACCAGGATGAGGGCGCCAGGCCCGAACCTTTTCCGTAAAAGAGTCCGGGGTAGACGACGCTGCTCGGCGAGAAAGCGACCACCGAGCGAATCTGTGAAAACCGAGACGCCGCTAAGAGCGCAAGTTCCGCGCCTTTCGATCCTCCCACGATCCCGATGCGCGTCGAGTCAACGGTGGGCTGATGTTGAAGCCACGTGATCGCATTCCTTACGTCCTCAATGGGGATATTGGCTAACCCCGACGGCAAGCCGTCGGCCCCGAAATACGCCAGCGCAAATGCGTTGAAGCCGTGGGATGCGAGGATTGCCGGCCGATCCTCTGGGACGCCGCCTTCAGCTCCTCCCACCACGACAATTACCGGCAGTCGCCGCGGTCCTGTGTGCCGATAGAAGCGCCCATAAAGGCCAGGACGGCGGAGATCAACGTACCGTATGTCCTGCCCAACTGCGATCCGAGTGATTGTCCGCGCCGCTTCCTGCCGTCCATCCGAAGCACGCAACGTGACATTACGCGGCGCAAGGTAGTCAAAGGGCTTGCCGCTGCCGCTCGCAACCGCGCCGGTTTTTTTTGGAACCATTGACCAAAACAACCCCATGCCGTCGATGCCTTGATAGGACCCGGTTATGGGTGCGCTCTTGCGCGGGTTGACTTCCCCTCTGGAATTGGCAACAAACGTTGCAGAGGATTCAAACTTACGGCCGAACATCGTGGTGCCGGCGCGAATTCGAATGCGCGCGCCGGGTGCCGCGTGCACGACGCGTATTGAGAGCGGAGCGTCAACCACCGATACCGCCGGCACTACGCGGAGCGCGATCTGAGGGCCTGATGCCGAAGCCGAGGCGGAAGTTGCAACAGATAGACACATCGTAACCGCAATGATAGCTCGCATGATAGCAATCTACCATTTTGACCTAGCGGAATCATAAGGAACTCTAAAGCCTGATCGAATCAAATCGAGGCTCTACCGAGTAAAAAATCGACCACGGGTCGTGATTGCGCTGAGCTTCGACCATACGCGCGCGCGCCTCGCGCCCTTCGCCCAGTGCGAGGTGCAAGCCGGAAACTATGTACGGTGATACATATTCGTTCGCCGCTCGATGCTGCAACAGTGCAAGGATCCGTTTGGCGGCTGCTTTCTTGCCTACATTCGCCAATGCCCGACCTAGGGCGGCTACGATATGTTGTGAGGGGTCACGCCGAGCCAGGTCGCGCAGGATACCAACCGCCTCAACTGCCCGGCCAGCTTCAACGAGGCACGTGCTCAGATGGTATCGAGACTGCGTAAAGGTAGGGTCAAGCTCAGCGATCCGCGATAAGAAATTCGCCGCGGAATCCGGGCGGCGCTCATACTGCTCGATCACGCCGAGCATCGTGAGCGCATCGAGCGAGTAAGGACGGATCGCCAAATCGCGCATCAGATGACGTCTTGCGCCGGACCAATTCCTTTGAACCATCGAAACTCGGCTAGAGACCCGTATGGCCAAGGCATCATCGGGATCTAACATCAACGCGTCCGCGCAGTGGCGGACCGCTTGATCGAGATCGTGATCACTAAACAGCGCGACGTGTGCGAGCACGCTGTGCGCCCGAGCGGCATACCGATCAATTGCAAGAGTCGAGAGCGCAAGCCGCGATGCGGTTGCAAATCTCTGCACCGGTGAGTCTAAAAAGTACGAAGCCAACGCAGAGTTTACTTCCGCCATCCCTACGAGACCGCGCGGATCTTTTGGCTTCCGTACGCAGATTCGATTGAACTGGCCAAGCGCTATGCGGAGATCGCGTGGATGAAGGCGGTCGAGATGATAGCGAGCCTGGTAAAGGGCCAACTCTGTTGCGCCTGGCGGTTCGGACTCTGCCCGGCGTTGCACGGACGCGATGAAACGATAACCGCGGCCATATTCGGTGGCGATGAACTTCGGACGTCGGGAATCGTCACCTAGGATTTTTCGGATGACCGCGACGTACTGAGCGACGTTCGCAACGCCGATCTCGCCGCTCCCAGAGAGACGGTCGAGAATGTCGTCGGTGCTGACGCATTGTCCGCCACGCTCGATCAACAGGGCAAGGACTAGGACGACCTTCGGCGCGGCGGCGATGCGCCGGCCGGATTTATAGAGGCTGCATGTCGGAATTTCGAGCTCAAAGCAGCCGAAAACGTAGTGGTCGCGGCTCGGCAAGCACCCTCTCTTAAATCTTTAAGAGACCAACCCCTGCGGACGGATTCGAAAACGGGCTTGCCGCCATGCACGCGGGAACGGAGCGCCCTTGCTCAAGAATTGCACTCCGACGTGGAACAGGCGCTGGGGATTTTTGATCACGCACGGTTATTCGCGCAGCGGGATGAAATCGCGCAGCGTTTCGCAAACGGCGACCCGATCCGCCACGTCGTCATCGACGACTTCCTGGATATCGAGAGCGCGCGCCGGGCAAGCCGCGCTTTTCCGCCACCCCGCGATATGAACATCGCCTTCGCAGGCCTGGCTGAGGTGAAGAATGCCGAACAAGCGCTCGAGCGGCTCGATCCGATCTTTGGTCGGATCTTCGATGAACTGCGTTCGCCGCGTTTTCTCGAGTGGCTCGGCGGGGCGACACGCATCCCAGATTTAACCGCGGACCCGGAGCTGCACGGGGGAGGGCTGCACCAAGGCGCGGACGGCAGCTATCTCGACGTGCATGCCGATTTCAATATCCATCCCCAACTCAAATTGTACCGGCGGCTGAACCTTCTAATCTATCTCAACGAAATCTGGCAACCGGCCTGGCAGGGCTATCTCGAGCTTTGGTCGCGAGACATGAAAGAATGCCGCCAGTACATCGAACCGAAGTTCAATCGCTGCGTCATCATGGAGACGCACGATCATGCATTTCACGGCTACAAAGAACTACGGCTTCCGCCCGGCGTTACCCGCAGATCGCTGGCTTCGTACTATTATTCTTCGCATCGCAGCGAAGCGCAAACCGAGCAAGAGCACAGCACGCTCTTCCAACTGCGACCCGAACAACGGATCGCGACGGGGCTACGCTTATTCTTCCGGCGGCTGATCGCGTTATCACCGCCACCGATGCGGCCGCTGGCGCGCGCTTTGCGCGCGCTGCTGCACATCGATAGCTAGGATGGATTTAGGCGCTTAAGGTGCTGAGGGCGCGTTCTTCGCGATCCGTTGTGATCACGTGCGTGAACTGCCCCTTGGCGGCTTCGATGCCGCGTTTGACCTCGGTGGTTCGCATGACTGTCGCACCGAACGCCTTGGCCGCGTATTCGCAGGCTGCCCACGGATCTGTGTGGTCGCCGCAGGTATAAAAATCCATGGCCGCATAGCCGGTTTCCGGCCAGGTATGGATAGAGAGATGCGATTCGGCTAAAACGACGACGCCCGACACGCCTTGCGGTTGAAAACGGTGAAATGCCGTTTCCATAATTGTCGCCTTCGCTTCGCGCGCCGCCTGCACGAGGTGCGAGCGAACGCCGTGGACATCAGTCAGCGCGCCGGGATCGCAACCCGAGAGCTCGCAGACGATGTGAGTACCGAGTGCCTTCAATTCTTGTCTCCTCGACTTAGGGGGAATCCCACCTCCGGACTTCGTCGGCTGGCGTCTGCGGTGCAGTCACGTCCCCGACCTATCGGCGAACTCTTGCCGGCGCGTTGCGGTGCGCGGGCGTCTCGCCGCGATGGCACGTTTGGGCGTGCCTCCCTTTCCCGTGGACCGGCGTGGGCTACTCTGCCCTCAAAAAGGTCCGGCGACTATAGTACCCCCTGCATCCCCCCATGTAAAGGACCGAGAAAAAGAGTTGTCGGCAAGATGCCGCAACCGCACCGCAGCCGATCTACGTAGTGGAGTCGGAATCTGGATGGGGATCACCCAAAAATTCCAATTTGCGCCTGTTCATGCTCACGTCAACCTGCTGGGCTGGGCTACGTGCGCCTTGGCGGCTTACTCTACACGCTGTTCCCACAGGCGGCCGCGACCCGCTTGGCAACCTGGCAATTCTGGCTTCAAAACATCAGCGTCCCGGTGTTCATCGTCGGCCTGCTCCTGGTGAGCGGTGGCATTGAGAAAGCCGTTCCAGTCGTGATCGCGGGCTCGTTGCTGACGCTTGCCTCCCTGTTGGCCTTTTTGGTCAACGTCTTCGCCAACGTCCGCGCGGCCACGGTGTGAGGGCAGAAAGCGGCTGCGACGAAAGTCGCATCGCGAGCATGCAACCGGCCCCAGAGGGCCTACGTTGAAGAAAGTGAAGATACTACTTACTTATCTTGACCTTCGGTAAGCATGAGGATACCCTCAAGCCGAACGTCGCCCAAACGCGCTATTACAGAGGAAGCAGAGCTGAGATGGCAACCCAACTCAAGACCGCCGAACCCCTCATCGAGGATTACCGGCACGGGTTCCACGACCGCGAAGACAAGTACGTCTTCAAGTCGGGCAAGGGCCTGACGCGCGAGATCGTCGAGCGCATCAGCGCAATGAAGAACGAACCCGAGTGGATGCGTTCGTTCCGCCTTAAAGCTTTGGACATCTTCTTGAGCAAGCCGATGCCGACGTGGGGCGACACGGCGTTGCTTTCCGAAATAGACTTCGACAACATTCACTATTTCGTCAAGTCAACGGAAGGCACCGAGCGTTCTTGGGACGATGTGCCCGAAGATATCAAACGTACCTTCGATCGTCTGGGCATCCCGGAAGCGGAACGCAAGTTCTTATCCGGCGTGTCGGCCCAATATGAATCCGAAGTCGTCTACCACTCGATCCGCGAAGATCTCGAGAAGCTCGGCGTGCTGTTCTGCGACATGGACACGGCGCTGCGCGAGCATCCCGACATCGTCAAGAAGTACATGGCGACGATCATTCCGCCGGGCGATAACAAGTTTGCCGCGCTCAATTCGGCCGTGTGGTCGGGCGGCTCGTTCGTGTACGTTCCGCCGGGCGTCGAAGTCAAGACACCGCTGCAAGCGTACTTCCGAATCAACATGGAAAACATGGGCCAGTTCGAGCGCACGCTGATCATTGCGGACAAGGGCTCAAAGGTGCACTATATCGAGGGGTGTACCGCTCCCAAGTTCTCGACGAGTTCGCTGCACAGCGCCGTCGTGGAATTGATCGCTATGGAAGGCGCCTCGATCCGATACACGACGATCCAGAATTGGTATCGCAACATCTTCAACTTGGTGACCAAACGCGCGATCGCGCATAAGAATGCGACCGTGGAATGGGTCGACGGGAACATGGGCTCCCGCCTGACGATGAAATACCCGTCCATCTATCTGATGGGCGAAGGAGCGCGCGGGGAGATTCTCTCGATGGCCTTCGCGAGCGAAGGTCAGCATCAGGATGCCGGCGCCAAGGTGATTCACGTTGCGCCCAACACGACGTCCGTCGTCACCAATAAGTCAGTGTCCGCGCACGGCGGAAAGACGACGTACCGCGGCTTGGTGGAGATTTTTCCCGGCGCGGTCGGCGCCAAGACGCGCGTGCGCTGCGATGCCCTGATCATGGACGAAAAATCGGCGAGCGACACGAAGCCGACGATGAAGATCCACGAGCAGCGCTCCACGGTCGAACACGAAGCCAGCGTGTCCAAACTCGGCGAAGAGCAGCTGTTCTATGCGATGAGCCGCGGTCTAACCGAAGCGGAAGCAACGGCCATGATCGTCAACGGGTTCTTCGACTTCTTCGTCAAGGAATTGCCGATGGAGTACGCACTGGAGCTCAACCGGCTCGTGCAGATGGAAATGGAAGGCGCGGTAGGGTAATTCCAAGCCGGCTGCCGGTCAAGGCCCAGCTCTTCTAAAAACGCTTGAAAAACCGACATCATGTCGGTTTTTCTACTTCTCCCTACAGCGCCGGCGTCACGGACGTGCCGGGCATGGGTGGTGTCGGTCCGCCGGTTCGGAAGCGTCGCAATTCTTGTTCGATCGGCCACTCTCCGAACGCAAGAAGTATCAGCAGTACGAGGCTTCCAAGCGGCACAAGGGTCAGCAGCGAAAGCGCCCCGTTGTAGCCGGCTTTGGAAAAGATCCGCCAATACATCACGATCGTGAAGACAACCGCAACCAGAACGAACAGCCAGATAAAAGCGAAGAAGCCGGCAAACGCATGCCATGCTGCGTAGTGGGAAGGATAAGACATCGGCATAGGATACGACTCCTTAGTCAAAAAGCAATTCGCCGTAACCTTTCCGATGAGGAGCCGCAACCCCTATGAGTGAACAACTGGTAGCGAAGAAGTCTGACATTGCGCCGGGCGCGACGAGGAAAGTGATGGTGGACGGCGCGCCTGTCCTTTTATGCAACGTGGACGGCAATATTTATGCGATCGAGGACGTCTGCACGCATGATGGCGGTGAGTTGGATCAGGGTGAGCTCGAAGGCGATCGGATCATGTGCCCGCGGCACGGCTCGTACTTTGACGTTCGGACTGGTGACGCATTAACGCTGCCCGCTGTTCTTCCAGTACCGACTTACGCCGTGCGCGTGGACGGCGACGACATCTACGTTGACTTATAACCGTTCAGCGGCAAACTGCCGCTAAAATGCTAAGGTCGCTACCTTGTCACCCTGAGCTCGTCGAAGGGCAATCGTAATCGCGGCGCTTCGACAAGCTCAGCGTGACAAATCCACATTGCCGATCCTTAAACGTCTCGGGCTCGCGGTGCTTGCTGCCGCCCTCCTCGTCGTCGTTGCCCTGTCTGCCTTTGCGGTCTACTTAGCGATCAGCTTTCATACTGCCGTCGCGAGTATTGGCGGCACCGTACACATCGCCGGGTTAATTGCGCCAGTGCAGATCACTCGTGACGAACGCGACATCCCTCACATTGCCGCCAAAAACGAGCACGATCTCTTCTTAGCGCAGGGCTATGCCGAAGGCTCGGACCGGCTCTTTCAGATGGATCTAACCCGCCATGCGGTTTACGGTCGCCTCGCGGAGTGGTTCGGTGCGCGAGCCCTGGCTGCCGATGAGCGCTCGCGCATTATCGACGTTCGCGGCATTGTCGCGCGGCAACTTGCAAGCCTTTCGCTCCAACGCCGGTCTCAGGTACAAGCTTTCAGCGACGGAGTCAACGCCGCGGTGCGCACGCAGCCACTCCCCTTCGAATACCGGCTGCTGATGATCAGCCCCGAGCCCTGGCGGCCGCAGGACTCGCTCGCGGTCGGTTTTGCTACCGTCCTCGTGCTGTCCGACTCGTATCGCGACGTCCTCGAGCGCGATGCGACGTACGCTCCAAACGCACGACATCTCGCGCCGGCCGATATTGGGCCGCTGAGCTACAACGCTCTGTATCCGCTCTCCGATCCCAAGTATGATGCGCCGACTGCCGATCTCGGCGGTCGCTCCGGCAGCAACGCGTGGGCGGCCGGCGCGCTCCATTCACAAGCTGGTCACGCGCTGCTTGCGAACGATCCGCATCTCGGTCCGTCGATCCCCGGCATTTGGTATCTCGTCGATTTGCGCGCACCCGGTTACCACGCCGCAGGTGCATCACTCGCCGGGACTCCCGGCGTGATCCTTGGCCACAATGACGCGATCGCGTGGGGCGCAACGAACGGCAGTGTGGCGGCGCTCAGCGTGTTCTGCGGTTTGCGGCCACGACCCCAGAATGCCGTCCAAGAGCGGTTCGATGTGCGTTTCGCTCGTTCAAGCTCTCACGTATATTTTCGCGAAAAGCGCGGCTTCTATGTCATCAACAACATTAACAAGTCTAGGGACGAGACATGTCTTGTTGACTGGAGCGCGTTTACGAATCCCACCTCTCCATTGGAAACATTCGACAGTCTCGATCGCGGGACATCGATTGAGGACGCCCTGCGCACGCTTTCGCGTTATGCGGGGCCGACGCAGAACTTCGTTCTGGCCCAGCGCGACGGCCGCGTTGCCTACCAGCTCGCGGGTTGGATCCCGAACGACCCCGCTTGGGCGCGGTACGCGCATCGCGAGGGGTATCGCAACTACTCCACGCTTCCTTTCCGAGTTTTGCCGCATATTGCTCCATCGCGAAGCGCAGTTGTATGGACAGCCAATAACAAGATGTACGAAAATGGCTATCCGTACAGGCTGAGCGCAACGTTTGAGCCGCCCTACCGCGCCTTTCGAATTCGAACCTTGCTAAGGGCACGCCGCAAATATGACATCACCTATTTTTCTCAGATGCAAGCCGACGTCTATTCGGCGGCGGATCTTGAATTCGCGAAGTGGATGATCGCAACAGCGACCCGGTCTCCCGCTTTCCTTCGGAAGGGCGAGCAGCAGGTCATTCGGGCCCTGTCTGGTTGGAACGGACGCTACGATCCCGCATCCACCGCCGCGACAATCGCGCATGACATGCGGGTGAACGAAACGGTGTCGCCGATGAGCGGCCATGACTCAATCGCATCGACGCTGCAAGAACTGCGCCTGAACGGCGGCAACCTCGGCGCCAACCGCAATTACCACCTCCTAAACGGCGCTTTCGAATGTTGGGACATCGCCCTCAATAAATGCGTACGCCGGTTGCCTTGGCGCGATGCAGGCGCTGTGCCGATCTTCCACCCGCTCCACGGGTTGGGAATTACATGGCTCGACGGACCGACGCTGCCGGGAGATGGAGACAAGTTTACGATCCACGTTCAGCGCATCGCTTTTACGCAAAGCTTTAGAGCCGTCTGGGACGTCGGCAATTGGGACTCCGGCGGCATCATGATTCCCTGCGGAGAGTCGGGCGAGCCGGGGTCAGCGCACTACCAAGACCTTACGCCGGATTGGAAAGCGCAGCGCTTGGTCGCGTTGCCATATTCACGGGCAGCCGTGAGGCAGCACCGCGTCGCGGTCCTAACGCTTGAACCCTAGGGCTACCGCTAAATATGCTCCGCTTCATCCGCGTGGTGGGCGCTTTCCTGATCATCCGCATTGGGATTCATGTCAGTGTCGCCGTATACGGCCTCGTTGCGCAGGCGCGCCGCTTGCGTTTTGTCGTTGCGAATCGCGTTCGTAATCGTGCGCTCGGCAGTCGTTTCGTCGAGATCGTTGCGCTTATCCATGCGCCCATCTTACCCCCCGCGCAGAAAAACTAAGCAACGCTAGGCGAACTCCTTGCGCTCGTCACGATGGTAGGCGCGCATTGCGACGGCCAGAAACACGATCGCATACCCCGCAAGCCAGATCAAGGAGCGCAGCGTCGGCTCAGCCGGAGCTCCCATGGCGCTCCAAGCAAGCTGGCCATAATGGTACGTCGGCAAATACGGAGCAATCACACGCACCCAGTCCGGCAGTTCAGGCAACGGGACGAACAGACCGGAGGCAAATGCCAGCGGCAGGTTGATCAGGTTCAAGACCGCAATCGCGGAATTGATCGAGGCAATATAACCAACCGCGAACCCCAAGATGATAAAAGGAATGCAGCCGAGCAGCAAATAGCCCAGGAGTTGCGCAAACATCATAAGCGAGGGGTGCGCGGAGTTCGTGACCATCGCAAAGAGCACGAGCAGCGTCACGGCCACCGCCGAAAAACACAGCGCGGCAACGACCTTGCCGAAGAAATAGGCCGATCTTCGTAGGGGCGTCGCGCGCATCAAGCGCGTAGCCCCCGTGCCTCGCTCCGCCGCGACGCTGGCGCCAAACGAGAAGAGGGCGATCGAAAGCACGGCATACGCGCTGAATGAGCCGAGAATGTACAAGCCGGCCGTTGTGAGCTGATAGTGCGCGTGCGCCTGCGGCATGCCGAAGAACGCATAGAACATGATCGGCAGCGCAATGCTTATCACCGTGAAGGCCGGCATGCGCAGCAACCGCACGAGTTCCGCTCGCGTTTGCGCGGCCAGCATCGGAAAAAGAGGCGCAAGTTCACGCTGCATGAGATTCCTCCGATGCGGTCAGCGCAAGAAATGCTTCTTCCAGGGATGCGCCGGTAACCGTCAGATCGGAAATTTGCGCACCTCGGGAAAATAGCTCGTACAGAGCGCGCTCGGGCTGCTCCGTCAAACAAACGAAGGTCTGATCGTCTGGCCGCTCAACCTGTGATGCTTCGGCCGCCTGCAGGGCTTCGAGCGTCTGCGGACTTGAACTGCGGAATTCAAGCCGCTTGCGCGCTATGTTGGCCTTGATCTGGGAGGGTGGGCCGTCTGCGATGATCCGCCCGCGGTTGAGAACGACGACGCGGTCAGCCAGCGCATCCGCCTCTTCCAAATAGTGCGTTGTCAGAACGACCGTCCGCCCCTGGCCTGCAATCGTGCGAATCGTTTGCAGCATGCCGCGGCGTGCCTCGACATCGAGCCCGACCGTTGGTTCGTCCAAGAGCAAGACGCGCGGATTACCGCAGATTGCGAGGGCAAAATACAGTCGCTGCAATTCGCCGCCCGAAAGAGTCGTGACGCGCGCACGACCAAGCCCCTCTAACCCGGCCGTAGCGATAATTTCCGAGCGCGAGAGCGGACGCGGATAGTACGTTCGGAATAGCTCGATCGCTTCGTCAACGCTGAGGTAACCGGGAATGCCGGAGGTCTGCAACATCGCGCCGACTGCGGTGTGCGCACGTAAGTCATGCGGGTCATGCCCCAGAACTCGCACCGTGCCCGAGGACGGCGTGCGCAGACCCAGCGCCAGCGAGATTGCGGTCGTCTTGCCGGCACCGTTGGGGCCCAGTATCGCGACGGTCGCATCGGATCCGATCTGAAGGTCGAGATGATCCAGGGCGGCTACCGAGCCGTAGCGCTTGCTAACGTTTTCGAAGGCAATCACGGCGTATTGCTCGCACCCAGCGCGCTGTCCAAAAACCGCATGATCTGCGGCCACGCATCTCCGGAGGCCTGCACGTTTGCCGCCGGCGTTCCGCCGAGCAGCAACGTGAACGGACCCATGGACGATTCGGTCAACGGGTGCTGCGGAGTTGCAAACAAGAAGACGTGCCCGGCACCCGCAAAACTCCGATCGACGTCGTCGTACGGATGATGGTGTGCGCGCAAGTAGTCCATCCCAATTTGCACTTGCGCGACCGAGTCCCAAATGTGGTCGTCGCTGGCGGCGATCAAGAAGATCGGCCCGCGAACATTTTCGAGGTGAAACATCGCCGCTGAGATTGCCGACGCGTTTTGCTGCATCGAGGCGTCGTAGCCCGCCCGCAGATCGAGTGGCGCGTGATTTTGATACGCGTTCGCAAAGCCTTGCCCCATGGCGGCACCGTAGGGCACAAACGGAACGGGGCGGCCGTTTAGGGTCCACGAAGATTGCGCCGTGGCTTGCGGACCCTGCGCGATGCCTTGCCATGCAAACGGACTCGGAACGGCAGCCACGACGGCGCGAAACTGCGGATAAATCGAAGCAGCCAGCAGCGCGAGCTCGCCGCCTTTCGATATGCCGAAGAGCGCGATTCGATTCGGATCGACGTCCAGGCGCCGGCGAATCGCATCCAGCGCCTTGCCGACGGTCTCGACCGGAATGTTTTCCAAGCTCTGCGGCAAGCCGGGCAAGCCGAAGTAGGCAACCGACGCGGCGACATAGCCGGCCGAGGCAAATCGCGTCGCCGAATTTGACATTCGATCGCCGCCTTCAGAACCTCCGAGCAAGAGAATGGCAGGATGCTTTCCGCTTTGGGCCGGCGTGCAACTCGTCCCCACAAACGCGATCGCCGTCGTGCAATTTGCGGGAAGGGGCGGCGCGGGCGATACCGCACCGAGCATGATCGCTAAGATCAGCGTGTGGATCATGAAGCTCTCCCTGGTTCGAGAAGTGCTTGCATCTCCCGAACGTGTTTGATGAATGCGTTGCGGCCCGCCCTCGTCAGACGATATCGGGTTTGCGGGCGCCTATCGACGAAAGTCTTTTCTTCCGAAACGTAACCCGCGTCGACCAATTTGGCGAGATGGGCTCCGAGGTTGCCTTGGGTCGCTCCGATCGCTTTTTGCAGTGCGCCGAATGTGACCCATTCGGCCTGCAACAGTTCGGCGATTGCACTCAGGCGAATCTTCGATAACAAAAGTTCGTCCATCGGCTCATCGCCGAGCAGCGTAGAGCATGGCGCCCGTTCCAGCCAGGCCGACCAGGTCACCGAGCGCGAGGACGAAGCCGGCGTAGGAGAGGGCAAAATTTGCAACGACGATCGAGAGGAGCAGCGCGATCCCGCCGGCCAAAACGACGCGATTTCGCACGAGCGTGCCGGCGAAGATTAGGGCAGCGCCGTACATTACGCTCCAAATTGCCGCTTGCGCCCACTGTGCAAAGATATGGAAGGCGCCGACTTGCGCAACGAACGCCACGATCCAGGCGATGTTGAACGCGATGAACATTTGACGGTCAATCAGCGTGCGCCGCTCGGCGCCGCGCAGCCGCCGCACCCAAAATACCATCAAGATGATCGCCACGAGCAGCGCGGCCGCGCCAACAAAGAGCAGCGGTGCCGGCGCTTTTTGCGTGACGACGAGTTGCATGACGACGTTCATGACCGCCGCCGCGATGCCCCAAACGACAAAAGGAAAGGGGCTGATGCCGGGCGCTTGGTCGGTCCGCGCGAGGATCCGCTCGACGATGTCGAGGTGCTCACGGGCCTCGAAAGATTCCATCAACATGCTCCATGCTTTAGAATAGTCTATAATTCAGACTATTCTGAATTATTGCATATGTCTCTCGGGATGTCAACCCTGCGCCCGTTTGACAGTCGCGAAGGGGCGATGTTAAGGTTCCTAGGTTATGTACGCGATCATCGAAACGGGCGGCAAGCAATTCAAGGTCGCCGAAGGCGACGTCATCCGCTGCGATCTCGCGGCCGAGCCCGGCACCGACGTGACCTTCGATCGCGTCTTTTTGGCCGGCCAGGGCAAGGACGTCACGGTAGGCGCGCCAGCCGTCAGCGGCGCCAAGGTGATCGGGACGGTGCTGCGCCAGGATAAGGCGAAGAAGATTCTGGTCTTCAAGTACAAGCCCAAGAAACGCGTTCGCAAGCTGACCGGACACCGCCAGCGTTTCACCGAGGTCAAGATCACCAAGATCCAGCTCCCCTAGGAGCCCGAACTCTGCTGACCATTACGTTTTTCAAAGACAGCCGGCAACGGCTGTCTTCAATTCTTGGCCAAGGCCACGCCGACTGGGATCAGCAGGGGCAAGATATCGTGTGCGCGGCGGTTTCGGCGATCCTCCAAGCCGCGCGCCTCGGGCTCGAGGAGCATGCGCACGTGGAACCTGCGGCGCGCCAAGCAAAGGGGACTTTTCGATTGCACTGGCCGCCCCAGCGGCGCGCTGATCCGGCGGTCGAGGCGATCGTCAATACCGCAAAATTGGCGATTGAGCGCATCGCCCAGGAATACCCCGAGCACGTTCGCTGCGAAAGCGGCACGGCGGAGTAACTCTGTGTTCCGAGGTGGGTATGTAGTGCACGACGATGAAGGAGCGATCATGACAGACACGTTTAAGCCAACGCCGGCAGACACGTATGGCGGTTCGACCTACGGCGGCGGATCCGATAACAAATCGAGCTACGAACCGACCGAAGGCACGGGCGACATGGGAAAGACGCTTTTGATTGGGCTTTTGGGCGGCATTCTCTCGGCGGCCGGATACATGGTCTACCAGCGCTTGCCCGACGAGCACAAAGAGCGCTTGCACTCGCAAGCCCGCAGCATGCTTGCGCAGCGCATCAGCGAGATTCGCAACAACTTCAACCTCTAGGGCTCCGGCGCGCGGTGGGCGCCGGCATCTGCGCTGGGCGCCGGCTCGGGCGGCCGCGGGGCCGGCGGCTCGTGTTCGTCCGCCGCGCGCTCCATTTCGCGGATGAAGCTCTGAGATGTGTTCTGCACATCGCGCATTACGCGCCCCGCTTTACGCATGATGCCCGGGAGCCGGTCCGGGCCAAAGAGCATCAACGCGCCGACCCCCAAGATCGCGATTTCGGTCACCGAAAGCATAGCGGCCCCTCGTTTCGGCAGGGCTCTCCTGCGGACCCGTGCAAGCACAGTCCGCCGGCGCACGGCTCATCTCATTGCAAAGGCCGACTTCCGCTTGAAAATCATTTACACCCGGGGCAATCGCACCGAGACGCTCGCGTCGCTTGCGACGCTGCGGAAAATTCTTCACCGCTTCGTCGGACATCGGGTGTTCTACGAGGTTTCGAGCCGCAATAAACGCGGACACGAATTCTTTTCAGCCAAGAACATCTTCGTTTGCGGCTCGATCGAGATTACCAATCGAGACTATCTGACAATCACCGTATTTGATGCGAACAACCCGACGCACTCAATCGAAATCCTCAACCCCGCCATGATGCGCATTTACGAGGAGACGCCCGGCCAGGGATTTGCCGTCTCCTTCATTAGCGAGAGCGACGGCGGAATCGAATCGCGCTGTTACTTGCGCGACGAGGGCGAGGACGGCGAAGGTAGCCAAAAACGGACTGCGCTGGAGCAGATCACCCTTCCGCAGCTCTTTGAATATCTCGAAGAGATCACGACTGCGGACATCACGACCAAGCTTTAGTCGCGCCTTGCGCGGTCGGCGCGCCGGAACTCGCGGACGGCCTCCGCGTGGCGGCCGAGCTTCTTATATGCAACTCCCAGGTTGAGGCGGGCAACTCGATAGTGATCGTCGCTGCGCAGCGCGGCCTCGTAGTGAACAATCGCTCCTTCGACATCCCCGCTTTCGAGCAAGAGGTTGCCGATGTTCACCAGCGCCGGTGCAAAAGCCGGCTGAAGCTCTAACGCGGCCGCAAAATCCGGCAACGCATCTTCACGCCGGCCTTGCTCGATCCGCGCGACCCCGCGCTTGTTAAAGATGCCGGCGCGTTCCCGGGTCCGCGACTCCGTTTCGAGGAGCCGGCTGAGCTCCGCTTCAGCGCGGGCGTACTGGCCGGTTTGCATCAACCCCAGAGCACGTTCGAACGGCGACTGCTGACGCGGTCGAAAAAATGCCGATACTTTGCGCAGGTTGAACACAGCCTTTTCATGTTGGCGATCGAGCTGGTAACGCTCTTCCCCGAGGTGTTTGCACCCTTCGTCGGGCTTTCTATTGTTGGCCAGGCGGTCGAAAGCGGTCTGGTCGAGGTGCGCTACCACCATGTTCTCGACGCCCTGGAGGGCCGCGAGCGCGCCGATGAACGCCCGTACGGCGGCGGCCCCGGCATGGTGATGCGCATCGAACCCCTCGCCCGGATCCTCGACGCGATTATCTCCCAGGCGCCGCCTGACGAAAAGCGACTCATCGCAATGCCCTCGCCGGCAGGCAAGCGCTTCGCCCAATCGGACGCGCATCGGCTGAGCCGGCTCGATCGCTTGGTCTTGGTTTGCGGCCGCTACGAGGGGATCGACGACCGGTTGAGCGCCCTCTACCCCATCGAGGAGTTCTCGATCGGCGACTTTGTCGTGACCGGCGGAGAGATTCCCGCACTCGCGATCCTTGACGCGACGGTGCGGCTCGTCGAGGGAGCCGTGCGACCGGAGTCCGTGGCCACGGACTCCTTTAGCAGGGGATCCCTGGATTACCCCGCCTACACCCGTCCTCGGCAGTTTCGCGGCGTCGACGTGCCCGAGGTGCTGCTTTCCGGCGACCATGCCAAGATCGCCGAATGGCGCCGCCGGGCCTCCGCGGAGCGGACGCGGGCACGCCGTCCGGACCTCGAATAAGCTCGCTTGCGAGCGGACGTCGCGGATGGTATCATCCGAAGGTTGTCCGGACACCGGCCAATTTTTTTTACAGAGAGCAGCAGCATGAACGTCATCGACATCCTCAACCGAGAACAGTGCAAACCGTCGGTACCGGATTTTCGTCCAGGTGATACCGTCAAGGTCTATTCAAGAGTCACCGAAGGCGGCAAAGAGCGCATCCAGATGTTCGAAGGGGTCGTGACGGTTCGCAAAGGCGGAGCCGGCAGCGAGTCAATTACCATACGTCGGGTAGCGCACGGCGTGGGCGTTGAGAAATCGTTCCTGCTGCACAGTCCCCGCCTTGAACGGATCGAGGTCAGCAAGCGGGGCGTCGTGCGTCGCAGCAGGCTCTACTACTTGAGCGAGAAGGTCGGAAAAGCGGCGCGGATCCAAGAGAAGAAAGCCGCCCGTTAGTATCGCTCTGACACCGCTGCAACTTTTGGGGCTGATCTGCGTCTTCGCGATCGCGCGAATCGCGCTTTCCGTGCGCCCGATCACCATCGCTGCGAAAGGACGCGCTTCGGCGGTTTCCGTCGTGCGCGAATACCTGGACGCCTTTATTGTGGCCGGACTCGTCGCTCTGTTTCTGATCACCTTTGTCGTCCGTACGTTTTACATTCCGTCGGCTTCGATGGAGCCGACCCTGCAAATCCACGATGTGCTCCTGGTCAACGAATTTGAATACCGTTTCCACACGCCGCAGCATGGCGACATCGTCGTTTTTCCGCCCCCGATCCCGTCCCAGAGCGATTTTATCAAGCGCCTGATTGGCGCGCCCGGCGACCGGCTGGCGATCCATCACGGCACGGTTTATCGAAACGACGTCGCGTTGGTTGAGCCGTACGCGGCCGAGCGACCAAGCTACGATCTACAGGTCAAGAACTACTCGATCTACCGCGACGGCGTTCCGCTCGACCCACTCTCAGCGAACGTCCCGCCTCGTTCGATGTGGCAGGCGCCGGACCGCATCCCCAACGGTTACTACTTTATGATGGGCGACAACCGGAACAACTCCGACGATTCGCACGAATGGGGATTCGCGCAGCTGCACGGCGATTTTTCCACCGGACCGAACAAGGGCCACAAGGCGGGCTTCACCGGACATGCCTTTCTGTTGTTCTGGCCGCCCAACCGGATCCGAATTTTAAGATAAGGCGCTCCGCTTTTGAAGGCGCTTCGCCCTAGGCTGCGCGCCCCCCATTGCAAGCAATGGGGCCCCCAGACCATCGCTCCCTCACGATCGTAAGCACGCCGACATTCCCCGAGGGGTCGCGAAAGTAACATTCCCTACATAGCGAACTAAGGCGCGTGCAACGGCAACTGCATTGGCGCTCGATCGCAAGCGTCTTTTTGCAAATCGCTGCCCTCGGAGCGCTCGCCGTCGCCTTCTTCATGCGTACTCCGCAAGTGTCGGGTCTCTCGATGGCGCCGCACGTCGTTTCAGGCGAGTATGTGCTCATCAATACCGTCGCCTACCGCATCGGCCATCCGGCGTGCGGTGATATCGTTGCGTTTAGGCACGAACGCTCCGCACCATCCGTCTACCTCAAGCGAGTCATCGGCTTGCCGGGCGACCGCGTCACGGTGGCGTTGGGAGCCGTGTTCGTCAACGGCAGGCGTCTGTACGAACCCTATGTCCGGTTTGCGGACCGGCGCAGTTTCCCAGAGGTCAAGGTGCCCCCGGGCATGTTATACGTTTTGGGTGACAACCGCGCCAATAGCGACGATTCGCGCTTTTGGGGCTTCGTCGATCAAAATCAATTGATCGGCAAAGCGATCGCGGGGATTTGGCCGCCCGCCCAGGTCGGTGCGCTATGAAGGCAGCAGCCGAGCCGCTGATCCAATGGTATCCGGGTCATATGGCGGCCGCCATGCGACGCATCGATCGTTATATCGGCCTGATCGATATCGTGATCGAAGTCGTCGACGCGCGCCTGCCGCGCACCGGCGCCAACCCGATGTTGGCTGCGGTGGCCGGGCGGCGGCCCCGCCTGATCGTGCTGACCCGCGAAGACCTTGCCGAGCCGGCCGCGACCGTGAAGTGGCTGATGTATTTCAAAAAGCTGCACCAGCCGGCACTGACCGTCAACGGCAAACGACCCAGGAGCATCGCAAAGATCCGCCCCTACTTAACAGATTTGGCAGCGAAGCGCAACGGCGCCGGCGCGCAAAAACGGGCGCTCGTCGTCGGGATCCCGAATTCGGGAAAATCGTCCGTGATCAATGGGCTTATCGGCCACGCCGCAGCGGCAACCGAAAATCGGCCGGGCGTCACGCGCGGCTTGCAGTGGTTTCGCGTTCACCCGTTTCTCGAACTGATGGATACGCCCGGCATTTTGGTGCCGAAGATCGAGACGGCGCAAGCGCAATGGATGCTCGCGCTGACCGGCGCCATTCCGCGCGAACGCTACGATCCTCAAGATGTCGTGGATCGCTTTGCAGCTTGGGCGGAAACGAAACCCCAGCCCAGAGGGCGCATCCCAACTCTACAGACGTTTGCAGACGCCCGCGGATTCCGCCGGCGCGGAAACTTGAGCGATCTGCACAACGCGGCGCACTCGTATATCAAGGCCTTCAACGACGGCGTGTTCGGCCGCACGACCTTGGAGCTGCCTCCCGATGACAGAAAAAGAGCGTAAGGTCCGCAATGCCTACGAGCGCGAGCGGCGGCGGCTGCATCGCCTGCACCGCTACGAAAACCGGGCCCGTGAACGCGGCTACCTCTACATCGCCGGCATCGACGAAGTAGGGCGCGGACCACTGGCTGGGCCGGTCGTCGCGGCGTGCGTGGTGACGGAGGGACCTCTGATGTTGCGCGGACTCAATGATTCCAAGCAAGTCCGCCCGGAAATTCGTCGCGAGCTGGCCGGCATCATCAAATCGCACTGCTCGGCCTGGGCCCTCGGCGAGGCCAGCGTCGAGGAAATCAACCGCCTAAACATCTATTGGGCCAGCGTCTTGGCAATGGAACGCGCACTCGCCTCGCTTGGCATCCTGCCGCATTATCTGCTCACCGATGCGGTGCGCATCCGCTCGTATCCGGGCCCGCAAGAGCCCGTAATCAAAGGCGACGCGAAGTGCGCAACTGTAGCCGCGGCGTCAATCGTCGCCAAGGTGCATCGAGACGCGCTGCTGGTTGAACTGGATCGGATCGAGCCGCGGTACGGCTTTGCCGAACACAAGGGGTATGCGACGCCGGCGCACATTGCGGCGCTCAAAGAGCACGGGCCAAGCGTGCACCACCGGATCGCCTTCTGGCGGGTCCGCGACGCGCAACTTCAACTCGACCTCTCGGCCATTGCGTTCGACCAAGACTAGCGCCTTAGGACAACTCGGTGAGCGGCGCGCCGCGACATTTTTAGAGCGTTGCGGCTTTGTGATCCTTGCCAAGAATGTGCGCCTTCCCGGAGGAGAGATCGACCTCGTCTGTAAGGACGGCGATCAAATCGTGTTCGTTGAGGTGAAGCTGCGAGCGACGGCAACGTTTGGAAGCGCCCTGGCGGGCGTCGATGCCCGCAAGCGGGCGGCCTTGCGCCGGCTGGCCGCCGATTATCTTCAGTTCTTTGCGCCGCAGGCGCGTGCGCGTTTTGACATCGTAGCGATCGACGGCGCGCGCATCGCGCTGCACCGCAACGCGTTTTAAGCGGGTCCCGCGGTCGGAGAACGGCTTACGCTCTTGCCAAGTAGCGTTTGCGCAGCTCGTCCAGCACGACTGCTAACAGAATTACTGCGCCGAGCACGATCTTTTGCGTGTACGACTCGATGCCCAAGAGGTTCATCACGTTGTAGAGCACGCCGATCAGCAGGGCGCCGAAGAACGTGCCGACGATGCTGCCCCGCCCGCCCATCAGAGAGGTGCCGCCGACAACGACCGCTGCAATCGACTCGAGCAGCTCGTCGCCGGTGGCCGTGTTTGGCGATCCGGACGAAAAGTTTGCCATCAGCAAAAAGCCCGTGATCCCCGCGCAAACGCCGCTGATCACGTAGACGAGCGTCTTGATGCGCGCGACGGGGATGCCTGCCAAACGGGCCGCTTCTTCGTTCCCTCCGAGCGCAAACACATACCGTCCAAAACGCGTACGCGTCAGCAACACCGAGGTAACAATAGCAATCACGACCATCCAGATGACCACGATAGGAATACCGGGAAGATGCAGCTTCGTAAAGACCGAGCCTAAGAACAGGCCATAGCCGATGTTCGTGAAATCGCCGCTCGCAAGCGCCACCGGCCGGCCGTGGCAAAGCTTGTAGGAAAGCCCGACGGCCATCAGCATCATGGCTAGCGTCGTGATGAAAGGGGGCAGGTTGAGCCGCACGACCGGAACCGCATTGATGAAGCCCGCCGCGGCACCGACCACAATGCCGAAAAGCAACGTGGCCACGATCAAGGCAAAGCCGTGAAACGGCATCGCGTTGGCAAAGAGCGCCATTGCGACGCCGGTCAGCGAGACGAGCGAGCCGACCGACAGATCGATGCCGGCCGTAATGATAACGAAGGTTTGTCCAAAGGCCAAGATCGCCTCATAGGTGATCTGGCGCAGCACGCGGATCAGATTGCTCGGCTCCAAGAACGAGCCGCCCGCCGCCCGGTTGACGAGCACGACCACGACCAAGAGTCCCAGTGCGGCAAGAACGATGCGCAGCCAGTACAGCCGCGCTTGCTTGACATGGGCCGCTTCGGCCGCTTCGGTCAGGACGGTTTTGACTTGCTCCTCAGCCACTAGGCCGCGGTTCCGGTCGCAACGGCGATGATCTTGTCGGGGGTGGCGTCTTCGCGTGAAAACGCGGCCGCCACCCGCCCCTCGCGGATCACCAAAATCCGGTGCGCCATCCCCAGCACCTCCGGCAATTCACTCGATACCATGACGATTGCCGCCCCTTGGCGCGCAAGTTCGACGATCAAGTGGTAGATCTCCGATTTCGATCCGACGTCGATACCGCGCGTCGGCTCGTCAAACAGAAAGACGCTCGCCTTTCCGACGAGCCACTTCGCGAGCACGACTTTCTGTTGCGTTCCGCCGGAGAGGTTGCGTACGAGCTGCTCCCCGCTGGGCGTTCGAATTCGCAGCTCGGCGATGAACTTACTGGCCACGGTCGTTTCTTTTGCGCGATCGATCAGCAGCTCGCGGTTGACGAATTGATCCAAGTGCGCGAGCGTGATGTTTTCACGCACGGTCATCCCCAAGATCAGACCTTGGGCCTTGCGGTCTTCCGTAATGAAGGCGACGCCGGCCTCAATCGAATCAGCGGGTGAACGCGCTCGCAGCCGCCGGCCCAAAATCTCGATCTCACCACCTTGCGGCAAATCCGCTGCCGCAATGGAGCGCAGCGTCTCCGTTCGACCGGCGCCGACGAGCCCCGCGATGCCTAAGATCTCGCCCGCGCGCACTTCGAAGCTGATACCGTTGACCGCCGGGGGACGCAACAGATCCCGGACGGCCAAAACGATGGGCGCGTCGATGGCTATAGGCGGCAACTCAGGAAAGTGGGCTTCCAGCGCGCGCCCGACCATCGCGCGGATCACGTCGTCGGGTGGAAAATCGGCAACCTTGCGCGTTTCGATCGCTCGACCGTCGCGCAGCACGGTGATCCGATCCGCGATGCGCGGCAACTCTTCGAGCCGATGCGAAATATAGATGATCCCCACGCCCCCCGCTTTGAGCTTTTTGATGATGCTAAAGAGCCTTTCGATCTCATTTTCGGTCAGCGACGCGGTCGGCTCGTCCATCACGATGATGCGCGCGTGCCTGCGCAGTTCTTTCGCAATCTCGACCATCTGCTGCTGGGCCACGGAGAGTCGTGCGACCTCGACGTCGAGTGGGAGCGTGATGCCCAGCTCGGCAAGGACCGCCGATGCCTCTTCCACGGCTTTGCGGCGGTCCAGGAAGACGCCGTTCTGGGGCTCGTCGCCTAGAGTGATGTTCTCGATCGCATCGAGTGCCGGCACGAGGTTGAATTCTTGGTAGATCATGCCGATGCCAAGGTTCTCAGCCGCTTTAGGGTTATCGATGCGCACGTGCTGACCGTCGATGAGGATTTCGCCCTGATCGGCGGGCTGCGCGCCCGCCAAGATCTTCATCAGCGTCGACTTGCCGGCGCCGTTCTCGCCAACCAGCGCTAAGACTTCACCCGCAAAAAGCGCAAGCGTCACGCCATCCAATGCGCGAACCCCGGGAAAGCTCTTCCCGATATCCCGCATCTCCAAGAGTGGACTGGGCGTTGGAACCTTACTTCGCGTCGGCTTTGGTAAAGGTCCCGACCGTCACCGTAACGCGCGCCGGTGGTTTACGCCCCGCAAAGTAGTCGTGGATGGCGTCGATCGTCTTGCTGCCGATTTGATCGGGGTACTGGATCGCATCCCCATACATGTCACCGGCGCCGATCGCTGTGCGCGCTTCGGGCGTCGCATCGTAACCGATGACTGCAATGCCGCTTGCGTTCGCGGCTTTGATCGCTGCAACCGCGCCGAGTGCTGAGTCGTCGTTGATGCCGAAGACGCCTTTGAGATTCTTGTGCGATTGCAAGATATCGCCCATCGTCGAGTTTGCCTTTTGGCGATCGCCTCCCGCATCGACATCCGCCACGATCGTTACATTCGGACAGTTTTGCTTGACCGCGAGCCGGAAGCCTTTGACCCGATCCTGCACGCTGGTGACCTCCGGCTCGTCGATCATCGCAATCGAGCCGACTTTGCCGGGTAGCGCCTGACACATCAGTTTGCCTGCCTGCTCACCGCCTTGCACGTTGTCGGAAGCAATGTGCGCCACAACCGCGCCTTGCTTAGCCGTACTTGCGATGTCGGCGGTAAAGACCGGAATCTTGGCATTATTTGCCTCGACGATCGCGCTGCCTATCGCTTGTGAATCGAAGGGCGTCAGGACGATCGCGTCGACCTTTCTCGAGATGAAATCTTCGACTTGCGATTGTTGTTTCTGGTTGTCGCGGTTCGCATCGACAATGACCAGCTTGTAACCGTACTTGTCAGCCGCCGCGTTCATGCCATTTCCCATGTCTTGATAGAACTGGGCTTCCTGATTTTGGATCGAAACGCCAATCGTCTTCGTCGCGGCGCCTGATGGACTGGTCGTCGTTGACGTGCTCGATGATTTGCCGGTGCACGCTGCGACGGCCATCGTCAGAATCCAAAGACCGATCACAAGACGGCTGTATCTCACGGTTGCTCCTCCGCTAACAAAGACGCTGACTACGCGCGCGGCTCGTTCTCTCCTTTATCCACCGCTATCCACAACGCATTGCTGTGTCCTGTGTAAGCTGTGGAGAGATTCCTCAGGCACCCCTTGCCATGCAAGCCGCGCCTCGCAGAGGAGCGAGTTGGAGGTGCCATGCTCTCATTGGCCTTTTCTGCTGCGATGCAAGGCATCGAAGGCTACGTCGTGCGTGTTGAGGCCGACAGCGCCCCGGGTTCACCGATCTTTACGATCATCGGGTTGCCGGACCGTGCGCTGGGCGAGGCGCGTGAACGCGTCCGCGCAGCGATCTTCAACTCAGGATTTGCCTTTCCGGCAGGACGATTGCTGGTCAATCTCTCGCCGGCGGACGTTCGCAAAGAGGGGCCCGCGTTCGACCTCCCGATTGCGCTCGGGCTGCTGGCTATCGACGAGCAAATCGACCGGCTGGAGCTGCAAAACTATGCTGCGCTCGGCGAGCTCGCGCTCGACGGCACCCTGCGGCCGGTAAGCGGCATCTTACCGATGGTGCTGGGCGCGCGCAACGCAGGCTTTACAAGATTGATCGTGCCCAAGGCCAATTCCGATGAGGCAGCGCTCGTTGATGGGATCGAGTTATACTCGGTTGACTGTTTGCAGTCCGCGGTCGCAACGATTTTGGGCAACGGCGCGCAATGGAGAACGCACACCAGACCGGTTACGATCGCGCACGATCAAACCGCCGGCGGTGACTTCGCAGACGTGCGCGCTCAGCCTGGGGCAAAGCGCGCCTTAGAGATAGCCGCTGCGGGCGGGCATAACGTTCTCTTCGTAGGGCCGCCAGGGTGCGGAAAAACGATGCTGGCGCGCCGCTTGCCGTCGATCCTTCCTCCGATGAGCAACGACGAAGCGCTTGAAGTAACCAAGATTTACAGCGTCGCGGGACTGCTCGGCTCGACACCCGGCATCGTGCGCGCGCGGCCGTTTCGTTTCCCGCATCACACGATCAGCCAAACAGCGCTCGTTGGTGGGGGCAGCATCGCTAAGCCGGGGGAGATTTCGCTCGCACATCACGGCGTGCTTTTCCTCGACGAGCTGCCCGAGTTCAATCGCGCATCGATCGAGGTCATGCGACAACCGCTCGAAGAAGGCGCGGTGACGATCGCCAGAGCCGCCGGGACATTTACCTATCCCGCCCGGTTTATGCTGATTGCCTCGATGAACCCATGTCCGTGCGGGTATCGCGGGACACGCTCGGCCGAATGCCGTTGCGATGAAGGCGCGGTCGCAAAGTACGTCTCCAAGCTTTCCGGCCCGCTGTTGGATCGCATCGATCTCCAGATCGAGATTCGACGCGTGCCCTTTGATGAGATGGTCCGGCAACAGGCTGCCGAGTCAAGCGCCACCATCCGCAAACGCGTGCAAGGGGCGCGCTCGATTCAACAACGGCGGTTTGCGCAGAGCGGGTTCTACTGCAACGCGGAGATCCCGGCACACGCCGTACGGGCATATTGCCGCTTGGATGAGGCTGCGATACGGCTGCTTGCCTCAGCGTGCGCAAAGCGTCACTTCTCGGCGCGCGCGCTCGATCGTATCGCGCGAGTCGCTCGCACGATCGCCGATCTTGCCGACCACGCCGAAATCACAACCGAACACGTGGCGGAAGCGATTCAATACCGCAGTCTGGAGCGGCTGGACGCCCGAGCCGCCTGAACGGGGCTCGTGCCCGGTATTTTCCAACCCAGTCTTAACCGGTCCGGCAAGACTTTTTAAACCTTTGGAAAACGTGCGGGCGTGTTCCGTTCCCGTCGTTATGTTTGGATCTTGGCGCTGGCGGTATTCGGTCATGCCCAGTGCGCTCAGGCACAAGAGCGCGCGAACTCTACGGTCGTCAGCGGCCAAGTGCTTTCGACGCAAGGCGCGGCGATTGCCGGCGCGATCGTCGTTCTGAGCGGACCGCACGTCGCAGGCAAAGCGATCACCCGATCAAACGGAACCTTCACGTTAGCGGTCGTCCCGGGTGACTACCGCTTGAGCGTCTCTGCGATTGGGTTTCGGTCGCTGACGCGCGCGATATCGATCGAGCCGGAGCCGGTCAGCCTGAAGCTCGAATTGGCGGCCGCTTCTGAGTCCTTGGTAGAAATCGGACGCGTGGGGGTCAACAGCAGCGCGGGACTCTCAACCTCTTCGAACGTTACAGTCGAATTGAATCCGCAAACCTATGCGCAAAATGGCGTGGAGCGTGTCAGCGATATTCTCTCCGAGCAAATTGGCCTGACCGCCGTTCGGCCCACGGGCGGGGCTGCTACGCTTCCGGTCGTTGTCGCACTGCGCGGGCCGGATCCCGCCGAAACGCTGGTCGACATCGACGGCCATCAAGTGAACAACTCGAATACCGGCGACTTCGATCTCTCGCTGCTGGACCCGTCAGACCTGTCGGGCATCGAATTGTTGTACGGCATCGCGCCATCGTCGCTGATTGGGCCCAACACGATCGGGGGCGCGATCAACCTGCGCACGCTCGAGCCGACATCGCAGCCGCACGCCCTCTTGCGCGTTAGCGGAGGCAGTTTCAACACCTTCGGCACGACACTTCAGAGCACGGGAACACAAGGGCGTTTAGGGTATGCAGTGTCGCTCCATCGCTTGACGAGCCAGGGCGAACTCCATGACAGCACGCTCTTGGTTCCCGGCGATAATCCGGGTGAAGTGGATGCCGCTCTCGTCGGCAGCGATTCCAGTGCGGCCTCCGCCCTGGCCAAGCTACGCTACGCTTTCGGCGGTGGCGGTTTCGCGCAGTTTACGTTTCGCGATCAATCCTCGATCCGCGATCAGTCCGGCGCGTTAAGCACTCAGAATCCGGACGGAACGTTCACTGCCTTCCCGGGCGCAACAGTCGCAGCCCACAATAGCGCCTACGGGCTCGATCTTTACGCACCGCTAGGGCCGCGAAATGCCGATAACAGCCAAAATTCGACCGTGCTGTTGCGCCACTTCACGAGCGCCGCCGACCAAACGGTGACCGGTCCGATCGCGGACAACGGCTCGGCCTATTTTTTCAACGATCGCGATTTCGTCACCGAGGATTCGCTCGAATTCAACCACTACTTTGCGCACAGCGCGCTCACATTGAAGGCCGACCTGCGCGTCGAAAGCCTCACGGAGCCGTTTTCCTCGCTTTCCACGGGCGGCGTCATCGACCAATCCGGCGTCGAGCCATCGAGTGAGCTCCGTCCTTTCGATCAGGCCTCGCCACCCCCGACGCCGCTGACCCAAAGCGACGTGCAACGATCGTTCGCGGTCCGATACACGTTTGAAGCGCTGCGCAACGTGCAGGCGGCGCTCGCCGCTTACTACAGCAACTTCTCAACGTTTGGCACGGCGCTCGATCCCAAACTCGGGCTGGTTTGGACGCCCACGCCCCAAACCGTCGTACGCGCCTCAATCGGTACAACGTTCCAGTCGCCACAGCTCACCGAGCTCTTTGTTCCGAATCCATTACCGACACCGCCGCCGGGCGGTTTCGTCTCGATCGGCAATCCAAACTTAACCGCCGATCGCGCGACCGAATATCAGTTCGGCTTCGAGCATCTCTTCGGCAGCGGCAGCTCCCAGACTCGCGCCGAACTCGACCTCTACCGAACCAATCTGCGCACGCCGAGTCAAGAGTTTTTTGCTCCCACGGGTTACGCGTATCCGGTCAACATCGGCGGCGCGGTCTACCGAGGCTTTGAGTTTCGCCTGGAACGAAATTTCGGCTCGCACCTCCACGTGACTGCCGGCTACAGTACGAACAGCACCTATCCAACCTCCGTTCCGCAAAGCGTCGGCAACGGATCGCTGGTCGTCGGGCAGCAGTTCTTGGGCGTGCCGCTCCATCGGGCCGAACTCACCCTGAGCGGCCAGACCGTTCACAATCTCTTCTTCAATATCGGCGCCACGTACGAAGGCATCAACAACGAGCTCAACCGCCCGCCGTTTGCGGCACTACGCGCGAGCCTCAGCACGAACCGCGGGCCTTACACGCTGACGCTTTCGGGAACGAATCTCAGCAACACGTACGCGAACGGTTTCACGCGCGAGAGCGCCGGTGTGCCCTACCCGGGACCCGACGGCCCAATCGCGACGCCCGCATACGCGTTGCCTGCGCCGCAGATCACTCTCTCGGTGACGCGCCGCTACTGATTCGGGCGCACGAGGTGTAGTTGAGGCACCGAGGCGCCGCTCAGAAACACCGGTAACTGATCGAGCGAGAACTGAACGCCGCTATAAAATCGACCGAACTGCGCGTATTTGGCGCTCGCCTCATCGAAGCGCATCTCGTAGATCAGTTTCTTGAAAACGAGCGGATCGTCGGCGTAGAGGTCAACGCCCCACTCCCAATCGTCGTAGCCGATCGCGCCGGAGATCACTTGCGTCACCAATCCCGTGAAAGTGCGCCCGATCTTGCCATGCTCGAGCATCAAGCGGGCACGTTCTTGGTATGGCAAGGTGTACCAATTGACAACTTCACCGCGCTTTTTGTCCATCGGGTAGAAGCAGATATAACGGCGCTGCGGAACCTTGGCCCATAACCGCCCGGCATTGCGTGGGTTGCGCTCCTGCTCTTTGAGCTTGGCATCGAAGGCATCGCTCCACTCCTGCGAATGCGGCTTGAGATCGCGCGCTTCCAATTCTTGATGAATCTTGGCGGTTGCGTCGTAGAGGCCGAGTTCTAGCACCGAGGTAAAGGAATCGCGCGGACTCAGAAAATTCGCAAGCTCGAGCCGGTCGATGGCGGTTTGCGCGTGCACGAGTCCATCGAACGCCCGCGCGTACACCGTTACCATCAAATTGCCTTTATGTCCGACTAGCTGCGCAAGTCCAACGTCACCATTTTCGGATTCGAGCGAGCCAAACGCCTCGAGCGCCGCGCTCGTGACGCGCCGGCATTTCTTCGAAGTGAGCCCACCGAAGGCGCGCCGGTCGAAGGCGTACATGCGGTGCAAGATCCACCATCCCTCGAGCGATTCGGGAACGTTTGGATGGCGCATCGCTAGGCCTTCGAGAGCGCCCGGACGCGCCGAACTTCGGCATCCACTTCGGCGGCAAGCGTGTCGGGCTGCTCGCGATACTTCGCCCAGAGCTGCGGCATATGCGCGATGTCGTTGAGCACGCGCGCAAAGATCGCATTGACCGGCGTCTTAACGCCGCACTCGTGTCCGGCGCCGGCGATCGCGCCGTTGAGCGCATCGACTTCCGTCAGCGCCTTGTTCGCGCGCAAATCCATCAGCAGCGACGGTGGCTTGCGCCCGCGCGCGCCCGCGATACGCCCGGCAAGCAGTCTGCGCGATACCGGGCTGGGCAGCGTCGCGATGCCCTGCAGGATGCGCACCGGGTACCGCGGCAGATCGATCGGCTCCAGCCCAAGCTTGAGCATGACGGCACGCGCCTCGCGAATCGCCCGAATCTCGAGCGTGAAGACTTCATCGTAATGCACGAGCCGGTTCGGAAGCACGTTCAGAATCGCGCAGCTCGCGTTAGCCACGATGTTCAGCGAGAGCTTCGACCACTTCAGCGAGCGCCAGTCATCGACGACTTTGACGACGATGCCCGAGCTTGCGAAGGTGGCCCACAACCAGTTAAACGCGGTCTTTCCGCACGGCGCAAAGGCGAGGCCACCCTCCTTTGCGGCATGCGCGTGACCCTTGGGATCACGATCGATTGGAATCGTTAGCGCGGCGGCCACGACATTGTCCGCGCCGAAGGCGGCATTGAGTTTTTCTTCATTTCCCACGCCGTTTTGCGGGCATAGAAAGACGGTTTTTTCGGGATAGGCAATCGCTTTACGAAGTGTTTCGATCGCACCCTCTGTGTCATACGCCTTTACCGCGATGATCGCGACGTCCGGGTCCACCGGCGTAACGGCATCGAGCGCGCGCGGCGCGAAGGTCACCTCAACATTGATCGAACGCAGCAGCTCGCCGAGGTAATTTCCAACCGCACCCGCTCCGACGATGTAAGCCTTCACGAAGAAACGCCGGTGCTGCCGAAACCGCCGGCTTGGCGCTCCGTTTGGGCGAGCGTCTCGACGACCTCAAACAACGCGCGCGTTACCGGCGCGATCACGATCTGCGCGATGCGATCGCCGCGTCGCACGCGAAACGGCTCGGTTCCGAAATTCGCGAGGATCACGTTGACGGGACCGCGATAATCCGCGTCGATCGTGCCAGGCGCGTTCAGCAGCGTGATGCCGCTGCGCAGCGCAAGGCCGCTGCGCGGCCGGATCTGGGCCTCGTAGCCTGCCGGCAACGCGATGCAAAAGCCGGCCGGCACCATGGCACGCGCCCCGGGCAGGAGCATCAGCTCCTCGCCGATAGCCGCGCAAAGATCCGCGCCGGCCGCGTGATCGCTCATGTAGGTCGGCATCGGCAAGCCCTCGCCTTGCGGCAGGCGCCTGATCTGAACGGTTATGGTGGACATTTGTGCTGCGCTTGCGTCTTATTTTAAAAGCAGCGTTGCGAGTTCTTCTTGAAAGCTCTCCACATCGCGAAAGGAACGATAGACGCTGGCGAACCGAATGTACGCCACCTTGTCTAGGGCCTTGAGGGCCTCCATCAGCTTCTCACCGATCATCGCCGCGTTTACTTCGCTTTCCCCGCGCGAGAAGAGGTCGCGCTCGAGGCCGGCCGCGACGGTTTCCATCTGATGATCGGAGATTGGCCGCTTTTCGCACGCCCGCCGCAGCCCGCTGAGGATCTTCTCACGATTGAACTGCTCGCGGCGCCCGTCTTTCTTGACGACGAACAAGCGCGGCGCTTCCATGCGCTCGTAAGTTGTAAAGCGGTGCTTGCAGCGCCCATCAAGGCATTCTCGGCGTCGGCGCACGACGGTCTCGTCGTCGCGAGAATCCACGACGCGCGTTTCGCTCTTGCGGCAGGTCGGACAGATCAGCGGCGCGCCCCTTTAACGAAGAAGACCCACATGTTGTGGGTCCTCCTATTATAAGACACAAGTTATGCCTACAGCAAATGGCCCTAACTCGCGGCTCCGATCTTGAACATCTTTGTGCCGCACTCCGGGCACTTGCCCTCGGTCGCCGGCCGGCCATTTTTCATCGTGATCTGCACCGCGTCTTTCATCTCGCGCTTGGTCTTGCATTTCACGCAGTACGCTTGAGCTGCCACGTTCTACCTCCGAAGGATGCCGAACCCCATGATTGGGCCGGAGTATTCAGGGCCGCCCGTGCTTCCCCTTGCGCGGTCCGCGCACCGGCGTGAACGCTGGGCGTGGAGCCAGCCTACCTGAGATGGGAGGAGGTTTGCCTCGCTTGCGCCGGCCGAGCGGCTGGCATGCCGCCGGCGGCAAACGGCCTTTATGTCAGGGGGTCGCTCGAGGGGCTGAGCCGGCCCACCTTAGCCGTGGTCGGAACTCGCTCCGCCTCACGAGCCGGTAAAGCGCTGACTCGCTCGGTGGCCGCGGAACTCGGGCAGGCCGGAGCGTGCATCGTCTCGGGCCTCGCACTAGGCATCGACGCCGCCGCCCACGAGGGCGCACTCGATGCCGCGGCGCCGACGATCGGCATCCTTGGCGGGGGCCACGATCACTTCTTTCCTCCGCTTAACCGCCTCTTGGGGGACCGCATCCTCGCGGCAGGCGGCGCGGTTTGCTCCCCGTACGAGCCCGCTCGCCAAGCCTTTCCGCCTCAGTTTCTGGAGCGCAACGCGGTAGTAGCCGCGCTGGCTGACGCCGTGGTCGTCGTCGAGGCTCCGCGGCGCAGCGGTGCGCTCAATACCGCCGCCTGGGCCGCGGGGCGCATCCCGGTTTTTGTCTTCCCCGGCGATGTTGACCGCTGCAGCGTGGCAGGTTGTCTCGCGCTGATCCGGGATGGCGCTACGCTCGTACGCGACGCGGCAGACATCTTGCGCGAACTGCGTCTGGAACCGCGCGGCGCTCGCGCGAGCGGGCGTTGCGTCGCGCACTCTGCCCGCAGCCCAATCCAAGAAGAGCTCTTGAGCGCACTCAAACTCGAGCCGCTTTCGAGCGATCAACTCGTTGAAACGGTGGCGGCGCCTGCGCCGGTGGTACTCGCGGCCTTGACCGAACTCGAACTGGGCGGCATTATCGAACGGCGCGAAGGCGCGGTTTTCGCGCGGCGCTAAAGCGCCCGCGAGGCTGCCCGGCGAAGATCGTGCACCATGGAGCCGATTGCCGCACACGATGACGCGCCGCTGCCGGAAATCGCGCTACAAGAATTTGGGGCGATCCTGCGCAAGGCCATCGAGCGAGAATTCCCATCAGCGAGTGCGCCGGAGATCATCTTCGAAGCGCCGCGGCGGCCGGAATTTGGCGACTTCGCTACCAACGTAGCGTTTTTTTTGGGGCGCGAAGCGAAGCGCTCCCCGCAAGAAACCGCATCTCGGCTCCTGGAACGCGCATTTTCCGAAAGCCCGCGCGTGCGTTCGCTTTTCGCCCAAGCGCAAGCCCTTGGCGGGTTTATCAACCTTCGATTGGCGCCCGCGTGTTGGCAAGCGAACCTGGCGCTGATCTTGCACGAGCGCGAGCGTTTTGGGATTGCGGCACCCAACGGCATTCGGGTTTCGCTCGAATTCGGGAGCGCGAACCCGACGGGTCCGCTGGTCGTCGTGCAGGGCCGCACGATGAGCATCGGTCAAACGCTCACCAACGCGATGCGCTCGCGCGGCTACAGCGTCGGCACAGAGTGGATCATCAATGACGTCGGCGCTCAGATGGATTTGCTGGGGCGTTCGCTCTACGCGCGTTACCGGCAGCTCAAAGAGCCCGCCTATCCGCTGCCCGAGGACGGCTACCCTGGCGAGTACCTGATCGCGATCGCGCAGCGCATCTTCGAGGCTGAGGGCGACCGTTGGGTCGCCTGCGCTCAAGCCGAATGGCTGCCGCATTTTTCGCTCGCTGGCCGCGATGCGATCGTCGCCGAACACCAAGCTGTTGCCAGCCGATTTCGAGTTCACTTCGATCGCTGGCAGAGCGAACGGGAGCTCCATGAAAGCGGCCGCGTCCTGGCGGACCTGCAGCGGTTGACCGATCGCGGCTTCACGTATCAAGAGGATGGCGCGCTCTATTTCAGAGCCACGCTGTTTGGCGACGACAAGGATCGCGTGCTCGTGCGCTCGGACGGACGCCCGACCTATTACGCACCGGACATCGCCTACCACTATGAAAAACTGCAGCGCTCCGATCGCGTAATCGACATCCTGGGGCCGGATCACCACGGCTACATCGGACGGCTTAAGGGCGTGGCTGATGCGCTCGGATTTCCGGGCGCGCTCGAGGTGATCATCGCACAGCAGATCACGCTGGCGCGCGGAACCGAGAGCCTGTCGATAAGCAAGCGCGCCGGCACGATTGTTAGCTTGTCCGAAATCTTGGACGAGGTCGGCGTTGACGCCGCGCGCTTCTTCTTCATCATGCTGGCGCCGGATTCTCCGCTGAAGTTCGACTTAGCCCTAGCCAAAGAGCGAAGCGAGAACAATCCCGTCTACTACGTGCAATACAGCCACGCGCGCATCTCCTCCGTATTCAAAAACGCACGGCGCGACGAGATCGACGAGGCCGCGGCCGGCGCCTCGTTAGACCGGCTCACCGAGCCGGCCGAATTGGCATTGATCCGCCGACTGTGCGATCTGCCCCGGCTCGTGACAAACGTGATCGACCAATTCGCGCCGCACCGGCTGACGCAGTATGCGCGCGACGTCGCCTCTGATTTCCATCAGTTTTATGCGGAGTGCAGGATCCTGGTCGACGATCGCGAGTTGCGGCTCGCGAGATTGGGGCTGTGTTTGGCTGCACGCACCGTATTGGCGCATGTCTTGGAACTCATTGGGGTTACCTCCCCCGAGTCGATGTAGTCCGCTAGCGCAAGCTTTTCGTTGCGACGCGATGGCGCGCGGTCGGCCCTTCGGCGTCGTTGGGGACGCGCTTGCGGACCAGGGGCTCGAAAGGGTGTCCGCTGATCGCCGGCGCGACGAAATATCGCCACAAGACTTTGATCAGAGCAGCGGCCGGTATCCCCAGAACCAGCCCCGCAAATCCAAAGAGCTCGCCGCCGGCAAAAACTGCGAACATGACGCCGATAGGAGAAACGCCGACCGAAGACCCCATGATCTTCGGCACGAGCACGTTGTCGCTGATCCGCGCGACCGTGAAGAGAATCACTTGCACCCACAGCACCATCCATGGGCCTTGCGGCGCGGAGATGATCGCGCCGAGCACTTGCGCAGCCAGCATGCCGACGATCGGAATCGCGTAGGCAAAGCCGCTGATCACGCCCAGAATCAGCGCATATTTGAAGCCGACGACCGCCAGCAGAACCGTGATCGCAATGCCGGTGATCGCGCTCACGATCGCTTGTCCGGCGATGAAACTTCCGAACATGTGCGTGACTTCAGCTGCTAGAGCGCGCGCCGTTCCTTGCCTGGTGGCCGGGAATAGACCGGCAAAACCTTCGCCGATCTGCGGGCCTTGCAATAGGAAGAAGAACGAAAGAATCAGAGCGGAAACCGCAATGAAGAGCGCGGTGGCGGCATCTAGCAGCACGGTGCCCAGCGATGCGGCGGAAGAGGTGAGGAAACCGGCGATCTTATCGCTGAGGAGCTGTTGAACGTTCAGAAAGCCCGGCGGAAGGTTGGCGTGCGAGAAATGCTCGCGCAGCGTCACCTCCCAACCCAGCAGCCACTCCTGAGTCGCTTTCAGATACGCCGGCGAGTTCTGGATGAGGACCTGGCCTTGTTCGAGGATTGCCGGCAGCACGATCAGCGCTCCAACCACCGAGAGGAGCAGCAGCACCACGTACACCGCGGCGATCGCCAGCGGCCGTTTGAGGCCGCGCGCTTCCAAGCGCACGACAATGGGTTGGACGCCGAACGCGATGAACGCGGCGACCAGGAAGATCGTGATCGTCCGCGGGATGCGGGTGGCCAGCCACAGCCCGAGCAGCGCGACGACGATGCCTGCCAGCGTGAGGAGCACGCGGCGCAGCACCTGCGGACTCACTTTATCCTGCATGAGCATCGTTTATGCACGATACCAAGCCGTTTACCAAAAGTTCCGCATCACGACGACCGGCGCGAGCCCGGATCGCTAAGCGGCACGTGGTGCGCGCACAGAGGGCAGTCCGCGGGCGCGTACGATTCGATCGGTAGGTCGAGCAAGGCGAAAGTTTCCACTTCGAAGGTTACGGCAGCACGCCGCACGATCGTCCCGACGCCCACGGCTTGCGCGCCATGCGCACGAATGACGTTCAACACCTCACGAACCGAGCCGCCGGTCGTCACGACGTCTTCGACGACGAGCACGCGGTCGGCCGGCGTCAGGTCGAAGTTGCGGCGCAGGACGGGGACGCCGGCTTCTTTTTCCACAAAGATCGCCTTGAGCTCGAGCGCGCGCGCAACTTCGTAGCCAAGGATGATGCCGCCGACCGCGGCGCTGAGCACGACCGTCGGGCGCAAGGCCGCAAAATGAGCTGCGATGTCCCTGGCAAGCGGCTCGAGCAGTTGCGGATCTTCCAGGATGCGAAACTTTTGCACGAAGCGATCGCTGTGACGGCCGGAGCTAAGCGCAAAGTGTCCGTCCAACCATGCACCGCGCGCCTGTAGTTGATCGAGCAGACTGACCGCCGCGCTCACGCGACGCTCTCCGCTGCTTGCATCTCCTCAAGGATGGCGCGGGCGGCCTCTAGCGCGTCCGCGGCTTCGGTGATCGGGCGCCCAACTACCAGATAGTCCGCTCCCGCGCGCACAGCTTGCGCGGGAGTCGTAACACGCTTTTGGTCGCCGTGGACGCTACCGGAAGGGCGAATCGCGGGCGTAAGGGTCAAGAAATCTTGGCCGAAAAATTGCTTGATGACGGCAACTTCTTGTGCGCTGCAGACGATGCCGCTGCAGCCGGCATCGCGCGCCAAAGCTGCCAAGCGGATCGCATTCTCGCCCGGACCGCCCGAGAGTCCCAACTCCCGCAAGTCCTCCGGCGCGATGCTGGTCAGGATCGTCACGGCAAAAATGTACGGCCCGCCGAGGCCCACTTCAGCGGCGCGCTCGCCGGCGGATTCCACCGCGGCTTTCATCATTTCCGAACCGCCGAGTGCGTGCACCGTGATGATATGCACGCCCGGGCGCACGAGAGCGCGTGCGCCTGCCGCAACGGTACGCGGAATATCGTGGAGCTTCGCGTCGGCAAAATAGCGGACGTCTCGATGTTCCATGTGCTCCAAGAGGCGGTCGCCATAGCCGTAGAGCGATTCCAAGCCGACCTTGAAGATCACATCAAGCTCGTACAGTTCGTCGATCAGCGATTGCGCGCGCTCGAACGAATCGACATCCAGCGCTACGATCAGCGATGCACTCACCCTTCGTCTCCTTCGTACTGATGCGCATTTGAGAAGCCGACGTTGGCCTTGCCGACGATGTCCGCGAGCGCCTGCACCTCGCGCTTTCTGAGGTACTCGCGAACCCCGTCCAGGATCTGCACCGGCGCGCGCGGATCGGTGAAGTTGGCGGTGCCGATCGAGACCGCGCTGGCGCCGGCCAGGAAAAACTCGAGCGCATCGGTCGCCGTTTCGATTCCGCCTTGGCCGATGATCGGAATGTGAACCGCCCGCGCGACTTCGTAGACCGCAAGCAGCGCGATCGGACGGATCGCCGCGCCGGACAGACCGCCGGTCACGTTTCCAAGCCGCGGTCGCCAGGCGTCGACATCGATCGACATTGCCCGCACCGTATTGATCACCGCCAAGGCGTCGGCCCCTGCCGCTTGCGCCTCAAGCGCAATCTGCGTGATGTCGGTCACGTTCGGAGAGAGCTTGACGATCAGCGGCTTGTCGGTAACGCCACGCGCAAGCTCAACGACCTTGGCCGTTAGCTTCGGATCGCAGGCGAAAGTTTCGCCTTCGGATGCCACGTTTGGACAGGAGATATTGATTTCGACTGCCGCGATCTCGTCGCGGCGTGCGAGCCGTTCGGTAACGTAGCCGTAGTCATCGATGGAAAACCCAGCCACGCTGCCGATGATCGCACAGGGACGGCTCGCGAATTTTTGCACCTCGTGCTCGAGGTACCAATCGATACCAGGGTTCTGCAGGCCGATCGCGTTGAGCATGCCGGACGGCGTCGGCACGAGCCGCGGCGTTGCGTTGCCCAAACGAGGCCAGCGGGTAACGCTCTTGAGAACGACGCCGCCGATCTGCGAGAGGTCGATGAAAGGCGAGTACTCCTCGCCCGATCCGTAACAGCCGCTTCCCATCAGCGTGGGCAGCGGCAGATGAAGCTTGCCAATCCAAACCGACAGATCGATCACCAGCGCAACTCGTGAGCCCAAAAGACCGGGCCCTCTTTACAAATGCGCGCATAGACGGGATCAGCGCGATTGCCGTCGGTCGAGAGGTGCGGAAACCTCGGCGCCTGCGCGCTGCTGCGCTCGATCGGCACGACACACCCCCAGCATGCCCCCACGCCACACGCGAATGCTTCTTCGAGCGAGAGCTGTGCGGGCACACGTCGTTTGGCAGCGACTCTTGCGACCGCGCGCAGCATCGGCGAAGGCCCGCACGCCAAAATCAATTCGGGAACTTCATCGCTTTGCGCGAGCAGGTCGGTGATGAACCCAGCATGACCGAACGAACCGTCGTCAGTCGCGCAATGCACGCTGCAGCCGGCGGCCGTGAATTTTTGCGCATCTGCGAGCAGTGCCTTCGTGCGCGCTCCGTAGTACAACCGTACGCGCGCGCTGCCGGCAAGCAGCGCCTGCGCTGCGAGCAGCACCGAGGCGATGCCGACGCCGCCTGCCACGATCGCAACCTGCTCATAAGTTCGGCTCAGATCGAAACCGTTGCCGAGCGGACCAAAAAGATCGATCGTCGCCCCGACGGCGAGTTCGGCGAGTTCGCGCGTTCGGGGCCCGCAAACGGCCAGCATGAAACTCGCACGCTCGCCTTCCGCTTCATAGACGCCAAGCGCGACGGCTGCCTGCTCACCCGACGGCGGAACGACCATCACAAAGTGACCTGGACGCGTCACAGCGACCAGATTTGGCGCGTGTAAACCAATGAGAACGACGCCGGGCGCGAGTTCTGCGCGGTCGAGTACCTTCGTCGAATGTACCGCGGCGCGCGATTGGACCGTGGGCATCGAAGCGGAAGCTTCTCGGTAACGATTAGGCAACCATGCGCCGATATGTCTTGGGTGCTCCCTTCGACAAGCTCAGGGTGACAAGCGGTCCCGCCCGCGATCCTGTGATACCCAATTCGGGCACAGGCAAGCTCAGGACTTGGGGGGCGCAACGCAATCAAAAAAGAGGGATGAGAATAACCGAATTTTAAGGTGGTTGCACGTCCAGGTGAACCAGTTGAACCTCCTGGACGTTATAAGAGTAGGAAAGTAAGAAATACAAAGAAAGGGGGGTCCAGGAAAAATGGCAGGTCTCATGGTCTTCAAATCGTTAGCCGACGCGCTAAGAGCGGGCTACCAGGTCTACGACCGCACGGCGGACGGATATCTCGTGCGCACACGAACTGCAGCTGGATGGGCGATAGCTCTGGTTTCCTGCAAGTGACCCCCGAACTGCAGGAATAATAGAAAAGCGGCGTTTGCGAACGCCGCTTTTATTTTTGAGCGCTTGGCTTATCGCGGTATATCCGGCGGTCCCGACGGCGGCTCGAGTTCGGTCGCCGAACCAGGGCGGTACGCATAGGCGCCCGGCGTCACGTCCCGCGGTGCTTGGTGCGCCGATTGCGCGTCATTGGGCGGCGGAGCGCTGTAGGGAAATTGCGCGGGGCTAATGCGGGCCCCCGACATCAGCGCGATAACGATTTGCGCCAAGCCGACGAACAGCGGGATCAAACCGCCGAGCAACCACGGTCCGGGTTGCCCGATGTCGATAAATGATAAGCCGATCAGCAGCGCGAGGCCGACGCAGGCTACGACGATTCCCTTACGCAGCTGGCTTTGCGCTGAGAGCACATCGTACGCATAGTAGGCATTCGGATCTTGCGCTGGCGGTTGAGTTCCGGCGGGCGCTTGAGTTCCCGCCGGCGGCCAGCCGTACTTCGCCCCATACCTGGCATACTTGCGCATGTCGCGCGGACTAGGCGGCGGAACGATCCCACGGCGGATCATCTCAAGACGTTCCTGATGGCCCAAGACGCGGTGCACGATGAACGCCGCGACCGGAAAGCCGAAGAGAAAGATGATCGCGAAGATCGGGACAAATAGTTCGGCCATTTGGTCCATATTCAGATCCTCGGCCCCCAGCCCGCGAACGTCGTCCGAACGCCGTCCGAAGGGGGTGCGATCTCGGGGAACGGCAGCGTTGTTCTGCCGAAGGGGCGATAGGTGTACGGCGTGATCATGGGTCCTCCGCTTTCTTTTGTTCTGTCTCACGTACGCTGCGGCGAGCTTCGTGTTTCAGAGGCCGCGCTGAAACACGGCGTCGCCGGCAGGCGTAACTAAGGTGTGGCAGCGGCGCTCTTGGATCTCCCGACGGTGACCCTTCCGGCGGCCCCTGCACAGGATCACGAACTCGTCGCCCGGACGCTGCGCGGCGATCCGGAGGCGTTCGCCGGGCTCGTCGAACGGTACGACCGCGCCGTCTACCACCTCGCGTATCGGACCTTGCGAGATCAGGAGGAGGCAAAAGACGTGGCTCAAGAGGCATTTTTTAAGGCGTACCGCAGCCTGCGCACGTTCAAGCCGAGCATGAGATTCTCTACCTGGATCTTCGCAATCACGTACCACGCCAGCTGCGATCGGCTCAACCGGCGTAAACGCTATTCGAACGAGGAACTACCCGATCGCGCCGACCCATCCGCCGGGCCGGCCGAGAGCGTGATCGCCGGCGATGAGGCACGGCAGCTGCGGGACGCGATTGCCGCTTTGCCGCAAAAGTACCGAGCGGTCGTAACGCTCTACCACCTTCAAGGAAGGCAGTACGAAGAGATCGCAACCGTGCTGCAGATCCCGATTGGAACGGTCAAGACCCACCTCTTTCGAGCCAAAGAACAACTGCGCCGCATGCTCAGCCATAACGGAGCGGAGGTACACTAGATGAATTACGACCGGTACGACGATCTCGATCGTCTGCTTTTCTCGCTCGCGCTCGAGGAGCCGCCGGCAGATCTGCGGGCATCGATTCTGACTGCGACGATCTACCGTCCCGCTCTCGTATTCAAGGCCTGGGAGGTTTGGACGCTGGGCGCCATCGTCGCCTTGATCGTGTGGTTGTGCGTTCTCGTCGCGCGCGGCGGCGGCGAAGCTTTTATGAAGACCGTTTCGATCCTCGGTACGAGTGCCGCGCACGTCTTGCTTGCACAATACACTTGGTTGTGGTTGGCAGCCGGTGTCGGCACAGCGTTCTGGCTCTTGATCCTTAATCTGACTCCAATGCGGTCGCCGGTTTTAGAGCGTTACGCTCGCCGTTAAGGCGCATGGAAAAAGCTAGCCGGCAGTTTCGCATCCTCGTCATTGAAGACGATCCCGCCATCAACCGCGTGCTGCAGTTGGAATTGGAGCACGAGGGGTATGCCGTCGAAACCGCGCGCGACGGCTTAGCCGGGCTCGAACGCGCGCTCAAGGAGCCTGATCTCGTCATCTTGGACCTGATGCTGCCCAAAATGGACGGGCTCGAAGTCTGCCGGCGCGTGCGTCTGAAGAGCCGCGTCCCGGTCATCATGTTGACCGCCAAAGATCGCATCCCTGACCGCGTCGCGGGGTTGAACCTGGGCGCCGACGATTATCTCACCAAGCCCTTCGCGACCGAAGAATTGCTCGCGCGAGTGCGCACGCGACTACGCGAGCGATCGCCGGCCGATAACGTGATCGCTTATCGCGACCTCGCAATGGATCGGGACAGGCACGAAGTGAGCCGCGGCGGAAAGCCGATCAATCTGACAGCCAAGGAGTACGCCCTGCTCGAGTACCTGCTGCTACACCGAAACAAAGTTCATTCGCGCGACGAACTCTTCAACGGCGTCTGGGGCAGCGATTTCTTGGGCGATTCGAATCTGATCGATGTGTATATTCGTTATCTGCGCGGCAAGGTCGACGACGGCTCCGCCGATAAACTGATCACGACGGTCCGCGGCGTGGGCTACACGATCAAGGACTAGCGACGAACAGCTTGGAGCGGAGCGCCTTCTAAATAAACTCGTTGCGCTGGCGCATCGCCGGCTGGTACGCCTTGCTCTTGGTGGCCGTGATCGTCGCCACCGGCATCCTCGTGACGGTACGCTTTCAATCGATTCTCTACGATCAAACCCGCGGAAGCATCGATCGCACGATGCGGGATATCGCGCGGGTGGCGAACCCTTCCTCCAACCCGTTCATGAACATCGGCGAATCGTTGCCAATCGAGCAGACGCTCGCGAACAGCGATAACCTCGAACGATGGTCTTCCCCAACGACGTTCTTGCAGATCGACAACGCGCACGGCTATCCTGTCGGCAAAAGCTCCAACCTGGGCGGCATGTCCTTCCCACCCGTTACCGATTTGAACGACAAGCGGGATACCGCCTATCGGACCGTGCGTCTGGCCCGCGGCGAGTTCTTGGTTGAAGACCGGCGTTTTGTCGAAGGAGGTGGGCGCTCGTTTGTCATCCACGTCGGCGAACCGCTCGATCAGCTGACCGAAACGTTTGCGCGCACTCGCGAAGCGATCGCCGTGATCATCGGCCTAGCCAGTATCGCGGTGATCGTGCTTTCCGTAATCCTCGCCTCGCGAGCGACGAGTCCCCTTGGCGATTTGGCGCTGGCGATGGGCGAGATCGGTTCCGACCGGCTCGACCGGCGATTGAAATGGAAAGGCCGCGATGATGAGATCGGCAAGCTGGCTGCAACCTTCGACGACATGCTGGCACGCCTGGAAGAGGCGTTCGCGCGGGAGCGACAGTTCATCTCCGATGCGTCGCACGAACTCAAAACCCCATTGACCTCGATCAACGCCAACGCGCAGATGTTGCGCCGTTGGGGAGATGCTGACGAGCGCGTCCGCAACGAGAGCCTCGAAACGATCGCCCAAGAGAGCGCCGCCTTAGCGAGTATGGTCAACGGAATGCTCACGCTGGCCAAAGCCGACTCCGAAGAACGGCTCTTAAAGGAGCCGGTGACCTTGGCAGCGGCGGCCGCGGATGCGGTCGCAAGCGCGCAAAAAAGGGCCGCTGAAAAAGGCTTAGTCCTGGAACTCCACAGTGAAGAAACGGCACTAACCGTGATGGGCGACGCAAGTTTGATCCGGCAGATGATCGGCAACCTGATCGATAACGCGCTCAAGTTTACCGATCGGGGTCGCATCGACGTCTACGTCAAGCGCGCCGGCGAAGGAGCCTCGGTCGAAGTTTGCGACACGGGCAGCGGCATCGATCCTGACGAGATCCCCTATGTCTTCGATCGCTTTTACCGCACCGACAAATCGCGCGACCGAAGCATCCCGGGGACCGGGTTGGGCCTCGCGATCGTCCGCAGCATCGCTCGCATCCACCAAGGCAGCGTGCAGGCCGAGCGCCTCGCTGCGGGCGGCACGTGCCTGCGGGTGACATTCCCCTTGCGCCCCTAGCCAAGGGCTCATCGAACTTTCATGGATTGCCCGCCGCGGCTGCGTACAATAGATAGAGTGTTTGCAAACATAGCGCACCGGCGCAGTTCGGCTGCGGCGATTTGCCTCGCGTTCGCGCTCCCCACCGCGCTCGCGCGGCCGGCGGCCGCGGACCAAGCGCTGATTCCAGCGGCCAATTCGCCCGTCATCAACGTGAGCATCGAAGGCGGGACGATCAACATCCGTACCTGGGACCGTCCTGCCGTGCAAACCGACTCGACGGTTCCCCTACAAGTTCAGCAATTTGACCGCGCGGCGATCGCACGCAGCCTGCCGCGCGACATCAACGTTCTGGCCGGTCAAATCGACTCGCCGCGCGGGCCGCTCGTCTTGCCTCGCGAAACATTCGACGTCGGATCGCTTGACGCACAACCGCACGATGGAATTGCGATCACGGGCACGGGCGGCGAAACCACCCTCACCGTGCCGGCCTCAACCGCGCTCCTCGTCACCCGCATGCAGCGGGGCTTCGTTACGCTCGACGGGTACCGCGAAGGAATCTTTTTCGTGCGCTTGCGCAACGGGTGGGTCCATCTCCAAAACATGGGCGGAGAAGGGTTCGTGCAAGTGATGCGCGGACCGATCGTCGCGACTGATTCTTCGTTCGTGCGCTTGCGCGCGCGCTCGGCGCTCGGAAACATCTTCTTCGAGCGCTGCCATGCGCGCCAAATCGAAGTCTCGAGCGTCGCCGGTTCGATCGGCTACGATAACGGTTCCTTCGAGCCTGGACTGGCACGTTTCGAGACGCAGTATGGAAACATCGCGCTCGGAGTCGGTTCTGGCAGCGCGCAGATCGCCGCGCACAGCGAAGGCGGACGCATTCTCTACAATTACGTGCGCCGGACCAGCGTCGACGCGCGTGGAAACGATGCGACGGCGGCGCTCGGCGGCGGCGGACCGCTGGTGAACGTCTCCTCAGGCGGCTCCGTATTGCTTTACGACGGTGCGATAAACTCACGCGGCCGCTTGGGCGCCGGGTGGCGGCAAGCAAGCAGTCTCCTCAATCGCGTCGAGCATCGCGTCCAGATGCCACCATCGCCGCGCAGACCGGCGCAGCCGGTCTTGCGCCGAAACCCGCGCCCGCATCCCGTCAGACTCTAGCTACAACAAAAACTTACGAAGAACGGCCACGTCGCGCTTCCAGGTATGTTGCGACAGAAGCGCTTCTTCTTTGTAGCCGCAGCGTTCAAAGAACTCTTGCGCGCTGCTGCGGTGGGGCACTTCCACGCTGATCTTGTGACAGTTATAGTAATTGGCGATCTCTTCGGCGGCGACGAGGAGTCGCCGGCCAACCCCGCGGCGGCGCGAATCGGGCAGCACGATCAGGGCGCCGACGTGCGCCACCGAGGCTGCGATGCTGATGCGAGCGGCTCCTAGGATGCTCCCATTTTCGATCGCGGCGACGTCGTGGGACTGCTCGTGCCACACGACGTTGAAATCCCAAAGCGTGCTGAGCGCTTCACGCCGCGCGTCGCGAAGGAACGTCTGCGCGCTGGCGTCGTGCACGCGCACGATCTCAACCGGTGGCAGCCGCGACCTCGAGGTCGGCGTCGAGCCGGTACCCGTCGCGCGCGGCGATCGCGCGGATTCCGTACTTGCCCTCCAACTCTTCGGCGAGCTGATCCGGATTACGCTCCAACATCTTCGTTCCGAAGTGGGAGAGCACGGCGACCTTCGGACGGATGCCTTCGATGATGCGCACGGCATCGTCGAAGGTCAGGTGGTCAACGTCCATCGTGTCCCGATAGCGCAGCACGTTCATGATCAAGACGTCCGGATGGTGGCCAGCATAATCCTCGACGAGGCCCTCGAAAAAGCGACCGCAAGGAAGGTAGGAGATCGTCATCTCCTCGTGCGTGAAGTGGAGCCCGTACGTTTCCACCGCGTGCACGTGCCGCAGCGACGTACGGATCTCGACTTCGCCGATCCGGAACGGGCCGCTGCAAGGCACGAGCCGCTCAACGTGCTCAACGAAACGCAGCGCGTACGGCAGAACTACCGCTTCGCCTTCCAGCGCGTCGCGGGGCGCAAACAGCACGCCACGCTTGCGAAATCCGCCGTGGGTCATCGCTTCGATCATGATGTTGATGTCGTTGCTGTGATCGAGATGTTTGTGGGAGAGGACCAGTGCGTCCAACTCGGCCGGAATGCATGGGGGCACGACTGAGAGCGCTCGCACCAGCGCGCCCGGGCCGGGATCGACATGGATCTGCGTCGTTCCGAAGCGCATCCACATGCCGCCTGAGGCGCGCAATTGGCGTGCGACGACGAACCGCGCTCCGCCGGTGCCTAAGAAGAGAACGCTCGCGCTCACGCGCTGCGCGCCTCGAGCCACTCACGCAAAAGTGGAAAGAGCTGCGTGCGACCGTTCTTTGAGGCCACCATCCCGATGTGGCCGCCGCCAACTTCGTGATAGGTGACATCGCGAGAGCCAAGCGCGTATTGCACGGCGCGCGAAGAGGCTGCCGGCACGATCGCATCACCAGGCGCCGCGACGACGAGCGTTGCCGCCTTGACGTCGCGCGCATCGATGCGCCGGCCCGCGAGCTTGACTGCGCGCGATTGCAGGCGGTTTTCCTGGTAAAACCATCGCACCCACTCGTTGGCTGCGGCGCCGGGAAATGCAACCCAATCGTTCGCCCAGCGATCCATCGCCGCAAACGCCTGGGCGGCCGGTGGATCTGCGTACGTACCGCCGAACGCGAGGGCGGCACGCGCCTTGGCGGTCGGCCGCAAAAGGGTGAAAACGGTCTCGATCATGTGCGCGGGGACGTTGCCGAAGATCTGGGTGATGCGCTCGACGTTCAGATAGCGCTTCCGGCACCAATGCGTCAGCACGCCGCCAACCTCGAAATCGTATGGCGCGGCCAGCATGACCAGATTGTTTTTCCTCGAGAGTTTCGCGAAAGCGCTCCACAGAAGCGCCAAGGTGCCGCCCATGCAGTACCCGATCAGCGTGAGGTCTTTAGAGCCTGAAACTCGCCGCACGCATTTGACTGCCGCTGCGATATAATCGCAGACGATGACCTCGAGCGAGAGCCCAACGTCCTCATCGCTCATCATTCCCCAATCGACCAAATATACGTCGTGACCGGCATCGCAGAGTGCACCGATCAGCGAGAGTCCGGTGCAGAGGTCCAAGATGTAAGAGCGGCTGATGAGCGCCGGGATGCAGAGTACCGGCTTGCGATGGGTGCGCTGCGAGCGAAAATGCAGCACCGACATTTTGCGCTGCTGCATGATCACTTCATGGGGCGTAACTCCGTAGTACCCGACGGCTTGAGGGGGCCCTGCGGGCTTTGCCCTCACCATCCCATGTAGATGCCGCCATTGATGTTAAGCGACTGGCCGGTCATATAATCAGCCTCGGTGACCAAGAACCGCACGCCGCGCGCGATTTCATCGGGTTCGGCCACGCGATGCATCGGGATGCGATCCAAGATCTTCTCCTGGATGTTCGGCGGCACGGAACGCCACATTTCGGTATTGACGAACCCGGGGCAGACGGTGTTGACCATGATGTTGTTGCGAGCAAGTTCGATCGCCAGCGACTTGGTGAAGCCGATGATGCCGGCTTTGGCAGCCGAATAATTCGCCTGCCCGAAGTTGCCCATTTGTCCCACGAACGAAGAGATGCTGACGATACGCCCGCCGCCTTGTGCGATCATGTACGGCACGACGGCATGGCAGGTGTTCATCACGCTGCTCAAATTCGTATTGATGACCTCGTGCCAATCGGTGAGCGACATTTTTCTGAACGTGCGATCGCGCAGGATGCCGGCGTTGTTGACCAGGATGTCCACGTGGCCGTCCTGCCCGATGATGCGTTCCACCATCGTCTGGACGTCGTCCGCCTCCGACACGTCGCCGGCTTCGGAGCGCGCCGAGCCGCCGGCATCCTTGATGCCTTGAACGACGAGATCCGCGGCCTCTTTACCGCGGACGTAGTTGATGATCGTGTGCGCTCCGCAGCGCGCCAATTCGGCCGCGATGGCGGCGCCGATCCCGCGCGAACTGCCGGTCACGAGAGCGACCTTGCCCACGAGCGGGGCGAATTCTTGGAATGGTTTGGGGCGAGTTTCCAGCATTGGGATTCCCTCCAGTTCGGGAAGGTAGCCAATTAGAAACTCGGCGGGTTTACCCTACTTCTTCTTTTTTTTCTTTTTGCCCAGCTTGGCGATCAGGTCGTCGATGCGCGTCGTCAGTTGATCGACGCGCTCGGCCAGCCGAGCGACCTCGGCGCGGGTTGGAAGGTTCGAGGCTGCGAGGAATCGTTCGATATTTTCGCGGCTGATCTGCGTCGCGTTGAGATATGCCTCGAGCGCCTTGCCGAGGGATTCGGCAAAGGCATCCGTACCGGCGGCGCGGTCGAAAAGCGCGCTGAGCTGCTTTTCTTGCGCCGCCGCGATTTGGCGCCAGGCCTCAAACGGGTCGGACGCCATCGGATTGCTTACTTTGAGTTCTTCGAAGCGGCCTCGACGTGCTTGGTGAAGCCGTCGATCTGGTGGCCGGTCGCTTCCTTGACGTAGTTGAGGTTGGAAACCATCACGTCGCCGAGGCCCGCAAATCCGCGCTGGGCGTTCTCTTGCCACGCCTTGGCGTGGTCAACGGCGGTGTTCGCGAGACCGCTGAACTGATTGCCGGCTTCGCGCAGATACGAATCGCGCAGCTCGAGCAGTTTGCCCGCCCGGTCGAAGTTCTCAGTTACGATCGCATCCGGACGCATCGCGGCGTACGGCTTGGCCATCACGTCGAAGCTCGCTTTCATGTACTCCAGAACGCGCGTCGTCGAGGACGTCATTGCATCTACGGAAAGTTCAAATGTCTTGTTCGAAAGGTCGATGTAGTTCACTCTTGCTCCTGTTTTGGTTTGGTCCAATTGCCCGTGTACAAATTGAAGAACGCGTCCAGATTGGTACGGTACTGTTCGAGCGCCGAGCTCCAGAGTTTGAGCGCATCGGTGCCCGATTCGGTCAACGTGTAGACCCGGCGAGCCGGACCCTGCTCCTTGGCGTCCCACCACGAAGCGATGTAGCCGTCCCGTTCTAGCTGGCGCAGCGCCCGGTAGACGGTGCCCGGGTCTGAAATCACGTCGAAGCGCTCTTTGAGCTCCTTCATAATCTCGTAGCCGTGCAGGTTGTAGCCCTTGAGCATCACGAGCAGCCAGGCCATCAGGTAGTTCTTCGGGGTGCCTTTGGGCGGCCGGCCCGCGTCCTTGGGGTTGCGCTCGGGAGCGTCCTTCATGTCACTATATGCATTTTACATCTAAATGCAATCGGGGTCAACTGGCCTCTTCCTCCGGCTCGTCAAGCGTGACGATATCGCTCGTCAGGCAGACGGCCTGCCCCTCCATGACGATTAGCCCGTCTTGGTTTACGCACTCGGTTCTGAGGGTGAGGATCTGCTTATCCGGCCGGTAGTTGAGCACCGTTACTCGCGCGGTAATCTCGTCGCCCAGGAAAACGGGCGCCTTGAACGTCAGGCTCTGGCTCAAATAAATCGTCCCTGGCCCCGGAAGCTGGGAGCCAAGGACGGCGGAGACGTAGGAAGCAGTCAGAAGTCCGTGGGCGATGCGGCCTTTGAAGCGAGTGGTCGCCGCGAACGCGGGGTCGAGGTGGATTGGGTTCTGATCGCCGGTGATCTCGGCAAACCGCTCCACGTCGGCCGCGGTCACTTTGCGGGTCATCGAGGCCTGCTGGCCCTCAAAAAAGTACATGCTGATCGGGATTCCCCTTATCTACGTGCGCGCGGAACCTATCTGATTTTTACCCTGAAAGGTAAGAACCAGGCCGACCATTGTACGTTTGCGGGCTCCGACCCTGCGAGGGTGTACCCCGGCCCCCAGGAGCCGGCCTTAGCCGAGCGCGCCGAGCGTTGAGAAACTCCCCGAAAGGATCGGCGCTGCCGGGCGGCCGAGCCATTTTTCGAGCACGGTCGCATACACGCTGCGGAAATCCGTGGTGAAGGCCAGGTTGCCCATGTTCAATCGGCCGAGGTCCGGATCGTCGCCGTAGATGCCGCCTTTGACGCCGCCTCCGATCAGAAAGAGTGGTGATGCCTCGCCGTGGTCGGTTCCGCGGCTGGCGTTTTCGCCGACCCGCCGGCCGAATTCCGAGAACGTCATCGTCAGCACACGCTTATCGTTGCCGTGCGCGGCCAGATCGCTATAAAAGGCGGCAATTGCGTCCGAGAATTCGCCGAGCAGGCGATCCTGCGTCCCTTTTTGGTTGATGTGCGTATCGAACGACCCGTGCTGAACGTAGAGGACTTTCGTGCCGATGTTGCTGCCGACGATTTGCGCCGCCAGTGCAAGGCTGCGCGCGAGCGGCGTCGCCGGATAGGACGCGTCCGCTTTGTAACCTGCGATCAGCTTCGGCAGTTCTTCGGAACCCTTTTGCGCGTGATCTTCGATCTCCATCACCTGACCGAGATACGGTGACCTGAACGGCAAGCGCGGATCCTCGACGATCGAGCTGTACGCGGAGCGCGCGGCCCGATTGCGATCACTCAGAAGACCGTAGCCGTTGATCTGGGGGACCGCCGGCACGTCGGTGTTTCGCGCGACCAGCGCTTCGGGCAAGACCTGCGAAATAGCTATCCCGTTGAAGAGGTTGGTTTTGGGGAGGTTCGCTTCGTCGAGATAGCGCCCGAGCCAGCCCGTATGCTCGTACCGATCGGGCGCGGCAGTCTGCCAGATCTCCGTGGAACGAAAATGCGAATGATCGGGATCCGGATAGCCGACGCCTTGCACGATCGCGACTGCGCCTCGATCGTAGAGGGTTTTGAACGACTTCATCTGGGGATTGAGGCCAACGCGTCCATTGAGTTGCAGCACATCGGATTTCGGAACGCCGAGCGTTGGCCGGAATCGGTAATACTGGTCGTCTCCATGCGGCACGACGCAATTGAGGCCGTCGTTGCCGCCCTGCAAGTTGATTAGCACGAGCACGCGGTTATCACCGCCCGGCAAGCCGGGCAGCGGCGTTTGGGCGAGTGCGCGAGCGAAAAAGTGGTCGGCGTTGGCAACGACCGTCAGCCCGCTGACCGTGCCAAGTACGAAATGACTTCGTTTCATGTTGAGCCTCAATTCAATTGGTACGCCGGCATCGCCATAGTGAGATAAGCGGCGCCGCGGACTCGCTCTTGATAGTTCTCCGCCGAGAGCATTCCGAGTGCGGACGTGTTAACGCCGTTAAGGTAATTCTGCACCTTTGAGACCGCGGACGCCGAGGCGTCGTTTTGGAGAATCGTGCGGATCAGCTCGCGGGTGGCTTGCGTCGCGCTCATCGGCAGGTTCGTAAGCCAACCCGAACTGCCCATCATCTGTGAGTTCATCAAGCCCGTGGAGAAGTTCTCGCGTGCAATCATCATCTGGGTCGTCAGCCAGCTGCTGCCGCCTGGCCAGCCCGCCACGTTTGGAGGGTAGAAGAGAACCTGTCCCATCTGAGCGAGCGCGCGTTGAGCCGTCGGGTCAAGCTGTCCCAGGCCGAAGACCTTGTAGGAGCCGACGACGAATTCGACCGGGCTTTTGACCAGCGCGCGGTACGCACGATCCGAAAAGAAGACATTGCTGCGGAAGATCTTCGAGACGACCGGGGCGAGGTTGAAATCGTTGCGGCGCAAGAGCGAAGCTACGGCGCCGACGAGCTGCGGCTCCGGATCGTTGTACACGAAGAACTCGAGCAGCTTCGAGGCAAAGAAGCGCGCGGACGCCGGCTGCCCGAAGATCGTGTTGACGATGTCGTCGCCGGTAAAGTTGCCGGTTTGGCCTAGGAAATGCTTGCTGCCGTCGTCATGGATGCGCAAGTTGTCAAAGAACGCGCCGCTGCGACGATCGATCGTCCAACCCGTAAACGCGCGGGCCGACTCCCGGATGTCCTGCTCCGTATAGTTGCCGTGCCCCAGCGTGAACAGCTCCATCAATTCGCGGGCATAGTTTTCGTTCGGATGCGCTTTCACGCTGGTTGCGTTGTCCAGGTAGAGCAGCATGGCCGGATCCTTTGAAACATTGCGCGTCAGCTCACGCAAATTCCCGAGAGCGTTGTTCCGAAAGAGCTCGTTCTGCTGGTAGACGAGCGAAGGCCAAATGCCCTTTGCGATCGCCGCACTGGTGAAATGGCCGTGGAAAAAGAACGTCATCTTCTCTTGCAGCGGCGCGGGCGTCGTCAGCATGCGCTGCAGCCACCACTGCTGGAGCGAGATGATCGAGTCGCGCGAGCGCTTGCGGAGCTCAGCGAAGAGCGCTTGTCGCGCCGTCTGATCCATCATGCCGCCGCGCCCTTGGGCTACCGGCAAGAAACCCGAATATGGGTCGAAGACGTTGTCGGGCTGCGGCCAACTGGCGGTGGACGGAAAGTGGATCAGCGACTCAACGGCGTCGGCCGCCCGCATCTGCGCCAACCGCGAGATCTCGTCGGGCGTACCGCCGAATCCCGCTCGGCGCAAAAGATGCGCCGCCAGACGCGGATTCCACGGCCCGTTGTACGGTGAGAGGGCCGTCGCTGCCTCAAGAGTCCCAGCGGGGCGATTGAAAGCTGCCATCGTTGTCTAACCTATGAGCCAAGCACGAAGTTCGTTATCTAGTCTAACGAACTTTCGGCAGTTTTTGTCCATGCTCCAACCACATCTAACCATGGATTCACACAAGCACACAATGACATTAAGTGCGGATTAGAGGACGCCGCGCGCAGCCCTAGGAATCGCTTGCCCTGCATGGCGATCTTAGAGACGCGCCTCGACAAAGCCGCGGATGCCTATCGCGAAAACTTCGAGCGCCTCTTTGCGCAGGTCAAGGAACTGCACGACGCCTTACAAGCCGTGCGCGTCGGTGGCGGCCCCGAGACGACCGCCAAGCACCGCAAGCGCGGCAAGCTCACGGCGCGGGAGCGCATCGACCAACTGATCGATCCTGGGGCGGCCTTCCTTGAACTCAGCGCGCTGGCCGCTAACGGCATGTACGACGATCAATGCCCCTGCGCCGGCATCGTGACTGGTATCGGCGTCATCGAGGGCCAGGACTGCATGATCGTCGCGAACGATGCGACCGTCAAGGGCGGAACCTATTACCCGATCACCGTCAAGAAGCACTTGCGCGCGCAAGAGATCGCCGAACAGAATCATCTGCCTTGCATCTATTTGGTCGATTCGGGCGGCGCATTCTTGCCGCTGCAAGCCGAAGTTTTCCCCGATCGCGATCACTTTGGACGCATCTTTTACAATCAAGCGCGCATGTCGAGCCGGAAGATCCCGCAGATCGCAGCGGTGATGGGTTCGTGCACCGCAGGTGGTGCGTACGTTCCGGCGATGTCCGATGAAACGGTCATCGTCAAGGAGCGCGGCACGATTTTTCTCGCCGGACCACCCCTGGTTGCGGCCGCTACCGGCGAGATCGTAACGGCGGAGGAGCTAGGCGGAGCAGACGTCCACACGCGCATCTCCGGCGTAGCCGACCATTTCGCCAACGACGATTTGCATGCGCTTGCGATCGTCCGCTCGATCGTCGCGAATCTCCATCGTGAACTTCCGCGCTGGTGGGACACCGCTCCACCGCAACCCCCGGCATACGACCCCAAGGAAATCTACGGCGTGATCCCCAGCGATCCACGTATCGGTTACGACGTGCGCGAAGTGATCGCGCGTTTGGTCGACGCGTCGGATTTTTACGAGTTCAAGGCGCGCTTTGGGACGACGCTCGTGTGCGGTTTCGCGCGGATCGAAGGCCACCCGATCGGCATCCTTGCCAACAACGGCATTTTGTTCAGCGAAAGTTCGCACAAAGGCGCCCACTTCATCGAGCTCTGCGCGCAGCGCGGTACCCCGCTTCTCTTCCTGCAGAACATCACCGGCTTCATGGTCGGCAAGGAGTACGAGAATCGCGGCATCGCAAAAGATGGCGCGAAACTCGTGATGGCCGTCGCGTGCGCGGAGGTTCCCAAGTTCACAGTGATCATCGGCGGCAGCTTCGGCGCGGGCAATTACGGGATGTGCGGCCGCGCCTATTCGCCGCGACAGCTATGGATGTGGCCCAACGCGCGCATCTCGGTCATGGGCGGCCCGCAGGCAGCCAGCGTGCTCTCAACAGTCAAAGGCGAGATGTCACCGAAGGAGCGCGCTAAATTCGAACAACCGATCCTGGAAAAATACGAAAGAGAAGGCAGCCCCTACTATTCGACGGCGCGCTTGTGGGACGACGGCATCATCGATCCACTCGACACGCGCAAGGTGATCGCCCTCGGTCTGCAAGCGGCAGCGCACGCTCCGCAAGCCGAAACGCGTTTCGGCATCTTCCGAATGTAGCGAACCAATGATCGATGAGGCTAAGGTCCGCGCAGCTTCAACTTATAATGCTGCAGCCGATTTTTTTGATGCCAAGCCGCTGTCATTTTGGAATCGAATCGGTCGGCAAACGGTCGAGGGTCTCTCGCTGAAGCCAGGTGCGTCTGTTCTCGATGCGTGTTGCGGCAGCGGAGCCAGCGCTATTCCGGCGGCGGAGGCCGTGGGCGCGAATGGGCGCGTTTTAGGCGTCGATTTGGCAGAAAACCTTCTGCATTTGGCGAGGGTGAAAGCACAGCGGCGTGGCTTATCTCACATCGAGTTCCGCCTTGGCGATATCGAAGCACTTGACCCTTCCGCCGAAATGTTCGATGCGGTTATCTGCGTGTTCGGTATCTTCTTCTTGCCGGATATGCCGGCGGGCATCCGTTGCCTGTGGCGAATGATCCGACCCGGCGGCCGGCTTGCCATTACAACTTGGGGACCGCGTGTCTTGGAACCCGGCAGCGCCGTTTTCTGGAACGCAGTGCGGAACGAACGGCCGGAGCTCTACAAGACGTTCAATCCCTGGGATCGGATCGGCGATCCGGACGCTCTGACCGCCCTCCTGCTCGAAGGCGGCGTTCAGACGACGGCGGTCGCCGCGGAATCGGGCGCTCAACCGCTCGACTCAGCAGAAGATTTTTGGACGATCGTGATGGGAACCGGTTATCGGAGCACTGTCGAGCAGCTGGACGAACAAGCCCGAGAGCGCGTGCGGCGCGCAACCGTAGATTGGCTATCCGAACACAACGTGCGAAGCGTCGAAACAAATGCTGTGTTCGCGATCGCTCGCAAACCGCTGGAGAGCTAGGGGCGCGGGGTTTGCGGGGCGCCCGGACTCGGCAGCGGGGGCTGCATAATCGATTTTGGACTTGGCGTCATCTTTGGTATTGGGCCGATCAACCGAACCTTGGACATGATCCCTTTGACGCTGAGCTTGAAATAGGCCGGGTGCATCGTCCAGCGGTCCTTTCCATAGGTTAAGATCGCTCGCGCGTTTGCCTGGGTCGGGCAGCAAAGCGGCGCGGTCGTATTGTAATAAGGGCCGGTCAAGACGATCGTGTGACCAACGATCTTGGCGGACAAATCGCACGGGTTCGATACCTGCGCCACCAATCGAATCGATCCCGGACCAGGATCGCTGCGCAAGATCGAAAGCGTCGCGCTCCCGCAATCCGCGGATGCTTCGTGCACGAGCACGAGTGCCTGCTCGCGTCCCGATCCCATGAACTCGCCTCTGCCGATCAGGCGCAGGTCAACGGTCGGCAAAAACGGACCACCGGCCGGCATCTTCATTCGGCGCGGCACAAGCCCGAGTGCGTCGTGCTTCGACGGCGACTGATAGATTTGGGAAATGCCGGCGCCGCGCTGCGCGTAGATCGTCAAGTACGGTTGCCAATCTGAATTCGTCATTCGGAGCCGGCTTACGACGACGCGGTAGCGGCTATTCATCGCCTCCCCGGATAAATACGCGGTCATGTCCTGCACGACGTAGCCGGGCGGCGACGGATGGAGCGCTTGCGCGAAGGCGATTGCACCGCAGGCGACAATCAGGGAAACAGGGAGCAGCGGTTTGCGCGCCGTGCTTATTGTCACGCTGAGCGCAGTCGAAGCGCAATGATTATCGTTGCCCTTCGACAAGCTCGGGTGACAATGTTTTCTAAATCCCCGCGTACCACTCATAGCCTTGATCCTCCCAATATCCGCCGCGTCCGGAGAAGATCGTCGCAAACGACGCCACGATCTCGATGCGCGCGATCCATTTGGCACTCTTGTATCCCAGCTGCGTGGGCACCCGCAGGCGCACCGGAGCCCCATGGTCTGCATCGAGCGGACGATCGTTGAGATCGAGTACGAGCAGCGCCTGCGGGTGTCGCGCTTGATGCAAGTCCAAACTCTCGTAGTAGGGCAGCCCCTCCGGCGAACGATCCATGCAGTGAAAGACAACATAGCGCGCTTGCGGACGCGGCCGCACGAGGGCGAGCACATCGGCCAGCCTCACCCCGCCAAACTTGCCGATCGCACTCCAGCCCTCCACGCAATCGTGACGCGTGATGTTCGTCTGCAAGCTCAGCTGGCGCAGTTGCGCCAGCGAAAACGTCCGTCGATTCTCAACGGCGCCGTCAACGATCAGCCGATACGAGCGAAAATCATCGTTCATCAGCGTCGAATAAGCGGAATCCATCGGCGGATCGAAGCCGTTCACGCGAAAATGCCGATCGACGGACGATTCCGGATACTCTTTAGCAAGGCCGTGCGTGCCGAGCAGGGCGTGATTCAGCGCTTCGGCGCTGCCCAGAACGCGGTTGAATCCGCTATCGTTCAAACGCGTTCCGAGCACCGAGCAGCCTCCTAGCGCGGCGGACAGTGAGGAAGCGATGAAGAGGCGTCTTTTCATATTCCGGTTCCGTCGTGCGTGCCCAAGCGGTACCGGCCGGTGATCATCGAGCGCAAGTGGTTAATCACCCCCGTCGTTGCGACTAGAATCAGGTGCGTGACGAAGAACCCGATCAGCAGGAGCATCAGCACGAAGTGCCACAGGCGCGCAAACTGCCGGCCGCCGAAGACGACGGTAATCGGGTGAAACGCCGCGTCGAATGAGGGCGAGAGCGCAAGACCCGTCAAGATCAAGAGTGGAGCGAGGATGAAAAGAACGGTCGTATAGGCGAGTTTTTGCAGAGGATTATACTTGCCGTGGGGCGGTGGATCTTTTCGCAACCGCAAGTAGTATAGCTGCATCGGAAGGATCTTCGGCACATCGCCAGGGCGCAGGATCAGCTCGCGCAGATCACCGCGCAATGCTCCCACGATGACGTAGAGCAGGCCGCAAATCACCATCACCCAAGCAAAAAACAGATGCCACCGCCGCCCGTCGGCCAGCGCTTGGTAGGCCGGAATCGTCAGCCAGCCGGGAAAGGCGCGATCGGTTTTGCCGCCCATCCCGTCGTCCGCGTAGCCCAAGAAACCCGTTGTCACAAAACGATGACCGAAAATCGTCGTGATGCCTGCGTGAGCGTCCGTAGAATCAATCGAGAGGACGCGGCGCGCAGGGTCGCTCTTGTCGGAGGCATCCAGATAGGGCGCCGCATTGAAGATTTGTAAGCCGCTGCTAATCAACGCGAGAAAAGCGAGAAAAAACGCCCAGTGCGTGAGGCGGGTCGCAACCGAGTGGCGGTACACGGCGGGGCGCTGCGCCATCGTGCTATCTTAGCATAGGCCGTCGCCCGAGCGGCCGAGAACCCCGCGCGCAATGTCGAATTCTGGCCTCGAACTCTCCGTCGCCGGCGCGATCGCGCAGGTTCGCCTGGCACGCCCGGATGTGCGCAATGCTTTCAATGCGGAATTGATTGCCGAACTGCGCGCGGCGTTCGAACGCCTGGGCGCCGATGATTCGCTGCGGGCCGTTGTCATATCGGGCGATGGCAAGACGTTCTGCGGCGGTGCGGATATCAACTGGATGCGGGCCTCACTTGAACTTTCACATGAAGATAACGTTGCAGACGCAAAGCGGATGTCCGACATGTTTCGAGCGATCGACCGCTGCCCCAAGCCGGTGATCGCACGCGTCCATGGAGCGGCGCTTGGCGGCGGAGCCGGGCTGGTCGCAGTTTGCGATGTCGCCGTCGCGGCGGACGACACCCTTTTCGGCTTTACGGAAACGAAGCTCGGCATCTTGCCGGCCGTCATTTCGCCCTTCGTGATCGCCAAGATCGGCGTCTCGCACGCGCGTGCGCTCTTTTTGACCGGCGAGCGGTTTGCGGCCGACCGGGCTGCCGCCATCGGCTTGGTGCATGAGGTCGTGCGGCTCGAGGATTTGGATACGGCCGTTGACCGAATCACCGAAGAGCTCAAGACGGCCGGCCCGGGCGCGATCGCGCTGGCTAAAAAAACGATCGCGGACGTGGTGGCAGCCACCTACGAGCAGACGCGCGACATCACATCGCAAGCGATCGCGCAGCAGCGCACCACTGAAGAAGGGCAAGAAGGGCTGCGCGCTTTTCTCGAGCGCCGAAAGCCGAACTGGACGGCGTGATCGACCGCCTTCTTATCGCGAACCGCGGCGAGATCGCGGTACGCATCGCGCAGGGCGCGCGCGAGCTTGGGATCGTGCCGCTGGGCATCTACTCGGAGGCCGACCGTCGGGCGCTGCACGTGCTAGCGATGTCGGATGCGGTCTGCGTCGGACCCCCGCAGGCGAGGGATTCCTACCTTAATACCGGCGCCATAGTCGCCGCAGCCAAAACGCTGCGGGCCGACGCAGTACACCCGGGCTACGGTTTTCTCTCGGAGCGTGCCGACTTCGCGCAGGCCGTACTCGATGCGGGCTTGATCTTCGTCGGTCCGCCGCCTGCCGCGATGGCGGCCATGGGCAGCAAGCGCGACGCGAAAATGCTCGCGCGTACGCACGACGTGCCCGTCGTGCCGGGATACGAAGGCGCCGAGCAGTCCACCGCGCGCCTGCGTGCGGAGGCAGAGCGGATCGCGCCACCGCTTCTGATCAAAGCCAGTGCCGGCGGCGGCGGTCGCGGCATGCGGGTCGTCACCGATTTGGCCCTTTTCGACGAGGCGCTGGAAGCCGCCAAGCGCGAGGCCAAGGCCGCCTTCGGCGACGAGACGATGCTGCTCGAACGCTATCTTCATGCGCCACGCCACATCGAATTTCAGATTTTAGCCGATGCGTACGGCAACATCATCCACCTTGGGGAGCGCGAGTGCTCGATTCAGCGGCGCCATCAAAAGATCGTCGAGGAAGCGCCCTCGGTCGCGCTCACTCCGGAATTACGGGCGCAGATGGGAGCCGCCGCAGTGCGCGCCGCGCGGTCGGTCAACTATGTCAACGCCGGAACGGTAGAGTTTCTGCTCGCTGCCGACGGCACTTTCTACTTTTTGGAGATGAACACGCGCTTGCAGGTCGAGCACCCAATAACCGAACTCGTGCACGACATCGATCTGGTGCACTGGCAGTTGCGCATCGCCGGCGGAGAACGGTTGGTGATCTCGCAAGCGCAGGTTGCGCCGCGCGGGTGGGCGATCGAAGCACGCATCTACTCTGAAGATCCGTTCAACAACATGCTTCCATCGACGGGAACGATTGCAGCGTGGTCTGCGCCGAGCGGGCCGGGAATTCGTCTTGATTCGGGGGTGGCCCAAGGCAGTGACGTCTCGATGTATTACGATCCGATGCTGGCCAAACTGATTAGCTGGGGAGCGGACCGAGACACGGCCGTGCGCAGAATGCAAGTCGCCTTGGACTCATTTTTGGTGGCAGGCGTTCGCACCAACCTGCCGCTGCTTTCATGGATAGTCCGCAGTGACGAGTTCCAGCGCGGCGCGACCACGACGCGCTTCCTGGAAGACCACCTGCCCCCCAAACTCTTTGCTCACCCGCCGGCGCCCACGCACGAAACGCTGGCGCTTGCAGCCGCAGCTGCTCTGCAAAATGGCGCCGCGGGCTGGCGACTGAGCGGCATTGGCATCCCCTTGCGTCTGTGCGACGCCGAGCGCACCTATGCGTTCGAGGCCGCAGCGATGCCCGACGAGGGCCGCTGGAAGATCAGCGGCGACCTTAAGGGCGAGCTCGCCGCACGCGACGGTGGTTCGCGTCTGCGCGTCGAGCTCAACGGCACGCGCATCCACGGTACCGCCGCGATCAACTCGGGCGACATCGATGTCGCGCACGGCGGAACGATGCACCGGTTTCGCTTTGCCGCGCCGCCTTCGCTCCAGCTTGCCGCTCATGCCGGCACCGGTGCGGCGGGACACATCGTGGCGCCGATGCCGGGGCGCATCGTGAAGGTTGCCGTACGCGCGGGCGATTCCGTGGGCGAGCACGCACTGCTGATGATTCTCGAAGCGATGAAAATGGAACATCGGATCGAAGCGCCGAGCGAAGGGACGGTCAAAGCGATCTTCGTCAAGGACGGCGAGCTCGTTTCCGGTTCGGCTCCGCTGCTCGAGTTGGAGTAAGCGGTGAACCAGCGCACCCTGACTGATGGTGCCGGGTTATAACGAACCTCCGCTGCACTTCGAGATCTTGCAGAAGGGTCGCGGCGCTATTGCGGGACTCGAGGCGCACGGCTTTCAGTGCCTCACGTTCCCCCCTCAAGCCGACGACCTGCGGGATCGCATCGATCGCTTTGCCGACCATCTGGCGCAGTTGCGTAGTGCCGGACATCCTTTTCCAATTTCGACCGTGGGCTATTCGCTTGGCGGACTAGTCGTGCGCGGATTTTTACGCGCCTATCCGCAGCGCGCAAACGAGGTCAGCCACACGATCATGATTGCGGCCCCGAACTGGGGCGTGACGACGCTCGAAATGCCGCACCTCACCCGCATGTTGCGCATTCCGGATCAAGCGATGGGCGACATGGACGTGCACTCGGAGTTCATGCGCTGGCTGAACGGCACGAGCGGTCATTGGAAGTTCGTACACGATCGGCGCCGGCGCATATGGGAACTCGATGCCGAACCGATCGTCGCGCCGCCCGGCGCCGCGATGCTTGCCATCGTGGGGCTTATACCGCAGCGAGGCGGCGATAACGACGGCCTAGTGTGGGCAGATTCCGCCACGCTCGGCGGCCGGATTGCGGCCCATTACATCATCGGGCCGCATTGCAATCATATGAACCTGATCGGTCACTTCGACATTCTGATCATGCTGGCCAAGGGCTTCTTACGCAACGACCGGGTCTGGCCGCTGACGCTCCGCGCGATGCTCGGTTTCTTGGGCGTCGAGGACGCGCAACCGTTTGCCGCGGCCGCTCCGTCATGAAGGAGGTGAGCATGCCTCAAGAGGTCACGGTTTGCGAGGTCGGCCCGCGCGACGGTTTGCAGAACGAACGAGTGACGATCTCCTCAGAGGACAAGATCCGCTACATCGATCTGCTTTCGGAGAGCGGTCTGCGGGTCATCGAGGCGACATCCTTCGTTCGTCCAAACGCCATTCCACAACTCGCGGACTCCGCCGAAGTGTTCGCCGGCATTCGCAAGCGCCCGGGCATACGCTACATCGTGCTGTGTCCAAACCTGCGAGGTCTGGAGCGTGCGAAAGCAGCGGGAGCAAATTCGATTGCGGTCTTCACCGCGGCCAGCGAAACCTTCACCAAACGTAACATCAACATGACGATCGACGAATCGCTAAAGGTCTTTGGCGAAGTGATCCGCGCGGCGCGAGCAGACGGCATGTGGGTTCGCGGATACATCTCGACGGCTTTTGGGTGCCCCTACGAAGGAGCCGTCCCGATCGAGAGCGTTCTGCGAGTAACCGCTGCGCTGCACGAGTTGGGCTGCGATGAGATCTCGATCGGCGACACTATCGGTGTCGGCGTGCCCACGCAAGTCGATGCCCTGATCCCGCGCCTTAGCGGCGTGGTTCCATTGAACGAAATCGCGATGCACTTTCACGACACCCGCGGTACTGCGCTTGCCAATGTGCATGCGGCCTTGCAGCACGGCATCACGATCTTCGATGCTTCAGCAGGCGGCCTTGGCGGATGTCCGTACGCGCCTGGCGCCTCGGGCAACGTCGGAACCGAAGACGTCCTCTACATGCTGCACGGCATGGGCATCGGAACAGGCGTGGACCTTACCAAAGTGCGCGCCGCCTCGCGCTTCATTGCCGGCGTCCTCGACCATGCCTTGACGTCAAAAACCTATCTCGCTTTCGAGGCTGCCTCGGCTTCGAGCGCATGACCGATCTGCGGGGGCTGCGACTCGGCGTGCTCGCGGCGATCACGTGGCCTGCGCCGCCGCCGGGCTACGGGCCATGGGAGCAAATCGCGTTCAACATTGCTGAGGGCATGCGGCGCCGCGGGCTCGACGTCACGCTCTTTGCCGCTGGAAACTCGCGCTTCGACGGAAAACTGCGTTCGGTGATTCCGCTCGGATTGGCGCAAGATCCAGCCCTGAGCGACGAGGTCTTTAGCGCGCTTCACATCGGCAAATACTTTCAGTCCGCCGGCGAATTCGATCTGCTGCACAACAATTTCGATTGGAAACCGCTGACCTACGGCCTGACAAGCAACGCACCGCCGCTCGTGACGACGATCCACGGCTTTTCGTCACCCCAAATTTTGGCCGCGTATTATGAGTGTTCGGCGCGCAGCTTCTACTGTTCGATCAGCGATGCGGATCGCGATCCCGGCTTGAGCTATCTCGGCACCACCTACAACGGGATCGATCCGGATGAATTTACCTTCCGAGAGCGGCCGGGAGAATATCTCGTGTTTCTGGGTCGCTTTCACGTCGAGAAGGGCGCGCATCTGGCGATAGAGATCGCCAAGCGCAGTGGCATGCGTTTGAAAATGGCTGCGATTGCGCAAGACGCGCACTATTTCAAGACGCAAATCGAGCCTCACATCGACGGGGACCGCGTACAGTTCTTAGGGCCCGTAGAACGGGAAGCACGCGACGAGCTGCTGGGCGGTGCGCTGGCGCTCGTTCACATGACGACGCGACCCGAACGCTTTGGTCTCACGCTGGTCGAAGCGATGGCTTGCGGCACGCCCGTTTTAGGCGCTAACACCGGCTCGCTCCCCGAAATCATCGTGGAGGGCAAGACAGGGTTTCTTTGCGACAGCGCAGATCAAGCCGTTCGACGCGTTCCTGACCTAGCGATGCTCGATCGTCGGGAATGCAGGCAGCGCGTTGCGGAGCAGTTCACCGTCGAGCGCATGATCGATCGCTACCTCGACGTTTATGCAAAAGCACTGGCTTTTAAGACGCCGCCGCCGCCGACCACGCAGCAACTGCGCGCGCGCGGGCATGATTGGTGGGATCGCCCGATGGCCTTCACGGACATCCCGCCTAAACCGAAGACCGCGTTAGAGGAACTGCTGTAAAACGTTGTCACGCTGAGCGGAGTCGAAGCGCCACGATTACGGTTGCCCTTCGACAAGCTCAGGGTGACAATGTTTGTGCTCTTCCCGTCACAGTTTGAGCGAGCTGATCCGTTCGCGCATCTCCTCGATGTAGGTTTGCAAACGCTCGGCGAGCGCCGGGTCCGCCAGCGCCAAGATCCGGATCGCCAGCAGCGCAGCGTTGGTTGCGTTGCCGACGCCGACCGTCGCGACCGGCACGCCGGCCGGCATCTGCACGATCGAGAGCAGCGAATCAAGGCCGTCGAGCAGGCGGCTGCGCACCGGCACTCCGATGACCGGCAGCGTCGTCTTGGCTGCCGTTACCCCTGCCAGATGCGCGGCGCCGCCGGCGCCGGCAATGATGATTCGCAGGCCGCGGTCGACCGCACTCTGCGCGTACTCGAGCGCCGCATCCGGGGTACGGTGAGCGGAAACAACCTTGAGTTCAAAGGGTACGTCGAATTTTTGCAGGACGTCGCGAGCGTCGCCCATCGTGTCCATGTCCGAGACGCTGCCCATGATGATGCCGACCAGGGGACCAGGCTGCTGACGATCCATCGCGTGCGCCCTTCGCGTCAATAGTTGGCACGCCCTCGAAAAGAGTGCGCCCTCGGGTCGCGAACCGCGACGAGAGTGTCTCGTTTTCGCTTCGGGATCAACTACTGGCCCCAGCGCAGCGCCATGTACATGTGGCAGCGCTTCGACGTCGGCGAAATTCGCGAGGACATGGCACGCATCGCTTCGCTCGGGCTCGACTGCGTCCGATTTTTCTTAACCTGGGAGGATTTTCAACCCGCATACGATCGCATCGATTCCGCAATGATCGACCGGCTCCACAAGGTCATGGACGCGATTTTGGATGCGCGGCTGGTCGCGATCCCAACCTTGTTTACCGGGCACATGAGCGGAGTCAATTGGCTTCCGGAGTGGACGCTCGACGCGCACACGCCGCACGGCCGCTTTCGCACGTACAGCCGGGGACGCGAACTGCCTTTCGGCATCGGCGATTTCTATACGGAGCCGCTCCTAGCGGCGCAACTGCTGCATGTCCGAGCCGTCGGCCGATCCTTGCGAGGTCATCCGGCGCTGTGGGTCTGGGATCTCGGCAACGAGTTTTCGAATCTGCGCGAGCCACGCGCGCCGGAGGATGCAGCGCAATGGAGCCGCGCACTGACCGAGGTTTTACAGGAGAGTTCGGCTGCCGGCGTCACGGGCGGGACCCACGGCGAAGATCTCACCCGCGACCGCCACATTCGGCCGTCGTCGCTGTGCGCACCGTGGACCTTTGCGACGATGCACGGATATTCGGTGTACTTTCCACTCTCGCGCGGGCGGCTGGACCACGACGTCGTGCCGTTTCTGTGCCAGCTGATGCAGTCGTGTGCCGATAAGCCCGTGTTTTTCAGCGAGTTCGGCAATCCAACGTGTCCGCCGGGCACCGTTTCGCCGTACGATCGCGTGCCGCTGCCGGACGAAACCCCGCTGCCGCAAGAGCAGCTGCCCGGCAACGCCGCGCCGTTTGCTTGTTTAACGGAAGACGAGATGTGCGATTACGCGTACGCGGTACTAGACCGGCTGCAGCGTAAGGGAGCGCTGGGGGCGATGTGGTGGTGTTATGCCGACTACGCGCGCAATCTGGCACAACTTCCTCCGTTCGATCGCGCGCCACACGAGCTGACTTTCGGCGTCGTTCGCCAGGACGGCTCCGACAAGCCGATCGCGGCGGTGCTGCGCACCTTTTCAGCAGTACGTCGCAGCACGACCCAGCTACCGCGTGCGCTCGTTGACGAGAAGACCTACTACGGCGGCCTCCCAGCGGAGCTCGACGACCTGTATCGCCACTACGGCGAAGCGTCATCGTCATGAAAGCGATGATCGTGACCGGCGCCTCCAGCGGAATCGGCCGGGCCGTTGCCCTGTGCGCCGCGCGCGAGGGATTTGCAATCGTCGCAGTGGCTCGCCACGCCGCCAGACTCGAAGAAGTCGCGCAACAGATCCACAACCTGGGCGGAATGTGCGCCGTCGTCGCAGTCGATCTGCGCCTGCCGAGCGCCGCGCCGGCCGTCGTTTCGACGGCATTGCAGCGCTACGAGCGCGTTGACGTTATCGTGCACGCCGCAGGAACCGCGGCAGCGGGCTCATTGCTCGATCAAACCGACGCGCAACTGGCCGAACAATGGGAGGTGCACGTCTTGGCGCCCTTACGGCTGACGCGTGAAGCTTTGCCGGCGTTGCGCGCCGCACGCGGCCAGATATTTCTCTTCGGTTCGGGCGTTGCGCGCGTGCCCACCCCGGGACTCGGCGGCTACCCCGCGGCGAAAGCAGCGGTCCGAGCAATCGCGATCCAAATGCGCCGCGAACTGCGCGCGGAACGAATCGCGGTCACCTACGTGGACCCCGGCGCCGTCGATACGCCGCTGATGCGACGCGTAAACCTGGTGGGGTCGTCGCTGCGCCTGACGATTTCGCCGCAGCGGGTCGCCGAGCGCATCCTGCGCACTACGCGCTCGCGCCGCGCACGCCTCAATGTTGTGCCGTGGCAAGCTGCCGCCGTGGTCGCCGGTGAATTGCTTCCCGCGATCACGGATCGCGTGCTCGAGCGCATGCCCCGCATCGCCGGCGCGCAGCCGCTGGGTAAGGCCGCAGCCCAAGACGCCGAGGGCGAGGCGCGCGGCCTAGCCCCGAGCGCGCCGTCCGGAACGCTCGATCAAGCCCTGGCGCCGCTCGGACGACGCATGGAACGCGTGAAGTTGCCGCGCGATTTTGTGGCCGCTCTCCTTGTGCCGGGCGCACGACTCGAGCTCTCCGAGGTTTCCATGCGCTGGGCAGGCATGCCGAACAAAAATGAGCGCGCGGCGATGCGCGAGGTGTTCGATGCTTTGACTGCTGCCGCTTATCTCGAGCGGAGCGGCGACGAAACCTGGACGGTACTCAAAACGGCGCGCGACTAGAGTCGCGCGCGTTTCGTTCTGCTTTAGTTGCTCTTTTGTCCCAATTGGGCGAACTTGGCAACGTCAACCGTCTGCAAGGCTTTGAGTGCGGTATCCATATCGACACCCTGACCGGTCACGCTTACCGCGTACCTGTCATCCACGATTTCGAACAGTTCGCTCCTCTTCCCATCGTTCGTCCACTTCTCGTGCACCGTGCGGCCATCGACGTCAACGTTCTTTTCGTAGCCGGCGTCGCTCTCCGTTTGCACGATGTTCGCACCGAGTTTCGCGAGCGCGGCCAAGCCGCCTAGGTTGCCCATGTCGCCAACTTCCAACTCCACCGTATTGTGCTGGCCATCGGCATAAGTCGCATTTGCCGATGAGCCGGAGATGCCCGCAACCGTCCCGGAATTGCTGTCCGAGCTCGTGCGCTGCATGCCGATCACCGAATCCGGAAGCAGCGTTTTGAGATCCTCGCGGGCGATTGGTTTCACCGCTTTGTTGCCGCCGGTGATCAGCGATTTTAGTACGTTGACGCCGGCTTGCGCTTGTGCGTTGGGATCTTTCGACTGCTCAGCTTGCTCGGCTTGTTTCCCAGCCTCAGTCACGCCGTTCACGACTTGATCGGCCTGTTTTTGATTGGCCGCACCGCCGCCCATCGCGCGGCTGAGAATGTTCGCCACGATTTGCTTGCCTTGCGATTCATCGCTCACCGGTGAGGAGCCGAATGCACGATATCCCGGTCCGAACGCAGTCATACCGACAGATCCCATCACGACACTGACCATGGCGCTGAGAACGAAGCCCAGCACGAACGCGGACACGACGGTTACGACCGTGTACGGCAACGCCTTGTCCTTCGTCGTCTTCATAATAATTGGAACGCCCACATAAAAGAGATACAGGCCCCAGAGCGCCGCCAAGACTCCGAGGACAGCAAACGGGGGAAAGATTCCGAAAATTCCGGCCACCAAGGCCGGCGTATACGAGTATGCGACGAGCTTGAGCGCCGCCAAATTGTTCTTCTGAGCGCCGAACGTCGGAGCGAGAGCGTTGACAAGCAGCGTCATCAGGAACACCGCAAGCAAGATGAAGGCGAACGAGATGATCGCCTGGGTGAGCCCTGGCACTAGTGGGGTGCGAATGGTGCCTATGAACGGCACGGTGATGCCGACGATCGAGAGCCCGATGAAGAGCGCGATCGGGCCTATGAGGGCCAGCGGCGCGATGTAACCGGCGTACAGGCCGCGGACCGATGAATCCTCGGTCGCGATGACGGGCCACTCCGCGGCGGGTCGAAGCGTGATGTTGCGAGCGCGATCGACAAGACTCATGTCCAACTCCTTGCTGGCTTCATGCGCCGGTTTTCTGCGCCGCTCCGTGCCGGCCTTTTCACCCGAATCCGTTTGGCATTCGACGCGCGGGGTGATACTATAACGACAGCAGCACCCGCTGCATGCTACGAAGAAGGAGGCGGGTTCGCTCATGGAATGCGTAGTTGCAGGCATCGCCAGGACATCGGATCCAAAGCAGCTTGAATCGATTTTGATGGGTTGCGCTCATTTAGACGCGCAGCGATTTGCCGTGATAACGAAATCGCAGCAGACCGCTGCATACGATCAATCGCCCCTGAACTTCGTGCACTCCGCCAGCGCTTGGCCGATGCCGACCGGTTCGGACGGTACCGGCGTTCCCGGCATCGGGGGCAAAGTGTCACTCTCATCGCTCGTCAGCCACGGGCCGGTTCCTCACTACCTGGAGAACATCGCGATCCCAATAGATTTGGCTGAAAATTACAACATTGCGATCCATGAGGGACGCAGCGTCGTAACCTTTAAGGCGACGACCCAAGAGTCTGGCGACGTAGAAGAGACGTTCCGCGACTGCGGCCTGGTCAACGTGAGGACGCTAAAGCCTTACGCTCCGAAAGACGCCTCGGCTTCACAAATGTAAGTCGAAGCCTCGTCTTTGACAGGGCCTGTGCGCGCCGCGTATAATGCCCCTCGTCGCTGTCCTTGGGGGTGTAGCTCAGCTGGTAGAGCACTTGCTTCGCATGTAAGGGGTCAGCGGTTCGAGTCCGCTCACCTCCACCATTGAAAACGCCTGATTCTGTAAGGAATTCCGGCGTTTTGTTTTCGAGGCAAACCACGACAACTGGCGGCATTTACGATGATGCCGCCGTTCTTCGACATGATGCTTCCTCCCATCTCACGTCGCAGCTTTCAGGGCTCGGAGTTAGTGGATTGGCAGCCGATACAACAACTCAACAACACCGGTCTTGTAAGCGACTACGTTCTTTAGATGCCCGCGGTCTGCGCCCCTTAGTTGGGCTTGTACTTTCCGGCGCCAGGCTCCGCTCGACCAGCTTCGAAGACTGCGCCGCATGATCTCTAGCCCGGTCCGCGATGTAATTCGCGCCGTATGCTCCACACTCGCGGTCGTTTGCGCGCTGGGATGCGCGGCCGCGGCGCGTGGCTCCGGTTCCGTGTCGGAGTTCACGCTTCCGCATGGTAACAGCCTACCGTACGGCATCGCCGAGGGTCCAGACGGGAACGTCTGGTTTACTGAGCAGATCGGTAATCGCATCGGGCGAGTCACGACGTCTGGTGTCATTACCGAGTTCGAACTGCCACAGCCGGAGAGCCAACCCAAAGGCATCGCCGCCGGACCAGACGGCGCGCTTTGGTTTGCGGAAAGCCGAGGCGACCGTATCGGTCGGATCCAGACTGACGGCAAGATATCCGAATTCTCCGTCGGTCTGAGCGCCGGAGGCCATCCAGGCGCCCTCGCGTCGATCGGCGGATCGCTGTGGTTTACCGAAGAAGATGCGCGCAAGATCGGGCGCATCACCACCGCGGGCCGGATCACGCAGTTCCCGTTGCCCGGAACTGGTCTAGTTTCGAATATCGCGCGCGGAACCGACGGACAAGCGTGGTTTACAGAAAGCCAAAGTGGGCGCATCGGCCGCATCGATATCGCGACACTCGTGACGAGCGAGTTTTCGACGGGACTTAACGTTCACGCGCTACCCGACGGCATCGTTGCAGGACCAGATGGTGCGATGTGGTTCGCCGACCTGGTCGGCTCGATAGGTAGGATCGACCTTCGAGATCACCGGATCAAGGAGTTCATGCCGGCGAACCCCGACGACGTACGGTCGCCCGCCGGCGTCGCATCGGGATCCGACGGCAACGTCTGGTTTGCGGACTTCAACGGCGACGACATCGGCCGCGTCGACGCGAAGGGAAAGATTACGGTGTTTTCGTCGGGTATCAGTCCGTACAGCTCCCCTGAGGAAATCGTCGAAGGAGCTGACGGCGCGATGTGGTTCACTGAGTACAACGGAAATCGGATCGGGCGCTTTCAACGCTAGTGCTCGGCCGAACGTGGTTGAAACCCGCGGCTCTGCGTCGCGCGGCTCTCGTTGACATCGTTTGCCGGCCTCGCCTTTCTCTTTACAGGAGCTCCGCGATGCGTTCGGCCGCGCGCGCGGCGCCGTCCGTCTCAACCGGCCGGTAGTCGACCTTTCGCTTGAGTTCGGCGGCGATCGCATCGGCAATCGTCTCGGGCGTAGCCGTTGCGTAATCCATGCAGCGGCCCGCGCCGTATCGTTCGAGCCGGTGACGTACGTGGAAGTTCTGCTCGAAGTGGTGGCGCAGCGGGAAGTACAAGAACGGACGGCGATTCGCGGTCAACTCCATCGTCGTCGAGAGGCCGCCTTGCACGACCGCGATGTCGCATGCCGCGAGGTGCCGGTACAGTTCGTGCACGTAGGCTCTGACCTCTAGCCCCTGCGCGCTGGGCAACGACGCTGGATCGATGCGCGGTCCGGCGACTGCGATCATGCGCAAGCTTGGGATGCGACGTTTCGCCGCTGGAAACGACTCGATCACGCGGCGCAGCAGATGCGCACCGACGCCCGAGCCGCCGACCGTTACGATACAGATCGTTTCGTCGGGCTGGAAGCCGAGCTCGGCGCGCAGCGCCTCACGATCGACGAGCGCCGCCGGGTCGAAGCCCGTGATGTAACCCGAGAAGTCGAAGTGCTGCTTCGTCCAATCGCTGATCCGCGGCAGGTCGGCGCCGAACGTCTCCGGGACGATATCATCGGGATTTCCGACGAAAATCGCACGGTCGCGCAGCCGCGGGTAGCGCGCGATGTGCTCGATCATCTCCGCATTGTAGTCCGCGGTAAGAAACCGCTCGCGGTCGCCGCCGTCTTGCATCGGTATCCAGCCGACGAAGTCCGTCATCCAGACGTAAGCGGCGCGCTTTTCTTCCGGATTTTCGTGCAGGTAGTAGTCGAGCTCCCATGCTTCGTCGCCGATCCACAGGTCGTAGGGCTCATCGCGCACGATGTCGTGAAAGACCATGAAATTGTTGATCAGGATCTCATCCATGCGGCGAATCGCTTGGAACGCGTGCAAGTCGTGTTCGGCGGATTCACTCTCGATGTGCTTGCTTTCGCTTGCCAAGAAGCGGCTCGCCGGATGAATCGTCTCGCCTTCGGACGCGAGGACTCTCGTGACGGGATCTTGTGCGAGCCAATCGATCTGTACGTCCGGCCGAAGCCGGCGCAACTCGTTGGCGATTGCGACGTCGCGCTGCGCGTGACCCAGTCCGATCGGCGAAGAGATGTACAGCGCGCGCTTTTGTCGGCCGAGTCCGCGTCTCAAGCGCGGCTGTGTCGGCTTCGGCTGCACGGATTCGGCGAAATCTCTGATCGCTAGGTTAACCTTCACCGGATCTCGCGCTTGGGGGCAGTGCCCGCTGCCTTCGATCGTCACGAGCGTGCCGCCGGTCGCGCGCGCTACGCCCGCGCCATGCGAATGCGAAACCACGGCATCATTGCTGCCGTGAATTACGAGCACGGGGCAGGTGATGCGCTCGTAGCACTCTTTGGCTTTCGCCGGATCGGCGAGCGGGTTCGACGGCGGCTCCTCACATTCGTACGTGGCGATCAGGATCTGCGCGGACGTCTCGCCACCCCACTCGATGATGTCCTCGATCTGCTTGGTCGAATGGGGTTCGGTGACGACCTTGGATGCGAAGAAGCTCAGCCAATCCGCGTAGTTGCTCAACCAGTAGTGCCGGTTGTGCTTGGCCCAGCCTTCCGTCGATGCAAGTTTTTCATCCCAGGGGACCCGTCCCGGGGTCGGTTCGCCGAACGGGCTGACCGGACCGATGAACACTGCGCCGCGGATGCGCTGCGGATATCCGTACGCCAGAAGTGCGGCGTCTTGGCCGGCCGCCGAGTAGCCGACGACGATCGCCTCTTTCGTATCCGTCGCGTCCATGACCGCGATCGCGTCCTCGGCGAAGGCTTGGCGCGTGTAGGCTTGCGCATCAGCGGGCCGGTCGGATTTTCCGTTGCCGCGGCCGTCGAATGTCAAAACCCGAAAGTGACGAGCCAGGTACGGGATCTGCGCCTTCCAGATGCGGGAATGCACCAGCGACCACGTCGGCAAGAGGAAGAGCGTCGGCGAGCCCTCTCCGAAGACTTCATAGTAGACGCGAACGCCGTCCCGTTTCACATATCCCGATCGATCGGGTTCACGCGCTCTCACGCCGTCCGTTTCCGTTTCTTCCGCTTCTCGAGCTGCGCGAGCCAGCGGTCGATCCACTCGAGCAGTGCGCTGTGGCCGGTGCGGACTCCCGAGAGCATGCGCAGATGCATGCCCTCATTGAACGTCATAACGAGTGCGGCGACGGCTTCGATCGGAAACTGTGCACGGTCGAGCCCATATTCAGCGACAGCCTTGTTCATGGCTTCGATCACGACTCCAAACCAAGCCTGGTCGACCTTGACGATGCGCTTTCGAATCTCCGGATCGTTCCAGCCGAGTGCCTGAAGCTCGTAGAAGACTTTTGAATAGCCGCTTGCACGGTCTTCTTCGAGATAGCTCATGGCCGTTCGCCATTTCTCGATGAACGGTACATTCGCCGCATACATTTGTCGCTGGCGCGCGATCAGCCGGCCCGTGAAGCGCTCGAGCACCTGCACGAGCAATTCTTGCATCGAGCCAAAATAATAATGCACGAGCCCATGGTTGAGTGCGGCTTCGTCGGCGAGCCTGCGAGTCGTGATGTTCGCGTAGCCGACACTTACGAGCAGCCGTTCGGCAGCGTCGAGAAAGGCCTGCTCGGCTTCTTCACGAGCCGGTGTGATTCCAAGTCGCGCGCGCTGCGTTGCTTTCATCGCTATCCGATTATCCAAATGTATTGGTCAATTGACTAAATACCACGTTTACCAGCCGGTTGTCAAGGGAAAAGTTGCGCGGACTCGGACAAACGGTTTTAGTTCAGCCGACAAGGAGCTCGTGGCAAAGAACTTCTATCAGCCACTGCTCGGTTTCGTCGAAGCTCCATCCATGCGTGTGAGTGAAACTGCGATATACGCTATGTTCGGTCAACGTAGATAGGATCGCCGTTGCGCGCTCGGCAGACACGGTGACCCGTAAGCCACCGAGCGTTACCAGGCGACCGACCGTGATTTCGGCACCAGCGCGATGCCGCGCCACCCCAGCTCCATAGATCGCGGCCATCTCTGGCTCTACTCCCGCAGCCGACGCAAGCGCGGCGATTACATCACCGCACCGTTCGGCCAACGTTCGGGTGATCCTGATCGACCGGCGCAACACGTCGTGCGCGTCGTCGCTGGCAACTACTTCTGCCGCCTGCCGCGGGATGTCGGCCAGTTCGTCTATCCGGTCCAATAGCAGCCGCAGCAAAACCGGCTTTGGGCCAACGCTTGCGTAGACGGTGGCCAACGCGACGCCGGCCCGCTCTGCGATGTCAGCTACCGAGGTGGCGCCGTAACCGGCGCTCGTGAAAAGCGCGAGGGCCGCATCGAGGATGGTCCGCCGCGTCTCTGCGGCCTGAATCTCCCGGCGTGGTGGTCTTGACATACTATAAGACTTCGTGTTTATTAATAAGATACCTTATCTAATAACAAGATACACCATCTAACGGAGGGCGCCATGCAAACGACTGCGGTTTCGTTGCCAGAGTGGAAAACCCGAGGCGCCACTTCCTGGCCCGCGACGCGTTGGGCTGGGGTCGCCGGCCTGACATTCCTCGCGCTGCTCTTGCTCCAAAACGTCCTCGCGGGCACGAGCTACCCACCAAATAGCGCCACCGCACCGCAAATTCTGCTCTTCGCCCGCAACGACGCCCGGATTGTGGAGTTCCTCTTCCTGACGTACGTGATCGGTTTTCCGGCGCTGCTCACTTTCGCCGCCGGGTTAAGCCAGTTAGCCGCTCGCCGCAATTCTCGAGCATCGCTGCCCGCCCGCCTAGGCCAATATTCCGTGGTGGCAGTGGCAGCGTTTTTTGGACTCGCCAACATCGTGCAAGTGACGCTCGTCGCGGCGCGTGGTGATCTCATCGGGGACTTCGCGCTCGTACGCACGCTGTGGACCCTGCACAATGCGCTCTTCATCCTGAACTTCGTCGCCCTGGCCGGGGCTCTTTTCGGCTTAGGGCGAGCCGCTGCCATCGCGGACATCGTCCCCGGATGGATGCGCTGGGTCAGCCTGGCCGGCGCGTTGGCGCTCGCTGTATCCGCCCTGCCCATCGTGGCCGAGGTTCACGGATCGAAGCTCCTCGCGCTCGGGCTGGCCGGGTTCCTGTGCTGGTTGATCTTCCTCGCAGTTGCCGGGATATCGCTCCTACGCCATGCCCCATGGTCAGGAATCATGACGACGCGCTCGCCGGCCTTGTACTCGACTATCATGAAGAGATCAATAATACGCCCGCGAATGGGTCGCCATCTTCGATCGCCCGCGACCTCAAACTCCGTCACTAGAAATGTCCGACACCGGTATCGCAGTCACAAAGCTCGCTGAAACGAGGACCGCCATGCAAACCGCCGATAAGGCTCACGCTCAGACCAACCCCGCTGGGAGCGAAGGTCCGCCGAGCCCAGCTCATATCTTCGATACGCTCGCGTTTAGTCACGCTCGCGTCGACGCACTCAAGGCCGGGATCGAGCTCGAACTCTTCACCCGGATCGCTGAAGGGCTGCACACCGCGGAACAACTTGGCGCGCGCTCCGGTGCCTCCGAGCGCGGCATCCGCACGCTGTGCGACTTCCTCGTCGTGAACGGCTTTCTCACGAAGTCAAATGCCGAATACGATCTCACGGCCGATACAGCCCTCTTCCTCGATAGCCGATCACCGGCTTACCTCGGAGGCGTTGCAAAGTTCATCGCGAGCAGGCACAGCGCCGAGCGTTCTGCGCAACTGATCGATTGCGTCCGCGCAGGCCACGCCATTTCCGACATAAGCAACAACGTCGACGAATGGGTGACCTTCGCGCAGGCGATGGTGCCGCTGGCCGCCCTAGTGGCCGCAGCTACCGCCGAAGTCCTCAACGTCGAGAACGCCGGTCCCATACGTGTGCTTGACGTTGCAGCCGGTCACGGCGAATTTGGCCTCGCGCTCGCGCGGAAGAATCCAGAAGCCCACATTGTCGGCGTCGATTTTCCCGAAGTCGTCGCCCTCGCGCGTAAGCGCGCAGCTGAAGCCGGATTGGGCGATCGTTATACGACCCTTGAGGGCAGCGCTTTCGATCTAGATCTCGGCGGGCCGTACGACATCGTACTGCTGCCCAACTTTCTGCACCATTTCCGGCCGGAGAAGATCGAGCGCTTCCTCGGAAAAGTCGCAGGCGTCCTCAAGAAAGGCGGACGCGTGGCGACAGTCGAGTTCGTTCCGAACGACGATCGCGTCTCGCCTCCAGCAGCGGCGATGTTCAGCATGACGATGCTGTTAGGCGCGGACGGCGACGCGTACACGTTCGCAGAATTAGACAACATGCTGCGCCGTGCCGGCTTCGCTAAGAACCGCGCCTACCCGGCGTTTCCGACGCCACAGACCATCATCGTGTCGGAGCGCGCGTAGCGAGACGCCAGGGCCGCGTTTCTAAGGTGAACAGCGAACTAATACGAATCGCAAAGCTCTTATTTGCTAGGCTTCTTCGTGCTATTATGGACTTTCGCCCAATGCTCGAGCTTCCTATGCATGTAGGGGGTCATCGGCTCGAGTCCGCAACAGGCGGTGGATCTTTTAGTGTGTTGCGTCGAAGATTTGCGAAGCTATCGTTTCTGCGTCGACCGCTACGTTGTTGTCGAGCACAACGATGATCTCGTTATCGCTTGGGAACGTTGCATTCATCGCGCTCGAACCGAACGTCGCGCCGTTATGCCAGATCCGTTCGTGGCCTTTCTCTTTATCCGTATACCATCCCATCCCGTACCCAGTTGACTTACCAGAAGAGGTCGAGCCGGCATCTCGCATGAGACCAACCGATCTCAGTGACACAACTCGTCCCTGCAGCAGCGAGTGGTCCCACTTGATCACGTCTCCAAGGGTCGAAACGATCGTGCCGGCGCCTAGCGCCCAGCGTTCATCGACGTGTGGCGAAGGGGTGATGACGCCAGCATTGGGATAGTAGCCGGTCGCCACGTTAGTAAACCTGGGTTCACCTGACGCGAAACCGGAGTTCGTCATGCCGGCCGGGCCGAAAATGTGCTGCCGTATATAACGGTTGTATGTTTCACCGGAGACGCGTTCGACTACGTATGCCAGAAGAACGTAATTCGTGTTGCTGTAGGCCCAGTCGGAACCCGGCGGGAACGCCAATGGCTTTCCACTAATGCGCCCAAGAATCGCTTGAAGGGACGGCTTCTGAGTAGACGCTACCTGCATGAAGTCGCTTCCTTCGGTAAAGTTCGGAATACCGGACGTTTGATACAATAACTGGCGAAGCGTTACCGCGGCTCCGATATTGTATTCAGGTACATATTTCCCGAGCGCATCATCGAGGTTAAGTTGATGGCGCTCCGCAAGTTGTAGCACGGCCGCCGCAGTAAACTGCTTCGAAACCGAGGCGATTTCGAAGCGCGTATTCGGCGTTACGGGCGCCTTGGCAGCAAGATTCCTGAGCCCGTATCCACGCTGAATGACGATCTTGCCATCGATCTCGACGGCGATGGCTACGCCAGGCGCATTCAGTTCGTGAATCGCTTTTTGCGCCGCTTGGTCCGCCGCTAATTGGACCCTAGTGGCCTCAGATGCGCCGCTCGCTGTACCCAGTAGCATCCAAAGGATAAGTGTGCACGAGAGATTTGTCGTCGCCATGCGTAATGCCATAACACTTCACGTACGGTGCGGCGGTGGCTACTGTTTCGCAAAAAACGAAACATAAGTGCTTACGATGTGTACACGTAGCATGACACACTCGTGGCGCCTCTTTTCGACCTTCGCCTTCCTCTCTGTTCTTGTCGCGGTTCCGCTGGCAGCTTGCTGGGCCGACAATCACCGAGTAAGCGCTCGCGTCCACCAAAGCATTGCGATGCCCGACAAGGGATCGCTCGTCGTGTCGGAAACCGGTGGAACGATTCGCGTTGAAGCTTGGGACAAGCCGGGCGTTTCGGTCGACGCAACCGAATACGCTTCCGACGAGGCCGCACTCCGGCAGACTCGTATCAACGTGAAACGCACGTCGGACGGCGTTGCTGTCTCGACAACTTATGCCGGGTCCGGTTCGTTTACCCGGTCGGGCGACGTCGACTTCGTAATCCACGCGCCGGCGAACGCCGACCTCGACCTCTCAAGCGATGCGGGCGTGATCGCAGTCAGCGGTTCGCGCGCAAGCATCAAGGCCCGGACTTCGGCAGGGGAGATCGACGTCCGGATGGCCCTGGTCGGAGGCGTTCAACAGATCGCGCTACGAGCGACGACTGGGCAGATCACGCTTCGCATCCCGCAGAGCAGCAGCGCAACCATCGATGCCCGGGCGGTGATTGGCTCAAGCGTTAACGACTTCCACGCCTCCAAGATCGGCAGCGGCGCCGCAACGATTTCGATGCACGTGATAACCGGGGAAGTCGACCTTAAATCCGGCGGGTAGACGGCACTACGAACAAAAGATGTCATAGCATGAATCGAGGTTCTTCAGGATCGCCGGTACTTCTGATGGCAAGACCGCAAGGAGCGAGTTGATTGTCGCGATATACGCCAACTTCGCACCCAGCCAAATCTCTTTCCCTTCGTCGACGCCGGGGGCTCGCTTTGCCGACGCAAGATCATCGGCGTAGTCCGCTCCGTAGATGGCGCGAACCGTGTCGGTCATTAGCGGCTTGTGACCGGCCAAGATCCACACGTCGGGTTCCCTGGTAAACGTAACGTATTCGCCGTACACGTTACCGCGATCGATGAGGGCGCTGTACTCTGCCGCGTGCCCATCGACAGCCAACGTCGCGCGATAGGTGGAATAGCCGCCCAAACTCGTCTTTAGAGAGAACTCGTAAAACGCCGCGTTGTGTTTGCCCCATTCGACCATTTGGGCGGTCGTCTGCCCCGGGGTCGCCGAGGCAATCGCCGTACAAAACGCCCACGCCACGAGGATCGCGACAACTCGTCTCAGATCCGCTCCCACTCGACGACAATAGCGTTGTGATTCTCGGGCGCGACTTTGACCGGGACCGTGGATCCTACCATCACTTTTCCGACAACGTCGATCGGAATCATCGCCGCCGTCGGCGGCGTTTCCATCGGCGGTGAACCCGGGATGGTAACCGTGCTTTGTACCGTCATCAAACGGTCGCTGCCGACGTCGCGTCCAGAGTCGATCAGTTGATTGATCGTTGCGGTGCCCTCTACGCCGTTTTCACGAATGTAGGTCCGCAATTGGTCGACAGTGTAGCTCCCCTGCTCGGCCGATGCAAATGGCGAAGCGACTCCGCTTCCCGCCCCTGCCAAGGCCGAGGCAACTTGCCCAAGGGTTTCACTTGAGCTCGACTCGGTTGCTTGTGGCGGGGATTGGTTCCACTGAATGACGACGTCGTTTGGGTTGCTCGGATCCACTTTCACGGGCAGGATCGAGCCCGGCGCAATCTGGCTCAGCATGATCAGTGGAATAAACTCCTTGCGCGAGGCGTTGTATGGTGATTTGCCGCTGACCTCAACCCGGAGGTCCATCTTCACCTGCGGGTTGTCGTTCAGGAACATGCCGGTCTGTGTCAGCCCTGTGACGTGCGCAGTACCAGATAGGCCCATACGAGTGACCCTATCCGCATCAGCAGCCCCGGCGGCAACCCGCCAACCAATAAGCAGCAGTACGACGCCGACAGTTCCCAAGATGCCGCCCGTGAGATACATGGCTCCGGCGGCTTGGGGAACAGTGTAACCGAGCGCGAAGAAACCCGCCGCCAGAACGATTTCGAAAATGCTCGTCGCGACAAGCCAATTCTTGGTGTAGTTGCCAAAGGTGGAACTGGTAAATGCCGGCATCGCTGCTCCTATTAGACGGCCAGGTCGCCCGTTGGTTGTTGCGGGAAGCGGCAGGTTTGCGCCTGCCGAAATGCGCCAAGGTTCCTGCGGGCGCGCTGGTGCAGGGATTTTCACGGTTTGCCGGCTTCCGCCTCGAGCGCTTGCAAATCGAGTTCACGCTGGATTTTCTGCATCGTCGCGTCGTTGATCGCCCCTTCGTCGCGAAGCCGCCGGACCTCGCGGATTTGCGCTTCGTTCAGCTCACCCTGGATACGATACAATGCATCCGCAGTGCGCTTTTGTTGCGCGGTAAGCGTGTGATCGCGAGCCGCCGCCTGGTGCTCTAACGAGCCCTTCAAGTGCCTACGGAGGTCGGCTACAACTTTCGCGTCAGCCCACGGCTCGCGCTCGAGTTTGGCGAGTGCGGCGTATGCGACACGTGCCGACTTCAAGCGCGCGAGCGTCTCTTCTCGGTTTTCGCTTTCAGACGGGATCCGCAACCAGCGGATAAGCACGGGAAGGGTCAGGCCTTGGACGACCAAGGTTGCGAAGATCACGGCGAAGGTCAAGAACAGGATCAACGGGCGATGCGGGAACGCAGCTCCCGATGCGACCGTCAGCGGAACAGCGAGCGCCGCGGCCAGAGAAACTCCCCCGCGCAGCCCGGTCCAGGAGGCCACGGCGACATTGCGCCACGCGGGAATGCCTTCAGCCGCACGGATCTTGGGCGACAACACGCGCGGCAAGTATACCGCCGGAAACGCCCAGAGAATTCGAACGATGATGACAGTCAAACTGACCAGCAGTGCAAGGTAGAACAAGCGAGGTGCGTCCGCGTGGATCGATAATCCGCTGAGTATTGGATGCAGCTGTAGGCCGACCAGAATAAACAAAATGCCGTTGATCAGATAGAGTGTGATATCTCGCTGGGCGGCGATTTGAATGCGCGAGGTTGGCGAGGTAAACGTGTGAACACGTCGGCCGAGATACAATCCGGCGGCAATGGCAGCGAGGACACCAGAGAGGTGTAGCGCATCCGCAGCATAGTAAGCGGCATAGCCCGTCAACAGCGACACGGTGTTCTGGAGCATGAGATCGTTCAGCCGCTTGCGGATGATGCCCACGAGCCAACCAACGGCCAGGCCGATGCAGACACCTCCGAGCGCATCGATGAACAACTGCCAAAGCCCGAACGCCCACGAAAAAGTCCCCGTCACCGCTGCGATCAGCGCGAGATTGTAGATGACCAATGACGTCGCGTCGTTGAAGAGGCTTTCAGCTTTAATGATCGTGATGAGGCGGCGAGGGACGCGTAGACGCGAGGCAATCGCGATGGCCGCGGTTTCGTCGGTAGGCCCGAGGATTGCGCCAAGCACCACCGCCGCCGCCCAAGGCAGGCCGGGAATGAGCGCGTGCGCTACAACTGCGACCACGGCGATGGTCACGACAACGAGGAACACCGCGTTGAGCGTGATGAGCCGTAGGTTCGCGCGAAAATCGCGGATCGAAGAGTTGAAGGCCTCGTAATAAAGCAGGGGCGGCAAGAAGACGAGAAAGACAACGTTTGGATTGAGTTGGATCGTCGGCAGACCAGGAATAAAACCGATGATCAAGCCGCCAATGACTAAGAGAATGGGGTATTCGATTTTGATACGCTCGGCCAGCCATGTTAGCGCGGCAACGACGACCAGCAGGCCAAAGAACGTTTCTAGCGGTGCTATGCCCGCAACACCTGGTGAACGAAGGAGATTGCGATCGACCCTTCACCGACGGCGGATGCGACACGCTTAATGCTCCCACTGCGCACGTCGCCGACCGCAAATACCCCCGGCACGCTAGTTTCAAGCAAGAACGGCTGACGCACGAGGGGCCAGCTGGAAGCGCTCAGATCCTCCGGCGATAGATCGGGACCTGTCTTGATGAAGCCTTTCTCATCAAGCACGATGCAACCGCCAAGCCAACGTGTATTCGGATCGCCGCCGGTCATGACGAACATGTGTCTGATCGCGTGCTCTTCGCTCGCTCCGGTTTGGTTGTTTCGCCACGTAACCGATTCGAGGTGATCATCGCCTCGGAGCGCGACGATTTCAGTATGCGTTCGCAGTTGGATCGCCGGCGTCTCGTCGATCCTGCGGATCAGATAGCGCGACATGCTCTCGGCCAAACCTGCTGACCTGACGAGCACGTGTACTCGCGATGCCGTTTGCGCCAGGAACACAGCGGCCTGCCCGGCGGAGTTTGCTCCGCCTACGACGACCACTTCGTCTCCGGTGCACAATTGCGCTTCAACGAAGGTCGCTCCGTAGTAGACGCCGGCGCCCTCGAAGCGCGACAAGTTCTCTAACGGTGGCCTTCGATACGCGGCTCCGGTGGCGATCACGATGGTACGCGCTGGGATGCGAGCGCCGTTGTCAGCTTCGACGATGATTGGTTTGCGGTCGCACCACAGCCGTTTTGCGCTCGCCATCAGCAATTGTGCGCCGAACTTTTCCGCCTGGGTGAAGGCCCGACCCGCGAGCTCCTGCCCTGTAATCCCAGTGGGGAATCCCAAGTAATTTTCGATGCGAGAGCTGGAACCGGCCTGACCGCCCGGCGCGTTTGTCTCCAGCATCAGGACGTCGAGCCCCTCCGATGCTCCGTACACGGCTGCGGCCAATCCCGAAGGACCTGCGCCAACGACGACCACATCGCGCACCTGCGTTTGATCGACCGTCTGGTTAAACCCAAGGCAGTCCGCGACTGCCTGATTCGTCGGATTTCGAAGAACGACCTGACCACGGCAGATGACCACGGGTATCTCGCCAGCCGCGATGTGGAAACTTTCAAGGAGGTTCTGTACGTCAGGATCCCGTTCGAGGTCGATGTAGGAGTAAGGATAGCCGTTGCGCATCAGAAACTCTTTGATGCGAAGCGTGCCGGCTGAATGCGTGGAGCCAACGAGCACGACGTCACCCATACCGGCCGCCACCAACTCAACTCGGCGCAGAATGAACGCTCGCACCAAGATCTCGCCAAGCTCGGCGTCGGTCTGCAATAACGCCAGCATCCGTTGACGATCGAGCTCGATCACCTCGCCGGGCTGGGAGACGCGCAACCGCAAGATGGCGGGGCGACCTGAGAGAGAGTTGACTTCGCCCGTGAACTTCCCCGGGCCGAAAACGGTGATGAGGGTTTCGGCCCCGGCCCAAAGGCGGACGACCTCGAGCTCACCGGAGATAACGACAAAAAACGGGACGGGAACGTCTCCCGGTTCGTAGAGCACGTCGCTTTTTTGAATCGCGCGCATCCGACCGTGCGGAACAATGCGACGAATCTGCTCCGGCGTTAATGTCGGGAATACTTGATCAGCACGAGCGCTTGTCAGCGGAAGCCCACTCACGCGATCATCGCTTCTTTTTACGCCACCTTTGCACTCTGCTATCTATCCATGCGGTGGTGGCAAACTTCAAAACGGTTGCCCAACGGGTCTTCGAAGAAGACTGCGTAGAATGTCGGATGATGTTGGTCGAAGTATTGGGGACCTTCGATATTCTGACCCCCATTTTCCCGCACCACTTCTGCAACTTTGTCAACAAAGGCTACGCTTGGAGCTGCGAAAGCAATACGCGTAGCCGTCGGACGAGCGTTGGAATCTTCAAAGATATTGAAGAAATCCGCTCGAATGCTGCCGTAACGGCGAGTGTATCCGTAACGCACAACGCGTGGCGTCGTCGGTTCCGTCCCGAAAAGCGCCATGAGAGCATCGAAGAACGGACGTACGGCGTCTGCATCGGCAACTCGCAAATCGATGTGGCTGAACAGCGGAAATGCATACGTTTCAAAATAATGCAAGCGAGACTCGCGCAAGTCTTCGTTGGCCTCGGTAACGTCGTAACCCGCCATCGGTTCGTCCTTTTAGTTAATGGAAGCGGCACAATCAATCTTCCGAACCGAACCCATACGTACCTCGTCATAGGCAATTTACAGCGGGCCTTGGACCTCTTAAAATCTGGCGGGATCAGCGGAAAGATCATCTTGACAACCTAACCCGCGTAGAATGGAGATTAGGCGGCTTGGTCACGGTGCCGAACGGGAGCTCGAAAAAGTCAGCGCCTGCTTCGACCAACCCGTGCAGGCTGAGGCGGCGACGCGGTTTCTCGACTCTGAAAATCACTGCATTCTCGTCGCTTATGAGGACGAGAGCGTTGCGGGTTTTGTCTCGGGTGTCGAAACGACGCATCCCGATAAGGGGACCGAGATGTTCCTTTATGAGCTGGCAGTCGATGAGAAGTTTCGACGCCGCGGCGTCGGCACAAAATTAGTCGCGGCTCTCGCAGGCATCGCGCGCCAACGGGGATGTTACGGCATGTGGGTGCTGACCGAAGAAGATAATACTGTGGCGCTGGCGACATATAGCGCCGCCGGAGCACAGCGGGAGTCGACCCCTGTGATGCTGTCGTGGAGCTTTGCCGCGTCGCCATGGGCGGGCTAGGAAGCCGCCCGTACCGAAGGAGACCACCTGGATTCTATAAAGGCGCTTACCAGCGGGCCCTTTGTCCACGGCTTTCTGTTCGTGGCACTCGCCTTGTTCCCAATCGTCAACCCGCTGGGAATGGCGCCAATCTTTCTCAACTACACCGGCGATCTCGACGATCCGACGACGGCGCGCTTAGCGCGGCGCGTTGCATTTAATGCTTTCGTTCTTACGACGGCCTCGCTGATCATCGGGCCGTTTGCCCTTAAGTTTTTCGGCTTGAGCCTCGCCGCAGTGCGGGTCGCAGGCGGACTGGTTCTCGCCTATGCCGGTTGGCGTCTGCTCAATCAAGGTCAAGAAGATACCAAACATCGGGCGCCGGCCGCTTCCACGGAAGTGGTGATGGGCGGAGCGTTTTACCCACTTACGCTGCCGCTAACGGTGGGGCCGGGTTCGATCGCCGTCATGGTGACACTCGGCAGCAGTTTGCCCTATGGAAGCAGCACGGTTCTGCTCGAAGCGATTGGCGCGATCGTTGGCGTGGCGATAACGTGCGTGCTGATCTATCTCTGTTACAGTCGGGCCGAGCGCATCCTAAAGCGGCTGGGAGCTAGCGGCGTTAACGTGCTGCTGAGGCTTTCCGCTTTCATCTTGCTTTGCATCGGCGTGCAGATAGCGCTCGAAGGTTACGGCGCGCTCTTCCCGATGCACCCTTGAACACGAAACGCAAGTTCGAGAAGTGGGCGACTCCAGGGGCCACAAGAAAGAGTTCTGCTTGCTCTTGGTGGAGTTAGGGAGCGTCCAACGCCTAGCATCAGGAAGGAGTGAGGGATGAGCGCAGTACGAGCGCTGATCGGCACACGCAAGGGCGCGTTCGTGCTGACGTCAGATGGAAAGCGCGACCGGTGGGACATCTCCGGGCCGCACTTTGCGGGCTGGGAGATCTACCACATCAAAGGTTCGCCCGCCGACCCAGATCGGCTTTATGCTTCGCAGACCAGCGGTTGGTTCGGCCAATTGATCCAGCGCTCCAGCGATGGCGGAAAAACGTGGGAGCCCGTCGGCAACGAGTTCGTATACGACGGTGAAATCGGCACGCACCAATGGTACGACGGCACGCTGCGTCCCTGGAAGTTCACGCGCGTTTGGCACCTCGAACCGTCGCTCGACGATCCGGATACCGTATACGCGGGAGTCGAGGACGCCGCGCTGTTTCGTTCAACTGACGGCGGCAAGAGTTGGCACGAATTGTCTGCGTTGCGCCGCCACGAATCGGGTCCTTCGTGGCAACCCGGCGCGGGCGGAATGTGTCTGCACACGATCCTCTTGCACGCGAGCCATCCGCAGCGGATCTTCATCGCCATCTCGGCGGCGGGCGTTTTCCGCACCGATGACGCCGGCCAGAGCTGGCGACCCATCAATCGTGGACTCAAATCCGAATTCATGCCCGACCCGACGGCCGAGGTCGGCCATTGCGTTCACCGCATCGCGATGCATAAGTCGCGGCCAGATGTGCTCTTCATGCAAAAGCATTGGGACGTGATGCGCAGTGATGATGCCGGCGAATCGTGGCAAGAGGTGAGCGGAAATTTGCCGACCGATTTCGGCTTTCCGATCGACATCCACGCGCACGAGCCCGATACGGTCTACGTCGTCCCGATCAAAAGCGACTCCGAGCATTTTCCGCTCGACGGAAAACTTCGCGTCTATCGCAGCCGCACGGGCGGAAACGAGTGGGAAGCACTGACGAAGGGCTTGCCCCAACGTGACTGCTACGTTAATGTGCTGCGCGACGCGATGGCCGTTGACGCACTGGATTCGTGCGGCATATATTTCGGAACGACCGGCGGCCAGGTCTATGCTTCACCGGATGCTGGGGAAAACTGGTCGGCGATCGTGAGAGATCTTCCGCCGGTGCTCTCGGTTGAAGTGCAGACTCTGCCATGATCCGGCTCATCCTGCCGCCGCATCTGCGTTCGCTTGCGCGTGTCGACGGCGAAGTGGAGCTCGAGCTCGACGACGCGGCCACCCAGCGCACCGTGCTCAACGCGCTCGAGGCGCGCTACCCGATGCTGCGCGGCACGATTCGCGACCACGTGACGCAAGAGCGCCGGCCATTCATCAGATTCTTTGCGTGCGCCCACGATCTCTCGCACGAGCTCCCCGACGCGCCGCTGCCTGAGGCAGTCAACACCGGCACTGAGCCCTTACTGATCGTCGGGGCCATCGCGGGCGGCTGACTTCAAGCGATACGTCTGATGTCGGCCGTGCCTGCGATTGTTTCTATCTGGGTCTTCGTTATTGCGGTAACTGCACTGGCGGTAGGCGTGCACGCAGTGATTCAGTGGCGGATTGCCTCGTACGAACGGATGGTCAAGCACAACGATGTTGCAGGCTTTCTGCTTTCAGTCGTGGGCGTGATTTATGCAGTCGTTCTTGGATTCGTCGTGATCGTAGCTTGGCAAAAGTACGGAGCTGCGCTCGATAACGCCGATCAGGAGGTTGCCGGCGTGTCCGATCTCTATCGCACTGCGGCCGGCTTTCCGGCTCCACTTCGCGCCACGGTGCGCCGTGAATTACATTCCTACGTCGAGCTGATGATCAACAAGGAATGGCCCGAAATGGCGAGGGGAGTTCAGGGAAACGAAGGCCTGAATATGCTCGAGAAGGTCGCTTACGCTGTTAATACATTTCGTCCGTCAAACGCCGGCGAGGCTGACGTGCATCAACAGAGCTTGGGACTTCTCACCCGGCTGTTCGATGCGCGACGAATGCGCTCGCACGAAAATAGCCCGTCGATCGCCCCGATTCTATGGGCTGCACTTGTGGTGGGAGGATTGGCAACGCTGGGATTCTCTTATCTTTTTGGAGTTGAAGCACGACGGGTTCAACTCCTGATGACGGGCATTGTGGCATGCGTGATCGCAATCATGTTCGCTACGATTATCGAGTTTAATCGGCCGTTTTCGGGCGGCGTGGGCATCCCGTCGGCAGGTTGGACATGGCTGGCTGGCCGACTTCCCTATATCCGGTAGCCGGGCTCCGGCACGGAAGAATCCGTGCTATACTCTTGCGTGACTCGCTCTAATTTTTTTCGTTCTTTTTTTGGGAGAATAACAATGTTCTTACTTCGCAGATTGATTGCAGCTATGTGTTTGGCGCTTGGTCTCGCGTTGCCCGCCGTTGCCGCGCCGGTGAATCTTCCGGCGGGAACGCAGGTTGAAGTACGCTTAGTGAATCCGCTATCATCCGGGACTGCCATGGTTGGCCAGCGCTTTGCCTTCCAGGCTGCCGCTCCGGTCATCGTCAATAGTCGGGTCGTGATTGCGAAGGGAGCCGGCGGCGCGGGGCGTGTCGTGCGCGTTAAGAAGGCTCAAGGGAAGAGCGCCGGCGAGATAACGCTCCAATTCACGAGCATTCATGCCGCGGATGGAAGACCGGTTTTCCTAACTGAGGCCAGCACCAGCAAAGGCAGCGCTGAAAAAGGGAAGGCATCAACGGCGACGATCGCCGCCACGCTTGCCCTAGGGCCGCTTGGCCTTTTCGCTCATAACATGGTCAAGGGCAAGGACGTAACGATCACTCCGAATCAGATGTTTCCCGCCTGGGTGAAGTCGAACACGTCAATTAACGTTCCGTAGCGCTCGGCCACGGGGGGCGCTCAAGTCGGAGCGCAATAAGGAGGAGATAGCGACGACGGACAAAAGTGTCCCAAGTCGTTTTCGCCTGTCTCTTCGAAGGGGTGGCAATAATGAAACGTCTGTTTTTTGCTCTTGTCGGCGCGTCAGCCGCCATTCTGGTCGCAGGGTGCGCGGGTGGCGGGCTAAGCTCGAGTGGCTCCGCGATTCCGTCAGGCCAAATGAACTCGCGAGCTCTCGGCAACGCGAACTATGTGGCCCTTCGCCAGCATATAAAGCACATCGTCATCATCGTTCAGGAGAACCGTTCGTTCGAAAATCTTTTCGAAAACTTTCCCGGCGCCAACACGGTAACCTCCGGCAAAATGCACGATGGCACGGTTGTTCCCCTACATCAAATTGAATTGGAAAAGAAATTCGACATCAACCATAGCTATCAGGCCGGCGTTTCGGAGATCGACAACGGCAAAATGGATCAATTCGATCTTCAGTCGCAAGATTATCCGGGCTGCGCACCACCGGGCTGCGCAATGGACCCAAAAGCGCCATATGCGTTTGTCGATCGAAACGAGATCCAGCCGTATTGGAACATGGCATCGAAATATACCTTGGCGGATGAAATGTTTCAAGGCGCAATCGACGCGAGCTTCGTGTCCCACCAGTTCTTGATTGCGGGCCAATCGGACCAGACGATCAACATACCGTTGAGCTCGCCGGGCCATTTCGTTATTCCCTGGGGCTGTGACTCTCCCCCGGGCTCTTTTATGCAGGAGCTGGATGCTCACGGAAATATCATCGAGAACGGGCCGGCGCCGTGCTTCTCTTACCCGACGCTCGCAACCCTCTTAGACGCCGCGCTGCATGGTAGCGCAGGGTCTCCGCTGCCATGGAGATACTATTCTCCGCCGGTGGCCGGTTTTTCGGGTGGGGATACTTGGAGCGCGTTCGACGCGATCACTCAAGTTCGTTATGGGCCTGAATGGACGCGTAACGTGAGTACGCCTGAAACCAACGTGCTGCAGGACATCGCCAACAACAACCTGGCGTCGGTGAGCTGGGTAATCCCTAATATAAACAATTCCGATCACCAAGTCGCCGGTACGAATACTGGCCCCGCTTGGGTCGCTTCCGTCGTGAACGCGATCGGCACGAGTCAGTATTGGAAAGATACCGCGATCTTCATTACCTGGGACGATTGGGGCGGATTCTACGACCACGTCGTGCCGCCAAATTACGGCGATCCGCACGGACCTGGACTAAGGGTTCCTTTGATCGTCGTTTCGCCGTTCGCCCGCCCGGGCTATGTTTCGCACGTCACTCATGAATTCGGCAGCATCCTGCACTTCGCGGAAGCAACGTATAACTTGCCGTCGCTTGGGACCACCGACGCGCGCGGCGATGATCTCTTGGACTGTTTCAACTTCTCGCAGCCGCCGATACCGTTCTCAGTCATACCGGCGAATAGATCGCGTGCATTTTTCGTAGCGCAGAGGCCGAATTACGAGCCGCCCGACTCCTACTAGTCAGCGGTCCAAGGGCCCGCTCGCCCCACGCCTTGAAAACCCGCGCCCAACATCGCGGGTTTTCGCTTTTAAACAAAACGCAGATCTTCGGAATGCGGCATCGAGTCGTGTTCGCGCAGCCACTTTTCATTGAAGAGGCGTGAAAGATACCGCTGGCCGCCGTCGCACAAGATCGTGACGACCGTCGAGCCTTCCGGTAAGTCTCGAGCGGTGCGCGCGGCGCCGAGCACGTTAAGCCCGGACGATCCCCCGACAAACAGGCCCTCATGTTTAAGCAGCCAGTGCACCATTTCAATCGCGTCCCGGTCCGCGATCCGGACGGCGCGGTCGATGGGCGCCCCGGCAAAATTAGCGGTCAGGCGTTTTATACCGATGCCTTCCAACTTGGAATCGCCTTCTGCCAACAGCTCGCCGCACGTAAGGTAGTTGTACAATGCCGAACCCATCGGATCGCACAGCACGGTAAGAATCTCTTCATTTCGGCTTTTGAGCGCCGTTGAAACGCCGCTGATCGTTCCGCCGGTCCCGGCTGAAGTCACGAACGCGTCAACCTTGCCCTCGGTTTGCTCCCACAACTCGGGTCCGGTCGTTTCCTCGTGAGCCCTGCGGTTCGCGAGATTCTCGAATTGATCGGCCCAAATCGCGTTCGGGGTTTCGGATGCAATCCGGCGAGCGACGTGGTAATAATTCCCGTCATTCGAAAATGGCATCGCCGGTACAACGCGCACCTCAGCGCGACAGGCGCGCAGAAGTTCGATCTTCTCCATGGATTGGTCGTCGGGAACGACGATGATGCTGCGATAGCCGCGCTCGTTTGCGATCAACGCAAGCGCGATGCCGGTGTTGCCGGCCGTGCCCTCTACAATCGTTCCGCCGGGCAGGAGCGTCCCTGAAGCTTCAGCCGCATCAACGATGAACTTGGCGGCCCGGTCCTTTACCGACCCACCCGGATTCAAGAATTCTGCCTTACCCAGAATTCGCCGTCGCAGCCGGTTGGAAAGATTGTGGAGCTCAATGAGTGGCGTCTTACCTACGCTCTGTGAAAACCCCATCGCGATGGAGCGGCTTTCGCTATGCGATGGCTTCTACCTCAGGGTATCCACTGCACGCCGGCCGGCACCCTGAACCTGCCCGTATCGGCGCGAATGTGGACGAGCGTGGCATTGCGAAACGCGGGGCCACCCGCAATCGAGAGTGGTATCGGATAGCGCTGGATCGAGACGTTGCTCACCGTAACGTTGCCGGAGACGCCGTTGGATGGCGAATGGCCGCCCCGCATCAGCAAGCCGATGACCTGCGGGTTTTGCGCCAGAGCTTCCGGAGCCGCTTGTAACGTCAAGTTCGAAATTTGTACGTTATCCTGGCCCGTCGGGTCGGACCAGAACCCGGCGATGAAGGCCGCACCGACGTCATAACAGTGCAGCAATCTCACGTTGTTGATTGAAAGTTTGGCCGTTTCACCCGACAGCGGCGTGGGTCGAACGTGTACCGGGATCCCCATGGAGTTCGTACCGTAGATCGTATCGACTGTCACATCGTTGACGGCGCCGTCCTTCGTGTTGGCAAGGATGGCAATCGGCGACCCGCTGCCGACCGCGTGATGCAGGTTCAGCGGCGGCGGGTAGCGGCCAGTTGACGGCCCACGGTAACGAACGTTGTAGATGTTGACGCCGCGAATCGTGCCTTTGTTGCCCGGATTCACTTTGATCGAGTTGATGCCGCCCGTCGTGCCGTCAAACACGAAGGTTTCGATATTTCGGATGCTGACATCGCTGGTTAGGCTCGTCGCAACATTGGAGCCGTCCATAACGACCCGGTCGTCGTCAATGTATTGGCCGTCGATGAAGTCGGCGACGCCATCGATGCGAACCTGCGAGAGTTTCGTCGTATCGGAACAACGCAGCGAAGGCGGGTCGCTCGCATAGAGCTGGATCGTGCCGTACCCATTGTGCCCAACAATGTTCGTGAACGACACGTTGGAGCTCGGGTTATCGCAATCCGTGGCGAGCTTGAGAGTGAACCCCGTGAAACCTTTGGGTCCGTCGCTGACGCCGATGTAGCTGCGCGTGTTGTAGCCAAGATTGAAGTACAGGCGGTCGAACCTGACGTCTTGCAGCGCACGCATGTAACTCGCGACGGCTTCGTAGTTGAATTCTCCGTACTTCATGCCTTGCGTTCCCGCGCGCGGGTCGAAACCGAGGTCACTGACCGTGACGTGGCGGAGCGGCGCGCTCTGGGTTGGACCGTCGAGCCACAGCATGCCGATGTAGCGCCCGTCGGGGCCGCGGCGTACGCGGCTTGGATCGAAACCGAAATTCACCGAGGCGACGAGCGTCGAGCGAAACATGCCGGCGCCGATCAGATTGACGTTGGAATCCCAGGCGATCCCGGTGGAAATCACGCAGCGGCCGGGCGGAAGGTACACCGTACCGCCGCCGGCCGCGGCGGCGGCTTGCTCGGCACGCTGAATCGCCCGCACGTCGTCGCTTGTCCCGTCGCAGCGTGCACCGTAGGGCGCCCGTTTGACATTGTACACGCCGGGCCGGGCGCTGTTTTGGTTGAGCTGCGCAGCCGCCGAAGAGATGCATTGCGCTAACGATGTGCTCGCGGGATTGAAGCTGCCTGGCGCGACGCTCGTGACGGCCACGGCGATGTTCGGAATGCCGCAACCGGTTGCGGCCAGAACCGGCCGAGGCAATGCGTTTGAGGGAGCGAGCATCAAGACCGCGGCGAGCGCGCCCGACGCGCCGATGGCCGTAGCGACGCGCTTCGTCGTCACGGCTCGCAGAAAACTGCCCGCAGGCTCGCCGGCAAGTGGGCCCTGAAATCGTTCTTTGAGGTTTGCGGGGCGCCGCCGTACGTCATCCACTCGTGAACGAAGGTCTGAAAGCAATCCTCCATTTTGCGCATGCTCCGGCGCTGCAGATCCAAGGCGCGAAGCACTGCTTCGGAGTGGCCGTCTTGTTCCGCGTAAATACCTTGCAAGTCCGAAAGCGCGCCCTCATAGAGTCCCAGCTCGGAAAGCACGCGGGCGACCGGAAGAAAGACGCTAGCGGGGTTTGACCTTCTCGTCACGCTAAGCATGGCGTCGTATTGACGCCGAATCACGAACGCCATCATCGCGCGTTGCACTGCTGCCGACAGGTATCTGTCGGCCACGTGAACGGAGTGGTCGGTCTGCACCGTACGTACTGCTTGTAGACGCTTTACGATCGGCGCCGCCACCTGCGGATCGATGCCGGCAGCGGTGGCAACGTAAGCAACCGGATCGGCTAGCAAGAATCCCGGATCCACAGCGTGCGGCTCGTGCAGCGCGAACCAGGATTCAATTGATCCAACCTCGGCCGATGGTGCGCTGGCCGGCATCGGCGGCAGTAAGAAACCTACGTCACTAGCGACGCGCTGCACCGGCAAGAAAGCATCGTAGCGCCTCGTAATCTGGTCGGTCGTGCTCAGGCGGCGATTCTCATACGCCCATTCCGCCAAATGGCTCTGCTCCGCACGTTTCACGAGCGCGGCGTTAGGACGCTCGCCTTCAAGCAGCGAGAGCAGAATCGAGTAGCGCAACGCCGCAATCCGCATCGCGTTCACGAGATGAGGGTCTTGGTCTTCATTCAGGGCGGCGACTTCGCTTCTTAACGCAGATACGTGTGCGGCGATCACGGCCAGCTTTGCCGGTGTGAGCTTGAGCCGCTGCGCTAGGTATGGAACGCGCCAATCCGCGTACCAGAGCGTTTCAGGCGTGTCCGATGGAAAATCGCGGCCGAAGTCGACGTCCAGCCGCCCGAAATCTTCGAACGCAGCACAGGCCCCTGACGTACCGACACTCAGCTGCGCGAAATGGGGACAGAATGTCGTGGGCCCCTCGCCCAGCGGCTCCCACGCTTGCGCGGCGGCAAAAGCAACGGGATACCAGGTTGCATCGTAGAGTTCATCTTTTGCTTCCATCCACACCGTGACAAACATGCCGAGCAGCTTGTGGCGCTTCGCAGCGCCCACGAATGCGCCAATATTGTTCGTAGCTCTCGGAAGGTCGGGAAAGAAGCGGTCGAAGTTCGCAACCGACGGAGCCACGAGCTGCGCGAAGCCCGCGCGCTGGATCGGAGTGATCAAGGGATCGTACGAGGCTTCTACGTCGTAGTCGAACGGAACGACGACGATCGAGCGCGGGATGCCCTGCAGAATTTGCGGGTAGCGGCGGATCGCGTCGCCCCAGATCATCGCTCTGGCACCCAAGCTCTTCACGATCTGCGTAACCCGCGTGATATGCGCGGCGTAAACCCTGGCATACCCCTGCCGCCTTACGAGCGCAGCGCTGCGACCGGTGCCGAGTTCGTAGGTCTCATCGCCGCCGATGTGGATCAAGTGGATTCCCGGCACGCCTGCGAATTCGCTGCGGAAAAGATCGCGCAACAAATCGTACGTCGCCGGGGTGGCAGGCGAAATCATATCGCCACGGTCGTTCTCACGCACGTCGCGATAACGCGCGCCGGCCAGGAGCGCACCGAGATGGCTGAACGACTCCTGCTCCGGAACGAACGCCATGTGGTAGCGCGCCGCCAGTTCAGAGAGCTGCGTCAGTTCGGCTTTGGTCAATGCGTCAACGCGCGTTTCGCTCTCGTGCCCGCGGCGAACGACTTGATTCTCGAGATAGATCGAATAGCCGTTGATCTTGTAGCTCGCCAAGCGCCTGATTCGAGTTGCGAAGTACGCCATCGTTGGAAGCTGGCCGCGCGCTACGTCGTCCGACAGAAAGCGCCAGGCGAGTGCGGGTTGATCCTGTATTCGCACGCACGGTATGCTCTCGCGCGATCCACCTTGGCCGATCAGCTGCGCGAGCGTGGCGAGCGCGTCCATCTCGCCAGCCCCGCCGCTTGCACCGACCGAGATTTGCACAGAGCTTACATCTAAGGTGTAGCGCTCCGCGGGACCACTCAATCGCCGAGTGCGAATGGTCGGCGCGCTCGCGATTACCGGCGGCGGCAAATGCAAGGTTTGCAAACGGTCCTTAACAAGGTCCAAGCCGCCGGGATCGATCCGGCTGGGAACCGTCAGCGGTCGCTTGGCGCTCAGGCGCAAGCGGCAACCCGGGGTTGCGCTGACGACCTGCGGGTAAGGAATCAACGCGAGCGCACGTGCCGCCATAGCGGGAGCAGAAGCTTGGGTCAAAAGCATGCCGAGCACGAGGCCCGCGCACACGCGCCCTCGGCTGCAAAAGAGAGGATCGGTCAAAGCACCCTGGAGAGATTGCTACCGGCGGCGAACTAGCGCACCGTGCGTGCGCGCATAAACGATCGCATTGCTCGGGCCATTAAATTCCCGGTGACGCTTGTCGTCGCGCCGGCCGGCTTCGGCAAGACCGTCGCGTTGCGCGACTTCATTGAAAGCGCCCGTTTGGACGCGGCTCGCTACGACGTTCGCAGAGAAGACGCGACGCTGCTGGCCTTCGTGCGCGGCCTGTCCGAGGCGCTCGCGCCGATCGCACCAAGCGCGATCGCCGCCTTTCCCGCACTGCAGCGACGCGCGATGGCAGCCGCTGAGCCCGTAGGTGAAATTTCCGGCTGGTTCGACGAGCATCTCAAACGCACGGTTTGCACGATCGTGATCGACGACCTGCACAATGCGACGGGCGACCCTTCTACGATCGCGTTGCTGGCCAATTTGATCGACTGCACGCACGAGCGCATCAAATGGATTATCGCTACGCGCTCCGACGTGGGCCTGCCAGTCGCCACCTGGCTCGGCTATGGAAGAATGGATCTACCAATCGCACAGGACGATCTGCGTTTTACGATCGAAGAGACGCTGGCCGCTGCGCAGGACGAGCAAACCGGAGTTGACTCGCACGAAGCACAGGCTCTGCACGAGCTGACCGGCGGTTGGCCAGTGGCGCTCGCGATTGCGCTTCGCACGCGAACCCAAGCGGCCGATCTTCGAACGGCCGCGGCCGGCACGCGCGAGATGGTCTATCGCTTTCTGGCGGAGCAAGCCTACACGGGTCTGGGCGCGCCGCAGCGCCGCTTCTTGCTCGATACATCGGTGTTTTCGACATTCGATACGGGGATCGTCGAGGCATACGGGGCGGACGCCGAATTCGTCGCGGATCTGCGCCGAAAAGTCGCCTTTATGAGCGTCCTTTCGCCAACCCAATTCCGTTACCATGATTTATTTCGTGACTTCTTGGAGAGCGAGTTGCGGCGCTCGGGAGACCGTGAATGGAAACGCGCGCTCACACGCGCCGCGCAGGTCTTGGAAACGAGAGACGATCGCGCCGGCGCGCTTGCGCTTTTCACGAAGGCTGGCGACCACGCCGGGATGCTCGCGCTGATCGATCGCAGCGGTTTCAGCCTCATCGAACGCGGAGAAGCCGAAGTCGTTTCGGCCGCGCTCGAAGCGATGCCCGAGAGCGTCCGCCGCGAGAGTGCTACTGCACTGGGCATTCGAGCGGTTCTCGAAGCCAACCGAGGCAAGTTCGATGTGGCCGAATGGTTATTTCATTCGGCCATCGACGCCGCGGCGGACCGCGAACTTGGCATACTGCTGACCTACCGGTATGCGCTCGAGCTCGTGCGTATCGATCGCGATTGCCTGGAGCTATTGAAACCCTATGCGCGAGCGCGCGACGTTCCACCACGGTTGCGCGTGTCTATCCTCGGGACCCTCGCGACCGCGTACGCCCGCGCAGGCCGCTTCGACGAAGGCCGCCAAACGATTGCGCTCGCGCTCGAGCAATTAGAACCTGCCATCGGCGAGGACATTCAAGCTCGGCTTTACCAGCAGGCCGCGTACGTGCACCAATTCGGAACGTCGCCCCAGACTGCGCAAGCTTACGCCGAGCGCGCAGTGGAACTTGCCCTCGCTCATTCACTCTACGATGTGGCGGCTCGCGCATACAGTATTTTGTATGCGATCGCGTACGATCAGAACGACGACCCCATCGCTATTCTGACGATCCTCGATCGGCTTGGCGAGTGCGCACGCAAGGGCGCGAGCAGCCAGGCAAAACTCTTCGGCTTGATCGCAACCTACGAGATCGAAGTCGAACGCGGCAACGATCCCGCTCTCGAAGAGTTGGACCGCCAATTGGAGGAAACGCGAATTCAGCTACCGCGCGCGCGAGTCGAAGCTCTCGTTCCCGCTCAAGCGCTCAGGGCCGCTTGGGCTGCAGATTTCAAACGTGCATACGAACTGATCGCCGCCGATTTGGAGCATCAAACCGAGAATGACCGGCGCGCTTACCGGGCAGCCGAGATCGCCTTATACGCCTTCGCGGCCGGACTTCACGAAGCGGGTGACGCGGCCGTGCATCAATCAGCCAAGGCGCTCGAAGGATGCGAACGTCCTTCGCGCCGGACAATTCGAACGCGGCTCTGGCTTGCGTTGGCAGAGTTGCTTCGGGGACACTCGTCCGCGGCGCACCGCTACATCAGTGAGGCCGAACGCACAATCGCGCCGGAGATGCGTCGGCTGCGCACGCTTGTCCAATGCGTGCGCGGCGTCTATCGCGTGCACATGGAGCAAGCCGATGAGGCCTCCGTCGCGGGCTTATTGGAACGGCTTCGCTCGGAGCATCTGGGCGGGATGGCTCGCCTCTTGGCGGCCTTGCGCTTTCCCGAGAGCGGCGGCCAAGGCTACGCGCTGTTGACGCCCGCCGAACGAAAGGTTCTCCAGCTGATCGTGCGCGGCGCGAGCACCAAAGAGGTAGCCAGCCGAACCAGTCGTAGTCCTCAAACGGTAGATACGCACATTCGCGCGATTTGCCGCAAGCTGCACTGCAGTGGACGGCGCGAAGCCGTGGCGTTAGCGGTGAACTCGGGGTGGGTTCAAAACTAGCGTCGACCGGCCGTTAGCTCGAGGAGGCCCGACGTTGTCAAGCCGACTGTTTACTTTGGTTGCTATCACGCTCTTCGTTTTCTGCGGGTGCGCGGGCCAGTCGAGCGTCTCTTCGGGGCTGGCGCCCTCGGAAGCGACCCGTCCAAACGCGGCCGACGGCGCGCACGGGCTGCCAGGCGGCAACGGCTATGTCGCGTTTCCGGGCGAAAGCGCCAAAGGGCTTCCCGGCGCAACATTCGCTTGCTCCCCGGCCACGATAAGCGCCCAGGCCCAATGCATGATCGCTATCAACCTGAACGTCAAGCCGAATCCAAACCCCAACTTGCCGGCGGTGTCAATCCCCGGCTATCACCCGAACGATTTAGCTAGCGCGTATGGGTTGCCGGTGGGCGCCGGCCTTCATCGGACGGTCGCCATCGTCGATGCGTTCGACGACCCCACGGCCGAAGCAGACCTAGCCGTGTACCGCGCCGCCTTTGGGCTGCCCGCCTGCACCAGTCTGTCGGGATGCTTCAGCAAGGTCAACCAGCGCGGCCAGAACTCCGGCTATCCCACGCTCGACGCAGGGTGGGCGCAAGAAGTTGCGCTCGATTTGGACATGGTTTCCGCCGCTTGCCCCAACTGCAAGCTGCTGCTCGTTGAGGCCGACTCGTCGCTGATCGACGATCTGGGCGCGAGCGTCGACACGGCTGCAACCTTCAGGCCGATTGCGATCAGCAACAGCTATTTCGCCTGGGAATGGCCGACCGAGGGCTCCGAGGAGGTGCATTATCACCATCCAGGCATCGCGATTACGGTCAGCAGCGGCGACCACCACTTCGAGTCCTACCCGGCTGCGTCAAGATTCGTAACCGCGGTTGGCGGGACGTCGCTCTCCAACGGGCCGCGGTCATGGAGCGAGCAGGCTTGGAAGTTTAGCGGCGGCGGTTGCAGCGCGTACATCCCCAAAGCGTTTGCGCAGGACGGGTCTACCTGTACGACTCGCGCTGCGATTGACGTCGCGGCGGTTGGCGATCCAAACACCGGCGTAGCGGTTTACAGCAGCTTTTCCGATGGCTGGATCGTCGCCGGGGGCACCAGCGTCGGCGCGCCGCTGATCGCAGCCGGTTATGCGCTGGCGGGGCAGGGGAACCCGCCCAATTATTCCTACGCGCACGAAGCAGCATTTCACGATATCCCGCCGATGGAGTACGACTTGAGGACCGGCTTGGGAACGCCGGCCGGCATCGGAGGTTTGTAAAGCGCCCTGAGCTGAGGGCCGGCCCTCCTACCCAATTTTCGGTATGGTCGCGGTGTCGCCGCGGCCATACGCTTGCGGTGAGGAGGATTTTACCCATGCCTAAAGCTCTTTGGATAACCCTGGCCACCGGTCTATTGACCGCGTCGTGTTCCAGCCACGGCGGCAGCGCTTTTCTCCCGCAGGTAGGAGGAGGCAATTTACAACCGTCCGCGCTGGGTGCGCACACGACGCGTGCCGCGCGGCCTACCTCGGTGCCGGCCGGCTGGAGCGCCACCGCAACCCAAGCCTTCAACCTTTCGAACGCGACCGACCTCGGCGCGCTCTCCGCCTCGCAGCCGGTAACGGTGCGTCTCGGCCTGCAAATGCGGAGTCCCGATCAATTGAAATCGCTTGTCGCAGCCGGCCAACAGATCAATCCCTCGACCTTCAACGCAACCTATGCGCCGACGTCGGCTCAAGTCGCCGCAGTGACCTCGTACTTGCAAGCTCAGGGATTTACTAACATCACGACCGAGCCCAATAATCTGCTCGTAAGCGCCAGCGGAAGCGCCGCTGTGGTGTCCAAGGCGTTCAACACGACGCTGCATTCATTTTCGCAAAACGGCAAGAACGTCTACGCGAACACCTCTGCAGCTTACGTGCCGCAATCGCTCGGCAGCAATGTGATCGCGGTACTCGGGCTCAGCAACGCGCAAACGATGGCGCCCCGGCCGCAATTTCAGGTAACGCCGTGTAACGTCGAAGGCATTCAGACCGGCAGTCCGGCGTGCCTGCGCTTCTACGATCCGGAAACGTTCCAAGTTACCTACCATGCGGCGCTGGTTTCGAACGGTGCGCAAACGCCCGTAGCGATTATGGCAGAAGGCAACGTTACGCAATCGATTTCAGACCTGCGTCTCAACGAGCAGCAGTTCAGTCTGCCGCAAGTTCCGGTAAATGTCGTTCAAGTCGGCTTGCCAAGCGTCGACACCGCCGGCGACGGCGAGTGGACCCTTGATATGACCTACTCGAGCGGCATGGCGCAGAGTCTGAAGGCCATTTACCTCTACGACACGACGTCGCTGACCGACTCCGACATCGCGCTCGAGTACAACAAATGGGTAACACAGGATCTGACGCGCATCGGCAATTCGTCCTTTGGCGGGTGCGAATATGGGCCATATCTCGACGGTTCAATGCTGGTTGACGACGAGATTCTGCTGCAAGGCGCGGCGCAAGGTCAAACGATGTTCGCTTCGACTGGCGACTCGGGTTCCTTCTGCAGCGTCGGCCTTCCCAACGGCGTACCGGGGGGCGCACCGTTCGTAGAATATCCTGCCACGTCACCATACGTTGTGGCAGTCGGCGGCACCGATCTGTTCTCAAACTCGAACGCATCGTACAAAGGTGAGACGGCATGGGAAGCCGGCGGCGGCGGTCTGAGCCAGTTTGAATACTCGCCCTATTGGGAAGCAACTGCACAACCGGTAAGCCAACAGGGTGAGAGCTTCCGTGGCGCCCCCGACATCGCGATGGATGGAGCAATCGAAACGGGTGCGCTGCTGTACGGCGGATCCGCGGTCAACGGCTCGTGCACGCCCTGCATAACGGGCGGAACGAGTCTGTCGTCTCCGCTCGCGGCGGGTGCCTACGCCCGGATGCAGACTGGGCACCACAACGCCCTCGGATTCGCGGCACCTCTTCTGTACAAGAACTACAGCGAGAACCCGAATGCCGGGCCTACGTTGCCCGGACCGCCGCCCACCGAGCCGATCGGCGGATTCCACGACATCTTAACGGGCTCCAACACGCTCTATACTGCGCTGCCGCGCTACGATTACACGACCGGCCTAGGGAGCTTCGACGTTGCCGTGATGATGCAAGAGATCGGCCGCTAAGCGGTTAGGAACGGGACTTTGGGCGCGGGGCTGCCGCGCCGGGGAGGTTCAAGAGTTCGGACGGCTCGATATCGGGCGACGAGCGCGATCCATCGAACGAACAACAATCCTCCCCCGTTCGTGGATCGGTCGAAAGGGCGCCGCGCAAGCGACGCCCTTTCTATTACGAACTTTGGGTACACTGCTCAAATGTTGAAGAAGGCGCTCTTGTTCCTGGCCGCTTGTTTCCTCGTAAGCTGCAGCTCGAACAATAAACCGGCGCAATCGCCGGGCTCGCCGGCGGCCGGTGCAATCAGCAACGGACGAATGATTTTTCAAACAGGCCTCGATAGCAACGGAAAACAGCTCGTAGCGCAACCGCCGCCCTTGCGGCCATCATGCGCCGCCTGCCATGGAAGCCGGGGCGCGGGCGGGATACGTTTACCTGGAGGCGCGGTGAGTGCCGATCTGCGCCACCGTGCCCTCGTGCTACAGCAGAAGCACCCCTATACCCTCGCGCTTCTCGAACGCGCAATCTCGACCGGCATCGACAATCAGGGAAAACCTCTTAATCCGGTGATGCCGCGCTGGACCTTATCGAAACGCGACTTGCACGACGTCGCTCAATATGTCTTAAGCCAACTGTAGGCCACGCAGGGGCTCTCGCCCGCCATGCTGCAAATCAAGCGCATGCCGGCCGGCCGCACTCTCTTAAGCGTAACGGTGAAGCCTTCTTCGAAGAAACCTCGCCTCGAGGTTGATGGCAATGCAATCACGGTCTACGTGCGTGCACCAGCCATTGACGGTCGAGCGAACGACGCTTGCGTACGAACTCTGGCGGACGCGCTTTCCATTCCAAGCAGCGCGGTTGAACTTGCTTCGGGCACTCGTTCGAGAGACAAACGCATTCGGATACGGGGATTGACCAAGGACGAGTGCCTGCGCCGCTTGGCGTAGTCTGTTAGGGAATGTTCCATCTCGGGGTTGACGCCTGGAATCTGCTTGGCGACCGGCGCGGGATCGGACGTTACGCGCGCGCGCTGATCCGCGAGTGGTCAACGACCTTCGCCAGCGAGGTCGAGCTCACGCTGCTCGTTCCCCAATCGCCCGCTTGGTGGTATGCGGCCCGTTACCAGCGCGAAACGGCAGGGCGCAAGCTGCGCGTTCGCAATCGTGGCGCCGCCGCTCGCGCACGGTGCGATGCACTGTGGTTCCCGTGGAACGGACTGAGTTGGAGCGCTCCGGGACCAAAAGTCGCGGTCTTACATGACGCATCGCTCTTCGCGCTGCCGATTCCGCCGGCTGTGCGCGACCGAGAACTTCGTCCATTTCGCCGGGCGGTTGCCGAGGGCGCGCACATTATCACCGATTCGCACGATTCGAAACGTCAACTGATGGGCTACCTCCATTTACCGGCGGCAAGCATCGACGTCGTCCACTTGGGCGTTGATATGCCGCCGGAGGAGCCCGCGCGCCGGGCCTCAACGAGCGAATTCGGCCAGCGCTTTATCTTATTCGTCGGCGAGTTTGAAGAGCGCAAGGGTCTGGACGTGCTCAGCGGCGCCTTCGCGCTCTTGCCGGAGAAGCTGCGCTCGGAGACCGCCCTCGTCTTAGCGGGTGAAACCCGCGGCATAAAACCGCCCGTGCCGTCGGATTCGGCATTTGTCCTGGGTCACGTCAGCGACGCGAAGCTCGCGCAGCTCTACCGCGACGCTGCTGCATTTGTATTTCCATCCCGCTACGAGGGTTTTGGATTGCCGGTCCTGGAGGCGATGGCGCGCGGGGCGCCCGTCATTGCCTCAGACGCCGCGAGCGTCGTTGAAGCCGGCGGCGACGCGGCGCGCTATTTCCAAAACGGCAACGCCTCCGACCTCGCTCTTGCGATCGCTGAAATTCTGTGCAATCCCGGTTTGGCCGAGGATTTGCGGCGGCGTGGAAAACAGCGCGCCAAGGCGATGCCTTGGGCGACCACGGCGCGGCGCACCCTCGAGATCATCGCTCGCCAGAGCCGGCGGAGCGTCTAGCCAAGGAGGTTCGTCTTCGATCGCAAGGAGGAAGGGCTCGCCTGGGCGCCCTCCAATAGAGCAACCCGACGTTCGCTACCTGGCGAAGGAGGCCGCGTGAAATACGTCTGTATGCAGTGCGGTAAGATGTTGCCGGTCGATCGAGACCTCGATGACGACCGCACGTTTGAATGCGTCGTTGCGCGTCACAATGAGTTCGAATGTCCGCGCGCTTTCATCTCGGTTGATGAAATGCGTTGGCTTCGCTTACGACCCAACGCGGGTGCAAAAGCCTTTCGACGCTAAGCCTTTGCGGCAGCCAAATGCCGCCGGTAATTTGTGCTACCATTCAAGCGCGTGTTCAAGCTGCCCCGCGCCGCGATTTATGCCATCCTCGTCATATCCGCGCTGCGGGTCGTCATTGCGATGCGCTTCCCGCTCACCGCAGATGAAACGTACTATTGGGTATGGAGCAAGCACCTCGCGTACGGCTACACGGATCATCCACCGGCCGTGGCATGGCTGATCGCGCTGACTTCCGTGTTCGGCAATGGCGCGCTAGCGGTTCGTCTGCCGTTTATCCTCTGCGAAGCGACGGCCGCATTTGCGGTTGGCCGCGCGGCGATGATCCTCTCCAACGATGCTCGCGCCGGAACGGCCGCCACGATCGCATTCTTGATGATACCGCAGGGCCGCCTCGCAATCGGCGAAGCGTTGCCGGACGGGCCGTACCTTGCGTGCTGGGGACTCGCGCTCTGGTTTGCTGCGCGAGCCCAAAGGAAGCCCTCGCCAGGCACGATGGTGCCCCTTGGCCTTGCATTGGGCGGCGCACTGCTTTCACGCTTCTTTGGGTGGGCACTGCTGGCGGGCATCGTCGCATTTGCGCTCGCCCCCAAAGAGCGCCATCTGTGGAAGAACGGATTATGGCTAGCGCTGTTGATCGCCGGCGCGCTGTATGCCCCGTTCATCTTCTGGAACGCAAGCCACAGCTGGGCAAACTTCGCGTTCACCTTTGCAAACCGCCAGCCGCTGCGCGGATTTTCTCCGCAACGCGTGGAGGTCGTTACCTCGCTGCGCTTTGTCGTCTTTGCGATCGTCCTGTGGATCGTGGGCATCTTCACGACGATCCGTCCGCGCTACAATCTGTTGGCTTGGACCGCGCTGCCGTTTCCCGCGCTCTTAGCGGTCTTAGCATTTTTTGAACCGGTTGAGTCTTATTGGATTTTAGGTCCGCTCGCGTCGTTGTGCGCGGGGATCGGCATCGCGTATGCTCGTCAAAGGCCTGCGCGCAAGCGCCTTTGGTTCGCGGCCGGGCTGATTCCCGCGGCCTATGCGATTGCATCGGCCGTCTTCGTGGCTTTGCCTGAAGGCACGCAAGCCTCGTTGCTGCGAGCGACGGGCGGAACGCTCAAGGGACCGTTCTACTCGCAAGCGTTCGCCTTCGGACCGCTCTCGCGCGACCTACGCCGGCTCCTCGGACAACCCGGCGCAGCGGCGCTGAGCGATCGGCTTGAAATCGCCTCCGAACTGACCTACAACGGCGTCGGTGCGCTCATCGTAGGCGGTGCCCCACAGGTCGGCCAGTGGCGAGCGTGGCACCCAAGCGCTGTGCCGCCTCGCACGCTCTTGGTCAGTTTTGGGCCGCTCACGCAAGATCGCGAACTTTTCGCTCGCATCACGCGGGCCTTCGGGCACGTGGGCGCCGGACCGACCCTGCGCTACACGTTCGCAGCCACGGAGGCAGCGACGTTCTACACGACGTGGTGCGAACGTCCGAACGATGCAGCGGCTAGAACGCTCTTTGGCAACTAGAGTTTTCGCGCTACGCGACGATCGCCTTACTCTAGCAAAGTCGCTCTCGGTGGCGGCGTTTGTCGTGCCGCTTGCGATATACGCGGCAAGTCTCTTGCCCGGCGTCGGCTTTTGGGATACCGCGGAAATGCAGACCGTTCCGTATATCTTCGGGGTCGCGCACCCGCCCGGGTTCCCGGCCTTCGTGATGCTCGGCTACTTCTTTTCGCACGTTTTCGCGTTTGGAAATGTCGCTTGGCGTTTATCCTTCATGAGCGCTCTGGCGCTGGCGGGGGCCGCTTGGCTCATCTTTCGCGCGCTGCAAGATGAAGACGTCCATCCAATCTTGGCGTGCCTTTGCGCTTGGGCGTTCGCTTTTGGTTACGTTGTCTGGACGCGCGCGACACGCGCCGAGGTCCACGCATTGGCGCTTTTTTTTATGTCGGCGGCGGTTTGGAGCGCCTTGCGTGCGCGCGCGAGCGGCGCGATCAGACCGCTGTATATTTGCGCGTTGAGCCTCGGCCTGGCCGCCGCGACGCACCCGGTGGTGATCTGGATCGTGCCGGGAACACTCGTACTGCTTGCGCCGGCGTTTGCGAAACTCTGGCGAACTTCGCAGGGCCGCGCTCAAGCCGTACGCGTAACGGCTATCGGCCTTGGCCTTGCAATCGCCCCGCTGCTCTTGTACCTTTATATGCCACTGCGCAGCGCGATCGTCACAGCCCAGCAGCTGGACCCGACTCGCGCACTGGGCCTTCCGCCCGGTCAGGCGTTTTGGGACTACGGGCACACCGTCGACCCGCATCGGTTCATCCTGCAGATTACAGGCGCGCAATTTCCCACGCACGATGCGTTGCGCGCGGTGCTCAGCCTCTCGTCATATCCGACGTTCGCGGCGGTTTTCGCCTCGAAGGCATGGAGCGAATTTGGGATCGTCGTGTTGATGTTGGCAGCGCTCGGTACCGTGCAGTTGTTCTTCAAAGATCGCATTCGAGCATTTGGTCTCGCGCTGATCATCTTGGCGGGCGTGCCGTTCGCGCTCAGCTACCTGATCGAAATCGATTACGATCGCTACCTGCTGACCGCATATTGGGGACTCGCTCTCCTAGCCGGCATCGGTGCACAGGCGTTGCTAAACTTAGCGCGAGGACGGCCGCAACATCGCGTTGCGCTCGTGCTCCTAGCAATTATCCTCGCGGAGAGCATCGCTTACGAGTTCAAAGTGAACCGGGACGTCTGGACACAGCGTCACGATCGCTCGGGCGAAGCATTCATCGATCGAATCCTGCGCGAGACGCCGCCACGCAGCGTCGTCGACGCTCCGTGGGTCTTTGAAGCCCCGCTTGCGTACGCTGCATACGTCGAGCACCGCGCAGGCGGCCGCCTCGTTACGTCGTCGGATCCGAGGGATGCCGACAGCCGGCTGGGGATTTGGATAAAGCAGCGTCCCGTTTATGTGATCTACTTCGAGATCGGGCCGGGGCGGGTGCCGGGCCTGCGCTTCGTTCCGGTCGACTTGAGCATTCCGGCGCTCTATCGAGTCGAGGCACGCGACTAACGATAGGCGATGCTGACCTCGGCTTGGGCTTCCCGCCCCGCCGCGTTGCGCGCGATCAGCAAGATCGCGTACGAGCGGCGCAAGAATGCGGGAACCCACGGAACGCGATAAGAGGCGTCAAACTGTCCGAAGTCCGTTCGCCTAAGGGTCGTAGAGCTCGGCCCGAGCCGCACTTCGAGACTTGCGACGTTCGTGCTCGTCGTCACGTGCCCGCGCAAGACATCTCCCACCGAAACGGTGTCCTGCGACAACCACACGCGCACGATGCGCGGCGGTGCTTTTGGACGCGTGACCGGAGCGGCCGTAGCTGCCGGAAAGTCAAATCCAACCGCCAGCGGCGCCGCCGGGGGCGGCGCGGCGCGGTGCGCGCATGCCGCGAACAAGCACGCAATAACTGGCACGGCGAGCGCTAAGCGTCGCATCTGCTTATTGCTTTTTTGAAGCCGCGCGGCGCTCCTTCGCCGCGCCGGCGCTTACGGTGAGAGGATCCTGGCCGTGTTGTCGGTGGAATCCACGTAGTATACGATAGCTTGCCCAGCCGTGTTAACCGCTGCTGCGATGCTAAAGAGCGCTCCGCCGCCTTGACCCGGATCAAGGGCGAGCATGCCGACCAGGGTTCCGTCGGGCTTGAATTCCATGAAGTTGTCGTCGCTGTTGTTGACAACGCCCAAGTTTCCGTTTGGCAAGATCGTGCTGCCTAGCGGGTTGTTTAGCGGTGCACCGCTGGCCACGACGCGCGCGGAGCCGGCCGACGGGCCGCTGAAGGTTCCGCCCGTCACCACGATGCCCCCGACCGGAATGCTCGACACGTTCGCGAAGGCGACGATGCGACTCGTGTTCGTGTCCATGATGTACAGCGTATCGTTTGCCGCAGCATAGGAAAGGCCGTAGGGCGCAAAGATGTTTCCGGGCGCGCCGTGGTTGACGCTGAACCCGGTCGCAATTTGATCGAAGCCAAACGTGCCGTTCGCGTTGAAACGCACGCGCACGATGCTGCCGTCATTAGCGTTGCTGACATAAAGCGCCGGCGTCGCTGCCGCGGCAAAGGCAATCCCCCAAGGGCCATTCCAGGCGTGGGGGATAACGGTCTGCCCGCCGGACGGATTGTAGAGTAAGACGTTGTTGGCGAGCTTTGCGGTCACGGCTACCGAGCCGTTGGACAAAGGCGCGACTGCGCCGCAACCCATCTGCGCCGTTGACTGCGCGAACCGATGGGCGGTTGAACCCGGCGTGGGATGAATGACCTCGACGCTCGTGCCGTTGCCCTGGACGTTCGCGGCATCATTGAAGTTGCATTCGACGAGATCTCCTGCGGTTAGCATGCCCGCGCTCAAGGGCGCGATCGCCAGACCGTAAGGATTCTGGTCTCCGTTGATCGGATCGACGATAGAGCCGATCGTCGTAATCGTATGAAAAAGGAAGAGATTGGGGTTGCCGTGCGGCGGATTGGGTGTTACCGAACTCGAGCAAGCCGTGCCTGCCACCAGCGCGACCGTTGCTAATGCCTGCCACTTCAAACGCATAGGATCCCTCCGAGACAGAAAACCTCTCCTGGACGTAGCCGAAAAACATAAGGAAACTCTGAAAAATGGGGCCAGGGCCGGGAGCGAGTGCTCGTTACTCTTCGGCTTTCCACGCTTTGTAGCCGCCCTTCAAGGAAACGACGTCGCTATAACCGAGTTCCTGCAGGGTCTTGGCGGCAAGCAGCGAGCGCCTGCCCGACCCGCAGTACACGACGACCTGCTCTGCTCGATGGGCCGTCACTTCGGGCTTGGAATTCGGCGATCGCGGATCGGCAAAAAATTCGAGGAAACCGCGCGGCAGGTGCACCGCGCCTTCGATGTGTCCCTCTTCCCATTCGTCGGATTCACGCACGTCGAACAGGACGCTGTCGGGTTGCGCTTTGATCTCTGCAACCGACTTTTCGTGGACGGTCGCGCGAGCTTGCTCGAGCATCTCTTCTGCAGTCATGGCCATAGGGGGCGCTTCCGGCGCGGCGTCGCAAATGCCCTTGCGGCGGCTTAAGCATAGCGCGCCGGCCGATGGGGTACAAACCCTGAACGGAGGTTCTTCATGGATAGCTCGCGCGAGAGAATGTCCCGGGCAGACGCGCTTAAGCGCATCGTCGTTCTGCCGGCCCTTGCCGCCGCGTTCGGCGGCCTAACCCTCGGGGCCGAGGCGGCGAGCAAGTCGTCGCCAGCGGCCGTCAAGTATCAAAATCACCCCAAGGGCTCGCAAAAATGTGGCGGCTGCCGCTTCTTCATCAAGGGGAAAAGCGCCACCGCCAATGGTACCTGCCAGATCGTTTCCGGTTCGATCAGCCCGAACGGCTGGTGCGTCGCCTGGGCGAAAAAGTAACCGACCTTACGCCCTAGCTCCGTGTCACACTGAGCTTGCCGAAGTGTGTGAGAAGCTTATTGTAGGCGGGACTTTGATCGGCTGCATGCCCGCAGCTTTGAGCGCGTCGTTGAACTTGGTCACGTCCTGGGAGATGAACGAGTTGTACTGCGTCATCGCGCCCTCATAGCGACCGTCAAGCTGCTGCGCAAAGTCGATCAAGGCCGGTAGGGGCGGCCCCACCAAGCGCAAGAGTCCCTCCACGTCTTCGCGCACACTGCCGGGACGCTGAATCGAATCTTCGTCATTTGCATAGTTTGCGGTCAGCTCGCCGAAGACGTGTTCCCGCGCCCCCTGCAGCGCCTCGATCGGCGCTGAAATCACCCGTGCCTTGGCCGATTTTGCGATGGCGTCGACCGATTTCTTCACCTCATCCAGGCCGTTAAGCGCGGAGTCGATGTGTGAGAATTCGGTGTAATAGCGCTTTGTGAAGGCATAGGTCGCCTGGTAATTCGCTTGTGTCCAAGGCAACCGCGGATCGGCTTTTACAGCGAAGGGCTCGCTAAAAGTCTTGCCGGCAAGCGAGATGCGCGCGGTGTAAGCTCCGGGCACAACTTCGGCGCCGTTCTTGGGACCGCGGTACTCTTCACGCAAGGCCCCCATCCACTGCACAGGGCCGTCTTCCTGGAAGTTCCAAACGACGCGGTTGAGACCGACATCATTGGTCACGTTCGGAACGTCCCGCTTACCGACTTTGTGCGTCCCGCTGATGCGGCGCACCACTGTGCCGCTCGCATCGAGGATTTCAACGACCGGCGTTTTGTTCTGCGCCTTGGCCTGATAGAAGTTTAGCGTTGCGCCGCTGGGCGGATTTTGGCCCGCGTAGCGCGTGTAGAGCCCTTCGTCGTTGGAATGATACGCGAATTCGTACGCCGTGCGTGGTACAAAGAGCATCACGCCGGCTGCCTGAGCTAGCCGCAAGTCCTGCACCGGCCGGATGTCGTCGAGGATCCAGAGCGAGCGACCGTGGGTTGCGATCACCAGATCGTTGAACTCGGCCTGGGGCCGAATGTCGCGAACGGAGACGGGCGCGATGTTCAGGTTGAAATTTTGCCAATGAGCGCCTCGATCGTAGCTGATCCACAGGCCCTCCTCGGTTCCGGCATAGAGGAGATCGGCATTGCGGACGTCCGGTCGTACCGTGCGCACGTATTGCCAGTTCGGCAGGCCGCTTGAGATCGAACGCCAGCTCTTGCCGAAATCGTCGGTCACGAAGAGGTACGGCTTACGATCGCCCGAGCGATGCCGATCGACGCTGACATAGGCGGTTCCGTCGTGCGCGTAGGCGGGTGCGACGGTCTCAACGCGGCCGTACGGCGGAACGCCAGCAGGTGTGACATTGCTCCAGGTCTTGCCGCCGTCGCGCGTCAATTGCACCAAGCCGTCGTCGGCGCCCACCCAAATCTCGCCGCGGGCGAGCGGCGAACCCTCGATATCCAAGAGGTCGTCGGAAAACTCAGCGCCCGAAACATCCAAGGCCAGCGGACCGCCCGACGGCTGTTGATGCGCTTTCAAGTTCAGCGTCAGGTCGGGGCTGATCGGCTTCCAGTGCACGCCTCGATCGCGACTTTCAAATACGACGTTGCCGCCGTACCACAGCGTCTTCGGATCGAACGGGTCAAGCGCGATCGGAGAATCCCAGTTGAACCGGTACTTTGCCTCGGAGAGGCGGAAGTCTTCAGTCGATGCCCCATAGTAGGGCCGAATGAACTGATTTTGTCCCGTCTTGCGATTGTAGACCGTGATGTTGCCGTCTTGCAGATCGCTGTAGACGTAGTTTGGGTCAAAGAGATCGGGAACCGCCCACATGCCGTCGCCGAAAATCACGTTCTGCCAGGCATCGTCGGGAATGCCCTCACGGTTCAAACTGTTCGACGGCCCGCAAAACCCATTGTTGTCTTGAAGCGCGGCGCACACCGTGTACGGAACCTCGTTGCCTAGTCCCACATGGTACACTTGGCCGATCGCAAGATTACGCGAGAAGGCCCAATGCTTGCCGCCGTCAACCGTGAGCGCATAGCCGCCGTCTTCGCCCGTAATCATGCGGTCGGGATCGTTCGAGGCGATCCACATCGCGTGGTAGTCCACATGCACGTCTTGCGCGGTTTCTTTGAACGTACGGCCGCCGTTCTTACTTTCGGCGAGCATCTCTGAAACCGCATACACGTGATTCTTGTTCTTCGGGTCCACCGCGAGATGCGAGAAATAAAAGGGACGCTGGTCGACGAGCGTGTTGCGCGAAACCATCTTCCACGACGTGCCGCCGTCGTCGGAACGCCACAGGATGCCGCCGTGCGCTTCGATCACGGCGTAGACGCGGTGGGCATCGCTCGGGGCAATCGCAAGGCCAATGCGTCCCGTAATCCCCGCCGGCAGGCCGTGTCCAACGAGCTTTCGCCACGTTTTGCCGCCATCGGTTGACTTATAGAGCCCGTCCCCAGGGCCGCCGCTGGTAAACGTCCAGGGCACGCGACGGAACTGCCAAACGCCGGCAAAAAGCGTGCGCGGATTGCGCGGGTCCATCGCCAGATCGCTAACGCCGCTGGCCGGTCCCACGTAAAGCGTCCGCTGCCAGCTGCGCCCCCCATCGGTTGTCCGGTAGATGCCGCGCGCGGGGCTGTCCGCAAACACGTTGCCGAGCGCGCCGACGATCACGGTATTCGGATGCTGCGGGTCGATGGCGATGCTAGAAATGTGCAGCGTGTCATCCAGACCGACATGCTGCCAATGCTTGCCGCCGTCGGTCGTCTTGTACACGCCGTTCCCAAACGAGACATCGTTGCGCGGATTGGCTTCACCGGTTCCGACCCAGACGACGTTCTCGTTCGTCGGATCGATCGCTACCGCCCCGATCGCTGCTACCGATATCGCGTCGATCACCGGCTCCCAGGTAAGCCCACCGTTCGCGCTCTTCCACAAGCCGCCGCCCGCGGTACCAACGTAGTAGAGTTTTGGGTCGCGTGCAAAACCCGCAACCGCCGAAACGCGCCCACCCGAAACGGCCGGTCCGATTTCACGCCACTTCAGTTTTCCATAAGGCGATGGCGCTGCGGAAGCCGCCGCCGCGGCGATGGCTGTCATGACGACGGCCGCGGTGCAAGACCGAATTTTGTTCTTCATCAGCAAGACCCCTAATGCACACGATGTTCGGCGACAGAGTAAGCCCAAGCAATCATCGCGATCATCACCGCGAGGAACACGAACGTGCCGATCGCGAGCAAGCGTGGACGCTTCGGGCTCATCCCGCCTCACTTGGCGGCGCCACTGGGAAAAATCTGCTTGAAGAGGACACACCTCTCGAAGGTTTCTGCGAATGGGATTCGAACCCGAGCCGGCAATGCTGAAAGCCGCCGCGGTCATTACCGCTGTCCTCTTCACGTTTTGCGTCTGGGTAATGGCGGCGCCGGCGCAAGCAGAAAGCTCGGGCGGGATCGCCGTCTACTCTCGCGTCCTTCGCAAGATCAACCCGCATTTGCAGCTTTGGCAGAGCCGCGACCTCGCGCAGCACGTCCTCATGAACTCCGCACGCTGGCGCGTGGACGCCAACCTCTTGGTGGCGCTCGTAACGGTCGAATCGCGGTGGCATCCCTCCGCTCGTTCTTATGCCGGCGCGCTCGGGTTGGGACAGCTGATGCCGACGACGGCGCGATCGCTGCGGGTCAATCCGCACAACGCGGATCAGAATCTCTCCGGCTGCGCGCGCTATTTAAGCCGCTTGATCAGTCGCTACCAAAAGCACCGCAACCAATACGTTTTGGCTTTTGCCGCCTATAATGCCGGGCCCAAAGCGGTCGCGCGGTATCACGGCGTCCCGCCTTACGGCGAGACGCAGCACTATGTTGTGCGCGTGATGCGTATGTGGCGCCATTTCAAAGCCGTGGTGCACCTGCCGCGCATGCCTCTAGCACGGCTGGCTGCCGCAGCGGCCGAGGCGCCTTCTTATCCGGTGGATTGGTACGGCCCGGCACCCTTGCCGGATGTGCCGGCCACTTTGCCGTCTACGGATCCCGCGCCATCTGCAGAATCAGGTCAACCGCCTCGCTGATCCATCGAAGAACACGGCGCAAATCGGAATCAGGACTGGTTCCAGAAAACGAACATCGCGACTGCGGCCACGAACATCAGCGCTGCCGTGAACCATGCCCACAGGTTCGCAAGCATCGAGTTCTTCCAGCGTCCCATGACGTCGCCGTTGTTGGCGATCAGCGTGATCACGACGATCAGCGGAACAGCCGCGACGCCATTGAAGACCGCCGACCAAAACAGCGCCCTGATCGGATCGATGCGCAGCATGTTCATGATAACGCCAATCAGTATCCCAATGCCGATCACCGCATAAAAGCGAGGGGCGCGGTTCATCTTTTCGCCCAAGCCCTGGCGAAACGCGAACGTTTCCGCGGCGACGTACGCGGAGGATCCGGCGAGAGCCGGAATTGCGAGCATGCCCGTTCCAACCATCCCGAGCGTGAAAAGCAAATATGCAAAGTTGCCGGCTAACGGCCGCAACGCCTCCGCGGCGTCCTGCGCCGTCGCGATATTGTGCCGGCCATGCGCCCCCAGCGTGACCGCCGTTGTCGTAATGATAAAGAACATCACGAGGTTTGAAAAAATCATACCCGTGTTGACATCGGTATGCGCGTCCGCGATCTCTTTTTTGGTGGCGCCCCTTCGCTCGGAGAGCATCACGCGACCGATGTCTTTATCCTCTTCGACCATCAGCGAAGATTGCCAAAAGAACAAATAAGGCGTGATCGTCGTTCCGAGCACGCCCACGACCGTCGTGATCCAATGGCCGTCGCGATGGATCTCAGGAATGAATGCATGCCGCAGGACGACCCACCAGTCAGGGCGGACAACGAACGCCGTGATGACATAGGCAAAGAGCGCCACGGTAACCCACTTCAAGATATTCACCAGCAGGCGGTACGATAACAGCATCTGTGCGTAGAAGAGCCCGAAACCGAAGATCGCCACCCAGAGCAAGGTCGGCAAACCGGCAACCATATGCGCCGAGGCGGACATTCCCGCGATATCGGCGCCCACGTTAAAGGTGTTTGCAGCGATGACGAGCAGCGCAAGCAGGTACGCGAGCCAGATGGGAAAGGTCTTGCGTATCATCGCCGCGAGACCCAGGCCGGAGACCATTCCGATGCGCGCGCACATCCCCTGAACGACGGCCATCATCGGCGTCGTCAAGATTGCCAGCCACAACATCGAAAGGCCGGTCGTCGCGCCGGCGACCGAGTAGGTCGAGATTCCCGAAGGGTCGTCGTCGGAGGCGCCGGTGATCAGCCCAGGACCCAGATTCTTCAGGAAATGAAGAAGGCGGCCGCGTTGCGGCCGCCCTGGCTTTACCTCAAGTGGTGCGGATTCTCTGACGCTCATCCCGTGCGATGGTACCCAGCTTCTCGACGCAGGAACCAGGCGGCAGCCACGGCGTTCCTCTTGTCACCCTGAGCTTGTCGAAGGGCAACCCTAATCGCGGCGCTTCGACAAGCTCAGCGTGACAAGGTTGTGATTGCGCCTGCGAACGCTAAGCCGGAGCTTTGGCTTCCTCTTTCGCTTTGGTGATCTTCGCGCCCAATTCATCTAACTCGGACTCATCGAAGATCTCCCGAGCCGTCTTGAACATCGTGCCTTCTTCTTCGTCGGCATGGTGCTTGACCAGCTCGATCAGCACGTTCAGTTTCGCTTTGTACTGTTCGTCCTTGGGGTCAAGGCCTTCCAGCTCGTCCATCAGATTTGCAACGATGTGGTGCTCCTCATATGCTTCGAGCACTTTTTCACGCTCTTCGCCGACCTCGGCGTGCCGCTTGAAGGCGGGATAGAAAATCTTCTCTTCGACCTCGGAGTGCAGCCGCAACTCGCGGTCGATCTCTTCAAAAAGGCGCTCTCGACCGCTGGCCGCGCGGTCTCCAAGCGCCTCGACTTCCTTAAAGAGTCCTCTTACTTTCGTGTGGTCGTTCTTTAGCAAGGTCAGCGCGTCCATCGGTTCCCTTCCTCAATTCTTGGCGGAGTGCAGGGAAGGTTCTACCCGCGCCCGCGCAGCCTTAACCGCTCGGGATGTAGATTTCCGCGCCCTTCTCAACGAACTCGTGTGCCTTTTCTTCCATGCCGCGCCGGGCATAGTCGCGTACCTCTTGCGTAATCTTCATCGAACAAAAATGCGGGCCGCACATCGAGCAGAAGTGCGCCACTTTGGCTCCTTCGGCAGGCAAGGTTTCGTCGTGAAACTCTCGGGCCGTCTCGGGGTCCACCGACAGGCTGAACTGATCTTCCCACCGGAACTCAAAGCGCGCCTTGGAAAGCACATCATCCCAATGGCGTGCGCCTGGATGCCCCTTGGCGACATCCGCCGCGTGCGCGGCGATCTTATAAGCGATGACGCCGTCTTTGACGTCTTGCTTGTTGGGCAGGCCCAGGTGCTCTTTTGGGGTGACGTAGCACAGCATCGCCGTTCCGTACCAGCCGATCATCGCCGCGCCGATCGCACTCGTGATGTGGTCGTAGGCCGGCGCGACATCGGTGACCAGCGGTCCAAGCGTATAGAAAGGCGCTTCGTCGCAGATTGCCAGTTGCTTATCCACGTTCTCCTTGATCAGGTGCATCGGAACGTGGCCCGGCCCTTCGATCATCACCTGCACGTCGTGTCGCCAGGCGATTTTGGTCAGTTCGCCCAGCGTTTCCAGCTCCGCGAACTGCGCCGCGTCGTTGGCATCGGCCAGGCAGCCCGGCCGCAAGCCATCGCCCAGCGAAAAGCTGACATCATACGCCTTCATGATCTCGCAGATCTCTTCGAAATGCGTATACAGAAAGTTCTCGTCGTGGTGGGCTAAACACCATTTAGCCAGGATCGAACCGCCGCGCGAGACGATCCCGGTCACCCGCTCGGCCGTCAACGGGACGTAGCGCAGCAGAACACCCGCGTGAATGGTAAAATAGTCGACGCCCTGCTCGGCCTGCTCGATCAACGTGTCGCGGTAGCATTCCCACGTCAGCTCTTCGGCTTTGCCGCGGACTTTTTCGAGCGCCTGGTAAATCGGCACGGTTCCTACCGGAACGGGCGAGTTGCGCAGAATCCACTCGCGCGTCTCGTAGATGTTCTTACCGGTCGAAAGGTCCATGATCGTGTCGGCACCCCAGCGCGTCGCCCAGGTCATTTTTTCGACTTCCTCGTCGATCGTCGAAGAAACCGCGGAGTTGCCAATGTTCGCGTTGATCTTGACCAGAAAGTTGCGCCCGATGATCATCGGTTCGCTTTCGGGATGGTTGACGTTGGCGGGGATGATCGCGCGCCCGCGCGCTACTTCGGCCCGCACGAACTCCACCGTGGCTCCCTCGCGCAGCGCAACGAATTCCATCTCGGACGTGATCTCACCGCGGCGAGCATAGTGCATTTGCGTCACGTTGGCGCTGTCTTTCGCACGCCGCTTTCCATTGGCGGAAAGGATCGTGTCGCCGCGCGACTCGATCCAGTCGGTGCGCACCGCATCGAGGCCGCGTGCAAGGTCCGTGGTAAGGTTGGGGTCGCCATAAGCCCCACTCGTGTCGTAGAGCACGTGGCGCTCGCCGTTCGTCAATGCGACCTCGCGCATCGGGACGCGAATGCCAGTCGCCCTTTCAAGGTAGATTTTGCGCGAACGCGCGGATGAGTCTACGGTCGTCGTCATGAAACGCTCCCTCCGCCGGTATGACCCGGATCAGGTTCAACGGTCGGCCTCACGGTCGGCCCTCTCAGCCCGCCGCAAGAGCGGGCTCCCGTACCCCAACACTTTGACGCCTGGCGCCCCTCTCTTGCATAGAACCGAAAACGGGGGAGGCTCGATGAGACATCTGACCGACAGGAAGTCGCGATGGTCGCCTCAGACGGCATGAGTTCGCAGCGCTCTTCCGCGGCGTTTCCGTACCTCACGCTGGGCGGGGCTCAGCTCGCGGTGGGCGCCGCCGCAATCTTTGCGCGCTTCGCACTCTTAGGCGCGGAACCGCTTGCGGTTGCGGCGCTGCGCCTGATAGTCGCAAGCGGTATCCTTTTCGCGCTCACCTTCGTGCGGCGGCCGAAGCTTACGGCGCTCTCGCGCTTCCAAAAGACAACGCTCGCGCTGGCCGGCTTCGCGCTCGCGATTCACTTCGCAACCTGGATCTGGTCGCTTGAGTACACGACGGTCGCGGTTTCGACCCTGCTCGTGTGCACGACGCCTATTTGGACCTCGCTCTACGACGCCGTGGTTTTGCGCAGAAGGCTACCGGCATCGGTCTGGCTCGCTTATGCAGCCGGCGCGGTCGGCTTATGGCTGGTCGTTGGCTTCGGTGGCTCGCCACCTCCGGTCTTGGGGCATCAAATCCTCGGAGCCGCCTTGGCGCTGGCGGGAAGTTTTGCCATCGGAGCTTACTTCACGCTCGTTCGCGAGGTGCGGGCGTCAATGACGACAACGCGCATCGTAACGCATACGTACGGCTGGGCGGCCCTCGCGCTCGCGCTCGCCGCGATCGTCGTACGCCAGCCGCCTCCGCCGGCGCACGCTTACGCGGCCTGGGCCGGCATCCTCGCCATGGCGCTGATTTCGCAACTCCTCGGGCACACGGCGCTCAACGCGTCGCTGCGCTGGTTTTCACCGAGCGCGATCGCGATGGCGACCCTGCTCGAGCCGGTCTTCGCGGCGCTGTTGGCTGCAGCGGTTTTCGGCGAGCGCCTTACCGCGCTGACGGTTGCCGGCGGCATCATCTTGCTGGCGGCAATCGGAGTCGTCTTGATTTACGAGACTCCGCCCGCGCCCGAGTTGAAATTGGATTAGCCCATTACACGCATTGGACCGTGCCGAAAGTGGGGAATCCCGGACCGTGGCGGAAGTCGCGCTTATGGCAACGATGACGACGAGCCCACCGATCTCCGCGCAGCCGGCCGATCCCGACCCGCAGGAAACGCAAGAGTGGCTCGACGCGATCGACGGCGTTCTCAAAACGGAGGGTCCCGCGCGCGCCCAGCAACTCGTTGAAAGCGTCGTCGAGCGCGCGCAGGCCGGCGGCGCGCACGTTTCCCTCGGCATTCAAACGCCCTATATCAATACGATCCCCACATCCGAACAAGCGCCGATGCCGGGCAGCGATGAATTGGAAACGCGGCTGCGGCACTACGTTCGTTGGAACGCCATGGCGATGGTCGTTCGCGCGAACCTGCACAGTTCCGAGTTGGGCGGACACGTCGCGAGTTTCTCGTCGGCGGCGACGCTCTACGATGTTGGTTTCAACCATTTCTTCCATGCGCCGTCCGAGCAGCACGGCGGCGATTTGGTTTTCTTCCAAGGACATTCGTCGCCCGGCTTTTACGCGCGCGCCTTTCTTGAAGGCCGCCTGACCGAAGAACAGCTGATCAATTTTCGCCAAGAAGTCCGCGGTAAAGGCCTGTCGTCGTATCCGCACCCGTGGCTGATGCCCGACTTCTGGCAGTTTCCCACCGTGTCGATGGGCCTGGGCCCGATGATGGCGATCTACCACGCACGTTTTATGAGATATCTGACGCATCGCGGCATCGCCGACACGTCGGGACGCAACGTGTGGGCATTTCTGGGTGATGGCGAGGTTGACGAACCCGAATCGTTGGGCGCGATTTCGGTTGCCGCCCGCGAACAGCTCGACAACCTGATCTTCGTGATCAACTGCAACCTGCAGCGGCTCGATGGGCCCGTCCGCGGCAACGGCAAGATCATTCAGGAGCTCGAGCGCGTTTTTCGCGGCGCCGGATGGAACGTCATCAAGGTCATTTGGGGCAGCAATTGGGATCCGTTGCTGGCCAAAGACCATACCGGTCGCCTCGTGCAGTTGATGAACGAATGCGTAGACGGCGACTACCAGACGTTCAAGGCCAACCACGGCGCATTCGTGCGCGAGCATTTCTTCGCACGCTATCCGGAGACGGCGCAGCTGGTCGCCAACATGACCGACGAGCAGATCTGGGCGCTGCAGCGCGGAGGACACGATCCCCGCAAAGTCTATGCAGCCTACGCCGCCGCCGTGAAGACCGAGGGTCAGCCGACCGTTATCCTCGCCAAGACGATCAAAGGCTACGGCATGGGCAGCTCCGGCGAAGCGCAGAACATCGCGCACCAGCAAAAACACATGGAACTGCAAGCGATGCGCGCGTTCCGCGATCGGTTCGCGATTCCGGTTTCGGACGAGCAGCTCGAAAAGATCCCTTTCTACAAGCCGCCCGAAGACAGCCGCGAAATGCAGTACCTTCGGGAGCGCCAGAAGGAGCTCGGGACGGTGCCGCAGCGCCGCCGGCGGGCAGCGCCGCTCGCGGTTCCGCAGCTTGCGGCGTTCGATGCGCAACTCAAGGGCACGGGCGAGCGCGAGATTTCGACGACGATGGCCTTCGTTCGAATTTTGGCGGCGGTGATCCGCGACAAGCAGATCGGACACCGCGTCGTACCGATCGTCGCCGACGAGTCGCGCACGTTCGGCATGGAGGGGATGTTCCGCCAGCTGGGGATCTTCTCGCAGGTCGGGCAGCTCTACAACCCCCAAGACGCCGCCCAGTTGATGTACTACCGCGAAGACAAGTCGGGACAGATCCTACAGGAGGGCATCAATGAAGCCGGCGCGATCTCTTCCTGGATTGCGGCGGCGACCTCGTACTCCTCGAACAACGAGCAGATGATTCCGTTCTACATCTTCTACTCGATGTTCGGCTTTCAGCGCGTCGGCGATCTGGCCTGGGCGGCCGGCGACATGCGCAGCCGGGGCTTCCTGATCGGCGGAACGTCAGGCCGCACGACGCTCAATGGTGAGGGTCTGCAGCACGAAGACGGCCACAGCCAAGTCTTTGCCTCGTTCATTCCAAATTGCGTGTCGTACGATCCCACCTACAGCTACGAGCTGGCAGTGATCATCCAAGACGGCCTGCGCCGAATGTGCGCCGCCCAGGAAGACATCTACTATTACATCACGGTAATGAACGAGAACTACCACCATCCGGACATGCCTGCGGGCGCCGAAAACGGTATCTTGCGCGGGATGTATTTGCTGCGTGACGCCGGGAAAGCCGAAACGAAGAAACCTCGCGTGCAGCTGCTCGGTTCGGGTGCGATCTTGCGTGAGGTCCTGGCCGCAGCGGAATTGCTGGCAGCCGATTTTGACGTCGCGGCCGACGTATGGAGCGTCACCAGTTTCAACGAATTGCGCCGCGACGGCCTGGCCGTGCAGCGCTACAATTTGCTGCATCCGGAAGAGAAAGCTCGCCTACCCTACGTCGAGCAGGCCTTGGCGGACCATCCGGGGCCGGTGGTAGCGGCCACGGATTACGTGAAGACATTCGGCGATCAAATCCGGCCGTTTATCAAGCGCCCCTACCATGTCTTGGGTACCGACGGCTTCGGGCGCAGCGATTACCGGCGCATGCTGCGCGAGTTTTTCGAAGTCAATCGCGAGTTCGTCGTACTCGCGGCGCTCAAAAAGCTCGCGGACGCCGGCACGATTTCCGGATCCCTGGTTTCGCAAGCGATCAAGAAGTACGACATCGACCCGAACAAACCAAATCCGCTGACGGTTTAGCAGTGAGAGGAGATCCGCGCAAGTGAGCGAGATCGACGTCCGCGTCCCGGACATCGGCGATTTCAAGGACATTCCGGTGATCGAAGTGCTGGTGAAGCCCGGCGATCGCATCAATAAGGAAGATCCGTTGATCACGCTGGAATCGGAAAAGGCGACGATGGAAGTTCCTTCGCCCGGCAGCGGCGTCATCAAAGAGCTCAAAGTCAATGTCGGCGACAAAGTATCGCAGGGTTCGGCGATCCTGACCCTTTCCGAAAGTAACGCGAGCGCGCCGGCCGCGAGCGTCACCGACGATCAGCGCCCGGAAGACAACGTAGACGAAGGCGAAGAGGTCATGGAGGGGCCGGGGACGTCCCCAGCGCCGCCATCATCGTCGCCATCTCCGGCGCCGCAGTTCGGCGGCGCACCACCCTCTCCCAATGGCGAAGCGGAACGCGATGGCGACGTACACGCAAGTCCCTCGATCCGGCGCTTCGCTCGCGAGCTCGGCGTCGATCTGCATACAGTTCGCGGCTCCGGACCAAGCGGGCGCATCACGCGCGAGGACGTTCAGGGCTTCGTCAAGACGGCTATAAGCGACGGCGGCACGAGCCGTGCGCCGATCGGCACGAGCTTTGCCGTCGCGCCTTGGCCGAAGATCGACTTCGCGCAATATGGCGAGATCGAGCGCCGGCCGCTGTCGCGCATCAAGAAGATTTCGGGTCCCAATCTGCATCGCAACTGGGTGATGATCCCGCACGTCACCAACCATGAAGACGCCGACATCACCGAGCTGGAAGAATTCCGCAAGCGCCTCAATGCGGAGGCGAAGAACGGCGTCAAGGTGACGATCCTGGCCTTTCTGGTCAAAGCGGTCGTTGCCGCGCTGCAAAAGTATCCTGAATTCAACGCATCGCTCGACGGCGACGACTTGGTCGTCAAGAAATACTACAACGTGGGCTTCGCCTCCGACACGGCGGGTGGGCTGGTCGTTCCCGTCATCAAAAACGCCGATCAAAAAGGCGTGCTGGCGATCGCCCAAGAGACGGCCGGCCTCGCCGCCAAAGCGCGCGACGGCAAGCTTGGACCCGCCGAAATGTCCGGCGGGACGTTCACGATCTCGAGCCTAGGCGGCATCGGCGGCACCTATTTCACGCCGATCGTCAACGCGCCGGAAGTCGCGATCTTGGGCGCTTGCCGCTCGAGTGTGCGGCCCACGTGGGATGGGAACCAATTCGTGCCGCGACTGATCTTGCCGCTCTCGCTCTCATACGACCATCGCGTGATCGACGGGGCCGCGGCCGCGCGGTTCAACGCGTACCTTGTCACGCTGCTGGCCGACATGCGCCGCGCCATGCTCTAATCGCTAATCCGCACGGACCTCCGTACATACGGCGGCGCTTTCGGCGCGGCGATGGCAGAGAATGCTCGGAAGCACACTTCTTGATCTAGGACACCCTCGCGCACGCCATAAGTAATCGAGTGAACGGGGGCGGCGCTCAGACGCAGTGGCACAATGGCTCGCGCAAATTGGTCCGCTCTAGTATGCAACGATGTCCGCGCATCTAGCTGTACAAAAACAGCCTGTTCTTTGTTATCAGTCAGGAAAACTGCGTCGGTGTGGCCTGGTTTGAACTCAAGTGCTGATAAGCGCACCGGGCTGGCCTCGCGCAGGACGGCGCCCTTCACGCCGGTGCAGGGCACGAGATGGCTTCTCACGTCGTACCAGACGTTTCTGCCATCGGTGGATTGTGCAAAATCAACCGCACATCGATAGTCATCGTAGTTGGGCACTCGCTGCAGGTAAGCTGAAGGCTCCAAGTCCGTGACCACGGCCATTATGTCTCTCGGCTGGTTGGATGGCAAGGGACGAGTGAACACGACAATGCCAGAAGTTCTCTTGCCTGTCGTTAATCCGAACTCAAATCGAAGCCCAATCACCTCAAACTTGCCGACGTTATTAGCAAGGAAGGCGCTGAGCTGCATCTTGGTTTCCTCACCTTTGAGATTCGGATCGCCGAACATAAAATTCGTGCCAAGGTAACACGAGCTCAGCTTGATTGGCGAAGAAGGTTGCACCAACGGCGGCACATCCGACATGTCGTGTGCGGACAGCGGAGTATGGCAGCCTAAAACCCACGCGATAACCAAGGACCACCGCGCGGATGGCCTCATCCGGTCAACGTCACTCTATCGCGCTCGCAGCTGGCGCAAGACGTACTGCAAAATGCCGCCGTGCCGGTAGTATTCGGCTTCGTCCGGCGTGTCGATCCGCAGCAGGACTTTAAAGGAAAGCGAATCGCGCTGCGCATCGGTCACGTTAACGTGCAGTCTCATCCGCGGCTCGATGCCGTCTTCGATGCCGGTGACATCGTAGGTTTCTTCTCCTGTGAGCGCATAAGTGGAGCGGTCGGCGCCGTCGAGGAACTCGAGCGGCAAAATGCCCATCCCGATCAAGTTGCTGCGATGGATTCGCTCGAACGAATCCGCCAGGACCGCACGAACGCCCAAGAGCATGGGACCCTTGGCCGCCCAGTCGCGTGAGGAGCCTGCGCCGTACTCCTTTCCCGCCAGCACGATCAGCGGCGTGCCGTCGGCTTTGTATTTCATCGCGGCATCGAAGATCGACATCTGCTCGTTCGTAGGAAGATAGCGCGTCACGCCGCCTTCGAGGCCCGGAACGAGCAGGTTGCGCAGACGAACGTTGGCAAATGTGCCGCGCACCATCACCTCGTGATTGCCGCGTCGGGCTCCATAAGAGTTGAAGTCGATCGGCTGCACGCCATGGTCCGTCAGGTACTTGGCTGCAGGCGACGTTTTCGCGATGTTGCCGGCCGGCGAGATGTGGTCGGTCGTAACGCTGTCGCCGAGCATCGCCAGCACGCGGGCTCCGTGGATGTCCGCCAGAGGCGGCGGGTCGAGCTGCATGCCATCAAAATACGGCGGCTTCTTGACGTACTCCGAGTGAGGGTCCCAAGCATAACGCTCGGCGGCAGGTACTTTCAGTTCGAGCCAATTCCGGTCGCCCGCGAAAACGTCAGCGTAGCGCGTGCGGAACATCTGTTGCGAGATCGAACTCGCGATCAGCGCGCTGATCTCCGCATTGGTCGGCCAAATGTCTTTCAGGTACACGGCCGTCCCTTCTTTGTCGCGACCGAGCGGCTCGCGCGTCAGATCGACGTCCATCCGTCCCGCAAGCGCATAGGCGACGACGAGCGGCGGCGATGCGAGGTAATTCGCGCGCACTTGCGGATGGATGCGCCCTTCGAAGTTTCGGTTGCCGCTGAGAACCGCGGCGACGATCGTGTCTTGTTCGGCGATCGACTCGGCGATCTCGAGCGGCAATGGGCCGCTGTTGCCAATGCACGTCGTGCATCCATACCCGACCAGTTGGAAGCCCAACTCGTCAAGGTAGCGCTGCAAACCCGCCTTCTTGAGGTAATCGGTAACGACTTGCGAGCCGGGCGCAAGCGAGGTCTTGACCCACGGTTTTCGCTCGAGTCCAAGTTCAAGCGCCTTTTTTGCGACGAGCCCCGCCGCGATCATGACCGCAGGATTCGAGGTGTTCGTGCAACTCGTGATCGCTGCGATTACGACGTCGCCGTCCGAAACCTCGACGCCGGGTCTTGCCGCTACTGCCGTTCCGCCGCCGCCTTCATCTTCCAAGCGCGCGATCGCATTAGCCGGCTTGGCATCGCGCAGCGCCTGCCACTCTTGCAGCGCGGCGTTAAAGGACTCTTTGACCTCTGAGAGCGGCACGCGGTCCTGCGGACGACGCGGACCTGCCAGCGTCGGCACGACGCTCTCCAAATCGAGCGCCAAGGTTTCCATAAAAAGCGGATCGGGCATGCCGTCGACGCGGAACATGCCTTGCGCCTTGGCGTACGCTTCGACAAGAGCGATGTGCTCCGGATCGCGCCCCGTCAGACGCAAATACTCCAAGGTCTGCTCGTCGATCGGGAAGATCGCGCACGTCGAACCGTATTCGGGCGACATGTTCCCGATCGTCACGCGGTCGGCCACGCCGAGGTTCGATAACCCGTTGCCGTAAAACTCGACGAACTTTCCGACGACGCCCAGCGTGCGCAGCATTTCGGTCACGGTTAGCACGAGATCCGTTGAAGTCACGCCCTCGCGCAGCGCCCCATCCAAACGAAATCCGATCACATCGGGAACCAACATCGTCACCGGCTGTCCGAGCATCGCCGCTTCCGCTTCGATGCCGCCGACGCCCCATGCGAGGACGCCTAAGCCGTTGACCATCGTCGTGTGCGAATCCGTCCCAACGACCGTGTCCGGATATGCATGCGCCTCCTGCGGATCGAACCCCATGCCTGCGCCTCCGGCCCCAAAGATAACTCGAGCCAAAAATTCGATGTTTACTTGGTGTACGATCCCGGTGTCCGGCGGCACGACGCGAAAGTTGGTCAGCGCGCCTTGGCCCCATTTCAAGAAAGCATAGCGCTCGCGATTGCGCACAAATTCAAGCTCCGCGTTCTTCGCAAAGG